>JAABUJ010000500.1_pt1 | contig 76573 bp, 63 predicted proteins | sample 5559131 | NCBI WGS metagenome assembly JAABUJ01 (sample SAMN10711875, study PRJNA513366) | rock metagenome | isolation source: Antarctica rocks | place: Antarctica: Victoria Land, Mt New Zealand nord | collected 2016-01-07 | reverse complement strand
GCGACTGGCCCGGCGCGCGGCAGGTCTTCATGATCGAGCGCCACACCACACACAAGAAATCGGGGCGGGAGCGGCACGAGGTGACGTACGGCGTGACCAGCCGTCGCCCCGAGCGGATGAGCGCCCCTGACCTGCTGCGCCTGATGCGCGGCCACGGGCACATCGAGAACGGGGTGCACTGGGTGCGCGATGTCACGTTCGATGAGGACCGCTCCCAGGTGCGTACCGGGTCCATCCCCGCGATCCTGGCCACCGTACGCACCACGGCCATCGGCCTCTTCCGCCACGCCCGCGAGCCCAACATCGCCGCCGCCTGCCGCCACTGCGCCGCCCAACCGGCGGTCGCTCTCGCCCTCATCGGTCTCTTACGAGATTGAAATGGCCCTGATCGGGCAATCGGGCAAAAATGGGACTGTCGACATCCGCCTATCCACTATGTTTGAAACCCGCCTCGCGCATGGTCAGAGGTTCCCCCTCTCCCTCTCTTTGCAGGACGGCTCCGATGACCTCGCCGGCGATGAGCGTGGAGTCACCCGTGACGAGCCTGCCGGTGACACGGCATTCGACATATCCGAGGGTAGCGTCGAGGATGGGCAGGCCGGATGGACTCGGCGTGTGCGCATGCCCGACCAGCTTGTCGCCCGCGCGGGCGCGCGGCTTACCTAGCGCGCCGGCCAGGTCACGCTGTCCCGTGGCGAAGGGGGCGACCGCGAAGCGGCCCGAAGCGAGGATGATGGGCAGCGAAGCGCTGTCGTTCTCCACCGACAGCGCGACCATCGGCGGATCGAACGATGTCTGCGTGATCCAGTTGGCGGTGAAGACGTTGGCATCGCCTTCGTACGCGCAGGTCACGGCGTAGAGCCCATAGGTGAACAGGCGGAGGACCGCCTTCTTGGCCGTCTGGTCGGGCATTGGCAGTACCTCAGTCACCTACCCCATGGCTGAAGCCAGGGGCTTGCCCTCACTCACCATCAGGGTGATGGCTTTCGGGCTTCCACGCCGGACGAAGCCGACGCGTGCCGCTCGCGCGACAGGGCGGGGTGATCTGATGTCCAGTCGCCAACCGCGAGGATCGGCTTCCGCTGCTCTGGACCCGCCCGTCCGGTGTCACCCGGACATAGCGCCAACAGGCGTCACAGTGACTCCGTTGACTGGTGCGCTGAAGCCGTTTCACCGTGACGGTGTGCCTAACGCGCACCCTTATTATACCATGTCCAGGGTGTTGAACGCTCACAAACGAGGGTGCTCCGCGCCGCGTACCGCAGCCCGTCGCCCGTGGGCGATCCCATTCACCCCCACGCCTGAAGGCGGGGCGCCCTGGGATATACGGGTGGTTAGTTCTAACTACTAGCCACTAGCTGCTCCGTTGTCCCCGTCAGCTGGGCGCTAACGTCCCAGAGCCGCCGCGCCACCGGCTCATCGTAGGATTGCTTGGCGGATTTCCGCTCTTTCTTGTTGGCGAAATACTTGCCGCTGACGCCCTCGACTAGCGAGGACGAGGCCAGGAAGACGGACGTTTCGGCGCCCTTCTCGGGGCTGATCGCGAAGACCTGGCCGACCTTGATCAGCGCTTGCAGCGCACCGCTGTTGTTTTGCGCGAAGCCGGTCGCGACGAAGCCAGGGTGCAGGCAGTTGGCGGTAACACCCGTGCCCTGTAGGCGGCGCGCCAACTCGTAGGTGAAGAGGACGTTGGCGAGCTTGGCTTGGCTGTAGGCGCGCCAGCCGCTGTAGCGCTTGGCGCCCTGCAAGTCATCGAAGTCGATCTTGCCCGTGCTCTGCGCCCCCGAGGAGACATTGACGATACGCGCCGGGGCGCTCCGCTCCAACACCGGCAGCAGGAGTTCGGTCAGGAGGAAATAGGCCAGGTGATCGAGCGCGAACGTCATTTCGAGTCCGTCGACGGTCGTTTCGCGCTTGCTGAAGACGCCGCCCGCGTTGTTGACGAGTACCTGCAGCTGGTCGTACTTGGCGGTGAAGGTCCTGGCGAGGTCGCGGATCGACTCTTGCGACGAGAGATCGGCCTGCATGAACTCCACTTTGTCGCTGGCGCCGTGCCGCTTGATCTCCGCGACGGTTTCCGCGCCCTTTTGCGGATTGCGTCCGACGGCGATGATCGTCGCGTCCATCTGGGCCAACTCACGGGCCGTCACCTGCCCAATACCCGATGTCGCGCCTGTTACCAGGCACACCTTGCCGCTCATGGTTCCGCTCATAGTGTCGCCCTTTTAGCTATCAGCCGTCAGCTATCAGCTGTCAGCCTTTTTTGTTGGCGTCGTAGTGTTTGTTGGCGTCGTAGTGTTTGTTGGCGTCGTAGTGTTTGTTGGCGTCGTAGTGGTTGTCACAGCTTCCCGTTGTGCCAATACCGTGCCACGATCCATAGCAGGTATGCTGTCGACAGCTGATGGCTGACGGCTGACGGCTGACAGCTGATAGCTATCAGCGGATTCGGGCTCGCGGACGGTCGTCGCGACGACGACGGAGACCGCGACGAGGACGATCGCGGTGACCAGGAAGACCAGGCGCAAGTCGAAGGCGCCGAGACCGCCGCCGACCAGTGGTCCGATGGCGATACCGAACGATGACGCCGAGGCGATCATGCTGAAGGCTGAGGCGCGGCGGTTTTCGGGGGCTACCAGACCGACGATAGCGGTGGCGCTGGGCATGGCCATGCCCAGGCAAAACCCGACGGCGGCGCGCACGACGATGAGTTGCCACACCGATTGCGCGAAGAAAGCCGGGGCGTAGGCCACGCCCGCCAACGCTAGCGCGGTCACGAGCACACGGCGGTAGCCGAAGCGCGTCTGGAGCCGCTGGACGACCGATGACGAGAGCGCGGCGCAGACTCCCGCGATGGCCAGGATCGTGCCGACGGCCGTGGCCGTCTGTGGCTGGCCGTGCAACACGGGGACGCCGCGCAGGTGGGGCACGAAGAGCGCCAGGATGGGCGCCGGCACGACGTTGCCGAACTCAGCCATAAATAGCACCAGCGCCATGGCCGGTAGACCCGCCACGGTGGCGATGCCGCGTAGGTTGGCGATGGGACGCACGCGGGTACTGCCCGTCGTCGCGGGGCGCTTGAAGTCTTCGTCGACGAAAAATATGACGAGGATGGTCGCCGCGAGCAGCATGCCTGCGCCAACCGCGAAGGTGCCGTGGAAGCCCAGGCGGTCGTCGAGGAAGCCGCCGACGAGTGGCCCGACCGCCGCGCCCATGAACACGGCTGACTGCATCATGCCCATGCTGAAGCCCATCTTGTCGCGCGGCGTGACCGAGGCGACGAGAGCCTGCGAGGCCGAGACCGAGCCGGTGAAGATGCCTTGCAGGATGCGCAGCGCCAGTACGAACCAGATGTTCGGCGCGACGATGAGCAGCCCTGTCGTGCAGACGCCGGCCGCCATGGCGCGCACGACCATGGGTTTGCGCCCGTAGCGGTCGGCCAGCGCGCCCCAGACCGGCGCCACGAAGGCCATCGAGATGGAGAGGGCAAAGCTGATCACACCCGACCAGATCGGCACGGCGGGGCCATGCACGCCGAGCGTCTGGATGTACAGCGGCAGAAAGGGGAAGACGAACGAGAAGCCGATCAGCGCCATCATCTGGGCGAAGAACAAAACGTATAGAATGCGGCACCATCTACTCATTGTTCTTTAATCGTACCACGCTCGGCCCCACTCCCTGCCACCGACGCTCGATGAAGGATCATCCAGCATCCACGGTGTTCGGCCTTTCATGCATAGGTTTCGAGCCATTGGAGTTCATGTCACTTTTGACGTGCGCGATGCTCATTCGGGCGGCGAGGGCTGTTTCATGGAGGGCCGCCGAGAGCTTGAGCCCGCGTTGTTGCCGGATCGGATCATCCGACTGCATGTCCTCACAAGCTTGGATCATATCGCGCGCGCGACCGCTCATCTCGTACACCCAATCGCGGATGAGGCTACTGGGCGTCGTCCCAGGGTAGATCGCCGCCGCGCGGCGGAGCAAGTCCATTAGTTCCGGGTCCATGCGTACAGTGACGCGCTCTGTCAATTGGTCGACCATAATATACTCCCCGTTCGTTTTTGTCAGACAATGTCCGACAATATAGCTAGCATACGCTGTTTAGCCTGTTTACGCAAGACCGCAGCTATGAGCGTGGCAATTGTACAGGTGTACACGTAAGGTCTGATGGGCGATAATTAGGGTGAGAGAGATAGAACGGAGGAAGGTACGGCGGAGATGGCCGAAGCGCGCGTGATCTCGGCGGAGATACTGGCCCCATGGGCGGAGGTCGTCTCGGATGTTGGGCCCATGACCGTGGCCGATCTGCTTGCCCTGCCGGACGACGGTTGGCGGTACGAAGTAGTGGAGGGAGTGCTGGTTTGCGTGGCGGGGAGTGGAGCGAAAGCAACAACGGTCGGCCGCCGCTTGGCCGCGCGGTTGGGCGACTATGTGGACGAGCGCGACCTTGGCCTAGTCACGGGCGCCGATGGAGTGTTTAAGTTCCTTGGCGTCGAAACAGGCCTACTCCCCGACGCGGGATACCTTGCCTCGGAGCACGCCGACCTCATCGCTACCGCCGATCTTAGCAAGCCCATCCCTTTCCCCCCGGACCTGGCCGCTGAGGTGGCCTCGCCGTCACAGCGGTCCGACGTCATGGCGGCCAAGGCGCGGCAATACCTCCGTGGGGGGACCACCCTTGTGTGGGTCTTGTGGCCGGAGCGAGGGGAGGTCGATGTGTGGCGCCCCGATGACCTGCGGCCACGCTATCAGGACATGCGCCCCTCTGTAACTCTGCGTGCGGACGCGGGTGATGTGCTCGATGGCGAAGACGTCGTGCACGGCTTTTCGTACCCCGTGGCTCCCCTATTCGTCATCCGGCGCGGACATCCCGCGCGTTAACGCCAGATCGCCAAAGATAGCGCCTATAGTGGCCCCAGTAAGCGAGGCGCACAGGTTGACCGTGTCGTTGGTCATGATGGGCAGCCCGCGTACGAGCGTGAGCGCGGGGGGGCTATCGTCGTGCCGGTGCCCGCGGTCTTCGGTGCGTTGGGCGCACCGGCGGCACACGTAGACGGCCTGCAGCGTGGCGCCGAGTATGCTGTCGGCCAATGAACCGGCCGTCCCCGCCGCGACGATGCCCAGCGCGTGCGCCGGGTGACGACGGTAGAGGGCGGCGGAGGTGACGCTGACGAGGCCCGCGCCGGCGAGCGAGGCGACGAGTCCGAGCGGGGTGATCGCGCCGGAAACGCCGGGGGGCGCGGTCTGCCCCGTCGTGATCATTCGTGGAGGGATGGCGCTACGCTGGCCAATCTCCGTGGCCCATGTGTCGGCGTTGGCAGCGGCGAGCGCGCCCGCGTAGGCGGCCATGACGCGCGGCGAGCGATCGCGCAGGCTCAACAAGGCGAGCGCCGCCGGGACACCGCCGTTGGCGAACACTTGCGCCAGTGTCCGGCGCGGCCCGCTCTGGTCCCGCGCCTGTGTCTTCGCCGTCGTGTCCCGCCTGGACGAGCGCGAGAGGAGGGTGGAACTGCCAAAGAAGATGAGCAGTAAGGCCGACGCGCGCGGCCCGCCCGCACCGAACACGGCCGTGCCGACGGTCGCGGCGCCGACGGTGCCCGAGGACGAGAGCGCGTCACGTCGCCGCGCAGTCAGGCCAGCGCCCGACGCAAGGATAGCCGCAGTGAGCCAGCGGCGGTTATCAGTCATATTCGGAGCATCCTCACCATTACATCGGCCTTTCTACTGGACAGCGTATTCACTGGGAGCGCCAGCGTCAGTCCGCTGACTGTCCAGCCGGTAGGCCGTTATGGCGCGGTGTGGCAACACCGACGCGTTCGCCCACGAACGTATGCCGGCTGGAAGCCGGCGCTCCCAGTAGATACGGTCACTCGTCACTCGTCACTCGTCACGCCGTGCGCTCGGTGAAGCGTTGCTCGAAGGCGCGCAGCGGCGCCAGCGCCGCATCGTCGAGATCCGTCGCGGCCAAGGCGTGCAGCGCGGCGTCGCGGTAGCGGCGCAGGTAGTCGCGCGTCAGGCCGCGCGCGTTCGCGCGGTCGAGCAGGGCCAGGACCTCGCCCGTGTCGCCGTCGCCATTGCCGTGCTGGGCGTACAGTGCGGCCAGGCGCGCGCGGTCGGTGGGGGCGCCGTGGGTCAGGGCCAGCAGGATGGGCAGGGTCTTCTTGCGCGAGGTGATGTCGCTGACCGCGCTCTTGCCGGTGACCTGCTCGTCGCCCCAGATGCCCAGGATGTCGTCCTGCATCTGGAAGGCCATACCCAACTCGCGTCCGAACCGCTCCGCGGCGTCGACCCGGTGGGAGCCGGCTCCAGCCGCGCGCGCTCCGAGCGCGGCCGCGGCCCCGATCAGCGTGGCGGTCTTGCCCTCGATCATGCGCAGGTAGTCCGCGACGGACACGTCCGCGACGCGCTCGTCCTGCAAGGCCATGTCGCAGTGCTGGCCTTCGGCCAGACGCAGCGCCGCCGTCTCAAAGATGTGCATAACGTCTATGAAGGCGGTTGGATTCGTCTCACGCAGCGGTGAGCGCAACAGGGCGAGGTGGGCCAGCGCGTAGAGGCCGTCGCCCGCGTTGATGCCGATGGGCGCGCCCCAGATCGACCACACGGTCGCACGGTGGCGTCGCGTCGCGCTGCCGTCTTCGATGTCATCGTGCACTAGCGAGAAGCTGTGCAGCAACTCGACCGCGGCGCCCAGGGGAGCGGCCAGGGGAAAGATGTCGCGCTCGGCGCCGTCGAAGGCCGCGGCAGTGAGCATCAAGAGCGCGCCGCGCAGTCCCTTGCCGGAGGGCGCGTCGATGGGCTGTAGACGCGCATCGGCGAGGCCGAGATGGTACCTGATGATGCCGTAAAACGGGTTGGACGCGTCGTGCGCGTCGATGGCGCCCACAAGCGCCCCGCGCACCGCGCGGTTGTAGCGCGCCAGCAGGCCGGTTAGCATGTCGTCAGCAGGGGCGTCCGCCGGTACGTTGGGTGGTTGATTGGTGGTCCGCATATAGTTAGGAGCATAACAGAGCAGCGGCGTGTTGGGATGGGTCTGCTATACTAGACAATGGTAGAAAGAAATAAAGACACGAGTAGCGTAGATCACGAGGGGAAACGGCACGGGGATGCTGAAAGACGAGAAGACAGCGGTTATTGAGCAGTATGCCACGCACCCGGGCGATACCGGGTCGCCGGAGGTGCAGGTAGCAATCCTGACCCGGCGCATCACCGAACTCACGGAACATTTCCGCGCGCACAAGCACGATCATCACTCGCGGCGTGGATTGCTGGCCATGGTGGGCCGCCGCAAGCGCCTCATGACGTATCTCGTGCGCGAAGACCCGGAGCGTTATCGCGCGCTGATCGCCAGCTTGGGTCTGCGTGATACGTCGGGTCGTTCAGCAGGACGCTCGACGGGGCGCTCGACGCGCTAACGCGTGACGCCCAACCAGGTTTTTGCAACACGCTGGCAACATGGGCGACGGCCCACCTTGATAGGGGCGCACGGTGATACGCACGAGCGAGTCACCGTGCGCCCCTACGTCTATCACGTATCCACAACCACTGTCTCTCATCTCGCGCCCGTCTCTCCCCTCGTGACGGAAGGATAATAGTAGGAATTTATGCCACATCAAGATAGCGCCACCATCGGTGGTAAAGAACTACGTATGGAGACCGGCCAGTTGGCCGGTCAGGCCGGCGGCAGCGTATTGGTCACCTATGGCGAAACGGTCGTCTTGGTCACAGCCACCGCCTCAAGCGGCCCTCGCGAGGGCATCGACTTTTTCCCCCTCACCGTCGATGTTGACGAGCGGCTCTACGCCGCTGGTAAGATTCCCGGCAGCTTCCCGCGTCGCGAGGGACGCCCCCCGGAGCGCTCGATTTTGGCCGCGCGCCTGACCGATCGCCCGATTCGTCCGCTCTTCCCCAAAGGTTTCCGCAACGACGTGCAGGTCGTCGCCACGGTGCTCTCGGCCGACCAGGAGAACGACCCAGACGTGCTGGTGATCTGCGGCGCCTCGGCGGCGCTCTCGATCTCTGATATTCCCTTCAAAGGACCTGTCGCCGGCGTGCGCGTCGGCTATATCGACGGCGACTACGTCATCAACCCAACGGATTCCGACCTGGAGCGCAGCTCCCTGGACCTCGTCGTGGCGGGGACGCGCGATGCGGTGATGATGGTCGAGGCCGGCGCCAAGGGACTCTCCGAGGACATCATGCTCGAGGGCGTGCGGCGCGGCCACGAAGCCCTGCAGGACATCATTGACTTGCAGGAGCGTATGGCGCAGGCCGTGGGCAAGCCCAAGCGTGAGTTCGTGCTCGCGGCGACGCCCGAGGATCTCAAGACGCAGGTGAAGGAGTTGCTCGGCGACCGCCTGCGCGGCGCCGTCCGTAACGCGGATAAGGCCACGCGTCAGGAGGCCACAGACGCGCTCAAGCGCGAGGTTGTCGAGGCCCTCTCTAGCGGTGACGCGCCCGCCTACACTGCCAAGATGGTTGGCGAAGCTTTCGACGGCGAGCTCAAGCGCGTGACCCGCGCGATGATCCTTGATGAGGGTATCCGCCCCGACGGCCGCGACACGACCACGATCCGGCCCATCTCGAGCCAGGTCGGTCTGCTGCCGCGTACGCACGGCAGCGGTCTCTTCACGCGCGGCCAGACGCAGGTGCTCGGCGTGGTCACGCTTGGCCCCGGCACCGACGAGCAGATCATCGACGACATCACCCGCGTCGACGGCAAGCGCTTCATGCTGCACTACAATTTCCCCCCGTTCAGCACCGGCGAGACCAAGCCGATGCGCTCACCCGGCCGCCGCGAAATCGGTCACGGCGCTCTCGCCGAGCGCTCGCTCTACGCCGTGATGCCCTCGCAGAGTGAGTTCCCCTACGTCACGCGCATCGTGGCCGATGTCCTGTCCTCGAACGGCTCGACCAGCATGGGCTCGGTCTGTGCCGGCTGCCTGGCCTTGATGGACGCGGGCGTGCCGATCACGGCCCCCGTCGCGGGCATAGCCATGGGCCTGATCACCGGCGAAGAGGGGCGCTACGCCGTCCTGACCGATATCCAGGGTATGGAGGACGCGCTGGGCGACATGGACTTCAAGGTCGCCGGCACGGCGACGGGCGTGACGGGCCTACAGATGGACATCAAGGTGACCGGTATCACCTTCGAGATCATGCAGCAGGCGCTGCAACAGGCGCACGAGGCGCGCCTGTTCATCCTGGGCAAGATGAGCGAGGCCATCGGCAAGCCGCGCCAGGAGATGTCGCGCTACGCGCCACGTATCACCAGCCTCAAGATCAACCCCGAGAAGATCGGCGCCCTGATCGGCCCCGGCGGTAAGAACATCCGCGGCATCCAGGATGCGACGAAGACGACGATCGAGGTGCAGGACGATGGCACGGTCAACGTGGCCAGCGTCAGCGGCGACGCCTCAGAGGAGGCGATCCGGCGCATCCGCGGCCTGACGCAGGAGGCCGAGATCGGCCAGGTCTATGACGGCACGGTACGGCGCATCGTCAACTTCGGCGCCTTCGTGGAGTTCCTGCCTAGTAAAGAGGGGCTCGTGCGCATGGGCGAACTCGCGCCCGGTCGCGTGGAGAACGTCGAGGACGTCGTCAGCGTCGGCGACCCGCTGCGCGTCAAGGTCATCGAGGTGGACCCGCAGGGACGCGTCAACCTGTCGCATCGCCAGACCTTGCCCGGCCAGGAGAATATCCCGGCCGAGCCCTTCACGCCGCGCCCGCCGCGCACCGGCGGCAGCCGCTTCGGCGGCGACCGTGGCGGCCGCGACGACCGGCCGCGTTTCGGCAATGACCGGGGCGGCGATGATCGTCCGCGCTTTGGCGGCGGAGACCGGGGCGGGGATCGCCCGCGCTTCGGCGGTAACGGCGGTGGCGACCGCAGCCGGTAGTGCCCCTCACCCCCGGACCCATGGCTAACTGGCCCCTCGATCCCTAGCCGCGGAATCAACGGGCCAGCGCGCTCTCCCTGTGCGCGGGAGAGGGGAGGAGCACGGTGTGGTGTAGGGGCGTATGGCTATACAGTCATAGCCGCTTTGTCCGATTAAAATGCGTCGTGCGGATTAGGGTGTAGGGGCGTATCGCTATACGCCCGGCGTTCGCGGTCGGGCGGCTTGGTGTTCGTTGGCGTTCGCCGTCCATTGGACATCCCTGGGGCAAACGCCGGGCGTATAGCGATACGCCCCTACCCCTGTTATGGCGTTGGGTACTTTTCATCAGACAGGGTTGCATTGCTATACGCCCCTACACCCGTATTGGTTGTCAGGTTGAGAAAGACATGGCCCTGGCATACTATAGTAATAGTTAGAGATATGTGGCTACAGTGCTAGAGATGAGGGCGCGTAGGTAATGGCGGAGCGAGCGGACGAGTTGGCGGCGTTGGAGCAAGAGGTGAGCGCCTGTCCGCTATGCGACCTATCGCGCACCCGCAAACGCGCGGTACCGGGGGAGGGGCCGGTCGACGCGGAGGTCATGTTTATCGGCGAAGGGCCGGGCTTCAACGAGGATCAACAGGGCCGCCCCTTCGTCGGGCCGGCTGGCCGTCTGCTCAACGAACTCCTGGCGTCGATCGGCCTCGCCCGTGACCAAGTATACATAACAAACGTGGTGAAGTGCCGTCCGCCTAACAACCGCGACCCCATGCCGCAGGAGATCGCGGCGTGCGCGCCGTATCTGGAGCGGCAGTTGACGCTCATCAAGCCGAAGGTCATCGTGACACTCGGCCGCTACTCGATGGCTAAATTCTTCCCCGGCGCGTCGATCACGAAGATCCACGGCCAACCCAAGCGCATCGGCGCTACATTCTACTTTCCGATGTTCCACCCTGCGGCGGCGCTGCGGCAGGAGAGCTACATGGCGGCCGTGAAGGCGGACATGCTCAAGATACCGGCGCTGATCGAGGAAGCGCGCAAAGTGACGGCGCCCGATGACCCAGCGCCGGTGGAGGGGCAACAAGAGGAAGCTCCCGTGCAGTTGGGCCTCTTCGATGTGTAAGCGCGCTTCTCTGCTATAGATAGTACTCAAAGTATTAAACAGTCGTTTTATTCATCAATCCTGACCAGGCGACAGGTAGTAGTGTAGTAGTGGAGATTTTTAGGAGTGGCCAAGGCAAAACTGCGCGCCGTCCCATTGGGCGGCCTGGAAGAGATCGGCAAGAACATGACGGCTTTCGAGTACGGCGACGACATCGTCGTGGTGGACTGCGGGCTCATGTTCCCCGACGAGTCGATGCTCGGCATCGACCTCGTCATCCCCGACATTACCTATTTGGAAGAAAACAAGGCGCGCGTGCGCGCCATCGTGATCACGCACGGGCATGAGGACCACACGGGGGCGCTGCCCTACGTGCTGGCGCGCCTGCCCGTGCCCGTCTACGCCACGCGGCTGACGCGTGGCTTGATCGAACTCAAGCTGCGCGAGCACAAGCTGCTCGACAAGATCGAACTCATCACCATCAAGGCGGGTGGCCAGGTCCCGTTCGGCGAGATGACCTTCGAGTTCTTCCACCAGTGTCATAGCATCCCCGACGCCGTCGGCGTGGCCATCCATACGCCGGTCGGGATCGTCGTGCACACGGGCGACTACAAGTTCGACCAGACGCCCGTCGACGGCGAGCCGCCCGACTACGCGCGCCTGGCCCAGTTAGGGCAAGAGGGTGTGCTGGCGCTCTTCGGTGACAGCACGCGCGCCGATACGCCCGGTTCCACGCCCAGTGAGCGCGTGATCGACGGCGCCTTCAAGCGCGTCTTCGACGAGGCCAAGGGACGCGTCATCGTGGCGAGCTTCGCCAGCCTGATCTCGCGCATCCAGCAGGTCGTCGACGCCGCCGCCGCGCACAACCGCAAGTTCGCCGTGGTGGGGCGTTCGATGGTCAACAACGTCGGCATGGGCATCGAACTCGGCTACTTGAAAGTGCCCGATGGGGTGCTGATGCGCATTGAGGACGCGCTCAAGCTGCCCGACGGCCAAATCTGTATCATGACCACCGGCAGCCAGGGTGAGCCGTCCTCGGCGCTCACGCGCATGGCCAACGGTGACCAGCGGCACGTCACGATCAAGGCCGGCGACACCGTGGTCATCTCCGCGACGCCGATCCCCGGCAACGAAGAGCATGTCGGCCGCAACGTCGACAACCTGTTTAAGCTCGGCGCCCATGTGGTCTACGAGCGCTACGAGCAGATCCACGTCTCCGGACACGGCGCCCAGGACGAACTCAAGCTGATGATCTCGCTGCTGCGTCCCCGCTTTCTTGTCCCCGTACACGGCCAGTACCGGCACCTGGTGGCGCACAAGCGGCTCGGCGAGCAGATGGGCATTCCCTCTGACCATATTATCCTGGCCGAAAATGGTTTACCCATCGAGTTCACGGCCACGACGGCGACGTTGGGCAGTCGCGTGCCGGCCGGCTACGTCTTCGTCGACGGCGCCAGCGTCGGCGATGTCGGCGACGTCGTGCTGCGCGACCGCCAACTACTGGCGCAGGATGGTATTCTGATGGTGGCGCTCACGGTTGACCGCCAGAGCGGCAAGTTCATCGCCGGACCCGATATCGTGTCGCGCGGCTTCGTGCATATGCGCTCGTCCGATGAGTTGATCGAGCGCGCGCGCGCAGTCGTCTACGATACACTGGGTGATAGTAACGGCGACGGTACGGCTGGCGCGCCGCCGTACAGCGGCGCGAAGGGCCGCATCCGTGACGCGCTCGGCCGGTTCCTTTATGAGGAAACGCGCCGTCGCCCGATGATCATGCCGGTCGTGCTCGAGGCGTAAATGGCTACACGAAAACCCGATAACGCGCGCGTCCGCACGACCCCCACACGGGCGGCCGCGCCGTCCCCGCGCCGCCCCAAACCCGTCACACCCGATAGCCCGCCGCCGCGCGAGCGGGTGCGGCCGCGTCCCGAGGTCAAGCCGGTCATCGGTATCCAGGAGTCATGGCGCCACCGCATCGACCCGGCGCGCGTGGCCCTCGCCGCCGTGCTCGTCGCGCTGCTCCTCTGCGTCGCCCTCCTCGTCGACGTCTACCTGGGGCGGAACGACCCCGTCCACGTCATCATGGTCACCGCGTTCGGGCCGCTGGCCTTCCTGGTCCCGGTCGGCGTCGGCGTCCTGGTGCTCGACTTCTATCGCCGCCACGAGGGGCGCCGGCCGTGGCTGCGCTTCGAGGAGTCGTGTGGCGCGGTGCTACTCTTTATCGCCACGCTCACGTTCACCAGCCTGGCCGCGCTCGCCTACTCGCTCGTCGGCAACTCGCTCAGCGAGGAGCTCGCGGGTGTGATCGGGCGTCCGCTGGCCCTGCCGGTCGTCCTGGCGTTGCTCATCGTCGGCGCCGTGCTGGCGTTCCGCGTCAGGTGGGCGCACGTCCTGCGCGCGTGGGCCGTGGCGCGCCCGCCGCTTATCGCCGCGGGACGGGGCGCCGCGCGCGCGGTTCATAGTTGGCAGACACGTCGCGCTCTGCGTTCCGCGCGCCGCCTGAACGCGTCCAGCCCGCCCGTTATCGCCGCTTCAGCGGACACCCTTTTGGAGCCCACCGTGCGCATGAAAGCGATCACGCCCGCATCTATCAATGCGGACGATACGATGGCCCATACGGCGATGACCTCACCGCCACCGCCTACGCCGCTCAACGCGCAGAAGCGCTGGTCCAAGCGCCCATTTGCTGCGGTCGAGGACGATGATGGGGGCGCTGTGCCCACGGCCGGAGGTGTGGCCAAGTCGGTCCGCTTCACCGCACGGACATCAGGGACGATGGCCGACCTTGACGAGACGCCGCTGCCCGACTTCAGCTTCCGCGACGTCGATGAGCCCGCGCGGAAGAAGCCGCGCGCCGCCGTATCGTCCGTATCCTCGGCGTGGCCGGCCCCCGCTGTCGCGCTGCTCGACGCCGTGCCCCCAGCGACCGCCGCGCCCACCGACAACGACGCCCGCGCGCAAGTGATCGAGGAGACGCTGGCCTCCTTCAATGTCGCGGTCGAGGTTGTCGAGGTGCAGTCAGGACCCACCGTCACGCAGTTTGGCCTGCGCCCCGCGCCCGGCGTGCGCGTGCAGCGCATCACCGCGCTACAAAACGACCTGGCGCTGGCTCTGGCCGCGCCGAGCATCCGCATCGAGGCGCCCGTCCCCGGCAAGCCCGTCGTCGGCATCGAGATTCCCAACGGGACCACCGCGCTGGTTACCCTGCGCGAGATCCTGGAGTCGGGCGCTTACGCGCGCATGACCTCGCCGCTCAAGATCGCCCTCGGCAAAGACGTCGCGGGCAACCCCGTGACGGCCGACCTGGCCAAGATGCCGCACCTGCTCATCGCGGGAGCTACCGGCTCGGGCAAGAGCGTCTGCCTCAACTCGCTCATCGCCGGACTGCTCTTCCACAACAGCCCCGACCAACTACGCCTGCTGATGATCGACCCCAAGATGGTCGAGCTGACCACCTTCAACGGCGTGCCGCACCTCTTGCATCCTGTCGTGACCGAGATGGACAAAGTCGGCGGGACGCTCAAGTGGGCGCTCAAAGAGATGCACCGGCGCTACAAGCTGTTCGGCGAGGCGGGCGCGCGCAACCTCGCGCGCTACAACGAGATGCAGCTGGAGAAGCTCGACGGCCATGCGCCCATCAGCGACAACCAGAAGCCGCTGCCCTACATCGTCTTCATCATCGACGAGTTGGCCGACCTAATGATGGTCTCGCCCGCCGAGGTCGAGGATAGCATCAGCCGCCTGGCCGCGCTGGCGCGCGCCACGGGCATCCACCTCGTGTTGGCGACGCAGCGCCCCTCGGTCGACGTCATCACCGGCGTGATCAAGGCCAACTTCCCGGCGCGCATCGCCTTCGCTGTCAGTTCGCAGGTCGACTCGCGCACCATTATTGATCAAGGAGGCGCTGAGAAGCTACTGGGGCGCGGCGACATGCTCTACCTAGCGTCGGACGGCAGCAAGGCCATGCGCGTGCAGGGTACGTACCTCTCGGACCGGGAGATCGAGCGCCTGGTCGAGTTCTGGTCGCACAACGCACAGCACACGCCCGAGCAGATCGCGTCGAGCGAACTGGAAGCGCCCAAGAGCGAGGACGGCGAGGGCGAGAACAACGACAAGCTGTTCGCTGAGGCCACTAAAGCGGTGCGCGAGTACCGGCGGGCTTCCGTCTCGCTGCTACAGCGCCGCCTCTCTATTGGCTACAGCCGCGCCGCGCGCCTGCTCGACCAACTCGAAGATCGCGGCGTCGTCGGCCCCTCCGAGGACGGCCGTTCCCGCGTCGTGATCGACGCGGGCGCTGCGGGCAACGATGCGGACGACGAGCCAATTGTACCCCTGACCCGGCCAGAGGACGACAATTAACTAGGTGGCGCGCTAATGAAATGCTAGTATACATAATATGAATAAGTATCTGTACATTTTCGGCTATGAAACGCCTGCACAACGAGAGAATAACGCCGCATACGAGTGGGACGACGAGGACAGCGAGGCCCTATTCATTACGGCCGAAAACGCGGAAAAGGCGTTAGAGTGGGGACACGCCGTTGCCAAAAGATTCGTTAGCGCCTTATTTAACGACCGGGACACGTCATGGACCCAAAGTCATTTCGCTGCGTGGATCGATCATGACTATGCGTCGAACTTCTCTCGTGAGCAACTGAAGGCTGTGCCGACCGTCAAATACGGAGAGTACCCTGATATAGTCGGAATGATCCGCTCCAAATATGGGGAGACAGTCGCCACGGTAACGGGGCTGAGTATTTAAGAGAGAGGCGATAATGACGGATACGGCGACGGTCCGAGGCTACAAGGTTGTCTTTGACCAGGGAGCGACAAATTGGGGCGCCGTGGTCGAAGATATCCCGGGGGTATGCTTCACGGTAGCGGATACCCGCGAGGAGTGCGAGCGGCACATCGCCGAGGCTATCGACGCACATCTGGAGGCGCTGAAACGTCGGCGCGAAGGTCGATTCGAGCCGGCGGTTAATGAGCGATCACAGACCGCATAAGTCGGAGTACTACAACCACCTTTACAGTGGAGGGCGGCGTAATGGTCACCGAGGCAAGCTTGGAGCGCATCTACACCATCGAGGAGTTCATGCAGCTTCCCGATGATGGGTATACGTATGACTTAGTTGATGGGAGGCTGCAGCGCATGTCGCCGACTGGTGGGGAGCATGGCCGCATCGCGTCTCTGCTCAATACGTACCTGGCGTCGTATGTCTGGGAACATGATCTGGGCGACACGTTCGCCGCGGAGACCGCCTTTGTCCTTAACCCCACCACCCGCACTGTGCGCGGAGCCGACGTTGCCTTCGTCGCCACCGTGCGCCTCGCGACGGTTGACGCGGGCGCCGTCCCTTTCCCCCCCGATCTTGCGATCGAAGTGATATCGCCGAGCGACCGCTTGACGGAGGTCAGGCGGAAAGTGGCCGCATACCAGCAGGCGGGCGTGCCGCTCATCTGGGTGGTCAACCCCCGCCGCCAGACCGTCGATGTCTACCACCCGAATGACGCGCAGCCCACGACGCTCAGCCTGGACGACGCGCTCGACGGTGAAGATGTCGTCCCTGGCTTCACACTCCCCGTCCGCACCGTGTTCAAGCCGCGACAGACGACGCCCAAGACGTCGTAACTAGCCTCCGAGTTGCTCGCGTAACGTCCTGAGTTGCTCTTCAAGCGACGCACGCGCGGCCCGCTCGACGCGTAGGGCCCGGCGAGCGGCGCTCGACGTTTCGATCAGCGCCCCGTCCTTGTCGCGGACCGCGATCAGCGGCTGGTCGGGGCGGAAGGCAAGGTCGAGGCTCCGGCTGTGCCACCACCCATCGCGCTCGGGTATCCACGCGACGTACGCAGTGGCCGCGGGATCGGGCAAGCGCCACGCTTCGATCGGCGCGTCGAGCATGTGGCCCGCTGGATCGAAGATGAGGTATTCCGGTGTGCCGACGCCCGCGTACGCCTCGCGCTTACCCTCGCGGTCGCCACGGACCGTGCTCGAACTGGCAACCTCGGCGACGAAGAGGGGCGTTCCGGCTTCGTCGAGGTGGATACTCGCGCGGTGGCCCGCAAGCGGTTGAGGCAGGACCATCACATCCGGCTTCGGCGCGTAGACCGTCCCATCGCGTCTTTGGAGTCCGCTCAACTCGATTTGCTCGCAGACGCCCCAGGGCGATCCGCGCCGGTCGGCTACGTCGCGCAGCATGTCGGCCAGTTGCCCGATCGCCTCCTGATGCCACTCGGTCCCCACCACGCTCTCCTCGGTGTCATCCGGCAGCCAATCCGGCGCCACGCGCATGGATCGCTCCCTATAAAGCACCATAGCCGTGTTCTCCTCCGCCCGTGTCAGATCGGTTGAACGCCCATGATCCCAGTATAGCGCGCCCTGCCGCCAGCGTCTGTCTTAAATGGCCAGGGCTCGTGACTTATCGGTGATCGGCGTTTCTACTGGGACCGCCGCGGTCCCCGCGGCCTACCGTCGCCGGGCGCCCGTCAGGGTCTACCGAGCTGCGTGGTCATGGGGGTGGCCGCGGTCCCAGTGGGCTCTCCGCTTCGCGAATAATGCAGGTTAGCCGCCACTGCCGGTCGTCGGCTCGACGACGATGACCGGGTCGCTGCCGCCGCACTGCCGTCGCGCAGCTCACGCCGGAGGACGCCGCGCGCCGTCTGGCTGAGGACCTGGCCTACGAGAAGCGCTTCCCGGGAGACCCCGGCGCCGTGGCGCGCCGCCTCTGGCGCGTTACGATTGGGCTCCCCGTCGAGGTGGACCGCCTGGCCGACGCTATGCGCGCCCATGTTCGTGACGTCGTGGCCCGCGCTCCCGCCGCCGCGTCGCGCGACGCCGTCGCGCTGTTCGCCGACGCGTGGGACGCGACGACGACGGGGGCGGCCCTGACCCGTCCGCAGCGCCGCGCGGGCTCGCCGCGGGACGTCCTCTCGTGGACCGCGCTGGCGCCGACCGCCCAACGCGTCATAGCGGCGCTGGCGCTCCTACCGGGCCTGGCGTGGATGGCGGACGACCTCGCCGCGCTCGTGGCTCCGCAAGACGCGCTCTCGCCGGAGATACTCGTCGCCGGCGGCTGGCTCGTGGCCGAGCCAAGCGCGCCCGGTCCGTCTGGCGCGATAGGCGTCACGGCCTACGTCTGCACGCCGGCCGCGCGACGCGTGGCGTCCGTGCAGCCCGCCGTGCCGTCCCTGGCGCTGGAGAGCCTGCCGCGCGTGTGGCGGGACCTGATCGTCCCCCGTTTGCAGCGGGAGTGCGCGACATCGCAGCAGCCCTACACGACGATCGGTCCTGTTTTCGATGCGTGCGGGGGGGCGTCGCTGGTGAATGAGTGCCTCGACCTCGCCGGCCGCGCGCTCGACGCGATTGGTCCTGACGGCGCGATCACGCCGGATCTGCGCCATGTGGGGGAGGCGGTGCGCTGGATGTGGCGCGCGACTTCGGATCTGCCGGTCCCCTATAGTCCGCTACTCGCGCGCTTCGTGCGCGTCGCCGACCCGTTGCTCGGTCGCCTCGCGCGCGGTGAGCCGGCCTTCGCCGCCGCCGACGCTCCCTGGGCGGGCATCGTGGCCGAGCACGCGCTGATTGTGGCCGAGCGCGTGTTCATGGAGGCCGACCTGGGTGACGCGGACGAAGGCCGGCGCGCGCTGGCCCGGCTCGTCGGGACGTTGCCGGACATGGAGGACGTCCTGCTGCCCCCACTCGATGCGATCCTCGCCTATGCCGGGGCCGACCGGCAGTGCTGGCTCACGGCTTACCTGAGCGCGCTCGAGTACGGCATCCTGATGACCCGCGAGGAGGTTGAGACCCTTCTGGTCGCCGCGCCGCTCGCGCCGGAGCGTGTGCGGGTGGTCGTGGGGCGACTTGCCGCGCTACGCGGCCGCCTAAACGCGTTGGAGCGCGCGGAGGGCGCCGATGAGGCCGTCAGGGGATTGGACCGCGCGGCGCGCTGGAATTATCCGTCGCTGGCGCGGTGGGATCGGGGTCGTATCCCGGCGACCTTCCCCTACTGGAGCAGCCTCGCGCTGCTGGCCGAGGCGCGCGGGACGGCCGTTATCGAGCCTGGCGCCGCCGACGATCTTTTCGATCAGGCGCGTGTGGCGTCGGCGCAGGCTACGCGCCTGTATCGCGAGGACAAGGCGCGCACCGGGAAGTGGGACCGCGTCGTCTTCGCCCTGCTGCAACAAGGCGAGGTCGAGCTGGCGGCCGGCGCTCCGGTCGTGGGGGCGACGCGGATGGTCGAGGCGGCGACGGAGGCGGTGCGGGGTACGGTGGAGATGGCGACGCCACGCTTGGCCCTCGCATGTCAGCTTGCCGTGGCGGCGGCGCTCGGTCGCGTTCTGCCGGTGGTCCACGAGGCGGCCGCGCGCGGGCAACGCCTGGCGTCGTTGGCCGACGCGCTGGAGTTTTTCGCCGAACTCTGCCAGAGCTATCCCCGTGCGGACACGCCCCATTGGACGCGCGGCGTCGACCGCATCGTGGCCGCGCGTGGGAAGCGGCGCCGGCGTGGCCGATCACTCGCGGACGACCTGGAAACGTGGAGCGTAGCGTTCATGCGCGCGGTCGACGAGCTAGCCCTGGCGCAAGAGCCTGCGGCGCGGCGGCGCACTCAGGCGGCCTTGCGGCGCATCGCCGCCGGATGGGACGCCGCGACACAAGACGGGCGCCGGCGCTCGACCTGGAAAGATCGTTAGCGTGCAGACGTCGTGGGGTGACCGCCACTGGGAGCGCGGACGTCTCGTCCGCCCCGGTGTCCGCGGGCGTGGGTCAGCCATCCCCGCAGGGCTGATGTGTCACCGCCCGTCATGCGCTCATCCTGGCGCGCACACCGGGGCGGACGAGACGTCCGCGCTCCCAGAGCCGACGGGGACGGGCGAGCAGCGCAGCGAGCGGGGACGGGTGAGCAGCGCAGCGAGCGCCCGCGCTCCCAGTAGAGCCGCCTGGGGGTGCGTGCCACCTTTTCGCGGTAACTGGGGTGATTGGGTCGCTGGCCGTCTCTACTGGGACCGCCGCCGTCCCGGCGGCCAGCCGCTGTAGGCGACCGTGTTGCATGTGGCGAACCCGTGGCCGCGACCGTGAGCCGCCGGGACGGCGGCGGTCCCAGTAGAGACCCGGCACGAAAATGTAGCGCGCACCCGCCGTGCGGCAGCCGATTGGAACAAGTCGGGCGGCGTGGTATCCTACAAACAGCGGATGCCCCGCTAGTTCGGTGGTGATCTATGGCTTCACTCTCCCCTGATAACTACGCGACGGCGACTTTCGATGACTCGTTGGGGCAGTTGGCGCGCCGCCGATCGCGCGCGCTGCGGCGGCGCTTCGCCGTGGCCGGCCTTGTCATGGTCGTCGCGATTGGCTACCTTATCTTCTCCAGTTTCAGCGCGGCCATCACCTCGGTGATCTCGCCGGGACAATTGCTCGGCCGCGGCGCCGCCGCCTACGGCCAGACCGTGCGCCTGCAAGGCAAGGTCGTCGGCGCGGTCGGTCAAGACCCTTCGACTCTGGCCGCACGCTTCCGCGTGTCCGACGGCCGCTCCGCCGTGATGGTCTCCTACGGCAGCGATCTGCCGCAGGGCTTCAAGCAGGGCGCGCAGGTCGAGGCGCAGGGGACCTACAACGGCCACATGTTCACGGCCACGACGCTGACCGCCAAGTGCCCCACCAAGTACCAGGCCGCGTCGTCCGCTGCCTCCGCGTCGTCGCAGGGTTAGCGGGAGTATCCCGTGAACGCCTATGTCCGCACGGTCGCGGCTATCGCCTATAAGGACCTCGTGGTCGAGTGGCGCACGCGCGAGACGCTCGTGGCGGGCGCGGTGCTGGCGCTGATCATCGTCGCTATTTTCGCCTTCGCGCTCGAACTCGCGCCGGCCACCGCGCGCGCCGTCGCCCCCGGTCTGCTGTGGGCGACGCTGGCCTTCGCCGGTGTGCTTACCTTTGGGCGCCTATTCGCCCCCGAGCGCGACCGTGGTTCACTCGACGGGCTGCTGCTCGTGCCAGCCGACCCCTCGACGCTCTACGTGGGCAAGATGGTGAGCGCGCTGCTGTTCATGCTGCTGGTGTTCGTGGTGACGCTGCCCGCGCTGGCGGCGCTGACCGGCGCGCCGCTGCTGACGGCGTCCGTGCTGCCCGTAGCTCTGCTCGGCCTGCTCGGGCTGGCCGCCGCCGGGACGTTGTTCGCCGCGCTGGCTCTGAGTGGGCGCGCGCGCGACGTGCTGCTGCCCATCCTGTTCCTGCCCCTGTCGATCCCCGTGGTGCTGACGGCGGCCGGTGCCACGCGCCTGATCGCGGACGGCGCGCCGAGCGGCGGCGCGCTGGGCGTGCTGGCCGCGTGCGACGCGCTGTATATCGCCGCCAGCACGGTGCTGTTTCCATACGTCGTCGAAGAGTAGGATAATGGTAGGACAAGAGGTATGCTGAGAACACTATCGCGCGCGCTCGATATCGTCGTGGCGCCTGCTATCATCGCCGCGCTGGCCCTGGCTTTCTTCTACGCGCCGCCCGAGAAGACCATGCACGATGTCTACCGCATCTTTTATTTCCATGTGCCGGCGGCAGCGGCCTCGTTCCTGGGCTTTGGCATCGTCTTCGTGTGCAGCGTGCTCTACCTGCGCACGCGTGAGCGCCGCTACGACATCGTCGCGGGGGCCGCGGCCGAAGTAGGTGTGCTATTCTGTGCGCTGGGCATCGGCATGGGCATGCTGTGGGCCAAGCCGGTGTGGGGCGCGTTCTGGATCCCCGGCGACATCCACTTGCTCGCTACCGCCGTGCTGTTCCTGATCTACGTGGCCTACCTCATGATACGCGGGGCCATCGACGACGACGAGCGCCGCGCACGCCTCTCCGCCGTGGTGGGGACCTTCGCTATTATCGCCGTGCCGATCGTGTTCTTCTCCATCCGCGTCATACAGGTGGGCAATCACCCGGTGCTCACGGGGCTGACGCCGCGCATGCAGTTCACGTTTATGTTTTGCATGACGGTGATGATGCTGTTCTTCACCTTTATCCTGTTGCGGCGCGTTCGCCTCGAGTTCGCGCGCGCGGCCGTCGAGGACCTGCGCCGCGACGTGCTTGACCTGTCCGAGCGCGCCACGACCGGCGCGGGACGTCCCGCGGTGGGACGTGTCGTCGCCGGCGCGGCCCCGGCCGCGAACCCCGTCTCGCTGGGCGCCCCTGGCGCCGCTTTCAGCGCCAATGCCGTGGAGACGCGGCCACGGCCTTAACCTATAGCCTTTGGAGCCTACTCTTATGCACATCGACACGTACACCTTTGGGCTGATCATGGCGGGCTTCGGCAACGTCCGCTCCACCGACGCGTTGCAGTACCTGGCGCTGGCCTACACCGTCTTCTTTGTCGCGATATTCGCCTACGTGATCAGTCTCTCGCGCCGCCAGGCCCGCGTGCACGACGACCTGGCCGTGCTGCGCCGAGCCGTGGATGACCAATTAGCCGCGAATGAGCGCGAATAAGTGACAGAGACGGATTTCGGTCAGATCGTGGCGCTGCTGGCCTTCGCCAGCGCGCTCTATACGGTTGTCTGCGCGGCGCTGGGCGCTGGCGGGCGGGGGTGGCCGCGCCGGCCGGAGTTGGTGTGCAGCGCCGCGCGCGGCGTCGCGGCCACGGGCGTTCTGATCGCGCTGACTATCGGGGCCTTGTTATACGCCCTGTGGATACACGACTTCAACGTCGCGTACGTGACCGACCACAGCAACCTGGAGGAGTCGCACGTCTACGACCTGACCTCGCTGTGGGCCGGGCAGTCCGGTTCGCTGATGCTGTGGTGCCTCATGCTCAGTATCTTCGCCGGCGTGGTGGTGTGGCGCAACCGCGACTTTCGGCACGGCCGCTACCGCGAGTTGATGCCGTGGGTCATCGCCGTGCTGATGACGTACCAGGTCTTCTTCCTGGGCCTGATCAACTTCGTGGTGGAGTCACCGTGGACGCGCTATCCGCTCGACCAAACGCCGCCCGATGGCGTGGGTCTGACACCGCTGCTGCAGAACCCGCTGATGACGATCCACCCGCCCGCGCTCTACACCGGCTACGTGGCGCTTGGCGTGCCGTTCGCCTTCGCCATGGCCGCGCTGATCACCGGCCGCGTGAACGACGAGTGGATCGCGGCGACGCGGCGCTGGACGCTCTTCGCCTGGATCTTCCTGGGCTGCGGGCTGCTGCTGGGCGGCAACTGGGCCTACAACGAACTCGGCTGGGGCGGCTTCTGGGGCTGGGACCCCGTCGAGAACGTGGCCTTGCTGCCGTGGCTGACCGCGACGGCCTTCCTGCACTCGATCCTAATCCAGCAGCGGCGCGGCATGCTCAAGATCTGGAACATGGTCCTGGTCATCACCACGTTCGGCCTGACCCTGTTCGGCACCTTCATGAATCGCAGCGGCATCGAGTCGAGCGTGCACGCCTTCGCGGTCAGCAACATAGGTCTGCCCTTCGTGCTCCTGATCGCCGCGACGGTGATCGGCGCGCTGGCGCTGCTGTACTGGCGGCTGCCGGCGCTGGGTGTGTCGAACCGCCTCGACTCGTTCCTCTCGCGCGAGAGCGCTTTCTTGATGAACAACCTGCTGCTTGTCGGCATCGCCTTCGCCATCTTCTGGGGCACCATCTTTCCGATCCTGTCCGAGGCCGTGCGCGGCGCCGCCGGCAAGGTCACGGTCAGTGCGCCGTTCTACAACAAGGTGACGGGGCCGCTCTTCCTCGTGCTGTTGCTGCTGATGGCGGCGGGGCCGCTGCTGCCGTGGCGGCGCGCCTCGGCCGAGAATATGCGCCGCAACCTGTTGCGTCCCTTCGTGGCCGCGCTCGTCGTCGGCGTCGTGTCGTTCGTGCTGGTAGGACGGCTCTCCGCGGCGCTCTCCTTCGCGGCCTGCGCCGCCGTGGTCTTCACGATGGCCCTGGAGTTCTATCGTGGGGCGCGGGCCAAACGCCGCGCCACTGGCTACGCGTGGCCGCGCGCGCTGGTTCACCTCGTCGACGGCAACCACGGCCGCTACGGCGGCTACCTGGTGCACGCGGGCATCGCGTTCGTCGCGTTGGGCGTGACTGGCTCGATGCTGCTCAAGACCGACGTGCAGCAGCGGGCGCGCGTCGGGCAAGCCTTCCCGGTGGGCGCCTACCAAGTGACGCCGTTGGCCGTGCGGCAGAGTAACGTGCCCAACGTCGGCCCCGAACAGACGGTGACCTTGCGTGTGGCGCAAAACGGGCACGTTGTCGCGAATCTGCCGGCGCGCGCCGTGGTGTTCGAGCAGAACGCGGTGCAGCTACAAGCGCAGAGCGAGGCCGCAGCGGTGCCGATTGTAACGGTAGATAGCAACCCGTTGCGCGACATCTATGTGACGCTAACCCGCTACGATCCAGGCCACGGGCCAGGGACGGCGACCGTGGACGTGCATGTGTTGATCAACCCGCTGACGTGGTGGGTGTGGGTCGGAGGGCTGGTCGTCCTCCTGGGCGGCTTGATCTCGTTCACGCCCAACGCGCGTGAGCGCCGCGTCACCGTGGCGGCGCCTATGGGGGCACAGGCTACGGCGGCACGATAACCTGTGAGTGGAGAGGTACACTAAGAGGTATATGGCACAGGTACAGGAACCCTCGATTATGGATGAGAACATCACCGACATGGATGCTGTCGCGGCTCCATTGCGACGACGTCGCGGGGCGTTGGTGTGGTTGCCTGCGGCCGTGGTCCTCGCTCTCGTCGCGCTGCTGGCCGTCGCCGTGTTGCGCCCATCGGGCGACAATGCGCTCTCGGCGCACAACCAGCCGGCCACGGATTTCTCGCTGGCGCTCTATAACGCCTATAACGGTAGTCGTACCATCAATACACGGAGCCTGCGTGGCAAGACGCTGGTGGTCAACTTCTGGTGGGCGAATTGCCAGCCCTGCCAGCAGGAAGCGCCGCTGCTGGAGCAGGCGTGGCGGCGCTGGAAGGGCCAGAACGTCGTATTTATCGGGGTCGATGGGCAGGATGCGAGTGTACCGGCGGATTTTCTGCACACCTACCACATCACGTATCCGAATGGGAAGGACCCCAACTACGTGAATATCGAATACGGCGCGACGGGGTTCCCCGAAACGGTCTTTATATCGCCGCGCGGCATTTGGACGGCTAAATACGCGCAGCCCTTCCCCGACGCCGCGACGCTCGATGCCCTGATCAGGAAGGCGCGCGCATGAGCGTAATACCCGTGCCAGCGCGGGGCGGGGGGCCGCGCCGGCGTATCCCGCTCGTCGTTCTCGTGGGCGGAGCCGTCATCCTGTTTGTCGCGTTGTGGCTGGCCGCCCTCACACACCAGTCCGGCGACAGCGGATCGCTGAACAGCCGGGCGCTGGCCGTCGGCGCCACGGTGCGTTGCCCCATTTGCCAGCAAGGCATTCCGCTGAACGATGTCGCGAATCCGCAGGCGGACGCCATGCGTGCGAAAATCCACGACGAGCTGCGCCAGGGACTATCGGAGGATCAGGTTAGGCAATATCTGGTGGCTCAGTATGGTACCTCTATTTTGCTTGCGCCGCCGCAGCAGGGCTTCGACGCGTTGGTGTGGTTCGTCCCGCTGCTCGTCGTCGCCGGTTGCGCGGTTGGCTTGCTCCTCTCTATCCGTCGTTGGTCCACGCCATTGTCGCGTGCGACAGCGGCGCCGGGTGTCGAAGGGCCGTGGCGGAGCGTGGGTATGCCTGGCCCTGAAGGACCATGGCAGGGACCGGACCCTGAAGGGCCTGCGAGTGGCGAGGCGCGGCGCTATGAGGACCTGCTCGACCGCGAGTTGCAGCGGCGAGGGTAGCCCCGATGATTCTCGTGGCTACGTTGCTCCTGCTTGCCGCCGTGCTCGTATTCGTGGGCTATCCACTGCTACACCCAGGCGCGCCTAATACTGTCGAGCCGTCCTCCCCGCTGCTGTTGGGGCAGCGTGAGCGGTTGTTGGCCGAGCGTGAGCGCGCGCTCTCTACGCTGCAAGAGCTTGAGTTCGAGCATACCATCGGCAACCTCTCCGACGAGGATTACGCCGCGCTGCAAGCCCCGCAGCGGCGCAAGGCCGTGGCTATCTTGCGTGAGCTTGATTCAATCGGCGATGACGGCGTGAACGCGCCTGTCTCGTCCCCGCCGTTGGTCGACGATCCGATCCTGGATACGCGTTTGGAAGAGGACATCGCGCGGGCGCGGGCGCGCCTGTCAGGGACACCGGCGTCCGATGTCGTCACCCCCGACGCGCCTTTACCTGAAGCCGCGTCCACATCGGCGGTTATGTGTCCTGGCTGTGGCGCCCCGCACGCGACGGGGGCGCGCTTCTGCGCCGAGTGCGGGCGTCCGCTGCGCGACGACGAGGTTGGGCAGGCCACGCGTGGGGAGCAGGAGATGCACGGCGGATGAGCATGGTGACACAATTTGCCCCCCCCGCCCCCTCCGCCCCTGTCCACCTGGGCTCTCCTCTTCTCGCCCCCCCCGCCCCCTCCGGGGGAGCCTGGGGAGATGCCTCCCCCCAGACCCCCGCCAAAAAGAGAGGGTGGCGGATAGGGGTGTGGGTATGGGTGATCTTAGCCAGCGTCAGCGGACGCCGCTGGCTGGACAGACAGACCTGCTGGCTGGACAGACAGACCCGCTGGCTGGACAAGACGTGGGCCGCTTCCTATCAGCAGGGCCGGTGGCTCCCGCGATGTGTGTATGGCGGGGGTCTGGGGGGAGGCATCTCCCCAGGCTCCCCCGGAGGCGCGCTGGACCGTCGGCCGCAGCCGAGGGGCCAGTCAGCCATGGGCGGGGGGGGCGAGAGAAGGTTCCTTCAGGGGGGCGGAAGGGGCGAGAGAAGGTTCCTTCAGGGGAGCGGAAGGGGCGAGAGAGGGCGACTTGTCACACACCTTGTGCTGGTGGCGCTGCTGCTTGTGGCTTGGCTAAGTGTTGTGGGCAGCGCGCGCGCCGCAGCCGCGTCTACCGTACGCATCAGCGGGACCGTCGCCAATGGCGCCACCCACAAGCCGGTCGCGGACGAGCCCGTGGCACTGGACGAGGCGCGCGGCGGCGCAACGGTGACGGTAGCGCGTACACGCTCCGACACGCGCGGGCGCTTCACATTTACTGTGCCCTCCCTCGTGGGCGATGGGTACGCCGTCGTCGCCACCTACAAAGGTGTGCCCTATGGCGCGCCGGTCGACGCCCGGCAGCCGTCGCGCCCGCTCACGGTGTCCGTGTACGACACCACGCCGTCGGACAGTGTGCTCATCGCGCCGCTAGTGCAGATCGGCATGGCGCGCACGTCGCAGGGGCTACAGGTGGCCGAGGAGTGGACGGTCGTCAACCCGACGACCGCTACCGACGTGGGCAGGGACCCTGCGACCGGCCGGGGCGTGGCGTTCTTCCCTGTCCCGCCGGGAGCGTCCAACGTGTCCATCGTGGCCGGCGCCACCACGCTCGCCGCGCCGGCCACGGTCGAACGGGGGGCCGTGGTCATGAATACGGTGATACGGCCCGCGACCGGCCGCAACGCGGCCAGCTTCCACCAGGTGAAGTTCGCCTTTACGCTGCCCTACGGCTCCGATCACCCCACCCTGCGCATCCCGACGCGCTACCTGATCGGCTCGCTGGAGGTCTTCGCCCTGGGCGGGGTCAAGATCGAGGCGCCCGGCTTCACGTCCGCGACCCTCGATATTGGCAATAACCGCATCGCGGGATGGCGACAGCAGGCCGTGCCCCCTAACACGACAGTGTCGGTCGGCGTGGACGGAGCGCCGGCTCCGTTGACGCCGGTGGGACCGCCGCCTTTCCCCTATGCTAGCGTCCTCATCCTGGTTGGCGGCGGGTTCGCGCTGCTGCTGTTCCTGGCGCTGGGCGGCCGCGCGCCCGTCCCCGCGACGGCGGCCGGGGGAGCCGCCGAAGGGACGGTCCCGGAGGGGTCACGGCGGTTACATCGTGAGCGCGAGCGCCTCGTCACGGCGATCGCCGAACTCGACCTACAGTACGCGCGCGGCCGCGTGCCCCCGTCGCGCTACGAGCGGCGGCGCGCCCAAGAGAAGAGCCGTCTGCTTGACGTGGCGCGTAAGCTGGGCGGGTGAGCGGCGCCGTTATCGAGGCGCGCGACGTGTCCAAGCGCTTTGGGCGGCAGGTGGCTCTGCGCGGCGTCGACCTACGCGTGTCGCCCGGCCGCACCCTGGCGATCGTTGGCCCCAACGGAGCGGGCAAGAGCACGCTGCTGCGCATCCTGTCCACGCTGGCGCGGCCGTCGTCCGGCGTGGTGCTGCTCGGCGGCGTTCCCGTCGCGGACGACCCCGTGGCGGCGCGGCGGCGCCTCGGCGTGGTGTTCGAGGCGCCCTTTCTCTACGACGAACTGACCGGGTTGGAGAACCTGGCCTACTACGCGCGGCTCTATGGCCTGCGCGACGCCGCATCGCGCACGGCCACACTGGCCGCGTTGGTGGGCTTGGAGGGACGCCTGCACGACCGCGTGGGCGTCTACTCGCGCGGCATGGCGCAGCGCCTGTCGATCGCCCGCGCGCTGCTGCACCGGCCGGATGTGCTGCTGCTCGATGAGCCGGACGCGGGGCTCGACCCGGCGGCGGTGGCCGACCTGCCGCGGCTGCTGCGCGGTGACGGCGTGCCGGGGCGGGCCATCGTGCTGACCACGCACGACCTTGACCTGGCGCTGACCCTCGCCGACGACGTGGCGATCCTGGCCGGCGGCCGCTTCGTCTTCGCCGCGCCGACCGACACGCTCACCCCTACGACACTCCGTTGCGCCTACGAGGAAGCCAACGACACGTCAGGTAGTCGCTCAAAGGAACAATTTTAAGGAACGAGGTCAAAGTGCGTATGATGACGTGGGCGAATCATGCGAAAGTGCTGATCTCTAGTCATGATGCGCAAAACGTTAAGCCTCTCGGCCACGGCAACGATGGATGCATCGACCAGGCCAATGTCGCTATCGGCGTATTGTTTCACTATTTCGATAGCTCGCGCGATATCTTCCGCGATCACGACTTCGAGTCGGAACGCCCCTGCGGCGATATCCTGCAGCACCGCGATCGCGATGTGGACTCCCAGGTTGCGCGCGATGAGATAGTCAACCTCGGGTAGCACCGTGATTGGGACTATCAGGACATCGCTCGTATTCGCGACGTACTGACTGACCTGTATATGGCGCGGATCATCCGCGTCGGCCAGGGCGTAGATCGCATTAGTGTCGACGAGGATAGCCATATCACTCAACCTTCAGACGTTTTACTCGCCGCGTCCTCTTGATCCTCATCGCGTCGGGGCTCCCATCCGTTGACGCCGATTTCGGTCCGCAATACCTGTTCGTCCCACCCGTCGTGTAGCTCGTGCGCCGGGCGACCGCTGTGCCCGATGCCGATGAATGAGATGTGCCGAGGCGAACGGTTCGCTTGGACGTAGGCGCGTAGCGCCTCCTGGATCACATCGGTAAAGGTCGTCTCGCGCTGCTTTGCGAGGTGTTGTGCTTCAAGTAGTAGGTCGTCCTCTACAAATACCGTCGTGCGCTTCATGTCGCTCTCCCCTATTTTGGCTCTCATGGACGTATAAGTATGTTATCATACGTCACTCCTCACGTCTCAACCGCATCATCAGTTATGGCGCCTCCGTCTATCCTGCTGTGCCCCCGCTCTTGCATCCGCTCTTTCATTCAGCTATAGTTGAACTTGCACATGGTTTAGCGAAAGCGGGATACATGTATCAGGTAGACATCGATGTGGCACCTGCCTACGAGTTGGCGCTCAGCCTCGCGGCGTACCTTGACCGTCAGGCATACAAGACGCTCGATCTGGGGACACGGTGGGTCGCCCGCGTGCGTGAAACCCTCGACCACCCCTTCGTCGACGCGCTCGCTGAGTTGCGCGATGTACCCGGCAAGCCGGTGCTCGACCTCTTGATTTGGCAATGCCCGACCAAGCGTACCACCCGCGCTCGCCGGCGCCGTCGCCTACCTCATCTTTGCCCTGCCGGCCGGCGCCCTCGTCGACCGCTGGGACCGCAGGCGGGTGATGATGGTCTGCGACACGGGACGCGCGTTGAGCCTCGTGAGTATCCCGATCGCGGCTGCGGTCGGACACCTCATGGTCTGGCAACTCTACGCCACAACTGCCATCGAGTCCTCGCTCTACGTGTTCTTCAGCATCGCGCAGGTCGCCGCTCTGCCGCGCGTCGTGCCCCGGGAGCAGTTGGCTGCCGCCAGTGTGCAGAACACGGGAGGTAACATCGCTACAACGATCCTCGCTCCTTCGGTGGGCGGTTTCCTCTATCAGGCCGTCGGGCGCACGGTTCCCTTCCTCGCCGACGCCCTGTCGTACGCCGCTTCGGTGCTCTCACTCGCCCTCATACGCGTGCCGTTCCAGGAGCAGCGGGTGGCGCGGCCGCGCCACCTCCGCGCCGAAATCGTCGAGGGCGTCATCTGGCTGTGGGGGCAGCCGCTTATCCGGTACATGGCCTTCGTCACCAGTGGCTTGCGCGGTGTCGGGGTCGGCCAGGCGCTCATCATCATCGTGCTCGCCCGCCATCAGCATGCGTCGCCCGCGGTCATCGGGTTGATCTTCTCCATCGGCAGCGTCGGCGGCGTCGCGGGCGCATTGCTCGCGCCGTCGATCCAGCGGCGGTTCACCTTCGGCCAAGTGACCATCGCCTCGCTTTGGGTGGAAGCGCTCTTGTGGCCGTGCCTGGCCCTCGCCCCCAATCCGTTGCTACTCGGCCTCGTTGTGGCGGGTCTGTCCATTATGGGGCCTAGCGCTAACGCGGTGCAATTAGGCAATCGGCTCACCCTCATTCCCGATCATCTACAGGGCCGCGTCAACAGCGCCTTTCGCCTATTGGCCCACGCGTGTGAGCCGATCGGCGCGGTCGGCGCCGGTCTCTTACTGGAGATGATTGGGGGGCTACCAACTGTCCTCACCTTCTCCACCGTGGTTGTGGCCCTTGCGCTCGTGACGACGTTGAATGCAGAGGTGCGGACCGCGCATGTGTCCACTCATGCCGACACGATCTCGTAGCGCCATCATGACCCGGCGACCACGATACGGCGAGGTCACCTTTTCTAGTCATGGCACACCTTACGAAAGCTGCCGCGACATCAAATGCGGTGAGGGTAGCCTTATTGCGCCGTATCGAGCGCGTCGATCTCGCGGTCGAGGCGGCCGACGTCGAGGTACTCTTCGCGGTGCAGCGCGTAGGCGCGTTCGAGCAACAGTTGGCATAGCCGCCCGCCGCGCTCACCCTGCTCCTGCGCGGCGGCGATGAGTTGGGCGCCGCGATATTTGGCGGGCAGGGTATCGACTAGCGCGCGCATCTCGCCCACGGCTTCGGCGGCGCCGCGCGTGTCGGCGCGCTCGGTCGCTTCGCGCAACGTTCCCGTCAGCTTGGTGAGTTCGCCCAACCGTTGGCCCTCGCCCATGACGCTGTAGACCGCCGAGGCGGCGTCGAGTTCGGGGATGGACGCGGCCTCAGGGATGACGATCGCGCCGATGTTGGCTTCGTAGCGGGCGCCGTAGTCCTCGGCGGCGTACCCGACCTCCAGCGCCAGGCGTTGCATCTCGTCGTCGAGCACATGACCGCCATAGACGAGATCGTCCCCGCGCGCCTCGGCTAGTTGGCTCAGGTACCCCTGGCTCGGTACCTCCTCAGGGATCGGCGGGAGCGGGACGGGCCGCGTCGCGTCCATCGCCCCCATCATGGGCGCGAACATCGCCGGCATATACTTGGCCAGGTTGAGTGCGATCGGTGGGATGACGAGGTAGGTGGCCAGTACGCGCTCGGGCGCCCCCGTCGTAAAGTACAACACGGCATGTCCGGCCGGTCGCTCCGGGTCGCCGCGCTCGAAAGTGAGGTTCATACTAACAGTATAGTAGCCCACTGGGATGTTGTTGGCCTGCGATTATAATCGCAGGTCCTTGTTACAGTCGAAACCGCCGTAGATCGTGCAGCGGGGGCGCCGGGAACAGCGCGGGGTGCAGCGCATGCGCCAGGATCTCCAGCGCGTCGACCATACGCGGGCCGGGCCGGGCGAAGTAGGCCGATCCATCGGTCACCCACACGTCGCCACGCGCCACGGCGGGCAACCCTTGCCACTCGGGGTGCCCGGCTACCAGGCGTAGCTCGCGCTCGGCCCGATCGGCGTCGAACCCGCACGGCATCGCCACCACCACGTCGGGCGCGGCAAGGGCGATCTCCGCCCACGTCGCGCGCGTCGATGGCACGCCCTCGTGTCCCAGCGTCTCTTCGCCGCCGGCCAGGCGCGCCAGTTCCGGTATCCAATGCCCCGCGCGGAAGGGCGGGTCGATCCACTCCATGCAATAGACGCGTGGACGGGTCGCGGCCGTGGCCGCCATCGCCGCGACGCGCGCGATACGCGCCCGCAGACCAGCGATAAGTGTGCCGGCCTGTTCCTCATGGGCGGTAAGGCGGCCGACGAGGCTGATGGTGGCAAGGATGTCGTCGAGCGTCAGCGGCTCCAGCGATACGATCGTCGTCTCGCCGGGCAGGATGCGCGCCGCCTTTTGCACGTCGGAGTAAGAGACGGCGCATACGTCGCACAACTCCTGTGTCAAGATGAGGTCAGGGCGCAGTTCGCGCAGCAGATCTTCGTCGAGGGTGTAGATGGCGCGGTGATCGTGTATGCTGCCGCCCACCAGGCGATCGATCGTAGCGCTATCGCCGGCGGCGTCGAGCGCGGACGCGGTGATCGCCGGCTTGGTACGGGCGCCAGGCGGGTAGTCGCACTCATGGGTCACCGCGACGAGGTCGTCGGCAAGCCCAAGCGCGCATACGATCTCGGTGGCGCTAGGCAATAGTGAGATGATGCGCATCGACTATCGACTAATTCGTACGATGCGCTCGCCGCGCAGCGTGAAGCCGTCCGGCGTCCAGGCCCATTCCTCGTACGTGCGCGAGGTGGGGCAGCAGCTATCGAGGCCGGGCGAGCCCGGCGTGTCGGTGCGTATTTCCATGCCGGCGCCGCCAGGGAACGCGCGTATCTCGGCGTCGTCGGCTTGCTGTTGGTAGATGAGTTGGCCGCGACTATACACGAAGATGCGCTGGGCATGGCAGCTGGCGCAACCGTGGCCGCTCACCAGATATATATCGTCGAGGATGCCGTCGCCGGTTACATCGGCGCGTATATGCGAGAGCATATCTTGCCGCAGGTAGGCGAAGATGTCCGTGACGTCGGTGGGTGGGATCGCCGCTACGGATGTCGTGTGTGTCTCGGTGATCGCGCCGCGCACGAGGCGGCCAAACGTGTCGACAGGCCACTGGCCCATGTACGTGCGAGCCACGAGACGATTGGAGCCGGCGACGCGGTCGACCGCGTGCAGGTCGATGGCGACGTGGTCGACCGCCGTGCCGTTGGGGACGCCACTGTCGGCGATGACCAGATGGCTGCTGACGGTGCGGCGGTAGCCGGCCAGGAAGGCGGTGTACGGGAGGGCGGCTTGCTCGGATGGGGCTAAGCAGCCGTAGGCCGCTGCGAAGCGGCGGCGGTCCACGGCCAGGTAGAAGCGCACGACAGTGTTAGTGGCCGTGCCCGCCGCGACACACGCCCCGACGGGACCGGGAGCGGCGGCTCTGGCCTCATTGATATGGGCGGGGAGTGCGGCTAGGAGACCGGCCGCCAGTAGCGAGAAAAGAGGGCGCGCGAAACATCGTATCAAGGTCTTCCTCTATATGACAAGAACGCATGACGAGTATATGACAAGAACGCATGACGAGCAGCTATACATCTAATTGTACTTCCTTGCGGATCCGTACCTCTGGCGCTCAATGGCGCACCAGTGTCATGGCCGCGCTTCGTCGCGTCGCGAGGCGGCCTGCGTGGACCGTCACCGTCAAGGTGACGGGCGCGGGCCGTGTAGGCACGTAGGCGTAGCGCAGCGGGACCACCGCGTCGCCGTGTCCGTTGGCGCGCGCGTGCAGCGTGAAGCGGTACACATGCGGACCCTGCTGCCCGAGGCTGTGTGAGTCCGCCGGACCGATTATTTGCAGCGTCACGACGACAGAGGCGTCGGAGATCGTACGCAGTCGCAAGGCTTCCCGCCGGTCGAAATGGAGTAGATGGCCGCTCGGCCAGAATACGGCCAGGGTTACGCGCGACGCGTTATGGAGGACCGTCCGCCGGTACGGTTGTGCCTGGTGATGCGTCGTATGCGTCGTATGCGTCGTATGCGTCGTATGCGTCGTATGCGTCGTATGCGTCGTATGTGTCGATCGCGTTCGGCTGTAGGCGCCGCGATGTAGCGCGATGGGATGGCTCGTGGTGTGAGGGGTGACGCGCGTAGGGTGAGACGTGGCATGCGTGGAGCGGCGTGCATGATAGGTGGGATGGATCAATCGAGCGCTCCCGGGCTTCGGACTGTGCCCGACTGCCAGCGGCGCGCGTGGGGGTAATGACGCCGGTAGGGTCGGCGGTTGATGCGGCATAGCGTACGTCGTATGCGTGACGGACGTCGCGGCGTGTGGCGGCGTCGGCGCTGCGGCCCCGTTGTGCCCCCCGCTTTGGCCTGTGCCATGGAACAAGGCCGCCAGCCGCGTCGCGATGACGCTTGGGGGCGGCGTTAGTACAGCGGATTGAAGACGAGGTGTCCCAGCCGGTTGTCGCGAGTGACCGGCGGCTTGGCGCGTTACGGCGGCGTGACGGCTCCGTAGTAGCGGCACGGCGATGGTGGCGACAGTCGCCGTCGTCGCGACGGCGGCGATGAGGAACGCCTTGGTCCCGACCAGCGCCGCGGCCTTGCCCAACGCGGTCGTCCCTGCTCCGGCTCCCGCCCCCGTTGTCGCCGCCCCCGCCCCCGCCGTTTCCCCGGCGGCGGCCGCTGTCGCGGCGCTTCCGCTCGCGCCGGAGGCCGTGGCGCTCGTCGACGCCGTCGCGGCGGCGCCCGTTCCAGCCACGGAGGTCCCAATGAGCGCGCCAAGGTGGACGATGACGTGCCCCTTGATCGCCACGGGCAGTGGTAGGAGCGGCAGGAGCGCGCGCGCGCGGTTGTCGCGTCGTAGCGCCGCGATCTCCACCTGGCAGGCGGCGCAGCCGCGCACATGCGTGAGCGCCGCCGCACGTGCTTTGCCGCCGCTCTCTTCGTCGTCCAGCACGGCGGCGAGCGAGGCGCGCACGTCTTTGCAGCGCGGCGCCCGCTCGGTTGGCCCGGCGCCGGCGCCCGCCGCGACTTTCTCGTACTGTTCACGGAAGCGGCGCCGCGCGCGGAAAACAAGCACTTCGACGGCGCCGACGCTCGTGCCCAGCATCGCCGCGATCTCGCCATAGGTCATGCCGTGTAGTTCGCGTAAGGTCAGCGCCGCGCACTGGCTCGGGGCCAACCGGGCAAGGGTTTCCCACACGGCGCGCCGGTCGTCGCCGGCTACCGCGACGGCCTCTGGCGAGCGCCAATGGGACTCGTCTGGATAGGACGCGATGACGGCCTCGCTCAACTTCACTTGCGGGACCCGCCGCCGCCGTAGCGCGTCGAGGCAGACGTTTGTCGCCAACTGGTAGAGCCACGCGGCTAAGGCCTGCGGCTGGCGCAGGGCGCCGAGAGTACGGAAGGCGCGTAGGAAGATGTCCTGCGTCAGGTCCTCGGCCTCGGTCGCACTGCCACTAATACGGTAGGCGATAGTGTAGATCTGGCGCGCGTAGCGATCGAAGAGAGCCTCGAACGCGTCCTGCTGTTTTTCCAGCGCAAGGGCGACGAGCTCGGCATCGGTGGCGCTATCGCCACTGCTGTCGCTCCAGCTATGGTTATTCGTCGCGGGTTGCGCCACCGTTGGTTGTCCTAGCACACACAGTACATGCGGCCGGCACGATCGGAGCCATGCCGGCAAGCGATACTACCAATGATAGCAGGGCCTATGCCATGGCGGCGTCTGTCTATATCCCGGCCATACCCCGGCCGTCCGACCGATGCGGTCCATGAAGGCCGTGACGTGGGCGATGACCTCGTCGCGCTGGGGTCCGGCAAGCAGCATATGCCCCGAGCGCGCGACGACTTCGCCTGTTTGACAGGTGCGCCAACGCCGGTTATGCTCATCGTCGTGTTGATCATATCCGTCGCCCCTGCCATCGTGAGCGCCGCGTCCACGGCGCACGCGACCGACCTCAACCTGTTGCAGGTCATCGTCCTGTCCATTTTGCAAGGTGTCGCCGAACTCTTCCCCATCTCTTCGCTCGGCCATACCGTGATCCTGCCGGCGCTGTTGCACTGGAATATCGACCAAAAGTCGCCCTCCTTCCTCGCCTTCGTGGTCCTGTTGCACTTCGGGACGGCCGCGGCCCTGTTCATATTTTACTGGCGCGATTGGGTGCGCTTGCTGCGCATCTTGTTTACCTCGCTGGCGCGCGGCAAGTTTACCGACAATCCTGACGAGCGCTTCATCTGGCTCATCATCATCGGAACGATCCCCGCCGCCGTGCTGGCCCTGCTGTTCCAGGAGGCGTTGCGCGCCAACTTCGGTAACCCACGCGCCGCCGCCGCCCTACTGGCCGTCAACGGCGTCCTGATGCTCGGTGGAGAGGCGCTGCGTCGCCGTCAGGCGGCCCCATCGGTGGGTATGGTCGATAAGGCGCAAGAATACAAGGACGTCGACAAGATGGGCTGGCGCGGCGCGATCATCATCGGCCTGTGCCAGTCCCTGGCGTTGCTGCCGGGCATCTCACGGTCCGGCGCCACGATGGTCGGTGGGCTGGCGCTCGGCCTGCGCCACCACGAGGCCGCGCGCTACACGTTCATGTTGGCGACGCCCATCATCGCGGCGGCCAGCATCAAAACCGCGCCCGATCTGCTCGCACCGGCCGGGCGGGGTGTTCTTGGGTACGCCGTGCTGGGTTGCCTGCTCTCCGGTATCGCGGCCTACCTCAGCGTACGCTTCCTCGACCGCTATTTCCGCACCAACCGCCTCGACCCCTTTGCCTACTACTGCCTGGTCGCCGGTATCGGCGCGGTCGCCCTGCTCTCGGCGGGCGCATAATAGCTACTTTTCGCACGAATTTTGCTATAGTCGAGATGTAGAGTCTCCCGACGATGGCGCGGTGGTAGGCCGGGTCTGGTAGCGGGATGATAGTGGAGAGCCAATATGACCCGGAAACGCGCCTTATCACCAGCACTCATCCTCGCGTTGCTCGTCGCCCTGGTTCCATCGCTCATCGGTCCGCGCGGGGCCGCGACCGCGCACGCCGACGGTGTCCCTCTATTCACGGCCACGCATCAGCGTTCGATCGCGCCGGGCGAGACGCAGAAAGTGTGGGTCCACACGCTCACCATGGCCAACGTGGCGCTCAAGGTCGACTACGGCAATGGACAGGGCGTCACCAAACAGGCCGTGACCAACGCCCAGGGCATCTACCAGTTCGAGTGGACGGCGGCGTACACGGGCACGGCCGTGACGCTGGCGCATTACTGGGTCTATGTCACGCGTGGCGCCACGCATACCATGGCGCGTGGCGACTTCGTGCTCTTCCCACAGCAGCCCTTCGCGGTCAGCGTCGCCGTGCGAACTCCGCTCCTCCATGTGGGCGACACGCTGAAGGTCCATATCCACAGCAAGCCCGGCGTAACCCTCGCGCTGTACGTGCGCGACCACATCGGCAATACGCTGCTTACGCGCGTCAATCAAGCCGACGCGCAAGGCGATTGGGACGTCAGCGCGCCGTTGAGCGCGACGATTAAAGACGTGCAGCATCTTCAGGTCGTCGTGACCGGCGATCTCTACGGGCGGCATACCGTGGCCACGGGCGCCTTAACACTGCGCCCGCTGCCGGCTCCGTTGTCGTCTGATTCGACCGGCAATCCAGGTCCGACTGGCGGAGTCCTCTCGCTTGACGCGGCGCGCCAGCAGGCCCGCGCGGCGGCCGACGGCGTCTTCTCGCTCGCGCAAACGAACGCCCAGACGGCGGTGCGGAATGTCACAGTCGACGCGCAGGCGCTTGGTCAGTTCTCAGGCGGCGCGCCGCACACCTCCGCCTACTACGACGCCATGCTGTCCAAAGACACGAGCTACGACGACTACATCGAGACGACGGCGCGAGCGCTCTCCGACGACGCGACGGCGCAGGCGCGCATGCGTCAGGTCATGCCGCACAAGGCGATCCTGATTTCGCTGCAGGAGCAGGCCCTACGCGCCTACGAGAATGGGCGTATGGTACTCTACACGCTCGTCACGACGGGGCGGCCGGAACTGCCGACCGTCACGGGGCACTATGCCATCTACGAGAAAGTGACGCCCTTCCAGTTCATCTCACCGTGGCCGCAAGGATCGAAGTTCTACTATCCGCCCACCTGGATCAAATACTGGATGCCGTTCTATTCCGGCTATGGCTTGCATGACGCCTGGTGGCGCGCGCACTATGGCCCCGGCACCAACATCGGCGGCGACGGCCCCAACTCGAGCGAGCCGATCGGGACGCACGGCTGCGTCAACATCCCATTCCAGAATACCGTCTGGCTGTGGAACTGGGCGCCGGTCGGCACGCCGGTCGTCGTCTACGGCGGCCCCACGGTCGCGCCAGGAAAAGCGGGGATTTAGCTAAAAGCCATCAGCCGTCAGCGATCAGCTGCCAGCCAAAGGCTGGCAGCTGATCGCTGACGGCTGATGGCTTTGTGTGCTAGCATATCAACAGTGAGAGCATGGGTTGGCAAGTAGAGCGGTACAATGTCGTGCCGCACATACAATGAGGTAGAAAGACAACTGTTATGGTCGATACGACGCGTTATACACCACATACCGGTCTGGAAGGCGAATGGCCCCGCGCGCACGGGAACTTGAGCGTGGCGGCGCTGGTGGAGCAGGCGTTACGGCAAGAAAATAGCCACCTTGCCGCCAACGGCGCCCTCAACGCCGAGACTGTGCCACGGACCGGACGCTCCGTCAAAGATAAGTTCATCGTGCGCGACGCTGAGACCGCCGATCGAGTTGCCTGGGGCGGCTTTAACCAGCCCATCGACGCTGATGTGGCCGGACGCTTGCAGGACCGCGTCCGCGACTACCTGCGCGAACGCGAGACCTACGTGGTCGACGCCTGGGCAGGGGCCGACCCGGCGCATCACCTGGGGGTGCGCGTCGTCACCGAGTACGCCTGGCAGGCCCTCTTCTCCCGCCAACTCTTCCTGCGCACCACGCCCGAGGAGCGCGCCCACTTCACGCCGGGCTTCACCGTGCTGGTCGCCCCCGAGTTCAAGTGCGACCCACAACGCGACGGCGTGCGCTCCGAGGTTGCCATCATTGTCGACTTCGGGCGGCGCACGGTCACGATCGCGGGCACGAAGTACGCCGGCGAGATCAAGAAGAGCGTTTTCGGCTACCTCAACTACGTGCTGCCGGCGCAGGGGGTGTTCCCCATGCATTGCTCCGCCAACGTGGGCGCGGCGGGCGATGTGGCGCTGTTCTTCGGACTCTCCGGAACGGGCAAGACGACGCTCTCGGCCGACCCTGAACGGCGGTTGATTGGCGACGACGAGCACGGCTGGGGCGCCAGCGGCGTGTTTAATTTCGAGGGCGGCTGCTACGCCAAGTGCGTCAACCTCGAGCGCGAGAGCGAGCCGCAGATCTACGACGCGATCCGCTTCGGAGCGGTGCTGGAGAATGTCGTGCTCGATCCCGAGACGCGCGCTCCCAATTACGTCGACACGAGCCTGACGGAGAACACGCGGGCGGCCTACCCGGTAGACTATATCGCGGGCGCCGACCTCTCAGGCCGCGCGGGACATCCCTCGACGATTTTGCTACTGACGGCGGACGCCTTCGGGGTGCTGCCGCCGATCGCCCGATTGACGCCGCAGCAGGCGCTGTACTACTTCCTGTCCGGCTATACGGCGAAGTTGGCGGGAACCGAGGCGGGCCTGGGTAAGGACCCCGAGGCGACGTTCTCAACCTGCTTCGCGGCACCGTTCCTGGCGCTGCCGCCGACGACGTTCTCGCGCATGCTGCGTGAGCGCATAGCCGCGCACGGGACGACGTGCTACCTGGTCAACACCGGCTGGAGCGGCGGTCCTTTTGGGGTGGGCCAGCGCATCTCCATCGCCCATACGCGCGCGCTCGTCCACGCCGCGCTCTCCGGCGTCCTCGCGGATACGCCGATGTGGACGGACCCGGTGTTCGGGTTGCATATACCGGAGGCCGTACCGGGGACGCCGGCCGAGGTGTTGCGTCCGCGCGCGACGTGGGCCGACGGAGCGGCCTACGATCGCGCCGCGGCCGACCTCGCCGCGCGCTTCCGCGCCAACTTCGCGAAGTTCGATGATGTAGCCCCCGACGTTCGCGCTGCCGGCCCGGGAGGGGCCGGTCCCAGCGGGGACAGTCCCAGCGGGGACAGTCCCAGCGGGGACATGTAGCGGGCAGGAGACAGCGATCATGACCGATGCGGCCACGCCAACCCAACTGACGCAGCGCCCCGCCTGGAGGGCGCTCGGTGATCACTACCAGAAGATCCGCGATGTCCACCTGCGCACGCTCTTCGCCGAGGACTCTCAACGCGGCGAGCGCCTGACCGCCGAGGCCGCCGGTCTCTACCTCGACTACTCCAAGAACCGCGTCACCGACGAGACGCTGCCGCTCCTGCTGCGGCTGGCCGAGGAGTCCGGCCTGCGCGCGCGCATCGACGCGATGTTCAGCGGCGAGAAGATCAACGTGACCGAGAATCGCGCCGTCCTGCATGTGGCCCTGCGCGCCCAGCCGGGTGAGTCGATCGTGGTGGACGGCGAGGACGTCGTGCCGGGGGTCCACCAGGTGCTGGACAAAATGGCCGCGTTCAGCGACCGCGTGCGCGGCGGCGACTGGACCGGCTACACCGGCCAGCGCATCCGCAACGTCGTCAACATCGGCATCGGCGGCTCCGACCTTGGCCCCGTCATGGCCTACGAAGCCCTCAAGCACTACAGTGACCGCGCCATGACCTTCCGCTTCGTCTCCAACGTCGATGGGACCGACTTCGTCGAGTTCACGCGCGACCTGGACCCCGCCGAGACGCTCTTTATCGTGTCATCCAAGACCTTTACGACGCTGGAGACGATGACCAACGCGCACTCGGCCCGTGAGTGGACGCTGGGGGCGCTGCACGACGAGCAGGCCATTGCCAAGCATTTCGTGGCCGTTTCTACCAACACCGAGGCGGTGTCCAAGTTCGGCATCGACCCCGACAACATGTTCATCTTCTGGGATTGGGTCGGCGGCCGCTACTCGATGGACTCGGCGATCGGCCTCTCCACCATGGTCGCCATCGGCCCCGACAACTTCCGCGCCATGCTGGCCGGCTTCCACGCCATGGACGAGCACTTCCGCACTGCGCCCTTCGAGAAGAACCTGCCCGTGCTGATGGGCCTGCTCGCCGTGTGGTACAACGACTTCTTCGGCGCGCAGACGGTCGGTGTCATGCCATATGACCAGTACCTCAAGCGTTTCCCGGCCTACCTACAGCAGCTGACCATGGAGAGCAACGGCAAGCATGTCACCTTGGACGGCCGCCTCGTCGACTACCAGACGGGACCGATCTACTGGGGCGAACCGGGCACCAACGGCCAGCACTCCTTCTACCAACTGATTCACCAAGGAACAAAGCTGATCCCGTGCGACTTCATCGGTTTCTCCCAGACGTTGAACCCGCTCGGCAAGCACCACGACATCCTCACGGCCAACCTGTTCGCGCAAACCGAGGCGCTGGCCTTCGGCAAGACGGCCGCGCAGGTCAAGGCCGAGGGCACGCCCGACTGGCTCACGCCGCACCGCACGTTCGAGGGCAACCGTCCCACCAACACGATTATGGCCGAGCGGCTGACACCGGAGATCCTGGGGACGCTGATCGCGCTCTACGAGCACAGCGTCTTCACGCAGGGTACGATCTGGGACATCGACTCGTTCGACCAGTGGGGCGTCGAGTTGGGCAAAGTGCTGGCTCAGCGCATCATCCCCGAACTGGAGAGCGCCGAGGAGCCGAAGCTGGCGCACGATAGCTCGACCAACGCGCTGATCCGGCGCTACCGGCAGCGCCATAAGGGACGCTGAAATACTACGTTATTCCACACGGCGTATACTACCCTCTGTATGACGGGTGACTGAGCGTGACGGAGGGCACGGGGCGATGGACCTGACGGACGAGGTCAAGGCATGCTTGAGCGAAACGGCGCGGACGCTCAAGGGCAGCGCGCGCCGCATGTTTATGGCGCGGGCGGTGCGCAACCTGGGCGAGGGCGGGCAACGGCGGGCCGCGCGAGAGTTGGGGTGGAATCGGGCGACGGTGCGCAAAGGGCGGCACGAGGTGGACAGCGGGATCGTCTGCGTCGACGGCTTCGCCTTGCGGGCGCGCAGGAAGGCCGAAGAGCACCTGCCGCACCTGCGCACGGATATCACGGCCATCGTGGACGGCCAGAGCCAGACCGACCCGCAGTTCCGCACGCGTCGGCTGTACACGCGCCTGACGGCCGGGGAGGTACGCTGCCAGTTGATCGCGCAGCAAGGCTACACCGACGGGGAGCTACCGTGCGCGCGGACGATCGCGACCAAGCTGAACCGGTTGGGCTACACCCTGACCAAGGTGGCCAAGACGCAGCCCCCAAAAAAGTCCCTGAGACCGACGCCATCTTCGCCGAGGTGACGCGGGTGAACGCGGAGGCCGACGCGGCGCCGGACATGCTGCGGGTGTCGCTGGACGCCAAAGCGACGGTCAAAATCGGCCCGTTCGCGCGTGGCGGCACGGAACGCGTGACGGTCACGGCGGCGGACCACGACTTTCGGCCGGAGGCGACGGTGACGCCGGTCGGCCTGTTCCTGCCGCAGACCGACGACCTCTTCATCTACCACGTCACCTCCACGGTAACGAGCGACTGCCTGGTGGACCGTCTGGAGCAGTGGTGGGAGGCCCCCAAGGCGCGCTTTGCCCCTGTCACGACCCTGGTGCTCAACCTGGACAATGGCCCTGCGAACCACAGCCAGCGCACGCAGTTCATGGGCCGCCTGGTCGCCTTCGTCCAGCGCCAACAAGTGAGCGTGCGCCTGGCCTACTATCCCCCCTACCATAGTAAGTACAACCCGGTCGAACGCTGTTGGGGCATCCTGGAGACCCATTGGAACGGCGCGCTGCTCGACTCGCTGGACGCGGTGTGCGGCTTCACCGCCTCTATGACGTGGAAAGGGGCCCATCCCGGCGTCGCGCTTGTGACCACCCCCTACGCCACCGGCGTCAAACGCGCCAAAGGGGCCATGGCCACCGTGGAAGCGCGGCTCGCGCGCTTACTTCACCTGGATAAGTGGTTCGTTGACATCCCCTACATCCCTGGATGCGCTTGGGATGTATAAGTATTTCTGCGTCCCTAAGTCGGCGTCGTAACCAGTCGCTCGTTTCACAGACCGTCGATTAAAACTGAAATGGCATTCAAGGTGCTCAGTTACAACATCCAAGAGGGTGGCGAGGGCCGGTTGTCGCTTATTGCCGACGCCATCCGAGGACTGGACTCCCATGCTGTGGCGTTGCTTGAAGCAAACAGCTATTCCAATGCCGCGGCTCTTGCCCATGAGTTGGGCATGCGCCTCGCCTATGGTGAGGCGAACAGCGCCTTCGCGGTAGCTTGGCTGAGTCGGTTGCCGATCCAGCGGATGGAGAACCACCGCCTCGCCGTCCTAGCCAAGACGTTGCTAGAGGTCGAGGTCACCTGGAAGGGCGCTCCACTCCGCCTCTTTGCCACACACCTGGCTTCCCGGCATGATGCGTATCAGCCGGAAGAGGAAATTCCCGTCATCCTCGATGTCCTCCGCCCATTCGCCCGTCAGCCGCATCTGCTGATGGGCGACCTCAACGCCCTCTGCCCAGGTGATCCGGTAGGCGCCGCGCCTGATGGAGTAGAAAAGAGGGGGGACGCACTGCCCGGCGCCCCGCGACAGGCCATTCGGTCCATCACGGACGCCGGGTACGAAGACTGCTATCGGATGCGGCATCCCGCTGCGCCTGGATACACGTATCCGTCCCACGCCCCGTGGTTGCGGCTGGACTATATCTTCGCCTCACCTCAACTAGCCGCCCACCTTTCCGCTTGCGATGTCGTCACGAGAAGAGAAATGGAACGGGCGTCGGATCATTTGCCGGTCTGGGCGGAGTTCAGGGAGCACGTCGTTTCCGTAGGGTAGCGTCCCGCCCTACCCATCCAGCTATCTTCGACAAACTCCAGGGGCGTATAGCTATACGCCCCTGGAGTTTGGCTTTTTCGGGCGGGGCATGAAAAAGGACCTGTGCCCCTGGTAGAAAAGCCCTGAGTGAGTTCCAAGTTTGGTCACAAACGCGCTTGGGCAGTGTAGCCGGTGGGCCGCCGGCGGCGCGGATCACGCTTTTTTGGTTGAGCCCAGAACCTCCAGGTAGTGCGGGTTGTACATGATGCCCAGGATGTTCCCGAAAGGATCGACCACGGACGCAGTGATGAACCCCTCGCCGCGATCTGTGGACGCCTGGTGCTCTTTCGCCCCCATCGACAGCAGTTTCTCGATCGTTGTTGTCACATCGTCGACGTGCCAGTAGACGATGGCGCCGCCGGGACCGGTCGCCGACCCGGCGGGGGCGTAGCGGCTGTCGATCAGGCCCAGCTCGTGCTGGTAGTCGCCGATGCGGAACTCGATATACCCCGGTGGGTCGGGCGGTACCGGCCGGATGAAGTACGGCTCGACACCTAACAGTTCGGTGTACCAGCGCTTCGCCGCCTCCACATCAGCCGCGTAAAACGAGATGGTGGTGAGTCCTCGCAACATCTGTGCTCCTTGTCCATGATGTGTGGCTGTCATTCAGCCTCTGAGGATAGCGTACCGCAGGGTGGCGACAACGTTATGTCGGGATTTACGCTCTGGGATTTAGTGATGCTACATGAGGGCTGGTTGGGCCATGTCGACGGGGATGTCGGCGAGCACGGCGTCGAGCGATCGAGGGGTGATGGGCTCGCGGGTGAGGGTGGCCTGGGCGATGCGGTCCAGACGAAAGGCACGCGGCGCTTGACGCAGGCGACACCAGGCCGCAAGGTACCAGCCGTTGTGGGCGCCAAAGATACCGGCGAGCTCGACGATGCGCACCGTCTCGCAGCCCTGGGCGTCGCGATAGGTTAGCTCGACAGCGACCGACGCGATGAGCGCTTGCTGCACGACGTCGGAGACCGCAGCGGCGGGACCATGGGGTCCCTGCACGACGCGAATATGGTTGAGGAGCTGAGAGGCCGTGTCCCTGGACGAAGCGGCCATCACGGCGGTGAGCTTCTTGAGCGCGGAACGGCCGGCCCCCGTCAAGGGCATAGCGCCGAGGGCGGCCAGAGCAGTGGCGAGAGCGGCGGCTTCGGCTGGCGTGAGGTTCAAGGGGGGTAGAGTCGTCTCGACGTTGAGGCCGTACCCACCGCCGGGGCCAGGCTGGGCCCAAATGGGCACACCGGCCTCCTGGAGGGCCAGCAAGTCGCGTTCAATGGTGCGGGTGCTGACCTCGAAGTGCTGAGCTAACGCGACGGCGCGCACCGTCCGCGGCGCGTGAGCCCGCAGCTCCTCCACCAGGGCGTATAACCGGTCAGTGCGGTTCATACGATCATGATACCGGGGAATCCCGACAATGGGGAATCCCGATAATGACGTGCGGGAGTACGTGCAGCAGCGCGCCTGCGTTTAGGCCTGCCCTGCTTGGTTGGCCGCCTCCGCGCGTACAAGCAGGACAGCCGGAGCGTTTCCCTGTGCGATACGGTCGGCCACCGACCCCAACGCCCACCGCGTCAGGCCCCCGCGCCCGTGCGTCGTCAGGACCACCACATCGATGCCCGCCGCGCGCGCGTCGTCGAGCACGGCCGTCGCCGGGTCGCCCTCAAGGAGCCGTATTTCCACCGCCCGTTCCGTCCCCTCCAGGCGCGCGCGCGCCTGCTCCAGGTACGCCATCGCCTCCTGTCGTTGCGCGGCGATCGCCTGCTCGTAGACGTTGACGGGCGCGCCAAGGCGTTGGGATCGGACCGCGGCCGGGAGTTCGAAGACGCGCACCAGATGCACCGTCCCCCCCTCCATGGCGGCGAGATGTTCCGCGTACGGCAGCGCTTGCTCCGCCGCCGGCGATCCATCCAGTAGTACCATGATTTGATCAAACATCGCGGCCTTCCCCTCCTTTCCGTGGCTTAACGTGCCGGCTCAAGGCACGCGCCGTATCTGCTGGGAGCGCCGGCTTCCAGCCGGCAGACGGTTGCCGCCGTTGCTCGGCCCGCATCTCATCCCTGACGTTGCTGGGAGCGCCGGCTTCCAGCCGGCAGACGGTTGCCGCCCTGGTGGTTGGCGTCACCGATAAGCTCGCCCGCGACGGCCTGCCGGCTGGAAGCCGGCGCTCCCAGTGAAGACGCGACGCCAGCGCGAAAAACTGGCGCGCACCCGCCGGCTCAAGAGACTATTTGTTGCGCTACGCGCGCCTGGCGGCGTTGCCGGAGGCGCTGTGTGTGCCGGGGCGGACGAGCGCGCGCACGACATCCTTGACGTGGCCGGCGGTCAGGCCGTAGAGCTCGCGCAGTACCGCTGCGGGCCCGTGCTCGACGAACAAGTCGGGCAGCCCGATCATCTCCAGGCGCACGTCGTGCAGTCCATGCGCGTGCAATAGCTCGGCCACGGCGCTGCCGAAGCCGCCCGCCGCACTACCGTCCTCGACTGTGATGAGCGAGCCTGTCGCGCGCGCCAGCCGCAGGATCAGCGCCTCGTCAAGCGGCTTGGCCCAGCGCGCGTTGACCGCGACCGCGCGGATACCCTCCTCGGCGCCCAACTCTTGCACCGCCTGTAGGGCGGGCGCGACCATGTTGCCGAAGCCAAGTACGGCGCACTCGGCGCGGTTGATCTCCGCTTCAGGGGTCAGCAATTCGGCCTCGCCGATGGGCAGCATCCGATACTCCTCGTCCAGCGGCGCGCCGGTACCGCTGCCGCGTGGGTAGCGCAACGAGACAGGGCCGTCCATGTAGAGGGCCGTGTAGAGCATGTGGCGCAACTCGTTCTCGTCCTTGGGCGCCATCACATGCATGTTGGGGATCATGCGCATGAAAGCGATGTCGAAGACGCCCTGCTGGGTATGGCCGTCCTCGCCGACCAACCCTGCGCGGTCCATCGGCAGGACCACATGCAGATTCTGCACGCAGACGTCGTGGATGACCTGATCGAAGGCGCGCTGCATGAACGTCGAGTAGATGGCCGCGACCGGACGCATGCCCTCGGTGGCGAGGCCAGCCGCGAAGGTCACGGCGTGCTGCTCGGCGATGCCGACATCGAAGTAGCGTGCGGGTAACGCTTCCTGCAGCATGTTGAGCCCCGTGCCTTCACCCATGCCCGCCGTGATGCCTACGATGCTGGAATCGCGGCGCGCCAGTTCGACCAGGGCCGCGCCGAACACGTCCTGGTACTTGGGCGGCTCGCCGAGCTTCTTTTTAAGCTCGCCGGTGAGGGGATTGTAGGCACCGGGGCCATGGAACTTGGTCGGCTCCGCCTCGGCGTAGTCGCAGCCCGCCCCTTTCTTGGTCAGTACCTGGATCATGATCGGGCCGTGCAGGTCCTTGGCGCGGCGGAAGACATCGATTAAACCCACCGTGTCGTGCCCATCGAAGGGGCCGAGGAAGGTGAAGCCCAACTCCTCGAAGATGACACCGCTCCGGCTCGGCAGCACAAACTCCTTGGCGCTGCGCATGGTACGGCCGGCCATTTCCTTGGCCAGGTTGCCACCGGGAGCGTGCCCAAGCGAAGACTTCACGGCGTCGCGCAGGTTGCGGTAATTCTTGTCCGAGCGCAGCTTGCCGAGGTAGGCGTGCAGGGCGCCCACGTTATCCGAGATGCTCTTGTCGTTGTCGTTGAGCACGATAATGATGTCTTTGTGCAGCGCGCCGGCGTTGTTAATTGCTTCCAGCGCCATGCCGCCGCCGATGGCGCCGTCGCCGATCACGGCGACGACCTTATAGTTCTCGCCTTGCAGGTCGCGCGCGACGGCCATGCCAAGGGCGGCCGAGATCGAGGTACTGGCATGGCTGGCGCCGAAAGCGTCGTAGGGGCTCTCGTCGCGGCGCAGGTAGCCCGAGAGGCCGCCCAATTGCTTGATGGTATGGAACTGCTCGCGGCGGCCGGTGATGAGCTTGTGCGGGTAGGCTTGGTGCCCGATGTCCCAGACCAGCTTGTCGCGCGGGGCGTCGAAAGCGAGGTGCAGCGCGAGCGTCAACTCGACGGTGCCGAGGTTAGGGGCCAGGTGGCCGCCGCGCCGCGCGACCGTTTCGATAATCTCCTGGCGCATCTCGTCGGCGAGCTGCGCGAGATCGGTCGGCGACAACCCTTTGAGGTCGGCCGGGCTGTTAATCGTGTCGAGAACTCGAGCCATGTACATCTCTCCAGAGGGTGGTGGGGCAAGGGCAAAACATGCGGCGCGTTCGGGGAGCCACGCGCCGCCTCATATAGTTCAGTATAGTGCCAATTCACGTCCACTACGCTAAACAGGCGTTATAGTGGTCATAGCATTAATCGTGCGAGGGCGTCGTCAGGGGCATGGTAGCGGCGCGCGGCGCACCTGTCAACCAAGACAAAAGGGCTTGAGCGCTATGCGCTACCCCTCCCGCGGTTATTCGTTGTATACTTCAAACACATGAAGTTAATGTGGAGGGCTAGGGAAATGACGCTTCCTCGCGCTATTCTACAAGGCGCGGCTTACCTCGTCGACATTGGTGGAACACTCTCACGCCGTGGCGCGCGTGATCCAGATGAGGGAGTTGTTCGCGCCTTCCGCGATGCATGGTCTGTGCTTGACGATGAGTTGCATTCCGCGATAGCAGAGGAGTTGCGCGGTAGCGCATATCCGTGCAAGTAGCCGCTGACGCGTGACCGCCCTACTTATCGCCATCGTGCTGATCGCCTATCCCAATGGGCTGGCGTTCCTCTCGGCGCGCCGCCGCTGGGATCAATGGCGCGCATTCATGATCGGCAACACGCTCCTGAGCCTGGCGCTGCTCGGCTATATGCTGGGCGCGGGATTATGGTCGGCCGTGTGGGGACACGTCACGGGTGGGGGCCTGACGCTTGGGCTCGTCGCGGGACTGATCCCCCTCGCCGTGATCCTGGCCGCCATGTTCACGCCCGGCCCGCTAGGACGCGACATCGTCGCGTCGGGCATCGGCGACATCTCGGCGAACCACGTCCTCTTTCGCGTCACCGTGCAGGTCGCGCTCACCACGGTCGTGTGCGAAGAATTCCTCTTCCGCGGTCTACTACAGGTGTTGCTAACCCGCGCGACGACGCCCTATCGCGCCGTGCTGCTCGACGGCGCCGCTTTCGGGCTCTGGCACATCGCGCTACAATACAATGGCTTTAGCCTCCAGCGCGGCCGCATCCGCTGGGCCGCGACTGCCGGCGGGACGGGCGTCTACGCCTTGCTGGGGGTCTTGCTGGCGGCGGTACGGCAGGCCGCGGAGGGGCTGCTCGCAGTGGTCGTCGCGCACGGAATACTCGACGTGTGTATGTTTATTGGTATGTACGTGCGGCGACGGCAATTCGCCGCACTGAAGAACGCGCGATTAAAATCGCAGGTCCACATATAAGGATTATTGATGCCATTAGAACACCTGCAGCGCTTGAAAGAGAGGCTGGCCGAGATACATAACGTGAACGCGGCGCGCGCCGTGTTGAACTGGGATCAGTCGACCTATATGCCCCCCGGCGGCGCCGCCGCGCGCGCCGACCAGCTCGCCACGCTCGGGGCCATCGGCCATCGCGCTTTCGTCGACCCTGAAACGGCGCGACTGCTCGAAGGGGCTGAGCGGGAGGTACGCGCCGCGGGGCTCGACGCGGACAGTGACGAGGCCCGCCTCGTGCACGTGACGCGCCGCGACTACGACCAGTCCACGCGCGTCCCGGCCGACTTCGTGGAGGAGATGGCCCGCGCCCACGCTCTGGCCTATGAGGCATGGGTCGCCGCGCGCGCCGCCAATAATTTCGCCGACTTCGCGCCCTGGCTGCGCAAGAACGTCGAGTTGGCGCGCCGGCAGGCCGACTACCTCGGCTACAAGGAGCACCCCTACGACGCTCTGCTCGATCAATACGAGCCCGACGCCACTATCGCGCAGGTGCAGCCCCTCTTCGATCACCTGCGCGCCGCGCTCGTGCCGCTGCTGCGCGACATCACGGCGCACGCTGATCGCGTGGACGACGCGGTACTGCATCGTCCCTACGACAAGGAGACGCAGTTGCGCTTCTCAGAGGATGTGGTACGTCAATTCGGCTACGACTTCGCGCGCGGTCGGCTCGACCTCACGGTACACCCCTTTGCCACGGGCTTCTCGCGCGACGATGTGCGCATCACTACGCGCGTCGACCCACAATTCCTGCAGGTGTGCCTGATGGGTACGATGCACGAGGCCGGGCACGGTCTCTACGAGCAGGGCATCAGCGCGAACCTGGTGGGGACGCCGCTCGCCGCCGCCGCCTCGCTGGGCATACACGAGAGCCAATCGCGCCTGTGGGAGAACGTGGTCGGCCGGAGCGAGAGCTTCTGGCGACACTATTTCCCCCTGGCGCAACGGGCCTTCCCCGCCGCCCTAGGTGACACGGACGCCGACACGCTTTATCGCGCCTTCAACAAGGTGTCGCCATCGCAGATCCGCATCGAGGCCGACGAGGTGACCTACAATCTACACCTGATGCTGCGTTTCGAACTGGAGCGGAAACTGCTCGAAGGCAGCTTGGCGGTCGACGACCTGCCCGAAGCCTGGAACGCCGCCATGCAAGACTACCTGGGCATTACGCCGCCGAACAACGCCGAGGGCATATTGCAGGACATGCATTGGTCGGGCGGCCTCATCGGCTACTTCCCGACCTACACCATCGGCACGGTGCTCTCAGTGCAGTTTTACGAGGCGGCGGTGCGCGACGCGCCGGAGATCCCCGACGGCATCGCGCGGGCTGACTTCGCTCCCCTGCTCGGCTGGCTGCAAGAGCACATCTACCGGCACGGGCGCAAGTTCACGCCCGACGAGTTGGTACGCCGCGCGACCGGCCGCTCCATCGACCCTGAGCCCTATCTGCGCTACCTGCGCGACAAGTTCGGCCGGCTGTATGGACTGAGTGAGGAGTGATCAGATCTCGTGAATTATCGACCGGGGGCGGCGGTCATCCACTGGGACCGCAGCGGTCCCTGCGGCCATGTCCATGACCACGCGGCTCGGGAGACCCTAACAGGCGCCCGGCGACGGTATGCCGCGGGGACCGCGGCGGTCCCAGTAGAAACGCCGATCATCAATAATTCATGAGCCCTGGGGGAGTGATGAGTTGGCAGGTAGTGCGAAGTGTGACTATAGTTCTCTTGATGGCCTAGGCGTCATTATCTACTAAGATCCCACCATGATTCAGGCCCAATGGCGTCGAGGTCCATGGACGAACCCATAGAATCCATACAGCCCATAGCGCACGACGAGTCGCCGGCCCCTGAAGCGTTGCCTGAGCCCGCTATCGCGCCGGACGCGCCGGACGCCCCGTCTACCGACGTGTCGCCGGATGAGCGCCCGGCGCGCGCCATCGTCGTGCGAGAGCGTCCATTGGGCCGCTGGTTGATCGCCTGGCGTCCTTCCGTGCCCATCCTTGTCATCCTGGTGGTCGCGGCCATCTTGCGCATCTATGGCTACAACTGGGACGAGGGCACGGAGTTACATCCCGACGAGCGCGCTATTAGCAACGCTCTCGTTGGGCTAGACCTGCCTCATAGTTGGGCGCAGTTCTGGAGCCCGGCTTCACCGCTCAATCCCCACTTTGCCGCCTACGGACATCTGCCGTTCTACGCGACGGTGCTATTCGGCCATATCTTGGGCGCGCTCGGTCGGACAATCGGCGGCCCATTGGCGGGGCTGGCGGGAGCCGACCTGCCCGGCGCGGGCATCATCCAGAGTGGGCGCGTCCTCTCGGGCCTGGCCGACACGGGGACGCTGCTGTTCGTCTACCTGATTGGCCGGTTGGTCTACGACCGCTCCGTCGCGCTGCTGGCCGCGCTGCTGGGCTGCTTCACCGTGCTGGACCTGGAGTTCGCGCACTTCGCCAACGTCGACACCTACTTGGCCTTCTGCACGACAGGCGCGCTCTACTTCTGCGTGCGTATCGCGCGCTATGGGCGCCCACGCGATTACGCCTGGGCAGGCGCGTGGCTTGGCTTCGCCCTGGCCTGTAAGGTCAGCGCCGCGCCCCTGATCGTGCCGCTCGTCGTCGCGCACATCTACCGTGGCGCGGAGCGTCGCGTTGAACTGGGCGATGACGGGGTCGTCCTCGATGACGCGCCGGCTGGACGGGCAGCGGACCGGCGCCGGCGGTCCCAAGGGGATATGTCCCGGCTCGCGCGGCGCGCGCTACCGGCCAATCCGCTGCTGCTGCTGCTGGCGCTGGCTGTCGCGGTCGTGGCCGTCTTCGTGACGATGCCGTATGCCTTCATCGACTTCACCAACTGGTGGGGCCAGGTGTGGTACCAGCTGCAGTTGGCGCAGGGTATCTTGGAGTCGCCCTTCACGCGCAAGTTCTCCGGCCTGCCGGCCTACTGGTACCCCTTGCAGCAGCTGATCGGCTGGACGATGGGGCCGCCGCTGGGTCTGGCCGCCGTGGCCGGTCTCGTGGCCGCTGCGTGGCGGCAGGTCCGGCGGCGACGTGGTCCCGAATTGGTCTTATTAGCGTGGGCGGTCGTGTTCTTCGCCGCGACCGGCGGGCAGTACATGAAGTTCCTGCGCTACATGCTGCCCCTTGTGCCTGTGCTCAACCTGTTCGCCGCCGCGCTGCTCGTCGCCATCTGGCGCCTCGCCCAGCCCGCGACCGGGAGCGCGGGTGCGCCTCAAAAAAGTGAGATGGGCGCCGTGGGCCTGGCCTTAAAAGACCATGGCAGGGACCAGACCTTAAAAGGTCTCCCGGCGACCGCCGCGGTGGTCGCCCGACCGACGACAGGCGCGCGTGGCGCGCCCGCACAGACCTTTCAAGGTCCGTCTCCTGCCATGACCTTTCAAGGTCCGTCTCCTGCCATGACCTTTCAAGGTCAGGCCGCCTCTCACAATCGTGGGGTACACCCTGGCCCCACGGCAGCGTGGGCGCATATATCCAGACAACTCACGCCGCGAGGATGGGTAGCCCGGAGTGTCGTCGTCGCGGCCGTGGCCCTGACCGTGCTCTACGGCCTCGCCCGCGAGAACGTCTATACGACCGAGAACACGCGCCTGGCCGCCACGCACTGGATGGCCGCGCACATCCCCGCCGGCTCGACGATCACAGTGGAGAGTTGGGATGAAACGCTGCCCATCGCTCCGCCTGGTGTGGCCGTGCCGGCGTATCGTTCGCAAACTCTGGCTGTTCTCGACCCTGGTGACAACACGTCCACGACCGTGCCCATGCTCATCCAGGCGCTACAGAGCGCCGACTACATCACCATCTCCAGTTCGCGTGTCATGGGCTCGGTGGCGCACCAGCCGGGCCGCTACCCCTACAGCATCCGCTGGTACGACCTGCTGTTCGGCAATAAGCTCAATTTCCGGCTGGCGCGGAGCTTCAAAGACGCGCCGCACCTGGGGTCGTTCGTTATCAACGACTACCAGGCCGTGCCGCGCGCCGATCAGTACACCCATACGCGTCTGTGGTACGAGGCCGACCAGAACTACTCGGAGTATGACGCTCCACCCGTCTATATCTTCAAGCGCGTCGGGATGATTGACCCTGCTAAGGCCACGGCGCTGCTGACCGGCAATGGGCGGTTCGCCCCTGCCGTGGCCGCCTACGACCCGACGCACCCGATGCTGCTGCCCCCGGCGGTCGAGCGCGCCGACCAGAAGGCTCCAACCTACACCAGCGTCTTCTCGCCCTCCAACCCACTGGCGCAGGTCCCGCTGCTGAGTTGGCTCGTGATGGTCGAGGTGCTTGGTCTGCTGGCGCTGCCGCTGGTCATGCGCGCCTGTGGCGGTCTGCTGCGCGACGGCGGCTACGCGCTGGCCAAGCTCGGCGGTGTGCTCATCGTGGGCTACGTGACGTGGCTGGCGGCCAGCCTGCGCGTCGCCACCTATAGCCGCGGCCTGATCCTTGGCGCCTGTCTGCTCCTACTCGTGCTCTCGCTCGCCCTGGGCTTGCGTCCGCGCGCCTTGTGGGCGCAATTGCGTACGCGCTGGCGCGGCGTCATGTGGGCCGAACTGGTCTTCCTGGGCGCGTTCCTGGCCTTCGCCGCTGTACGCGCGGCCTACCCCGACCTGTGGCACGCCACATGGGGCGGTGAGCGCACGCAGGAAGTGTCTTTCATGAACGCCATTCTGCGCAGCCAGTACTTCCCGCCGGCCGACCCCTGGTTCGCGGGCGGCACGCTCAACTATTACTACTATGGGCAGTACCTGACCGGCATGCTGATGAAGCTCACCGGCATCCCCGTGGCGACCGGCTTCAACCTGGCACTGCCCACGCTCTACGCGCTCACCCTATCCATCGCCTTCTCCATCGGCTACAACGCGACCGGACGCGCCTGGGTCGGCGGGGCGGCGCTGGCGCTGGAGGGCGTGCTGGGCAACCTGGGCATGGTGGGGCAGTTCGCCACGCTCGCCCCGGCCCACGCGGGCCCCTCGTTCATCCTCGGCGTGGCGGGGCTGCGCGACGCCTTCGGCGGCTTGTTGGCTGTCCTCACGGGGCAGGTCCACTTGATCCCAGACCACCCCAATTTCTTCTGGGACAGTTCGCGCATCCTGAGCACCCCCACAAGCAGCGCTATCAACGAGTACCCCATCTGGAGCTTCATGTATGGCGATATGCACGCGCACGTCATCGACATCCCGATCGTGCTCGGCGTGATCCTGCTCGCGCTCGCCGTCAGTGGGCTAGGTAGTGATCGCCGCGACGACGCCGCCCCTGGGAGCGCTGGCGTCTCGCCTGTCCCTACGACTGGGAGCGCGGGCGTCTCGCCCGTCCCCGCGTTTGACTCAAGGGAGGCTGGAGCACCCGCGCCTTCACGACGGGGGACGGGGGAGCAGCGTCAGCGTGCGCCCGCGCTCCCAGTGCCGCCCTTCTATCGCCTTCGTATCCCTCAGCTGTTCCTGCTTGGGGCGCTGATGGCCGTGGTGGCGGGGGCGACGGGGCCGACCAACCTGTGGGACCTGCCGACATCACTGTTGCTCTTGGTCGCCGGCTTCGGCCTGCGCGGCTGGTTCGTGCTTGGGCGGCGCGGCTGGCCGTTGGTCCTGCGCGATCTCGTACTGCCGGGTAGCGTGATCGGGCTGCTCTGCCTCGCGCTGTACCGGCCGTTCTACGCCAGCGTGCTCGGCATCAGCTCGGGCTTCACGTTCCTCGCGCCGAGTACACCCACAGACGCGTACCTGCTGCACCTGGGCATCCCGCTCTTCCTGCTGGTGTCGTTCCTGGCCGTCTTCCTGCAGCGGCAGACGCGTCCGCTGGACCGCCTGGAGCGCCTGGTCACGGCGCTACAGTTTACCCTCTACTACCGCGACCGGCTGCACGACCTGCCGCGGCTCTACCGGCTGGCCGATGGGCTGACACGGGGCCGCCGCGCCGGCGAGAACAGGCCGTCGGCGCGGTTGAGCGTACACCTGCTGCTGTTCGGCGCGCTGCTGACGCTGGGCCTACTCATCGCCGGGTTTACCACACTGGCCCTGATCGCCGCGCTGTTGACGCCCGCGACGATCGCGCTCGTCGAGGCCTGCGCGCGGGCGCATTGGCTGGACCCGCGCCAGAGCCAGCCCTTCGCCCTGGCGCTGGCGATCATGGGCTTGGGTCTGACCGCGATCCCCGACTTCGTGATGCAGAACGAGGCCGGGCGTATGAACACGTTTTTCAAGCTGTACAACCAGGCCTGGCCGCTGCTGGCCCTCTCCGGCGCGCTGGCGCTGGCCGCGCTCGTGCCGCCGCGCCGCCGCGCCGTTCCCGCTGAGGAGCGCGCCCCGGCCGTCCCGACGCGAGCGACGATCCCCTCGCTGATGCTGACCACCGCGTCCCTGACGCGGCGGCTGGCCCCAGCGGCGCTTGGAGCGGATATCGGTGGTGGCGCCACGGCGCGGGCCTACAGCACGTACGCCTCCGACTCTGGGAGCGCGGGCGTCCCGCCCGTCCCCACGGCTGAGAGCGCGGGCGTCCCGCCCGTCCCCGCGTCGGACTTAGGGGCGGATGGGCAGGAAGAGCGCGTACGCGTTGACGACGCGCGGTTCGTACCCATGAATGTGGGCGCCTCGGCCCAACCGGAGGAGTGGCCCTCGTCTCTTCCTACTCCGCACGAGGAGGGTGTGGACGAGGAGAACGTCGAGAACGACGATGCTGACGTCTCCGAGACCGTGATCACGGTAGGTCACGCGGAGTCGGCGCGTGTCGATGTGGGCGCCGCGCGCGCGCTGCCACGCCTGCCCGCGTCTCATGGCGGATGGGGCTGGCAGTCGCTATGGTGGGCGGCGCTGGCCGCGCTCGTCGCGGGTGGGTCGCTGTTCCCCATCTTCGGCACGTATACGCACCTACAGCTGCGTCGTAGCTGGTCGCAGACGGCGGAGGCGAAGATCCCGACCGGGCTGGATGGCGCTGCTTTCGTGCGCGCGCTCTACCCTGGCGACGCCGCGGCGATCGACTGGATCAACGGACACGTCACCGGCATGCCCGTGCTGCTGACTTCCGACCGCGGCGACTACCGCGACTTCGCGACCAAGGTCACCATGCTGACCGGACTGCCCAACGTGATCAGCTGGGCGGGGGAAGATCAGCAGGAGCGCTACTCAGGGCAGGCTCGTCCGGCGAAGGACTTCCCGCCGGTGTGGGTCAACCAGTTCGACAGCGGCCGCGTGACCTGGACTGGCGGGCGCTGGGTGACGAACCTGCCGCGCACGTCGCAGCAGGTGATGGGCAACCGCTCGGCCGATGTCGAGACCATCTACAACACGCCCGACCCGGCGCAGGCGTTGGCGCTGCTGCGGCAGTACCACGTTTCCTACATCTACGTCGGCATCGCTGAACGCGGCGACCCCAACAGCGACGAGGCGCAACAGGCTGCGGACAACAATAAGGCTGGCTTCGACCCCGCTGGTCTGGCTAAGTTCGACCGCATGGTCTCGGCGGGCCAATTGCGGGTGGCCTACCGCAAGCTCGGCGTGACGATCTACAAGGTGGTGGGTTAGCGCTAGAGCCGCGCGATGTCCTCCATCGGCATGAAGAGTCGATTATCCTGGTCCGGTAACAAGGCAAATCCGAAGCGCTCGTAGAAGCGCTGTGCCGCTTCGTCAATCGCATCCACGACAACCGCGATGGCGCCGAGCTCAGTCTGGTAGCCGCGGCGTAACGCGTCCACCAATAGACGACGCCCATAACCTTGGCCGCTAAAACGTGTATCGACCGCTAATCGTCCAATGAGGATAGCGGGCTGATATGGGTACCTGGGGAGCTTGCGCGTGGTGTCTGGCGGTAGGTCGGTATAGGCGATGGCCGTGGCGCTGAGGGTATAGTAGCCGAGGGCCGTGGTGTGCGTGGCGTTATCGGTCAGGACGAAGACGGCGGCGACACGTTTGTCCTGTTCCTGCCGCGCCTGTCGTTTGAGGTAGCTCTCCAAAGAGGGCGCCTCGCAGGAGAAATTGGCCCGATCGTGGGTCGCGCCCAACCGCTCGAAGATATACGCTGTTGGCACGCGCCTTACTGGCCCGTAAACTCTTTGTAGTCCGCGAAGGCGGCTCGCAGCGCGTCGTTTGGCCCCGTGGGGTTGAGCAGGGCGTCGACAAAGATACGGCTGTCGCGTGCGGACAACGTTATGAGATCGTGCCTATGGATTGTTTCCTCCGCATCCTGTTGCACGATGTTCACGACGTAGTCGGACAGCGTTTGCCCGCGAAGCATAGCCGCACGCTGGAAAAGCAATTTCTGTTCTGGGCTGACACGGGCCTCTAATCGGTCCCGTTTTAATGCTTTGTCAGACTTGTTCATATGCTGTCCTCTTAAACTATCACGCATGCATTTATTGTACGCCATACGTACGGGCGAGTCAACGCTGGCGCCACACCGTAAAGCCGCGCATACAAGAGCACGTACGACGCTGATACCGTCGCCCGCGTAGGCAGCGCGTGCAGGCAGCGCGTGCAGGTCGCGCGCCATGCACGGCGTCGGCGCGGGATCGCTAGCGCCCAAGCCCGCGCGGTCATAACGGCAGACACGCGTGATGGCCGCTCCTGCCTTTACCCGCTCCCCGGTTGCGCCAGCCCCGTTTCATAGGCGAGCACGACCGCCTGCGCGCGATCGCGGCATTCGAGCTTGGGCAGGATGCGCGCGACATGCGTCTTGACCGTCGCCTCGCTCAGGAATAGCTCCGCCGCGATCTTGGCGTTGCTGAACCCGCGCGCGATGAGCTTCAAGACCTCCAACTCCCGCGCTGTCAACGTGGACAGGGCGCGGTGCGAGACCGCGGGCGCGGATGGCCGCGCGAACCGCTCGATGAGCCGTCGCGTGATCGACGGCGCCAGCAATGCGTCGCCCACCGCTACCAGGCGCACCGCAGCGATGAGTTGCTCGGGCGACACGTCTTTGAGCAGGAAACCACTGGCTCCGGCCCGTAGCGCCGCGTAGACGTACTCGTCGAGATCGAAGGTCGTCAGGATCACGACGCGGCAGGCGTTTCCGCCACCGTCCATGATGCGGCGCGTCGCTTCCAACCCATCCATCTCAGGCATGCGGACGTCCATCAGGATGACGTCCGGACGCAGGCGGCGCCACGCCGCGATCGCCTTCTCGCCGTTGCACGCCTCCCCCACCACCGTGATGTCGTCCTGTGTATCCAGGATCATGCGGAAGCCGGCCCGTACCAGCGCCTGATCGTCCGCGATCACGACCCGCAGTATGCGCTCACTCATATGCGCTTGCCCTCTAGCCATCAGCCGTCAGCTAACGGCTAACAGCTAATCACTTAACGGCAGCCATGCCCGCACGGCGTAGCCGCGTTCGAGGCGTGGGCCGGCCTCCAATGTGCCTTCGTACAAAGCGACGCGTTCGTGCATCCCGACTAACCCATGCCCAACCCTCTGGCCGCCCTCGCTTTCCTCGCCCACCTTGCCGCCGCGCATGGCATGGCCGGGTCCCTCGTCGAGGATCTCCACCTTCAACTCCGCTTCGCGGTAGTCGAGGATAACCTCCGTACGGGCCAGATTCGTGTATTTCAACGCGTTGGTCAGCGCCTCCTGCACGATACGGTAGACCGTGAGGTCGACGCTTGGGAGCAGCGGACGGGGCCGCCCCTCCACCCGCAGCGAGACGGGCAGCCCGGCCTCACCCACGCGTCGTACCAAAGAATGTAGTTGCGTGACGCCCGGCTGCGGCGCCAGTGAGACCCCATCGTCGTCGCCGTCGCAGTTCAGCACGCCGAGCAGACGCCGCAACTCGGTCATGGCCTCGCGGCCGCATGTTTCGACGGCGAGCAGGGCCTCGTGCGCCTGCTCCGGGGATGTCCGCACGACGTGCCGCGCAGCGCCGGCCTGCACGACCATAACGCTCACGCTGTGCGCGACCACGTCGTGGAGTTCGCGCGCGATGCGCGCCTGCTCCTCCGCGGCCGCGGCCCGCATCGCCTGTTCCCGCTCCCGCTCCAGACGCATCGCCCTGTCCTCGGAGGCCGTGGCACGTAGCCGCCAGGCGCGCAGGGCGTCGCCGACCAGCCAGAGCGGGAGCAGGATCAGGTACGGCGCCGTGGGCTGGGGTATGTTGGGCATGCCGCCACCGATTAGCGCGATGAACGTGGCGGTGAGCGCCATGACGCCCAGCGACAGGGGCCGATTCCTGTTGTATGCGCCAGTGGAGTACGCCGCGACCATGACCGCACAGAGGCCGGCGAACGGCACGGCGGTGATCCCCGCGACCGCCCCTATTATGACCACGACGAAAACGAGTAGCGGCCAGCGTCGCCGCCAGATCAGCGGCGCCGTCATCAGGAGCGCTGCCGGCCGGAAGGCCTGTCCTCGAAACGGCTCGGCGCTGGCCTCGACCAACAGCAGGACGGTCAGGGCGAGGGCCAGAAACGCATCGGCAACGCGTGGCGACGCGCTGTATCGACGGCGCACGGCCGCTCCTATCGACGTCATGCCCCTACCCCCCCCTATACGTCACACTGAGTCTACAGCCTACTTATTGGGTATCGTAGCGTATTCGCCGCGCCCGCACATCATCCTGCAGATGTATATGGACTACATCGGTGAACCGACAGCGGCCCAATTATCGTCCGTGCGATGTACGACACATACATCGGGCGGCGGACGACGGAGAGAGCATGCCGGCCCTATGCTGTTCCCAGGGCCGCACGTAAGCGGCCACAGGACCCCTCGTTTCCCAACAAGGAGGAGCGATGAACAGTCTCGTCGAACTTACCGCCGTGACCAAAGTATATGACGCGGCCGGCGCCGCGCCGGCCTTGAAGAATGTGTCGCTACGTATCCCCGCAGGTCAAGTTACCGCCATTATGGGACCCTCGGGCAGCGGCAAGTCGACGCTGCTCAACCTCGTGGCGGGGCTCGACCGCGCGACCGACGGCGCGATCAGGGTCGACGGCCAGGATATCACCCGCCTCTCCGAGGCCGCGCTGGCGCGCTATCGGCGCGGCAAAATCGGCCTCGTCTTCCAGTTCTTCAACCTACTCAACAACCTGACCGTGCGCGACAACGTCCTTATTCCCGCACAGCTTGCCGGGATGGCCGCGCGCGACGCCGACCGGCGGGCTAGAGAGCTGCTGGATCAGCTCGGGATCGCCGATCAAGCCGGCAAATATCCGGCCAGGTTGAGCGGCGGCCAGCGCCAACGCGTGGCCATCGCTCGCGCCCTCGTCAATCGTCCCGCCCTGCTGCTGGCCGACGAGCCAACCGGCGCGCTCGATACGCACAGCGGCGAGCAGGTCCTCGACCTGTTCCACGACCTCAATGGCGCCGGCCAGACCATCGTTCTGGTGACGCACGATCCGCGCCTGGCCGAGCGCTGCGCCGGCCGCATTATCACGCTCGTCGATGGCGCGGTCGCCACGGACACAGCGGCCCCTGGGTTTGCCGTATTGGAGGCTGTGCGATGAAAGCCGTCTTCACCAAGACCGCAGCGGATATCGGCCGCCGCAAGCTGCAAAGCCTGATCATCGCCCTCGTCATCCTACTCTCCAGCGGCGCCGCGACGCTGGCCCTGAGTCTGCTCGTGGAGTCCGACGCGCCCTATGACCACGCCTTCGCCGCGGCCAACGGCGCCCACCTGACCCTAACCTTCGCGGCGGGTCAGGTCAGCGCGCCGCGACTACGGGCGGCGGCGTCCGCCCACGGTGTGACGGCGGCGGCCGGCCCCTGGCCCGAGGTGTCCGCCAGGTTCAGCACGGACGGCGCGACGCCCACGGGTCAGGGGGGCAAAGGCGGCGCGGGGCCGGGCGACCTGGGGATGTTCACTATCGTCGGCCGCGACCGGCCGGACGCGTCCGTGGATCGGCTCACCGTCGAGGGCGGGCGCTGGGCGCGCGCGCCGGGTGAGATTGTGCTCTCGCGGCGCATGGCCGACGCGACGGGCCTCGGCGTGGGCGCCAGGGTACAGGCGCCCGACGGAGCCGGGCACCCAGCGCTGCTGGTCGTGGGTATCGCGGCCTCGATCGGGCGAGGCGTCGACGCCTGGGTTGTTCCCGCGCAGGTCGCCGCTCTGGCGGCGCGTCAGGCGCCCCTGCGCTATCAGATGCTCTACCGTGTCAGTCCCTCCGGTACCGCGGCCGGCTTACGCGCGGCGACGCAGGCGATCACGGCCCGTTTGCCCGCCGGGGCCGTGGAGGATTCAAGCACCTATCTTGATGTCAAGCTCAATGCCGATCTCCTCAGTGCGGTGATGGTCCCCTTCCTGCTGGCCTTCAGCGTCTTCGCCCTCGTCGCGGCGGCCCTAACCATCGCCAACGTGGTGACGGGCGTGGTCATCGCGGGCTACCGCGAGATCGGCGTCATGAAGAGCATTGGTTTCACGCCCGGCCAGGTGACGCTCGTACTGCTTGGCGGAATCCTTGTCCCCGCGCTGGCCGGTTGCCTGCTCGGCATCCCGCTGGGTACGCTAGGCAGCCAGCCCTTCCTGCAAGACACCGCGCACGCGCTGAACCTGCCCGCGCCCTTCACTGCCGTGGCCCCGGTCATGCTGCTCGTCCTCGTCGTCGTCCTGGTCATCGCCGTCCTGGCCGCGCTGTTCCCCGCCTGGCGCGCGGGGCGCCTCAGCGCGGTCACGGCCATCACCAGAGGGACCGCGCCCGCGGCGGGGCACGGCTCGGTGGTGGGACGGATGGTAGCGCGCCTGCCGCTGCCGCGCCCGGCGAGCCTCGGACTGGGCGATGCCCTGGCTCGCCCTGCCCGGTCGGCCACGACCACGGGCGCTATCCTGATCGGCGTGGCCACGGTCGTCTTCGCGTTGAGCCTGCATCTCTCGCTGGGGCAGGTGGCCGCGCATCTGATCCGCGGCGGCTACGTGCAGGTGGACGTCAGCCGGGCGGTCGCCGGTGGACCGGGCAAGGGGCCAATCGTCAAACGTGGGCCGTCGGGAGGAGCCACGCCGCCAATCACAGACCGGCAGGTCGTGTCACTGCTCCAGGCCAACCCCGCTACGGCTCATTTTGTCGCCGAGGCCAAGGACCTGGTCGTGGCGCCCGGCATCGCGGAGCCGATCCCGTTCTATGCCTACCGCGGCGACTCCTCCTGGATCGGGTACGCTTTGATCGCGGGCCGTTGGTTCTCCCGTCCCGGCGAGGTGGTCGCGCCGACCAAGCTACTGCGGCAGGCGCGCCTCGCGGTCGGTGACACCGTCACCGCACACTTGCACGGAAGCCCGCTCCGGCTGCGCATCGTCGGCGAGATTCTGGACCAGACGGACAACGACCTGCTCCTGCGCGGTGATTGGGCGACGCTGGCGGCGGCGGACCCGCGGGCCGAACCGGGCTTCTACGAGGTGGGGCTCAAGCCGGGCACCGGCGCGAATGACTACGCCCGCCGGCTCATGGGCCCGGCGCCCGAAAGTCTCTATGCGTGGCCCACCGAACACTCGGACGCGAATATATCCTTCCTACTGCTGCAGGGCGTGATCGCCGGGCTGGCGCTGGTGCTGACTGCCATCTCCGTGGCAGGGGTCTTCAATACGGTGCTGCTCACCACACGCGAGAAGGTACGCGACGTGGCCATCTTGAAAGCAGTGGGCATGGCCCCCGCGCAGGTCGTCGCTATGGTCGTGGCCTCGGTGGCCTTCCTGGGCTTGATTGCGGGCGCGCTTGGCATCCCGGCCGGCCTGGAGTTGCATCGGCGGATTCTGCAGACGATGGGCTATATCGCGTCGGGGACCGCCATGCCGCCGCGCTTCTACGACTTGATCGACCACGCGGCGCTGCCCCTACTGGCCCTGGCCGGCGTGGTCATCGCGGCGCTGGGAGCGTGGGTCCCCGCGCAGTGGGCGTCCTCTAGCGGAGTCGCGGAGGTGCTGCAAACAGAATAGATGGCGCTCCTATCTCGGCGCCACGCCGCTTTTCTGCTACCATAGCCACTAATAGGCTATGGTAGCGCAGGTGGTGCGATAGATATGCTTCAGGTAACGCGGTTCATCTCTCCGCGCGCGGCGCGGTTGTGGTGGCGGCGCGCCAGCCTGCGTACCAAGATGTACCTCTCGTACCTAATTCTCATCAGCGTTCCGTTGATCGTGGTGGCCCTTGCCGCTTACGAAACGGCGACGACGACGATCGAGCGCAACGCACAGGATTTCTCGGCTCAACTGACCGGCGAAATCCGCGCCAATCTCGATAGCTACGAGCAGCAGGCCGCGCGCCTGACCTACTACCCATTCCTGGCCGCCAACGTCCAGCGCATCCTGCACTCCTACCAAACGGGGCCGCCCGCCACGCCCAGCTATCAGGACGTGGCGGACATGCGCGCTGAGTTGTCCTACCTGGGGCACGCCCACCTCGATCTCGCCGGGATATACGTGGCCACGAGCAACGGTACCCTGTTCTCCTGGACCGCCTCGGGTGACCTCACACCGCATCCCTTTACGACCACGGCTGATTGGTACCAGGCGGCCCTGCGCGCCGATCCGCGCACGGTCTATCTGCCCACACGCGGACAGGAGATGATCCTGGTGGCGACAGGCAAGGTCATCTCGCTCGTGCGCGCCCTCCACGATGCGCGGGGCGCGCGCCTCGGCGTCGTGCGCGTCGACCTCGCGGCGTCGGCGCTGGCCAGCGTGGCGCAGCGGGTCAGCCTGGGCGCGCAAGGGCGGCTGATCATCGCGACTGGGCAGGGCGCTGTCGTCTATCCCATCGACCCGGACGCGGCGACACAGCTACTGGCGCGCAAGATAGTGGCGCGGCAGGGAGCCGTGGCCGGGCTAGGCCGGTTGCGCCTCGACGTGGCCGGCCAGTCGCTGCTGGCGACGAGCGATCGCTCGGCGGCGAGTGGGTGGGTCGTCGCCGGTGTCGTGCCGGCCGCGCGGCTGCTCGCCGGGGCCAACTACTTGCGCGCGTTCATCCTGAGTGTGGCCGTGCTCTGCATCGTGGCTGGCGCGCTGTGCGCGACGCTCGTGCTGGGGCGGCTGACCCGACCGCTGCGGCAACTGCGTGGGGCCATGCGCCGTGTCGAGGCGCGCGACCTGACGACGCGCATCGTGGTGCAGTCCGAGGACGACGTCGGGCAACTGGCGCATGGCTTCAACACCATGCTCGACGAGTTGCGCCGCCTCGTCGACGACGTGTTGCGCGCGCAACTCCACGAGCGTGAGGCCGAGTTGCATGCGCTACAGAACCAGATCAACCCCCATTTCCTCTACAATACGTTGGAGTCCATCAATATGATGGCGCTGACGCACGGCGACCGCGACATCTCGCGTATGGTCACCTCGCTCGGTCGCCTGCTGCGCCTGACCCTCTCGTCGACCGAGGCGCTGATTCCGCTCGACGCCGAGCTGGAGCATGTGCGGCACTACCTGGTGGTGCAACGCATGCGCTATGGCGACCGCATCAGTATGACCGTTGACGTGGACCCGGCGCTGCTCGACTGTATCGTGCCCAAGCTAACGTTACAGCCGCTGGTCGAGAACGCGCTCTACCATGGGCTGGAGCCGCGGCCCGGCGCGGGGCGCGTCGTCGTGCGCGGCTGTCGCGCGGGGGATGACTTGGCGCTGACTATCGAGGATGACGGCGCCGGTATGGACGCCGTGCGGCTGGCGACGGTGCGCGCTCAACTGGAGGAGGAGGCGCCGCGTGATCGTCGTTCGATCGGGCTCGCCAACGTGCACAAGCGGCTCAAGCTGTATTGCGGACCCGCGTACGGCTTGAGCATCACCAGTGCGCCGGACGAGGGGACGCGCGTAAGGCTGACGCTCCCACGGACGTTGCGCACGGAAACAGAGACGGAGGCGGTGTCCATAGCGTCCGCTCCATCTGTGGCGGAGGTGTATAGCGCGGAGGTGTATGGCTAGGAGTATAATAGATAAGATATATTTATAGCATCTCGACGAGAAAACCCACGGCTTTCGTCGTGGGATGAACCGGCGTCCGTCACGATGGCCCGCGCCTTGTCAGTGCCTTAGACGACACGACGCATCTGAGTTGTGGCATACTGTCGGCATGATCGTGCTAGAGTTCAAGCTCATGGGCGCTGCCGGGCAGTACGCCGCCGTCGATGAGGCCATCCGCACCACCCAATTCGTGCGCAACAAGTGTGTACGCAAGTGGATGGACGAGCGCGGCGTGAAGCCCTACGACTTGAACAAGTATTGCGCGATCCTGGCGAAGGAGTATGACTTCGCCGGCAAGCTCAACGCGCAGGCGCGGCAGGTGGCGGCGGAGCGCGCGGGCGCGGCCATCCTGCGCTTCTACCAGAAGTGCCGTGCGAAGACGCCGGGTAAGAAAGGGTATCCCCAGTTTCAGAAGGAGCGTCGCAGCGTCGAGTATAAGCAGACCGGCTGGACATTGGACGCGGCGCGCACGCGCCTGACCCTGACGAACGGCTTCAAGGCGGGGACGTTCCGGCTCAGGGGGACGCGTGACCTCATGGGCTACGCGCTCAACCAGATCAAGCGTGTGCGCGTGGTCAGGAAGGCCGACGGCTACTACAGCCAGTTCTGCATCGACGCCGACCGGCGTGTGTTGGTCGAGGCGACGGGACGCACCGTGGGCATTGACCTGGGCTTGGCGCACTTCTACACCGATTCGGAGGGCGCGACCGTGGAGAATCCGCGCCACCTGCGGCGGTCGGAGCAGGCGTTGACGCGCCTGCACCGGCGCGTCTCATCCAAAGTCAATGGGTCCAAGAATTGGGCGAAGGCGCGCGGGAAACTGGCGCGGAAGCACCTGAAAGTCCGTAGGCAGCGTAGAGACTTCGCCGTGAAGACGGCGCGGGCGCTCGTCATGTCCAACGACGTGATCGCTTATGAGGACTTGAAAGTGTCAAATATGGTCAAAAACCGGCGTCTGGCGACGTCCATCTCGGATGCGGGGTGGCGGGCGTTCGTGACGTGGCTGGGCTACCTGGCCCAGGTGTACGGCAAGGTCGTCGTGGCCGTGCCGCCTGCGTACACGAGTCAAGATTGCTCAGGGTGTGGGGAGCGCGTCAAGACGGCGTTGTCGGAGCGCACGCACGTCTGCCTACACTGCACGATGATCCTTGATCGGGACCACAACGCGGCGCGCAATATCTTGGCGCTGGGGTGGCGCCCCTTGGAAGAAACTACGGCGGGGCACGCCGGAAGTCACGCTTGGGGACAGTCTGCCCTCTATCCGATGCAGGCAACTGTGTCGGACACGGCTGCTGGATGAGCCAAGAATCCCACGGCGTGGGCCGTGTGGAGTGTCAAGAGGAGAGGAACGACGATGTTTCGCTTGCTAATCGCCGATGACGAAGACCTGGTGCGCCGTGGTCTGGCCGCGTTGATCCAGCGCGAGGCGCCCGAGTTCACCGTCGTTGGGGCGGCCGCCGATGGTCTGGAAGCGCTGCGGCTGGCCGAGGAAACCTCTCCCGATATCGTGTGCACGGATATACGCATGCCGGGTCTGAGCGGCCTCGACCTGATCGAGTGCCTGCGCGCGGCACGGCCGGGGCTGCGCTCCATCATCCTCAGCGGGTACGACGATTTCGCGTACGCGCGCCGCGCTATCGGACTTGGCGTGGCTGAATACCTGCTCAAGCCGGTCGACGCGGACCAGTTGCTGGAGATCCTGACGCGCCTGCGCGCGGGGATCACCGCGGAGCGCCAGGACGAGCGGTTGCGCCTGGAGGCCGCGCGCATCACCGCCGAGCAGACGGTGCGGCGCTTGCTCGACGGCGGCGCCGTCGATGCGACTGCGCTGTCCGCGTGCCTGCCTCCGTCGCGCGCGTGGGGACTTATCCTGGTATACCCCATCAAAGACCAAGACCCGTCCCAGAACCACGAGCGGGAGTGCGCGGCCCTGCTGTCGTGGGAGGACGTCCTCGCCGCCTGTTGTCGCGATCACTTGCCCGCGGCGACCGTCGTCCTCGACGGCTACGGCTACTACTGCGCGCTCTTTCCCCTTGATGGCGGGGAGTGCGCGCGCGCGGCGACGGCGGCGCGGGCGCTGCACGCCGCCCTGCGCGCGGCGGGGTGGCCGGCGCTGGTGACCGTAGCGCGGCCGGGCAGCGGTGTCGACGACCTCAAGACCGCCTACGCGGAGGCGATCGCGCGCGCCGACTACTATACGTCTAGTGCGAGCGACACGCCGCTGCTGTGTTGGGATCTCTTGCCCACGCGCACGGAGGCGCATGCGGAGCGCTGGCCGGCGCTGCCGCGCGGGCGCCGCGACGCGCTCCTCGGCGCGGTGACGGAGGGGTCGGAGGAGGACGCGGCGCGCGCGGCAGGAGAGTTCATGGCCTATCTGCGCGGCCGGTTGGCCCCTGGCGCCTTGCGCGCGCTATGGATCGAGATGGTCGTGCTCTTAATTGACCATGTGCAGGAGCGGGGCGTGCGCGTCGACGCGATCCTCGACGCGCGGCACGATCCCCGCACGTTCTTGCTGGAGGCGGTCGACACCGGTGAGTTGGAGACGCGCCTCGTCTACCTGGCGACGCATGCCGTGCGCGCGGCGCAAGCGGTGGCGACGCGCCACGCGCCGCGCGGCACGATCGCCGAGCTACGCTCCTACATCGCCGAGCACCTCAATGGAGACCTGACGATCACCGCATTGGCGCGGCGCGTACACCTCAACGCCAAGTATTTGGGCGAGCTCTTCAAAGACGTGACGGGCGAGCCGCTCGGCGAGTACATCATCCGCACGCGTATGCGGCGGGCCTGTGCGCTGCTGGCCGATTCCTCGTCGAAGGTCTACGAAATCGCCGAGCAGGTTGGCTACGGCAGCCCGCGCCACTTCGCCACGATGTTCCGCGCCACGGTCGGCCTCTCGCCCGCCGAATACCGCGAGCGCCGGCGACAAGAACTGCCCGCTAGCTCGCTGGCGGAGGCGCCATGATGCGACGATTAAGACGTCGATATCACGGGCCTGCGACTAAAGTCGCATGGCAAACCACGGCGACTGAAGACGCTAGCCTGGATTATTCACCACGGAGACACGGAGGCACGGAGAGAGCAGACAAGGGGTCAACGTCCCTGGTCTGCCGCCAGGCCAGGCGCCCTGCTGTCCGACAAAATCTCCGTGTCTCCGTGGTGCAATGGGTGTTCATGACTAATGCAGGCTAGGGGAACCACCATGACGAGTGGAGTTAACATAGGCCGCGTGGGTTCTCATGTGGCGGAAGACACTTCAGTGTCCGTACCCTGCCATGCGACTTTAGTCGCAGACCCTCACCTCCCGACGCGTGGCGGTTTCCTCAGGGGCAGCGCCGCGCTCTCCCTGGGCCTCGCGGGCGCCGCCGCGGCCCCCGCGCTCATCCGCCCACGCGTGACGAAGGTTCCGACGAGTGGGAAGGATGTCACGCGCTTGGCCTTCTGGGGCGGCTGGACGGGGCCAGATGGGGCGGTGATGCAGCGCCTGGTCGGCCTCTTCAACAACACGAACCAAGACGTGCAGGTGACGCTGACCCTATACAATTGGGACCTGATCTTCGACCGCTGGCGCGAGGAGTTCGACGGCGGTACGCCGCCCGATATCATATGTCTCCACGCCACCGAGGTGGCCGAGTTCGCCGCGCGCGGCATGCTGCGTGACATCACGGCCGAGGCGCGCCGCTTCCTGCCCGACGGCACGAATTTCTTCCCGCCGCCGTGGCGCCTGTGCCATGTCGACGGCGGCCTCTACGCCATCCCGCTCGACATCCACCCGCTTGGCCTCTATATCAACGCGGCGGCCGCGCGCCGCGCCGGCCTAGACCCGCGGCGTCCGCCGGGTAACGCTGCGGCGCTGGACGAGTGGTCGGTGCGCCTAACCGACGCGGCGCGCCACGAATGGGGCTACGCCGCCCCCGCAGGGGATGTGGAGTGCTTCCGCCAGTGGTACAGCTTGCTCTATCAGTTCGGCGGCCGCTTCATGGATCCCGCTGGGGCGCGCTGCGTCGTCGACAGCGCCGAGGGCGTGCGCGCCTTCGCGTTCCTACGCGACAGGATTGCCAGCCGGCGCGTCGCCATGCCCCGTGAGGGGTCGGCCGACGCCGATTTCGTCGCGGGCAAGGTGCGCATGTACGCGCAGGGACCCTGGTACGTCCAAGGCGCGCGCCGGGCCGGGATCGAGTTGCTGACTGCGCCCCTGCCGCGCATCGGCCCGCGGCCGGCCGTCTGGGCCAACTCGCACACGCTCGGCGTCGTCAATACACCGGACGGCGCGCGTGTCGAGGCGGCGATGCGCGTGATCGCCTGGCTCAACAGCCGCGCCCTCGACTGGGCCGAGGCGGGCCAGATCCCGGCCGACAACAGCGCGCGCGCGCGCCTGCATACGACGCGCATCTGGCCCTACCTGCGCCCGTTCGTCGCGCAGCTGCCGTCCATCGTGTACCAGCCGAACCTGCTCGCGCACACGCGGTTGTTCGCCGAGAACACGCCCACGCCGGTTATCAGCGAAACGCAGGCCGTCATGCTTGGCCGCCGCACACCGGCCGAGGCGGCGCGGGCCATGAGCGAACAGGTCGACGGGATAGTCGGACGTCGATAGTTTCCCGGATATTCGGGACTTAATCCGGCAATACTTACATTGAAGCGCGCGCGCGAAACCTCTACGATTGATAACAATCATAGGTGGCGCGCTTATGATGGGGATGGTTAAGACTCCTCCTTCGCGACGAATCGCGCCGCGCATCCGGCCCTGCCCCCGGATCATGCTATGTCCAAGCCGCGCAGCCCGAGGATCTGCCGCCGCTCCGCTACACACGGCGCTTTTGCCGTTTTCTCACATACTCCGCAATTTATTTCGACTACGTCGTCGTGCTGTATCGCACATCGAGGATGATTTAAGACATGCGTGAACTAGATAAACTTGCCGCCGAACTGCGCTCGGGGCGCATCAACCGCTTCGACTTCCTGCGCGGCGCCGCCGGGCTTGGCCTGACGGCCGCCGCCGCCGCCAGCGCGCTTGATCCCTTCAACGCCCTCTCCGTGATGGCCGCGACCAACCCCAACGTCACGCCCGCGCACCCGACCAAGAAGTCCAAATACAAGATCGGCTTCTCGCAGAGCGAGCTCAACAACGGCTTCCGCGTGACCGAAACGGACAGTATGCTTGCCGAGTCCAAAGCTCGCGCCAACAAGTACTCCTACCAGTTCACCAACGCCCACAGCGACACCAACCAGCAGGTCACCGACGTCAACACCCTCATCGCCGCCAAGTGCGACCTGATCGTGCTGACCCCGCGCGAGATTCAGCCGCTGCGCGCCGCGACGCAGAATACTATCAAGGCCGGCGTGCCGGTCATCGAGATCGACCGCACCAGCGCGGGCAAGGCCGGCGTCGACTACGTCACCGTCATCGAGTCCAACTTCATCCAGCAGGCCAAGAAGGTCGCGACCTGGATGATAGCCAATACCAGAGGCCCGATCAACTACGTCGAGTTGCTCGGCTCGACCGGCGCCTCACCGGCGATCGACCGCCACACCGGCTTCCACGAAGTCATCGACGGCGTGTCGCGCTTCAAGTCGCTCGGCGCGCAGGACGGCGACTTCACGCTCGTGACCGGCAAGCAGGTGATGACCAACTTCATCAGCAAGTACGGCTCCAAGATCGACATGATCTACGCGGCCAACGACGACATGGCCGTGGGCGCCTTGCAGGCCTTGAAGCAGGCCGGCATCACCAAGAAGATGTACATCGGCTCGATCGACGGCTCGAAGCGCGCCATCCAGTACGTCGCCGCCGGCACTTTCTCGGTCTGTGTGCAGTCCAACCCGCACTTCGGCCCGGTCACTTTCGACACGATCGACAAGTACTTCGCCGGCCAGGCGATCCCGGCGTTCAACCAGGTGACGGACCACATCTACACCAAGGTCAACGCCGCGAGCCTATTGAGCACCGGCTTCTAGTTTCTAGCACGCCTAATGCCCGCGGCCGCGGTCGCATGGCAGCGTACGACGACTGCGGTCGGGTGAAAGCGTATGTTACCCGCCCTGCGTCAATGTCGTAGCACCACAGTGCTCGTACGCTGCCATGCGACCGCGGTCGTAGGGGTGCGCCCCGCGATTGTGATGGCATCCGCCGCTGGCCTGCGACTATAGTCGCAGGCTGCGTCTCACAATCTCAGGGCGCACCCACGGTCGCAGGCTCAGGCTGTATGCCTCTATCAAACGGTTTATACTTATGGCTAAAAGTCTTTCGTAGCTTAAGGAACGCCATGGCCTCCGACACCCTGCTTGAGATGCGCGGCATCACCAAAGGCTTTACCGGCGTGCAGGCGCTCGACGGCGTCGACTTCGACGTGCGTCGGGGCGAGGTACACGCGCTGGTGGGGCACAACGGCGCCGGCAAATCGACGCTCATCAAGATTATGACGGGCGCCTATTCCAAAGACAGCGGGCGCATCACGCTGCAAGGCCGCGAGGTGTCTTTTAGTACGCCCGCCGCGGCGCAGGACGCCGGCATCGCCACGATCTATCAGGAAGTCAACCTGGTGCCCTATATGACGGCGCCGGAAAATATCTTCCTGGGACGCGAGCCGCGCGGCTCTTTTGGGCGCGTCGATTGGGCGCGCATGCGCCGTGAGGCCAAGACGCTGCTCGACGGGTTGGGCGTGCGCGTCGACCTCGGCGTGCCGGTCATGAACCTGAGTGTGGCCTTGCAGCAGATGGTGGCGCTGGCGCGCGCCGTTTCGCTGCACGCCGTGCTGGTGGTGATGGATGAGCCGACCTCTTCGCTCGATACGGCTGAGGTGCGCGTACTTTTCGACGTGATCCGCCGCCTCCAGCAGAACGGCGTCGGCATCGTCTACATCAGCCACCGCATGGAAGAAATCTTCACGCTGGCCGACCGCGCGACGGTCCTACGTAACGGGCGTCTCGTGGCCACGTTGCCCATCGCCGAGACCGACACGCTGGGTCTGGTGGCGCTGATGCTGGGGCGCGACCCGGAAGAGGTGCGCGCGCAGGGGCTGACCGCTTTCTCCGCGGCCGACATGACGGTGGACCGGGAGACCGTGCTCGACGTCGCACACCTCACGCGCGGCAATATGCCCGACGACGTGAGCTTGCAGGTGCATAAGGGCGAGATCGTGGGCCTGGCGGGCCTGCTCGGATCGGGCCGCACCGAGTTGGTGCGCACGATCTTTGGCGCCGACCGCGCCGAGTCGGGGACTATCGCCGTGGACGGGAAGCCGCGCCGCATCACCTCCCCGCGCGACGCCGTGCGCGACGGCTTGGCGCTCGTGTCAGAGGACCGTAAGACCGAGGGCATCGTGCCGGCGCTCAGCGTGCGCGACAATATCCTGCTGGCCGCGCTGCCCCTGTTCACGCGCCTGGGCGTGCTCGACATGGGGCGCCAGCGCCGCGTCGTCGACGAGATGATCCGCCGCCTGGATATCCGCACGCCCAGCCCCGCCACGCCCATACGCAACCTCTCAGGGGGCAACCAGCAGAAGGTTATCCTGGCGCGCTGGCTCTGCCGCAATCCCAAAGTACTGATCCTCGACGAGCCGACGCGCGGCATCGATGTCGGCGCCAAACGCGAGATCCAGACGCTGATCGACGAGTTGGCGCGCGAGCAGGGCATGAGTATCCTGATGATCTCGTCGGAACTGGAGGAGGTCATCGAGGGCAGCGACCGCGTCGTCGTCTTGAACAACGGCCATAAGCTCGGCGAGTTCGCGCACGCCGAGGCCAACGAAGACCGTATCATGAAAGCAATCTCGGAAGGGTAGGCGCACACGCATGGAGACAGGAGGCGTCCAGACTATTGGGGAGGCGCCTGTCGGGGGCGGCGGTCCGGTCGGGCCAGGCGATACCGTTCCGACGGCGCGGGCGCGCGGGCGCTCCGCCGGCCGGCGGGCGCAGGTCCTATTGCGGCGCTTCGGAGCCATCGGCGCGCTGGTTATCTTGCTGATCGTTGCCGAGGGGCTCAACCCCAACTTCCTGACGGCGGACAACCTACGCGCGCAGCTGCAGATCTTCGCCCTGAACGCGGCGCTCATCGCCGTGGGGCAGACCCTCGTCATTCTGACCGGCGGCATCGACCTCTCGGTCGGTTCCTTGCTGGCCGTCGGCTCGGCCCTGGCGGGCATATTGGTCGGTGGCGGCGCCTCGTCGAGCACACCGCTCGCCCTGGTCTTCATCCTGCCGATCGCGCTGACCACACTGCTCGGCGGCATCTCGGGCGCCATCATCACCAAGGCGCGCATCCAGCCCATCGTGGTGACGCTGGCTATGTCGATCGCGGCGCGCGGCCTGGCCCAACTCATCACGGGCGGCGGCGGCCACGGCCATACGCTGGACGTGAGCAGCGCGGTGAACTTCGACAACATCGCCATCGCGCAACTCGGCCCCGTGCCCGTCATCGGGAGCATCCCCGTCTCGGTTATCCTGGTGCTGGTCGTATTCGCGCTGGCGGCTTTGTTCCTCACGCGCACCGTGCCGGGCCGCTACGTCTTCGCGGTCGGCGGCAACGAGCGCGCCGCGCGGCTCTCCGGCATCTCGGCCGATCGGGTCAAGATCGTCGTCTATGCCGTGAGCGGCCTCCTCGCGGGGTTGGCCGGCGTGCTATTCGCCTCATACAACGCCACGTCCGACCCCTTCAACGACGGCCTGTATTACGAGTTGCAGGCGATCTCAGCGGTCGTCGTGGGCGGCACCTCGCTGCTTGGAGGCGTGGGCGGCGTGTGGCGCACGCTCATCGGCGGGCTTATCCTGACCGTGTTGAACGCGCTCATCATCCAGGTCGGCCTGCAGCGGCCGGCGCAGCTTATCGTCCAGGGGCTTATCATCGCCGGCGCCGTTATTTTGCAGGCCGGCGGGGAGAGCTAGAAGCTAGTTACTAGTAGTTAGTAGCTAGTTTGGATATAGGGATGCAACGCTCATACTAGAGACCGGCGACAGAGGCGGCGCGGCCTCTGACTACTAACAACTAGCTACTAACTACTGGAGATAATCGTGCAGCCAGAGGCCACCACACCCGAGCCCGTCCCGTCACCGGAGACACCGCCCTTCGCGGGGCGCGTTCTCTCCGCCGTCCAACGCGAAGTCGCGACCGTGCTGCTCGTGGTACTGATCATCGTCTGCGCCTTGCTCTCGCCCGACTTCCTGACGGGGTCGAACCTGCTGAGTCTGGCCGGCGAGATTCCCATCTTTGCCATCCTGGCGACCGGTCAGATGCTCGCCATCCTGACCGGCGGCATCGACCTCTCGGTCGGCTCGGTGCTGGCGGTAGGGGCCTTCTGCGCGGCGGCGATGTCTTTCTACGGCGTGGTTCCAGCGATCATCGTGCCGCTCGTCGTAACAGGGCTCATCGGGTTGGTCAACGGACTGGGCGTCGCTTTTACGCGCGTCCCGCCGTTCATCGTGACGTTGGCTATGCTGTCGGTGGCGCGCGGCGTCGCGTTGCAGGCCGCGGCCGTCTACCACGGCGGCTCCTCGGGGGCCGGCGCCTCGGCCGTCAGCGCGAATGGCGCGGGCCTCTTCCAAGGCATTGGGCAGGGGAGCGTGCTGGGCGTACCCTTCAGCCTCATCGTCGCCGTCGTCGCCTTCATTATTCTGGCCTATGTCCTGCGCTACACGCGCTTCGGGCGCCACGTTTTCGCCGTGGGCGGCAACGAGGCGGCGGCGGGGCTGCTCGGCGTGCAGGTACGTCGGGTCAAGCTGCTCGTTTATACCATTAGCGGCGCGCTGTCTGGCCTGGCCGGTATCCTGCTGGCGTCGCGGCTGCTCTCGGCCCCGCCGACAGCGGCGCAGGGTTACGAACTCAACGCCATCACCGCCGTCGTCGTCGGCGGGACGCTGCTGACGGGCGGCGTCGGCACGGTGCGCGGGACTATCGTCGGCGTGCTGATCACGCAGATCCTGCCGGACATCCTCAACCTGAAAGCGATCGACACCGCCTGGCAGCAGGTCGCGCTCGGCCTCGTGCTGCTCATCGTCGTGCTGCTGCAACTTCTAATTGTGCCAGGGTCTACCATTGGCGGACTGCGGCTGCGTCGTGGCGGTGGTCTTGGTCGGCGCCCTCAGGCGGCCTAAAAGGATTGAGTATGTTGCGCTACGTTGATCACGTTATCATCGGCGTCACCGACCTTAATGGGGCGGCGCGTGACTATGCCGACACGCTCGGCTTCGCCGTCAGCGTCGGCGGCGTGCACCCCAACCTGGGCACGCAGAACCGCCTCATCGTACTCGACCCTGAGTACGTCGAGCTCATCGCGCGCCTGCCCGGCCATGCGTCCGGCGCCGCGCCGACCGGCGCGTCGCCTATCACCGCTATGTTCGTACGCGCGCCGGGGACGATCGGCTACGCCCTCGCCAGCGACGACATCGACGCGGACGTCGCGGCGATGCGCGCGCGCGGCGTACCCGTGGGCGACCCCGTGGCGGGCCGGCTGGAGGGGCCGCACGGATCGGCGCGCGGCTGGCGCATGGCCTACGTCGACGACGACGCGGGGCTCGGCGTCGAGCCGTGGCGCCTGCCCTTCATCATCCAGCACGACAGCGCGGGCGCGGAGCGGTTGGCGCGCATCGCGCAGCCCGACCCGTTGCGCGCCCAGCTCAACGGCGCCGCGCGCCTCGACCATGTGACGGTGGCTGTCCGCGATCTCGCGACGGGGCTGCGCGCCTACGCGCTGGCCTACGCGCTGGAGGTGACCGAGGAGGGCGAAGACGCCATGCTGGGGGCGCGCACCGCGCGCCTGCCACTGGAGCAGGGCACCATCGTGCTGGCCGCGCCACTGGCGCCGGACGGCCCGCTGGCGCGCGGGCTCGCCGCGCACGGCGAAGGGCTGTTCAGCGTCACGATCGCGGTGGGCGACCTGCCGGCCGCTGTCAATCAACTGCGCGGCCGGGGCGTCGGCGTGCGCGTCGAGGAGGCCGCGGGCGTACTCATGGCGGCGCGGCCCGACATGCGGAGTACGCACGGGGCGCGGCTGGAATTGATCCAGGCGTAGGGCGAAGGGCGAAGGGCGTAGGGCGAAGAAGACTACCCACTATGAGTATGCGGATATAGCCCGTTTAGGTACTAGACTCCTAATATAGGCAAACGTGGTGCGAATGAGTCAAGTTTACGCGACGAGTTTAGCCCGGTCAATCCAGCGGTCGATGGACTCCTCGACGTGATCGAAGGAGGGGCGTAGCTCCGGGTCGC
>JAABUJ010000499.1_pt1 | contig 76700 bp, 78 predicted proteins | sample 5559131 | NCBI WGS metagenome assembly JAABUJ01 (sample SAMN10711875, study PRJNA513366) | rock metagenome | isolation source: Antarctica rocks | place: Antarctica: Victoria Land, Mt New Zealand nord | collected 2016-01-07 | reverse complement strand
TCCGGTCGCCGCCGTGTAGAGTGAGCGCATCATAGTGCGTGGTTCTCCTTTGTGGTGCCCCCTCGGTCGGAGGGAGCGGGTCGTCGGCTTCCGTCAGCGGCCCGAAGGCTCACAGACAGTCCAGCCGTTTTTCTTGCCCCCTCCTTAACAGGGAGGGGGTTGGGGTGGGTTACAGCTTGCTGACTTCGTTAGTGGCCTTGCCGGTCGCGTCATCCTCGGCCTGCATCATTTTCTGGTTGGTCTCGTAAGCCCGCATGATCGCGATCATCGAGACCATTTCCTTGACCACGTTGACGTTGGACGCCTCCAAAAAGCCCTGCCGGACCGTGGCCGAGGCCGAGGCCGGGCGCAGGGCCGAGACGCGGAACTGGTTGTCGCCCATCTTGACGGGCTGGTCCGACGCGGCCAGGCCCGCCAGCCGGAGGCGGCCGACCCGGACGCCGTCCGCTGTGACCTCGCCGCGCGGACTGATCACGATGTCTTTGGTCTTCGCGGGGATCTGGATCGGCTGGTTGGTGTCGCCCAAAACAGGCAGATTGCCGTTCGTCTGCACCAGTGTCCCCCGCGCATCCATGCTCAGGGACCCATCGCGGCTCAGGCGCAGCCCCTGCGGCGTCTGAATAACCAAAGCCGCGTCGCCGGTCAGGGCGACGTCCAGCGGATTGCCGGACTTTTGCAGGCCCCCGTCGGTGAAGTTGGTCGTTTCGTCCTTCATCCCCGCCCCGCTGCCCAGCGTGCCGATAGCGGCTTGGTCGGCGGGCGAAAGGCGGGTAGCAAGGGCCTCCTGAAACGACTCAAAGCGGGGGATGTCTTCCTTGTAACCGGTTGTGCCGGCATTGGCGAGGTTCTGCGCGATTGCGTCCTGGGCCGCCTGGCTCGCCAGCATTCCGGCGGCGGCGGTGTAGACTCCACGGGTCATAGGGTTTCCTTTGCGCCAATCTTATGCGAAGTCCGTCTGAAACCATTATCGGCGGCATGGGAAGGCATCTTCAGGGGAAAAAATACGGGATTTCGCCCAAAATCGGGTACGATTCGGACATGGCACACACGGACACCGATCAAATTCTGGATGAGTTTCTGGGCGACACGCCGCGCGCCGCCGAGTGGCGGGCGCTGCGCCAGGCGCTGCGGGACCGGCGGCGGGGGCTGCGCGGGCAGCGGGCCGGGGAGACGGACCCGGCGGCGCAGGCGGCCCTGGACGCGCAGATCGCCGGACTGACCCGCCAGATCGGGACATTGGAAACGGAAGAAGTGGTGGCGCGGTTCGTGGAGGACTCGGTACTCGCCAGCCTCGCCCGCGCGCCGCGCGTGGGGGATGAGGACTTCGAGGGCGAATAACGAGCGGAGTAGTGGACACAAAATCGCCGCCCGGTGCGGGGATACACCGGGCGGCGACTTCTACGGGTGCGCGGGGAAACGCACCGTGGTGTTGCATTCCTCGCCGGGGGTTGTGTTCCGGCGCTGAATTCACTATAACACAGGTTTGCCCGGCTGTCAAGCAACTTTTTCTATTATTTTTACGGACGTGAGGAAAATTACCATGTGCGGACGATTCACCCTGCACCACACGCTGGAAGAACTGGAAGAGCGGTTCGCCGCCGAGGTCGTAACTGGAACGAACTCTGAAACCGAGCTGCGCTACAACATCGCGCCGACCCAGGACATCCTGGTCGTCACGCAGAACGGCGCGCGTCGCCTGCAAGGCTACCACTGGGGTCTGATCCCCTCCTGGGCCAAAGACCCAGCCATCGGCAACAAGATGATCAACGCCCGTGCCGAGACATTAGCCGAAAAGCCGTCGTTTCGGACGGCCTTGCAGTGCCGCCGCTGCCTCATCCCCGCCGATGGCTTCTACGAGTGGCAGGACGCCACCGAGGGCTTGGCATCCAGCAAGAAGGCAGCCCGGACGCCCATGCACATCCGTCTCCAGGACGGCGGCCTGTTCGCCTTCGCGGGCCTGTGGGACGAGTGGCACGCGCCGGACGGCTCGCCCCTGCGCTCCTGCACCATCATCACGACCGCGCCCAACGCCGTCACCGCCCCGATCCACGACCGGATGCCGGTCATCCTGCGCCCCGAAGACGAGGCGCTTTGGCTCGACCGCTCTGTTTCAGACGCCGCCGAACTGCTGCCCCTGCTGATCCCCTACCCCGCCGACCTGATGGAAGCCTACGCCGTTTCGCGCCAGGTCAACGCGCCCACGGTAGACGATCCGGCGTGTATCGCGCCAGTAGGCTAACTGTTGACAGAAGCGCCCCTTGTTGCCATACTTTCTGGTGGAGAACATCAAATGACCATTGCACTGGAAATCGCGCCCGAGGCAGAGGCTCGCATTGCAGAACAGGCGGAACGGCTGGGGCTGAGCGTGCAGGAGTACGCCCAGCGCGTCGTGGAACAGAACGCGGTCACGGGGACTGCCTTTCCCCGGTTGTCCCCACAGCAGCGCGCCGCGCGGTTTTTGCAGTGGGCAGCGCGCCATGACCCTGATACCCCACTGCTCACCGATGAGGAGATCAGTCGTGAAGCGTTGTATGGGAGGCGTACCTAGTGGATTGCCTTGGCGACAGCAACATCTGGCTGCGGAGCAGCGAGCCGGCTCATCCCATGTACCCTCTTGCCACGCGATCTGTAGCGACCCTCCTCGGTCAGCAGAATGAAATCTATCTCGTGCCGCAAGTTGTGACGGAATACTGGCGGGTAGTGACCGGGGCGAGTTCCGCAAGAGGCGGGTTGGGTTGGGCGCCGGAAAAAGCGCATCAGGAAGTGCAGCGGTTGGAACTCGACTTCCCGCTTCTGCCTGACACGCCCGCCGTTTATCAGCACTGGCGGCAAATCGTTCACTCCGTCGGCGTCTCCGGGGCGCAAGTCTATGATGCCCGGCTTGTGGCCGCTATGCTGGCACACGGGCTGACGCACATCCTGACGTTCAACACGGACGACTTTCGCCGGTACGAGCACCTCGGTATCACCCTGCTCCACCCGCAAGACGTGTAGCATTTCACCGCGCTTTTGTGGATAATGGGTAAGAAGTTTCGAGGGGTTTTCCTCCACACTCACGCGCAGCAATTTTAGAAAGGAACGCACACCGAATGAGCGATCCCATCACGAACGGCAATGGTAAAAACGGCCATGGGCTGACGCCCGAAGAGGCCACGCAGCCGGCGGCCCATGAGCAGCCGCCGCTGACGACCCGGCAGGGCCATCCGGTCCACGACAACCAGAACACGCGCACGGTCGGCAGCCGGGGGCCGACGACGCTGGAAAACTACCCGTTCCTGGAGAAGATCACCCACTTCGACCGCGAGCGCATCCCGGAGCGCGTCGTCCACGCGCGCGGCGCGGGAGCGCACGGCTACTTCGAGGCTTACGGCACGGTCGGCGACGAGCCGATTAGCAAATACACCCGCGCCAAGCTGTTCGGGGAAAAGGGCAAGCGGACGCCGGTCTTTGTCCGGTTCTCGACCGTTATTCACGGCGGCACGTCCCCCGAAACCCTGCGCGACCCGCGCGGGTTCGCCGTCAAGTTCTACACCGAGGACGGCAACTGGGACCTGGTCGGCAACAACCTGAAGACGTTCTTCATCCGCGACGCCATCAAGTTCCCCGACTTCATCCACGCCTTCAAGCCGGACCCCGTGACCAATATCCAGGACCCGAACCGGCAGTTCGACTTCGTCTCCCTCAGCCCCGAAACCATGCACACCATCACCTGGCTGTTCAGCCCGTGGGGCATCCCGGCGAACTACCGGCATATGGAAGGGTCGGGCGTCAACACCTACAAGTGGTACAACACCGACGGCGAGGGCGTCCTAATCAAGTACCACTGGGTCCCCAAGGCGGGCGTCCAGAATCTGACCCAGGAAGAGGCCAACGCCATCCAGGCGACCAACTTCAACCACGCCACCCAGGACCTCTACGAAGCCATTGCGCGCGGCGACTACCCGGAGTGGGAGTTCTGCGTCCAGATCATGTCCGACGACGACCACCCCGAACTGGACTTCGACCCGCTGGACGACACCAAGCTCTGGCCCGTGGATCAGTTCCCGATGCGCCCCGTAGGCCGCATGACCCTGGACCGCAACCCGGTCAACTACTTCGCCGAGGTCGAGCAGGCGTCGTTCGGCACGGGAGTCCTGGTGGACGGCCTGGACTTCTCCGACGACAAGATGCTGCAAGGCCGGACGCTGTCCTACTCGGATACCCAGCGCCACCGGGTCGGCGCGAACTACCTGCAATTGCCGATCAACCGCGCCAAAAAAGAGGTCTACACGAACCAGCGCGACGGCCAGATGACCTACTATGTGGACCAGGGGCCGAACCCGCACGTCAACTACGAGCCGAGCAGCCGGGGCGGCCTGGTCGAAACCCCGCAGGGCGGCAAGCCGCACGCCCCGTATGTCCAGGGCAACCTGGTGCGCGAGGCCATTGAGCGCAAGAACCCCTACGGCCAGGCCGGAGAGCGCTACCGCACCTTCACGCAGGCCGAAAAGGACGAGCTGATCGCAAACCTCGTCGGCAACCTGAAGCGGTGCAACCCGGACATCCAGGAGCGCATGGTCGGCCACCTGCTCCAGTGCGACACGGAATACGGGCAGCGCGTCGCTGACGGCCTGGGCCTGACGGCGACGGACAATGCCGTTGCGGTGGCCCGCGAAGTCGCCGAGCAGGCCGGCGAGTTCGCCGTCGAGCGGAGCTAAACCCGCTCACCCCCTGGCCCCCAAGTCTGGGGGAGTAGGAGGGAATCAGAAGACCAGCCTCAATACAGCGGCCTCTGCGTCTCGATGACGCAGGGGCCGTTTTCTGCTCCGAGGCCCACCGCTCACATGTGAGGGGATCATTTTCAACCTTTTCGCATCAAGACGGGTCTTATCAGTAGATGCCGCTCAACTATGGAAAACGAAGAAACAACACGGCAGGTGATACGGGCGCAGGCGGGGGATGCGGAAGCCTTCAACTGGCTCGTCCGGCGCTTCCAAGACAGGGCGGTCGCCTATGCCGCCTCCGTCGTCGGCAGTTTCCATCTGGCGCAAGAGGCGGCTCAGGAGGCGTTTGTGGAGGCATATGGTGTCCTGCACACTCTGCGCGAGCCAGCCGCGTTCTCGGTCTGGTTCAGGAGAATCGTCTTCAAGCACTGCGACCGCCAGACGCGCCGGAAGCAGGTGGAAACCGTGCCGATTCAAGCTGTGGAACACATCCGGTCTTCCACGCCGGGGCTGGCCGAGATCGCGGAACGGCATCAGGTGGAGGAGAGTGTACATCGCGCCATTCAGTCCCTCCCAGAAGGCCAGCGGGCCGTGATCACCCTCTTTTACATGGGAGAACACTCCCACCAGGACATTGCCGAATTTCTTGACCTGCCCGTGACAACAGTGAAGAGCCGGCTTCATCAGGGCCGGAGTCAGCTCAAAGAAAGGTTAACCACTATGATCAACGACAATCTCCAGGAGCATCGCCCCTCCCGAGATGATGCTTTCCTCACGCGCGTGAACGAACACATCGCGCAGGCATCGGCGACCATCGCCGAGGGCGGCGGCCGTGAGACATTTTATCACGACCCCCACCCGCTTTATCAGTTGATGGGTTCCATTCTGCTGTGGGCCATTGAGGTCAAAGCCTCCGAAATACGCCTCATTGCGGAAAGCCAGGGGACCGCTGTTCAATTCGACATCGAAGGCTCGCTTGAACGAGTCATGTCACTCCCCCAATCGCTTCAGGAGCCGATGGCCTTTCGAATGAAAGTGAGCGCGGAGATGGACGTTTCGCGGACCGATGTGCCGCAGGAGGGCATGTTTCCGATCCGGTACAATGGGGCCGACTACGACGCGCTTGTGTCCAGCCTGCCGACGCAGTACGGGGAGGACATCCGCATTCGGATCATTCCGAAGTGATTTGTCCGAGCGCCTGACGGCGGCGGATCAGGCTGCTGTCGCGGTCCGAGAAGTCACCGAATAGAAAACAAAGAGGGTAGGGACAAGCCCTACCCTCTTTCTCTTGTCTCTTTCATCACCTGTGCGTAATCAGCGCGTAAAGCCCCACCCGCTCCGGCTGGTCCGGGTCGTAGAGCACCGTCACCGGCTGGCCGACGTGGAAGAGCTTCCACTGGTCCATGCTGACCTGCTCCTCGTGCTCCCGCCCTTCCCTTTCCCCATCACTGCCCCTGGAAGCGTAGCCATACCGCAGGAAATAGCGCACCATGTCCTCGGCCTCGGTCCGCTTGTGCGTGATCGTCCCGACCGTCGCCGTGCCCAGCCGCAGCAGGTGCAGGCGCTCCTCCATCCAGCGCAGGAGCCGACGCATCAGCAGCAGGGAAACCAGCAGAACCAGGCTGCCCGAAAACAGGAGGGTCAGGATGCGCCCGCCGGCGTCGGACTGCCACGGCTGGGAAGCGACGCCGCCGAACCAGGGCGCGTAGCGGATCGGCAAGGGCTGGCCCAAGTGGAAAGACGGCGGAGGCCCAGGCGAGGGAGCGGGCTTCCCTGGAGTCATTCCCATTGCTGGGGAAGGCGCGGGAGGCGCGCCCAGCCCGATCCAGCCTTCCCAATGGACGTTCCCGTGCGGGCCGGGCAGATCACAGGCATAGCGGACGGCGACCGGGCGCGAGGGCTGTCCTTTTTCCCCCGACGGCTCCGTCCCAATCTCCACGATGCGGCCGGTCGCCGTGCGGCCCGCCTGGGCCAGCCAGCTTAACTTGACCCCCTCCCACAAGGCCCGGCCGCTGCCGGCGACGAACACGCCGAGCAGCAGGATCGCGACCGCCAGCAGCAGCGTCACCCGCAGCGGCAGCCGCGTCCGGCGCGGCGCGGGCGCGGCGACTTCCGGCTCCAGGGTGTGCTCAATCACAGATTCCATGGTTCCAACTTTCCAATAAAGCCAGCGTAGCTTTGGGTGTGGCCGCCGTTAGAGCGCCCGCCGCCAGCAGCTCCCGCCAAAGTTCGCTCGCCGCGCCGCCGGTGAAGTCGCGGGAGGCAAAGTCCTCGGACGGGTCGTGCAGACAGACGACGGGCTTCCCCGCCCGGCGCAGGGCCAGCGCCGCCTCCAGATTCGCCAGGTTCGCCCGACCAAACGGAACCGGCGTCAGCAGAACGACGTCCGCCGATTGGGCCAAACGCGCGGCCTCGCGCAGCGCGGTCGGGGACAGGGGCGAAAACGACGACTCGCGGGCGAACGGGACGCCCAGCATCTGCGCGGCCTCGGCGTCGGTGTCGCCCTCGTTCAGACCGGCGGCCGTGACGGCCCAGCCCCGGCCGTGGAGCGCCAGCAGCAGGCGCGTCCCCGTGCCGCCGCCGCAGATCACATGGACGCGCAGGGCGCGCGGACTGTCGGGGTCGCTTTCGGGCAGTTCCGGCAGGGTCAGGACGAGCGGGCGGCCCGACGCCGGGTGGCGGCGCACCCAGACCCGCGCGCCGTACACGTCTTGCAGGTTGGCGGCCGTCACGACTTCCTCCGGCGTCCCCTGCGCGACGACCTGGCCCCGGTGGAGCAGGACCAGCGCGTCGCAAAAGGCCGCCGCCAGGTTGATGTCGTGCAGCACGGCGAGGACCGCCTTCCCCCTGTCGTGCGCCAGACTCCGCGCCAGTGTCAGCGTCTCCGTCTGGTGGCGCAGGTCCAGGTGCGCGGTCGGCTCGTCGAGCAGAATGACTTCCGGCTGCTGCGCCAGGGCGCGCGCGAACAGCACGCGCTGCCGCTCGCCGCCGGACAGGGTCGGGACGGTCCGGTCGGCCAGGCCCTCCACTCGCGCGGCCCGCAGAGCCTCCGACACAATCCGCTCGTCGTCGGCGGTTTCCGACGCGAAGGGACGGCGCGGTAGGTGCGGCGCCCGCCCCATCCGCACCACCTCGCGGACCGAAAAGTCCAGCGATACGGTGGTTTCCTGCGGCACCACGGCGATGGCGCAGGCGGCCTCACGCGCGGACAGACCCGTATAGAGATCGCTTTCGTCCAGCAGCACCGCCCCCGCCGCAGGCCGCAGGGCGCGGGACAGGGCGCGGACCAGGGTGGACTTGCCCGACCCATTCGGGCCCACGACGCCCAAAAAGACTCCGGGGCGGACGTCGAGCGAGAACTGCGTCAGGACGGGCGGGGCATCGGGCGCGTAGTGGATTTGGATCGTGTCGGCGGCAAGCCGTGTCGGCATGAAATACTCTCCGCAGACATTGTAGCAGAATCCGGGGACATTGGGGGGAAGGAAACCAAAAATCCCGGTAATCTTTGGGAAGGAATCAAGAAGGAACTGCGGCGGCTAGTGTCGAACTCCTTACACCGTCACTGAAGACCAAGCGTGGCGCGCGGCCCTGGAGCGCGGCGTTTCGGACGCGGCTTTTTGTTTTGCCCGGCGGGATCAAGCATCGCATGACCACGACAGCCGATCAGTTTTTCAACGGCATTCCCGAAGACGATTCGCGAGACGCGCTGGCTTTGGGACGTTCCCCCGTGCCGGACGCCCCCGTGCTGGGGTCGTTTGCCGACGACCTCGCCTCCTACATCAACCGCCTGACACGCACCAAGCTGCTGACGGCGACTGAGGAGAAGTCCCTGTCGCGCCGGGCGCGCTACGGCGACATCACGGCCAAAGAGCGCCTGATCGAGTCCAACATGCGCCTGGTCGTCTCCATCGCCAAAAATTACCTGGCGAGCGGCATCCCCCTGGAAGACTTGATTCAAGAGGGCGCGATCGGCCTGATGACGGCTTCGGAGCGTTTTGACCCGCGCATGGGCTACCGATTCAGTACCTACGCGACGCAGTGGATCCGCCAGTCCATTGGCCGGGCCATTGACAACAAGGCCAAGGCCATCCGCCTCCCCGCCCACATCTCCGAGTCGCTGCGCAAGATTGACAAATCCCGCGCCGAATTGCAGCGCGCGCTGGGACAGGAGCCGACCGTCGAGGAAATCGCCGAGCACGCCGGGTTGTCCCTGAAAAAGATGAACAGCCTCCTCCAGACCACCCAGGAGCCGGTTTCGCTGGACATGACCGTCGGCGACGACGACAGCACCTCGCTCGGCAGCCTCGTCCTGGACCGCGCCGCCCCCAACCCGCAGGACGAGTTGATCGCCCAGGAGATGCGCGGCGAGATCGAGGCCATCCTGAACACGCTGGACGAGCGCGAGAAGGTCATCATGCGTAAGCGCTTCGGCTTCGATGAGGACGACAAGAGCGTCTTGCAGCAGATCGGCGATGAGCTGCACATCTCGCGTGAGCGCGTCCGCCAGATCGAGTCGCAGGCCCTCCGCAAGCTGCGCTCCGCCGCCCGCAAAAAGCGCCTGCGCGATTATTTGCAGTCGTGAGCCAGTCCCGGCACTGGAAGTGCCGGGCTACTCTGGAATGAAAGTGCCTCCGGCACTGGGGATGAGCCTAGCGATGGCCCTTCTTCAGTCGCGGAGCAGATACGCAGTAATGCCGCAGGCATACTTCCACGCGAGAGTAGCCCGGCACTTCCAGTGCCGGGGGCCACTGCCTGCTTAGGCCGGCGCGTCCTCATGCCCCGCCTTCTGCGCCAGCGCCTCTTCAAAGGCGTGGACGATTGGATTGTCCTCACCCTCGTGCTTGTGCAGCGTTTCCTCGACCATAGGAACGACCGGCGCGGCAGCCGGTTCCGTCGCCGTTGTTTTCCTGCCGGTCCCCGCCGCAGATCCGTCCTGCTTCTTGAGCAGAAGGTAAGCGGCGCCTGCGGCGGCGAACAAAAGCAATAAATTTCGCGGTTTCATGGAATATCCCCCGCCCTACTTTACCCGTCCGGCTCTGCCCACAAAACGGCAGAACGCCTGGATGGCTAGCGGATTTGGAGGAACTTGTGCGTTTGCAGCGACAGCCGCAGCCGCTCCGGGTGCTCCTGGACGGCTCCGACGCACAGGGCCACGGCGGCGGGGTTGTGCGCGTTCGGCTGCACGAACGTCGTCCGGCCATGCCGCCGCGCGCCGTCCAGCGCGCGCGCCAGGTCCGCCGCGTCGTCCACCACATACTTGAACTCCGCCGCGTACCCCTCGTACCACGGGTGCAGCCGCCCGCCCTGCGGCTCTTTGGGCGAGACGGTGACGTGGTCAATGCCCCACTCAGGCCGGGGCCGCGTCCCGTTCGTCTCCATTTGCAGGTTGTAGCCGCGCGCATGAAGCGTGTCGCACAACTCTTGCAGGTCATGGATCGTCGGCTCGCCCCCGGTGAAGCAAGCCCAGCGGCACGCGCCGCCCACGCGCCCGATCTCCTCGACCAAATCCTCAGCGGTGTACGTCTCCCGGACGCGGAAATCCGTGTCGCAGAACTCGCAGGCCAGGTTGCAGCCCGCGAAGCGCACGAAGACCGTCGCCTGCCCCGTCCGCCCGCCCTCGCCTTGCAGTGAGTAGAAGACCTCGACGAGCGGCAGGCGGCCCTCCTTGACGACCGCCATCGCCGCCCGCGTCGCCCCCGCCGGGTCGGGCGTCGCGCCTCCATAGGGCTTGCCGGAAATCGTTTGCACCATAATAACTCTAGTATACCCGAACCCTTTGGCCCGCGCCGCCCGTTATAGACGGGTATGAACAGCCACAAGAAACGCTTCTGGTCCCGTGGAGACCGCCTGCTCCTGAGTCTCTTCACCCTGACGGTCGCGGCGCTTATTCTGGGGCTGGCCGTGTGGTTCCGCGCGCTGGATGCGCTCCCCGGCCCGGCCTCCCCCGCGCCCCCGCCCCTGCCCGCCGTCAACGCCCGCGACTTCTACCTCGCCGCCGCCAACGCCGCCGCCGCGACCGGATCGTTCGGGGAGGACTCGCAAGCCGTTCGGCTGCTGCACCAGGGCTTTCAGTATCCGTACCGGGAGCCGCCCGCCGCCTCCCAACTGCCGTTGCAGGAAGACTGGCAGGTGCCTCCGCAGATGCTTTCGCTGGGGATGCTGCTGGGGCGGCGGGCCAGGGCGGACGCCCAGGCGGGCCGCTGGGCCTCGTCCGTGAGCGCCGGAATCGACGCGGTCCAGATGGGGAGGGAGATGATGCACGGCGCGACCACCTTCGGGGTGATCAACATCCGGGTCTTCCAGCAGCGCGGGACGGGGGTTCTCTGGGGCGACATTGACCACTTGACCGCCGATCAGGCGCGGGCGGCGGCGCGGCGGATGGAGGCCACCCATGCGGACCGCGTCCCCTTCGCCGACACGCTGACCCAGGAAAAGTGGTCGATGCAGGCGGGACTGCGCGAAGAAATGCGGCGTCCAAACTGGCGCGACATTTGGACCTACCCCAGCCGGCCCCCGCTGAAGGACGCGCGGGGGTGGGCGCGGGACGTGGCCGGCATGGCGCGGGTCCACCTGACTAGCAAGAGGCAGATTTTGGCGGACAACACCCGCTACATGGACCGGCTCATCGCCGACGCCCGGCGGCCCTACGCGGCCCATCCCCCGCCCCCGCCGATGCCGACTGATCCAGTCAACCCGTTGCTGATTATTAGGGACTATCAGGAAGTCTGGCTCCGGGCTGTGGAGGCCGACGCGCAGACCGCCCTGCTCTCGACCGCGCTGGCCTTGCGCGCCTACAAGATGGACCACGGCGCGTACCCGCCGACACTGGCCGCGCTCGTGCTGGGCTATCTCCGGGCCGTCCCGGACGACCCCTTTGCCCTATCCGGGCCGCTCCACTACAAGCGTCTCGGCGCAAAGTATGTCCTTTATAGCATCGGGCCGGACGGCAAGGACGACGGCGGCGCGGCGATCTTTGACCAGACCAAACCCGCCCCCACATCTGCCGACGGGAGCGACTCGCGTTACTGGGTGCACGAGGACAGCCAGGGGGACATTGTGGCGGGGGTCAACATCTACTAGGGCATTATTGGCCTACCTGGGACGCCACGCATTGAAATGCGAGGCTGTGAAGACCTCACCGTCGAGGCGACGGAAGAAGCAGAAGAAGCATGTTTCGTCCCCTGGACGCTGGGCACTTGACAGCCTCGCATTTCAATGCGTGGTGCCATGCTTCATCCAACAAGCACTAGAAAAGCCCCGACCATGCGGCCGGGGCTTTCCCACGCTTCGACTTTATCCGTTCCACGGGTGCGCCTTGTTCTTCGCGGGGTCGGTCGGGTCGCCCCCCTGCCCCGTCTCGTCCGCCGAACGGGTGCTGTCCGGGTCAATGTCTCCGGCGGGCAGTTCGTCGCCTGCCGTGGTCGTGTCGTCCGTCGTCGTGTTCGGGATGATCCTCTCCGCCGCGTCTGTGGTTTCAGGCTGTCCCATTGGGCGCCTCCTCCTTTGTCTTGGATGGCTCGGCGGCGGCATTCGTGCCGGGGTACTCGCCCCCGCTGTGGGCCATGCCTACGGCGCTGTGGGCCGGGGCGTTCTCGCCGCCCGGCGACTTTGAATCCCCGCTGCCGGTCTGATGCGGGTCGTCCGGATGCGTCTCGTCGGCATCAGTGACCGGTGTGTCTTTGGTGAGTTCCACGGTGTCAAGTCTCCTTGCTGACCCTGTTTTACCCGCGTCCCCGAACCCGGCAAACGCGCAGGGCAATCGCATATAGCACCCCGGCACTGGAAGTGCCGGTCTACTCTGGAATGAAAGTCGCTCCGCGACTGAGGACAAGTAAATAACTGAGGACAGGCGAAAACGGCTTGTCTTCAGTGCCGGAGGCACTTTCACTGTGAGTAGACCGGCACTTCCAGTGCCGGGGCTTCCATAGGCAATGGCCCTTGGCAAACGCGCCGCTGACTGCACCTTACTGCACCTCGGCACGCATCCCGGATTCTCCCCCGTCGGCAATGCCGCTGTCGGTGGTGACTGTCTCGCGGAGGTGCAGGTCGCGCAGAGGCGGCAGTTCCTCCGTCGAATCGTCCTGCGGCGCGTAGCCGACCAGTTCACGGGCATCCGAGATGTCCAGCCGCTTGAACCGGTTGTCGCTCAGGCCGTGCAGGACGGCGAACTGAACGTTCTCCACGTCCACACAGCGGTTGATGAGCTGGTCCAGGTCGCGCTGTGAGACAAAGGAGTCCAGCATTCCGATTCCCTTTTCGTCCTGCACCGACTCCACCGGCTGGAACGCGCCAATCCGCAGGGCGATGGCGCTGACGCCCTCCTTCTCGGCCATGTACCGGCACAGCGCCTCGCCGAAGCACTTGGAAACGCCGTAGATGTCGCCGGGGTTGACCGGCTCGCTGATTTTTACCTGCACGTCGGGGGGATAGCCGGACACCGCATGGATGGACGAGGCGTAAATGACCCGCCGCACCCCCGCCGTCTTCGCCGCCGCGAAGACGTTGTAGGTTCCGATGATGTTGGTTTCCAGCAGGCTCTGCCACAGCGACGACGGCCCCGGATCGCCCGCCATGTGGACGATGGTGTCTATGCCCTCACAGACCTCCTTCAGCCGGTCTAAGTCTCCTAAATCGCCCTCCACCACCACGCCGAACGGCTTGATATGGTCAATCCCCTCCTCGTCGCCGCGCACCATCAGCCGCAGCGCGTACTTGTCCCGCGCGTGCTCGGCGAAGAACGACCCGATGCGCCCCGCCGCGCCCGTCACCAGGACGTGCCGCTTCTTTCCCTCCGCCGTCTTCGCCAGCGCCCCCGACTCCGTCGCCGTAAATGACTGTGCCATCCGCGTTGTCCTCCATTGGTAAGATGCCAGCCCGTTCTTCCCCAGCAGAGGCAGCGGGAAACGCGGCAGGCATGGAAACGCAGACGCGCCTGCTCCCTCACCAATCCGAGCGGCACGGAGGCCCCTGCTTTAGCCGTGGGGAGGAAGTGCCGCCTTGCCTTTCCGAAGGCAAGATATTCTCTGGTTTTCGTTTCAATAAGATTTTCAATGCTTGCCCCTCTAGGGTATAATAATGGTGTGCATTTTAGAGTAAAAGATATTCTAAATGCACAAGGTCAAAGGCACGAAAGCCGTTCGGCTGGATACTGTTCTGCACCTTGACAAGTAACGATATGCGGTTGCAGCAACTCATGCCGTTTTGCTGCGTAAAATCGTTAGACGGTTCTGTTTTCAGTCTTTGGATTAAATCCTTTGACTGTATCAGAAGTGGCCCCCAGGCGACTGGTGAGGCACGGGCTGTAACTGTAAGACAGCCTATGGACGAAGCGAGTCAAGGATGACATCAGAGGCCATGCCTTTCGCTATTGTCAAAGCCCCTGGCTTTAGCCACGGGGTTACTTACTTGACTATCCCCCTTCCCCACTAGTATACTAAAGACAACAACTCAGGAACCGAGCACAGACACACAATGGCGTTGGACGAGAGATACAACTTCCGCGAGATCGAGGCGAAGTGGCAGGCGCGGTGGGCCGAGGCCGACCTGTACCACGCCGAGAGGGACCCGGACAAGCCCAAGTATTACGGGCTGGAGTTCTTCCCCTACCCGTCCGGCGCGGGGCTGTCGGTGGGGCACTTCAAGAACTACGCGCCGACGGATGCCTTCCTGCGGCTGAAGGCGATGCAGGGCTACAACGTCCTGCACCCGATGGGCTGGGACGCCTTCGGGCAGCCCGCCGAGAACGAGGCCATGAAGCGGCTACTCAACCCCGGCCCGATGGTGGCCGAGTTCGCCGCGACCTACAAGCGCCAGATGAACCTCATCGGCATGGGGTACGACTGGGACCGGGAGGTCAATTCCAGCGATCCAAGCTATTACAAGTGGACGCAGTGGATTTTCCTGCTGCTCTACAAGCGCGGGCTGGCCTACCAGAAGAACGCCCCCGTCAACTGGTGCCCACATGATAAAACTGTCCTGGCCAATGAAGAGGTCATAAACGGGCGGTGCTGGCGCTGCGGGACGTTGGTCGAGAAGAAGGCGATGCCGCAGTGGTATCTGAAGATCACGGCCTACGCCGACCGTCTTTTGAATGACCTGGACACGCTGGACTGGTCGGAAGGCATCAAGCAGCAGCAGCGCAACTGGATCGGGCGCAGCGAGGGCGCGGAGGTGCGGTTTGAGATAATTCCCGGCACTGGAAGTGCCGGGCTACTAGAGAGTGAAAGCCCCTCCGGGGCTAAAGACAAAGCAGTCGTTGACGCCTCCTCAGTCGCGGAGCGACTTTCACTCAAGAGTAGCCCGGCACTTCCAGTGCCGGGCGCTGACGCGCCGGGGAATAGTATCACCGTCTTCACCACGCGCCCGGACACGCTCTGGGGGGCGACTTTTATGGTACTGGCCCCGGAGCACCCGCTCGTTGAAGCCCTGACGACGCCGGAGCAGCAGGAGGCCGTGGCGGCCTATGCGGCGCGGGCGGGGCGCGAGACGGAGATGGACCGGCAGGCGGAGGGGCGCGAGAAGACGGGCGTCTGGACGGGCGCGTATGCGGCCAACCCTATCAACGGGCAGCCGGTCCCGGTCTGGATCGCCGACTACGTCCTGATGGGCTACGGCACGGGCGCGATCATGGCCGTCCCCGCCCACGACCAGCGCGACTTTGACTTTGCCCGCAAGTTCGGCCTGCCCATCGCCCCCGTGTATCAGGAGCCGGGGCAGGAAATAGACGGCGCGGCGATGACGGCGGCGACCACGGACAAGGGCGTCCTGGTCAATTCCGGGCCGTTCGATGGGCTGGCCTACAGCAAAGAAACGGTGCGGAAGGTCGCCGCGTGGCTGGAGGCGGATGGGTTGGGCAAACCCGTCGTCACCTACCGGTTCCGTGACTGGCTGCTCTCGCGCCAGCGCTACTGGGGCGTTCCGATCCCGATCATCCACTGCCCGATTCATGGCGAGGTGCCGGTCCCTGACGACCAACTGCCGGTCGTGCTGCCGCCGGTGGAGAACTACCAGCCGACCGGCACGGGCGAGGGGCCGCTGGCGAGCATCGCGGAATTTGTCGAAACGAACTGCCCCGTCTGCCATGAGCCAGCGCGGCGCGAGACGGACACGATGGCGGGCTTCGCCTGCTCGTCCTGGTACTTCCTGCGCTTCGCCGACCCGCACAATGAGGAAGAAGCGTTCTCGCGCGAGACCGTGGACTACTGGCTGCCTGTGGACACCTATGTCGGCGGCGCGGAGCACGCGGTCATGCACCTGCTCTACGCCCGCTTCTGGAACAAGGTGCTCTTTGATGCCGGGCTGCTCGGCTTCCAAGAACCGTTCACGCGCCTGCGGAACCAGGGCATGATGCTGGCCTACACGCCGGGCCGCAAGCCGTCGGCGGGCGAAGAAGGCGAAGACGAGGGCGACGAGAAGATCGAGGACTGGAAAGCCGTCAAGCCCGAGGATCTGTCCCGCTTCGACCCGTCTGAGATCACCTACCGCTGGGCCAAGATGTCCAAGTCGGCGGGCAACGTGGTCACGCCCGACGAGGCCGCCGAGCGGTTCGGCGCGGACAGCCTGCGCGTCTATGAGATGTTCGTCGCGCCCTTCGAGGAAACCGTGCAGTGGAGCGAGGAAGGCATTCGCGGCTCGTCCAAGTTCCTGGCCCGCGTCTACCGCCTGGTCGCGCAATGGGGCGCGGGCTGGTCGCCCGACTGGCGGAGCGCCCCCCCCACCCCTACCACTGTTAACGGGGGGGGAGCCGAGCGAAACCTGCGGCGCAAGACGCACCAGACGTTGATTCGGGTCGCGGGCGACCTGGAAGACTTCCGCTTCAACACTGCCGTCGCGGGCCTGATGGAGTGGGTCAACATGGCCTACGAGGTCGCGAACGCCTTGCCGCCCGGCGCGCGCTCCGGGGCGCTGGATGAAGCCATCGAGTACCTGGTTCTGGCCCTTTCCCCCTTCGCGCCGCACCTGGCCGACGAGCTGTGGACCGAAGGGCTGGGTCAGACGGGCTTCCTGTACCGCCACCCGTGGCCGCAGGCCGACCCCGAAGTCGCCAAGAAGGACGAGATCACCCTGGTCGTCCAGGTCAACGGCAAGGTGCGGGATAAACTGACCGCGCCCGCCGACGCCGACCAGGAGGCGCTGACGACACTGGCGCTGGGCAGCCCCAGGGTCGCCGAGGCGCTGAACGGCAGCGCGCCCAAGAAGGTCATCGTCGTCCCCGGCAAGCTGGTCAACGTGGTGCTGTAGCAGGCCCCCCGGCCCCCAATAATGGGGGAGTAGGAGTGACCAGCCCTGTCTTTTCTGGCTCCCCCATTATTGGGGGCGGGGGGGTCTGAGCGCCTCGGTCAGTGAATCCGGCCGTTGCGAGCCGACCAGGACGCGGCGGCCGTCTTGCAGCGTCAGCCGGACGCCCCGGCTGCCCCGCGCGTTCAGGGCGACGTTCCGGCCCCAGCCGCGGATGCCCCAGCCGCCATACTCGGCGATGGGCGAGTACGTCACGGCCTCGGCGGAGGCGATGTCGGCGATGGTGATGCGCCGGCGGTAGAGCGGGAACAGCGCCCCGAAGCTGACAGACAGTTCCGTGTCGGTCACGACCGTCCGCTGGCAGAGCAGGTTGACTGTCAGGCCAAGCGGCAGCACGGGCCAAACCAGACCCGCCCCAGTGGCAGCGACTACGGCAACCGCCGACAGGCCCAGCGCGCCATAAGCGACAGCCGAAAACGCCTGAACTTCTGTGAACTTTGTCATCAATGTGTCCTCCTAAAGACTGGGACACCGGACGCCCCGAAAAGTTGCGCTTACCCTACGCCCACGGAGGACACCTATGCAGGATGCTCGAACCCGCGCCGCGCTGCTGATCGTCTGTCTTGCCTGCCTGCTCGGCAGTGGCTTTGTCCTGCTGTCAGGCCGCCGCGCCGCGCCGCCGCCCGTCACCATCGCCCCGCCGCCCGCTGACGTGGCGACCACGGCTGCGCCGCCCGCCGAAGCGCCCCATTCCCCGCCCGCGCCGCCGAGGCGCCTCTATGTGGATGTCGCCGGGGCGGTCCGCCGCCCGTCGCTCTACGTCCTCCCGCCCGAAAGCCGCGTCATGCAGGCCATCCTCGCCGCCGGTGGCCCCACCCGCGACGCCGACATGGACGCCGTTAACCTCGCCCAAAAAGTCGCCGACGGCGAGAAAGTCTTTGTCCCCAAACGCGGCGCCGCGCCCTCGAATTCATCCGCAGCGCCGGACTCCGCGCCGCCGGTCGCCGCATCGTCTTCGCGGCGCGCTTCCAAGTCCGAAAAGGGGTCGCGCGGCGGCCATGGGGACAAGATCACGCCGGAGTCGGGCGAGCAGGTCCCCCTCAACACGGCGACCGAGGAGCAATTGGAACGGCTGCCCGGCGTCGGCCCCAGCATGGCCGGGCGCATCCTCGCCTACCGCCGGCAGGCGGGCCGCTTCGAGAAGGTCGAGGACCTGATGATGGTGACCGGCATCGGCCCCAAGAAGTTCGCCAAGATCGCCCCCTGCGTCAAGCTGGACTGAACAGGTATAATGAGGCCGCAACCTCAGCAAAGGATCTAACCAATGATGTCAGTGACGGCCATTTCGCCGATAGATGGGCGCTATGCGGCGCAGACGGAAGACCTCGCGGACAGCTTTTCCGAGTATGCCCTGATCAAGCGCCGCGTGCGGGTGGAGATCGCGTGGCTGCTGTTCCTGGCGGAGCGGGCCGAGATCGCCGCTGTGCGGCCTTTCTCCGAGGTGGAATGTGCGTACCTGAACGGCATTGCGAATGGTTTTGATGCGGCGCAGGCGGAGCGCGTCAAGGAGATCGAGCAGACTACGCGCCATGATGTGAAAGCCGTCGAGTATTTCTTGCAGGAGCGGCTCCGAGACACGTCGCTGGCTGACGTCATCCCCTGCATCCATTTCTGCTGCACGTCCGAAGACATCAACAACCTGGCCTACGGGCTGATGCTCCAGGGCGGCGTCAAAGACAGGTGGAGGCCATTGGCGGCGAAGATGGTGGACCGGGTCGCCGCCCTCGCCGAAGAGACGCGCGCAGTTGCCATGCTGGCCCGGACGCACGGGCAGCCGGCCAGCCCGACCACCTTGGGCAAGGAGATGGCCGTCTTTGTGCATCGCTGGCGGCGGCAGCTCGCGCAGATTGACGAGGTCGAGTATTTAGGCAAGTTCAACGGCACGGTCGGCAACTTCCACACGCACTCCATCGCCTACCCCGGTCTGCCCTGGGAGGACCTGTCCCGCGCCTTTGTCGAGCGGCTGGGGCTGACCTTCAACCCGCTGACCACGCAGATCGAGTCGCACGACTGGATCGCCGAGCTGGCTCACGCACTGATTCGATTCAACACAATCACGCTGGGATTCGACCAAGACGTGTGGACCTATATCTCCCTCGCTTACTTTAAGCAGCGGGTTGTGGCGGGCGAGGTTGGCTCCTCCACCATGCCGCACAAGGTCAACCCCATCAACTTCGAGAACTCGGAAGCCAATTTAGGCGTTTCCAACGTCCTCCTGGCGCATCTCGCAGCCAAACTCCCCATATCCCGCCTCCAGCGCGACCTGACCGATTCCAGCGCCCTGCGGAACGTCGGCGCCGCCGTCGCCCACTCCTATGTCGCCCTCCACTCAACCCTGCGCGGCCTCGGCGTCCTGGAAGTCAACCCCGCCGCCATTTCACGCGACCTGGACGACGCCTGGGAGGTGCTGGCCGAGCCGATCCAGACGGTCATGCGGCGCATCGGCACCCCGAACGCTTATGAGCGGCTGAAAGAGCTGACGCGCGGCGCGGGCATCACGAAGGAAAGCATCCAGACCTTCATTGCCGACCTCGACCTGCCCGAAGCCGACAAGCAGCGCCTTCTCGCGCTCACGCCGGCCACCTACACCGGCCTGGCGGCCCAGCTTGTGCGGCACATCAAAGCCGAATAAAAGTGCCGCTCTGCCTCTGGCGCGGATTCACAATCAATGGTATAATGATTGCACAAGCATTTGTACGATAAGTCCACCTACCAGGGAACAGAGGCAGACCCCATGCTGTACCAAGTGATGTTGCTGAAATCAGAGGAAGGTTACAGTGTTTCCTGTCCCTCTCTGCCGGGCTGTTGCTCACAGGGGGAAACCGAGGAGGAAGCCATTGAGAACATCCGGGAGGCTATCACTGAATATAAGGCAGTCATGGCGGAACTCTATCAAACAGCGGACTTGCGGGAGATTGAGGTAGCAGCCTGATCATGCCCAGTGTTCCTGGTGTCAATCATCTCCAAGCGGTTCAGGCACTTGAAAAAGTCGGGTTCCGCATCGCGCGTCAGAGCAACCACATCATCATGTTGGACGGCATCCGCATCTTGACCATCCCGCGTAACAACCCGGTCAACTCATTCACGATGGGGACTATTGTCCGGGCCGCCGGACTGACGGTGGAAGAGTTTCGGAGACTGCTATACGGAACGGAGAAACGATGGCGCAGGTAAAGGTTTATGTGACGCTCAAGCCGTCCCTGCTGGACGCGCAGGGCAAAGTGGTTCAAGGCGCATTGCAGCAACTCGGCTATGGCGGCGTGGAGCAGGTGCGGATCGGCAAGTATGTGGAGATGACGGTGCAGGACGGGCAGGAGATGGACGCTCAGATCAAAGAAATGTGCGACCGGCTTCTGGCAAACCCCGTCATCGAGGACTACCGCTACGAGGTGGTGGCGTGAAAGAAAGCAGCGAATGAAGTTCGGCGTCATCAGGTTCCCCGGCTCCAACTGCGATCAGGATGCCTATTACACGCTCAAAGACGTCCTGGGCCAGCCGGTCGAGTACCTGTGGCATCAGGACGCCGATTTGAAGGGCGTGGACTGCGTCGTCGTTCCCGGCGGCTTTTCCTATGGCGACTACCTGCGCTGCGGTGCGATCGCCCGGTTCTCGCCCGCCATGACGGCGACCCAGGAGTTCGCAGCCAATGGCGGCCTGGTGCTGGGCATCTGCAACGGCTTCCAGGTGCTGTGCGAATCCCACCTGCTGCCGGGCGCCCTGCTCCGCAACGACAATCAAAAGTTTGTCTGCAAGCAGGTCCACCTGCGGACGGAGAACGCGGACACGCCCTTCACGAACGCGCTGGCGCCGGGGCAGGTGCTGCGCGTCCCTGTCGCGCATGGCGAAGGCAAGTATGTCTGCGACGACGCCACCTGGCAAGAGCTGACGGCGGCCAATCGGGTGATCTTCCGCTACAGCGCGCCCGAAGAACTCGCAGCGGGGGCTGTGCCCGACGGCGCGAACCCGAACGGCTCGCGGGACGACATCGCCGGCATCGCCAGTGAGGGCTTCAACGTCCTCGGCCTGATGCCCCACCCGGAGCGCGCCGCCGACCCAGCTCTGGGGTCCGACGACGGCCGCTTAGTCTTCGAGTCGCTGCTGCGCTTCTGGCGATGAGCGCAGCAGCTTCGGCCCGACCTTTTTCAATCGAATCACGGCGTGACATTCAGGAGGCATTGATCAATGAGAACTGTGGACGTGCTGCTTTATGAAGGCGTGGACGAACTCGACTTTTGCGGTCCTTATGAAATTCTGGCGTCCTGCCGCCGTCTGATAGACGGCCGGTGGAGCGAAAAGCCGGCGTTTCACGTTCAAACGGTCGCGGACCGACGTTCAACCGTGCAATGCGCGCACAAGCTGTGCGTTCTGCCCGATAAATCTTTGGCCGAGGCGTTCGAGGCGGACATCATCATCGTCCCCGGCGGCCCCAGCTCGCGCAAGGACAACCTGCCGCTCCATATCATGGAATTCCTACGCAAAGCCAGCGACACGGCGGAAGTGATCGCGTCGGTCAGCACCGGCGCCTTCATCCTCGCGCGGACCGGCCTGGCCGAAGGGCATCGGATCACGACCCATGCGTCGCATCTGGAAACGCTGGCGAAGGGCTATCCGGGCATCAAGGTCGTGAAAGGCTCCCGCGTGGTCAGCAGCGGCAAAGCCATCATGTCCTCGGCCGGCATCTCGGCGGGGCTTGACCTGGCGCTCGCGATTATCGAGCGGTTCGAGGGCAAAGAGACCGCGCGGCTGGCCGCGCGGCGCCTGGAATGGTCCGGCACCTGGGCCGAAACCGCCGCCCAACCCGCCGTCGCTCCGAGTGCCTCGCCGGGTCCGGCGGTCGTCCGCAAGTAACGAGGACATGCCCATGAGAGCCTGGGGAACCGCCTTCTGGATCAGCCTCGGCGCACTGGTTGACCATTTCTGGCTGCACACGGGCCGCATCAGCACGATGCCGCTCGTGCTGCTCCTGCTCGTCGCCGCCCTGGGCTGGGGCTGGACCGCGCTCCTTGCAGGGGGGCGCGCGCTCTTCCGCCACGCTGCCTCCCTGCTGCTCGGACGTCCTCTCCCCCTGCCGCGCACCGACCCGCAGGCCCTGGCCGCAGAAGTCGCTGCCCTCAACGCGCAGATCGCCCAGCTTCGCGACACGGCCACGTCCTTCGACGTGTCCTTCGACCAGACGCTGGAGCGGCTAGACGAGCGCCTGCGCCGCGTCGAGCAGCAGTCGGCCTATGTGCAGATCAAGCGCAGCGGCTAACCCAAGCGACCGGACGAAAGAGAGCGGCGGGAGGACCATTCCTCCCGCCGCTCTCTCAGTCTTTTGGCGGTGGGCGCGGGCAGGATTCCGCGCCTCGCCCGTAGAACAAAGGGGCGGAGTGTCCGCGCGTACCCCGCGAAATCATTTCCAAAGCCTGTCCAAATTCCAAAGCCTGTCCAAATTCCAAAGCCTGTCCAAATTCCAAAGCCTGTCCAAAAAACGTCATTGGCGTACATTGTTCCTATGGGAGTGCAATTTTGACGCGCGAAGAGGAGCTGCTGCGACGCTACTCCGCCCGACAGTCTCAGGCGGCGTTTGCGGAACTGGTCCGCCGCTACCTGGATTTCGTCTACTCCATCTGCCGCCGCCAGCTCGGAGACCCCGAGATGGCGCAGGACGCCGCGCAGAACGTCTTCCTGATCCTGGCCGCCAAGGCCGACTCCCTGAAGCCCGGCACCGTGTTGAGCGCATGGCTCTTCCGCGTGGCGCACCACGCCTGCCGGAACGCGCGCCGGGTGGAGGCCCGGCGGCGCCGCTATGAGCGGAAGGCGGCCGAGGACATGGAAATCGCCGCATCGGACGCGCAGGCGCGGATAGCGGCTGCAAGCTGGGAGACGGGCCTGGACGACGCGCTGGCAAAGCTGAACGAATCCGACCGGGATGCCGTGCTGCTGCGCTATGTGGAGGAGATGTCCCCCGACGAGATCGCTGCCGCGCTGGGCATCTCGCCCGCCGCCGCACACAAGCGGGTGAGCCGCGCTCTGGAGCGCCTGCGCCGCCACTTCGGGCCGGCCGGGGCGGCGCTCACCGTGGCGGCGCTGGGCGTGCTCCTGTCGGAGACGCTGGCGCAGGCCGCGCCGCCCGCGCAGGCGGCCCCCATCCTGGGCGCGCTGACCGGCTCCGGCCTGGGAGCCGCCTCGGCGGCAGGAGCAAGCGCTCACGCTGCCGGCGCGAAGTGGGGGTCTCAGAGCGCGCTTTCTAAGACCGGACTGGCGGCGGCGCTGCTCGCCCTGGCCGGCGTGGCGGGGCTGGGCTGGGTGTCGCCTCGTACCGTCCGCGCCTTGCTGAAACGTCCCGCCCCGCGCGCTGCCGCAGCCCCGGTTCCGACCCTGACCTTGCGGGGGCGCATTCTGGGCTTGGGAGGCCGACCCGCGCCCGGCGTGGCCGTGACGCTGCTCCGCTACGGGGTTTCGGGTGGTCTGGCGGCGGAGTTCGCCCGAAGCCGCACGGATGGCGCGGGCCGGTACGCCGTCACCGGGGCGCCGGCAGGGCCGGGCGGGTGGGCCGTGGTCGCCGCTTCGGGCCGGAGCCTCGGGTTCGGGACGCCGGGCGGCGACTGTCCGCTGCTGCCGCCCACGAGCGTTCGTCTGAGACTGATTGGCGCGGACGGCCGGCCTGTCCCCAACGTGCGTGTCCAGCCGCTGATACTCAGCGTCCTGCGCCCGGACGGCCGCGTCGCTGAGTTCAACCTGTCGGTCGGCTGCCCGGACCGGCTCCAGGTGACATCGAATGCGGCGGGCGTGGCGGCCTTTGCGGGGCTGCCGCAGGGCGCCGTCGCGTCGTTCGCAGTCTTGGACGCGAGATACGTCCGGCGCCCGCCTTCGGCAGACGGACTCCTGCTGGCGCGGGCCGCCCGATCGGGCGAGGTTGCGGTCACTCTATCGCCGGGGGCCGAAGTGGCCGGGCGGGTCACTTACGGGCCGACCGACCGGCCTGCGGCCGGGATCCGGGTCGGCGCCCGGCAAATTGGCACGGCGGCGTGGGGCGAGGCCGTCACCGACGCGGGCGGCCGTTACCGGATCGGGCAGCTCGGGCCGGGACGATACAACGTCGCGCTGGACGAGCAGAGTCCCCCCCTAGGCGGCGAGTGGACGGCGGACGCGGCGGCGGGGGTTGTCCTCGGCCCGGCCCGGCCAAACACACGGGCGGATCTACGCCTCGTGCGCGGGGCGCTGATCACCGGGCGGGTGACGTTCCAGGGCAGCGGCCGGCCCGTCGGCGGGGTGGAGATCGGCGCCTATGGTCCCGCGCACCCGGCCACGGGCGCCTGGGTCGGCGGCGGATGGACCGACGGCGGCGGCGCATATCAAATCCGGGTCCCGCCGGGACGCCAGCGTGTTTACCCGATGCCCGGAGCGTCGCCCGGTCAGGGGGCCGACGTTTCCGTGGGGGATGGCCGGAACGCCGTGGTGGATTTCGCCCTGCCGCCGCCCGGCTAAACTCGCATTTTCAGAGGAGAATGACCTTGCTGATGCACGGATTGACATTTCTGCTCAGGGGCGGCCCCGTGATGTGGCCCCTGTTCGTGTGCGCGCTGGCGTCCGTGACGGTCATGGTCGAGCGCTTCTTCGCGCTGCGGGCCGTGTTCCGCGGGGGCCGCGGGCTGCGGCGGCAGGTACGCGCCTCGCTCGCCGAGGGGCGCGGCCAAGCCGCCCTCCACCTGGTCCAGATGCGCGGCGGGCCGGTCGCCCGCGTCCTCCAGACTGCTTTGGAGAACCGCGCGCTGGGCCGGGAGAAGCTGGAGCACCTGATCACCGAGGCGGCGATGGAGGAGACGCCCCCCCTATCGCGCGGGCTGGGGGTTTTGGACACCATCATCACGGTCGCCCCCCTGCTCGGACTGCTGGGGACCGTCACAGGCATGATCGGCGCCTTCCAGGTGGTCGCGCTCTCGACCGGCCTGAGCGCCCCCGCCGAGATCACGGGCGGCGTCGCCGAGGCCCTCATCGCCACCGCATCGGGCCTGGCCATCGCCATCGCGACGCTGGTCGGCTACAACTACCTGAGCGATCAGGTCAAGGCGATCGTTGCCGAGATGGAGATGGCGGCCACGCAGGTGATCAACGACCTGGACCTGCGGCAGCCCGCCGGAGCGCCTCTCTATGAGGCCGCTTTATGAGACTGCCGGCGTCTAAGCCCAAGCGGGCGCGCATCGAGATTGTCCCGATGATCGACACCGTGTTCTTCCTGCTGGTGTACTTCCTGATCGCCAGCCTCGCGATGACCCGCCTGGACGCGCAGAAGGTCGCCCTGCCCGTCAGCGGCACGGCCTCGGACAAGCCCCAAACGGACGTGGTCATCACGGTCGCTAAAGATGGCCGCGACTACATAGACCGTCGCGAGATCGCCGAGCCGAACATCCCGGCGGCGCTGAACGAGCGCCTGCGGGCGCAGCCGAATCTGGCCGTGATTATCAACTGCGACCGGGACCAGCCCGCCGGACGCCTGGCCCTAGTCTTCGACCGGGTGAAGCAGTCAAACGCCTCCTCCGTCCTGGTCGCGACGACGCCGAGAGACGCCTGGGCTACCGAGCGATGAGAACAGGACGATGAGAACAGGACGATGAGAACAGAGCGATGAGGATGAAACCGCCGGAAATGCGAAAAGCCCGCATCGAGATCATCCCCATGATTGACACGATCTTCTTCCTGCTGGTGTTCTTCATGGTGACCTGGCTCACGATGGTCAAGATGAACGGCCTGCGGATGAACCTGCCGCGCCGGACCCAGGCGTCGTCAAGGCCGCCCTACTCCTTAACCTTGTCCCTGTCGCCGACGGGGGCCTATTACCTCGACTCGCGCCCCGCCGCTGCGGATGCCTGGGAGGCCCGGCTGCGCCGGCGGCTGGAGGCGCACCCGAACGCCGTGGTCGTCGTGAACGTGGCGGCGGCGCAGAAGACGCAGACGCTGATCTCACTGCTGGACTCGGTCAACCGCGTCGTCGAGGCGTCACACAGCCATGCGCAGGTGCTTGTGGCGACGCCCCAGGCCGGCGCATCGAAGAAAGAGGACGCCCATGCGAAGCAATAGACGGCTGGGGTACGCCTTTGCGATCTCGCTGCTGGTCAACACGGCCTGCGTGGCGATGGTGGGGACCGCTGCCCTGCGCCGCCCGTCCCCCCTGCGGGGGCACGACACGTCCGCGCTCCACCCCGCGCCGCTGCAAATGGCGGACGCGAGCCAGGCGCGGCCCGGCGAGGATGGGACGCTGGGCCGGAGGGGCGACGGGAGCGCAGGATCGGAAGGGGGGATCGGCGCCGGCGACGGCCCAACGGCGGGCGCGGGCCAGGGTCGCCCAGGAGGGCGTGACGGAAAATCCCGGTCGGCGTCCGGCGACGGCGCTTCCGACAAAGGCGGAGGAGAGCGGCAGAGGGCCGCCGCTCAGAAGAGCGCCGGCGGGAAATGGAGAATGGCGCCGGCAGGCTCAGTCCTCGAAAAAAACGCCGCTCGCAGTGAAGAAGCGCGGGAAACGGATACCACACGGCGGGAAGCGGTCGTGGAGGCTCAACGCTTGTCCACTCTGTCCCATGCCTCTGAGCATTCGCCTGACGCGCCCCGGCGCGCCCCAAAGGGGACGAACCGGTCCGACGCGCGGGGGCAGGGCCGGCCGCCTCGCACGGGGATGGCTGTCGTCCGCCGGCCCACGGTTCCCGGCCGGAACGGACGCGCCGGAGAGCCCGGCGACTCGATCTCGCCGAAGATGGTGAAGTACCCCCGGAGTACGCTGGACCTCGGCACGATCCACATGACCCGCCCGACGCACGGCGTCACCGGCGGCGGCAGCGCCGACCTGCGCAGCGTCGCCATCAAGGTCCACTACGTCGTGGATGACCCCAACAATGTTCCCAAAACGCTTAAGCCGGACAAGATCGTCCGGCTGTTCCCCACCAATTGCAACGGCGATCCGGGGAACACATCCAAGTGCCTGCCCACGGGCGGCAACACACGGCTGGGCGGGACGGTCCTGCACGGGCGGCACGACCAGATCAGCGGGGTCAAATACTGCATCCCCGGCGGCGGCGGGATTCCCTCGGGCGGGGCGAGCGGGTCACAGAGCGCCGCGTCGAGACAGGCGGGCTGGGTCGGGAAGCAAGCGGGCGGCAAGCAGGCCGCCTCCGGCCGGATCGTGTCCGAGGTGTACCACGGGCGTAGTCCGGCGTCTTCGGAAACCGCCGGGGGCGGGAAAGCCGGACCCCTCAACCCTAGCGAGCAGAACGCCCGTGTAATCAACGCTCTGCATCTGCCCGCCGCCCACGGCCGGCTCCCCGGCCTAGTGCCGGGCGCCGAAGTGCCGGAAGCGGACCGACGGTGGGTGCCCGATCCCATGGCGCACGCAGAATCCGCCCCGCCCGGCCCGCTGACGGCGCCGATGCCGCGTTTCAGCGCGGCGGTACGGAGCGTCGGCTCCCTGAGCCGGTTCGGCACAGTTGACTGGGGCCAGCCCGTCAAGGCCCGCCGCAAGAAGGCCCCCTACGGCGGGGACGGGTCCGGCCTGCTCGGCATGTACTATCACGGCGGCGCCTTCAACCAACTGGCGTTCACCCGCCCGGACCGGAACATAGACTACGACTGGTCGGCAGGGCCGCCCGACGCGCGCATCACGCCGGGCACGGAATACAGTGTGCGCTGGCTGGGAGAGGTCGTGCCGAAAGTCACGGACACCTATACTCTGATGCTTGCCTCGGACGACGGCGCGCGGCTTTATCTCGATGGGCGGCTCCTGATCGCGAACTGGACCGTCCACAGTCCCTCGGAGGACACAGCCACAATTCGGCTGGAAGCCGGCCGTCACTATGCCATCAAGCTCGAGTATTACGAGAACAGCGTACCGCCCGCCGTGATGAAGCTGTATTGGGAAGCGCCAAGTGTGCCGCGCGAATACATCCCGGAGCAGTGCCTACGCTACCCCAAGACGCGCCCCTGAGTCGGACGCCGCCGGAGCAACCATCGCTTTGGCGCAAAAAGACGCAAGAAAGCGGCGGGAGGACCATTCCTCCCGCCGCTCCTATTTGGCAACTTATGATCGGGGTGACAGGACTCGAACCTGCGACCTTGAAGCCCCCAGCTTCACGCGCTAACCAACTGTGCTACACCCCGAACCTGATTCAAACGCTGACAGACCTATTATAGCAGATGGGTTGCGCTTTGTCAACAACGTGCGCCGGGATTGAGGCGGCGTCGGGTACACTTTTCAAAAGAAACCGACCCAGGAGCGAACGTGACCCGCATTTTACTGGCCCGCCACGGCGAAACGGAGTGGAACACCATCCGCCGCGTCCAGGGCTGGACCGATATTCCCCTTAGTCCACGCGGCATCGCCCAGGCCGAAGCGCTGGCGGATCGCCTGACTCGCATTCCCCTCAGTGCCGTGTATAGCAGTGACCTGTCCCGTGCCGTTCAGACCGCCGCACCGACCGCCGCGCGGCAAGGGCGGGAGGTGCAGGCCATGCCCGAACTCCGCGAAAAGGGATTTGGGGAGTGGGAAGGGCTGACGCAGGCCGACCTGGAGCGCGACTACCCCGACTTGTGGCGCCGGTATCATGTCGCCCGCGACCTGGACACGGTCGTTCCCGGCGGCGAAGCCTGGCCGCAGGTGCAGGAACGGCTGTCCGCCGCCCTGCGCCGCATCCTGGCCGCCCACCCCGCCCCCGACGAAACCGTGCTGCTGGTGGGACACGGCGGGTCGGGGCGGGCCGTGATCCTGGAAGCCTTGCAGGCCCCGCTCCCCACCCTGCTGCGCCTGCATCTGGACAACGCCTCCCTGAGCCGCCTGGACTTCCCAAGCACCGGGGACAGCCGCGTTGTTTTCCTGAACGACACCAGCCACCTAGACGGGCTGGCGGAAGGGCTGACCCTATGACCGGCCCCAGGGTTGACGTTGCCCTGGGGCTGGACGGCGGCGGGACCCAGACCCGCGTCGCAGCGGCTACGACGGAGGGCGTGATCCGGGGTCGGGGCTGGGCCGGCGCCTGCAACCTGGCCGCCGTGCCGCCGCCCGAAGCCCTGGCCGCCGCCCTCGCCGCCGCCGATCTCGCGCTGGCGGAAGCAGGATGGGAGCGCACCGACGTCCTGGCCCTCTGCGCCGGGGTCGCCGGCGTGTCTTATCGGGAGCGTCGGGACCACTTCCACACGGGCCTCCAAGCCGCCTTCCCGCGCGCGCACGTTGTCGTCGAGCCGGATTATGCCATCGCGCTGGCCGGCGCGACCGGCGGCGGGCCGGGCGTGATCGTCATCGCCGGGACAGGATCGGCGGCGTATGGTGAAAATGCCGGGGGCCAGCGCCACAAGACCGGGGCTTATGGGTACTTGATTGACGACGCCGGCAGCGGCTACGGCATCGGCCGCGCCGCCCTCGCCGCCATCCTCCGCGCCGCCGACGGGACCGGCGAGCCGACGAGCCTGAGCCGCCACGTTTTGTCGGCGCTCGGCCTATCCGCACTCACGGACATCATCCCCGGCGTCTACGGCGGCAGCCTGAGCCGGGTCGCCATCGCCGGCCTCTCCCGCACCGTCGCCGAGGCCGCGTTGACCGACAATGATGCCGTGGCACGCACGATCTTGATGCGCGCGGGCGGGGCGCTGGCACATTTGACGCACGGCGTCACCCAACGCCTGTTCGCCGACGCCGACGCGCCGTTCCCGGTCGTCTCCATCGGCGGCTTGTGGAACGCGGGCGGCCTGCTCACCGACGTCTTCACCCGCTCCCTCCGCCGCTTCGCCCCCACCGCCATTCTGACGCCGCCCCTCCATTCCCCCGTCGAGGGGGCCGTCCTGCGGGCCGTCACGCTCAGAGCGGACGCCTAAAAAAGTTGCCCTGCCCCTTGACAGTCGCCGGCCCGTTCGGGTATATTCTTGTTCGTTCGGACGCATTCCCCTGGGGGTGTAGCTCAATTGGTTAGAGCGCTGCCCTGTCAAGGCAGAGGCCGCGGGTTCAAGTCCCGTCATCCCCGTCCCTGTTCTCAGAAGCAAACAGCCTGCCTCATCTCGGCGATGAGCGGGCTGTTCTTTTGTTTCTCCTTGCGGACATTCACCCAGGCCCTTCTCAAAATTGGGGGAGTATGATACAATGAAGGATGAGCATACGGATACGCCATGTCTCAAAGGAGAGTCGCTACCGATGAAGGCAAAAACTCAGGCAGTTATTTTCATTTTCGCGCTTATTGCCATCTGTGGCAGGGGCCGCGCGTCGCTGGCGCAGGCGCCGACCATGACCGTGACGGTCAAAGCCTCCCCCATTCCAATCCCGCTGACCGTTGTCCGGGGCACGCTGGTCATATTTCAAGGCTCGATCAGCCAGCAGATGATGATGACTACCTTCGCGCTCCGCAACGACTACGGCGAGTTCGCGAAGGGGGACTTCCTGGACTCGTGGAAGCTATCGTGGAATACCGGAGTCGAACATGCCCCCACCGAGCAGATCGCGGTGTTCTGGAGCCGGGCCGGCGGCCCGGTCACGCGCCTGACCCGCTACAACGTCAAGTTCGTCGAGGCAACGCCGTTCATCCTCAAAGCGGGGAATTCGGGCGGCAAGATGAGCGTCACGATCACGCCGACCGGGACGCTGACGGCGCAGAAATACACCCTCAGCCTCGACGGCGCCCCCACCAGCATTGAGATCGACAGTCAGGGCAGCGGCACGGTGGACACGTCTCACTTCAGGCCGGGCCTGCACACCGTCGGGGCCAGCGCCATGATGACGGACGGCAGCATGACCGCCATCCCGCCGGTCTCGTTTCTCGTCAACGCTCCCCCCCCGGCGCCGAAGACTCTCACGTCCCACCGCAAGCCGGCCCCTCCCAGCAGTGCCAAGCGAAAGCCGACGCACCAGGCGAAAACCCATCATTCCTGAGAAACTATATAAAAAGCAGATCGGGCGGTTGAAACCGCAGCAACAAAAGCATGAAGTCCACCTGAAAAGCACGAAGTCCACCTGCGTGGACTAAGACTTGAACCGGCGAAGGCCGGTTTTGTGAACTTATTGCTGCGGTTTCAACCGCCGGTTCGGAGTTTTTATACAGTCTCTGACGCCGCGCAGGCTTCTTCCGTGTGCGAAAGCGCCGACGGCCCCAAAATGAGGCGCCGGGGCTTGTTTGTGACCTACTCCCGTCGGGACTTGAACCCGAATCGCGCCCTTATAAGGAGCGGGCTTTCACCGATTAAGCGACGGGAGCACACATTTATCATACCACAGCGGCAGGAAAGAACATTGTCCCCTGCCAGTGCGATCAGTCTTTAAGATTAGTCTTTAAGATCAGTCTTTAAAAGGGTCTACTACGTCCTCGCCGGCCATCGCCACGCCTAGCGGCGTCAGCGTGTGCAGGACCCGGATGGACTTGGCGTGGTGCGCCAAAACGTCCGGGAGTCTTTTATAGCAATGCGGCGACTCGTCCGTGCCCGCGCCGCGCAGCTCGACGTTCTTTTCGCGCAGCCATTCCTGCATCATCTGGCGCGAGACCGCGCCCGGCGAGAGGACCTGGCCCGTTTTGCGGTTGACCTTGCCCCGCGCCGCCGTGCGGCTCATCACGCGGCCCGCGCCGTGGACGGTGGAGCAGAGCGAGGCCGTCGCCTCGGACGAGGCGACGCCTTCCAGGATGACCGACTGGTCGCCCATCGAGCCGCCGACGAAACCCCGCTGGCCGGGGAAGGCGGGCGTCGCCCCCTTGCGGACGACCCACAGGTCGCGCCCGCCGTGCGTCTCCTTCCAGGCGAAGTTGTGGTGGTTATGCACCTCCTCCAGTATCTTCGCCCCCAGCAGACGCGCCACTTCGGCGCAGACCCAGTCCCGTCCGGCATAAGCGTAGCGCCCCGCCAGCGCCATGCAGGCCAGGTAGTCGCCGCCCAGGGACGAGCGGACGTCGAGGACCAGCGGGTCCACGTCCATGCCGTCCTTCGCGCCGCCCGCTTCCAGAAAGTAGGTGGCCGTTTTGTGCCCCAGCCCGCGCGAGCCGAAGTGCGCGCCGATCCAGGTCCGGTCCTGCTCGTCGGCAAAAATGTCCAGGTAATGGTTTCCCGACCCTATCGTGCCGAGTTGGTTGCGGGCCATCTGCTTGAGCGTCTTCATTGGGTACAGCTTCCACGCCTCGTCGTCGAACAGCTCATGGTCCACGGTCGTGCCGTTCGTGCGCCCGATGCCGAATTCCAGATGGCTCCAGACGTCATCCATGATCTTCTTGATCTTGCCCCGCACCTTCGACGCGGGGATGTCCAGGCGCACGGCCTTGTTGCCACACCCGATGTCAAACCCGACCGCAGACGGGCTGACTTTATCTTCATAGGCGATCACGCCGCCGATAGGGACGGCATAGCCCTTGTGGCCGTCGGCGCACAGGACTGCGCCTCGGACCGCCTCATGGGAGGCCGAGCGCGTGATCTGGGCCAGCGTCGCCTCGTCATGGTCGCCGAATACTTTGATCTGTTCCTTTTCCATTTTATCCTTCCTCTTGTGTCAGTTTCGCCTGCTAGAACAAGCACGACAGCAGAAAGTTATTCTGCGAAATGCGGGCGCCCACAGCAGCCACGATGTCATTTTAGAAGCAGGAGAAGCCCCTCGATTTACCTGTGGGGAGTTGTCGCCTAGACACTGCCTCGGCCTGCAATTCGTGGCGTTCAATCGTGGCGCCAACCTCGGCGCTTCGCCCACGCTCCTACTGCGCCGGCGGCGTGTTTTTTTGGCCCTCGGACTTGGGCAGGGTGGCTGGGGCGGGCGGCTGGGGCGGGCGTGGGGCGAAGACGTTGATGTTCCAGGTCAGCACGGCGTAGCCCCAGACCTTGTGGCCCTGGGCGTTGGAAACGTAGACGGCGGGGTTGAACTGAAGCTGGGGCGAGACGTTGTAGGTGAAGCCCGCCGTGGTCGAGTTGGCCGTGCCGCTTTGGTAGTCCAGTTGAAGCAGGACGCGCGGATGGACGCGGTAGCCCAGGCCGAAGATGGCCTGCGTTTGGTGGTTGTTCTGCACAAACCCGGCGACGTCGGCCTGCTGGGTGACGACGCGGGCCGCGCCGAGCATGAGCTGCATATTGCCCTTGTAGTATCCGCCCTCGATGTAGGGCTGCGGGGCCGAGCCTTGCGTGGTCCAGTTGAAAAACCCCACCGAAAGCAGGGACGGGTTGTGGGGGCCGTTCTGGAGGATAGCGTATTCGGCGTTGGCGACCTGCTCCGGCGGCGAGGCGCCCTGGAAGACGGCGACCTCGAACCGGCGGGTCAGCCCCAGTTCGGCCTGAACCTCATAGCGGTTGGCGATGTTCGGGTCCTGCTGCTGGAAGCTGACCGACAGGATGCCGAAGGGCTGAACATCCGGCGTGACGATCTGGTTCAGCCCCTTGGTGGTCGCGAAGGCGGGCGCGGCGGACGCGGCCAGGGCCAGGGTGAGCAGGAAAATATGTGTCCATCGGCGAATATGTGTCCATCGGCGCATGATAGTCCCTCCGATCATCCTCTCTAAGAACGCATTTGCCAGGAGTTTAACCCGATGACCGTTCAAGAATATGTCGCCCGCGCTACCGAAAAGAAGGCCGAAGACCTGTCGGCCGCCGCCCAGGCCGTCCCGGACGACAAACACGATTGGAAGCCGCACGGACGGGGGCGCACCGTCATTGATCTCCTCGCGGAGTGCGCCGTCACCAACGGCATGTCCGTCACGCTGCTCCGCGAGCGCGTCTGGGACACGGCCGGGCGCGAGGAGCGCCGCCAGGCCCACGCCGCGTTGGATACCGTGGACAAGGCGAGCGCCAAACTTCAGGAGAATACCCGCGCCCTGGCCGCCGCGATCCGCGCCCTCCCCGACGACCATCTCTCCCTGGAAATCACCCTGCCGGGCGAAACAAGTACCGTAGCCGAGGACATGCTCCACCCGTACTGGAACATGGCCTACCACGAGGGGCAGATTCGCTACATCCAGACGCTCGCGACGGAGCCTGCCGTCACTGAGTGAGGGTCGAACGGCGTCAGTGGACGTGGTGGCCGAACGCGCCGGCCAGGGACAGGACGCGGTAGCCGACCATCAGGCCGATCAGGACCAGGTAGCCGCGCAGGGCGTACAGGGAGAACCGGACGCTCGTGCTCATGGGCATCTGTCCCAGGCCCTCCGGGCTGCGCTTCTCTTCGGCGATGTCGTCCAGGGGATGCACCACATGCAGGTTGAGGGTGTGCGTCATTCGCGGCTCGGTCATTAGGGTTGCCATTGCTTTCTCCATTCTGAATTGTGTTGTAACTTGGTTGTGTTGTAAAACGTTAGGACGCCGGGAACAGGGTCGGAACGACCACTTGCAGCGCCAGAATCAGGGACAGGACAAACAAAACAAGGATGATCGTCCAGTTCACCACGTTGTTCCAGGGCTTGTTCGCCCACTCCGGCCCCAGCAGGGCGCGGTCGTTCAGCAGGAGCTGAAGGAAAATGATGGCCGAGGGCAGCATGACGCCCGCCAGCACCTGCACGCTGACGATGATGAGCTGCAAGGGGGCGCGTGGGATCAGCACCAGACCTGCCGCCAGGGCCACGCAGGCGACGTAGGTGGCGTAGAAGCCGGGCGCGTCCTTGACGCTCTTTTGCAGCCCGTGCGACCAGCCCCGCACCTCGCCGTAGGCGTAGGCCGACGCCAGCGAGATGGCCGTTGCCCCCAGGATGGCGGCGTCCACCATCAGCAGCAGGATGCCGGCCTTGAACCAGGGGCCAAAGATGTGCCCGAGGTCGCCGGCCATTTTCGCGGGATTGAAGTTGTCCGCGTCGAACGCGATGTGGTGGCGGAACGCTGCGTCCCCGATCAACATCATGCAGCCGGCCACGGTGATGGTCAGGCAGGCGCCCAGGAAGGTATCCAGCCGCGCCCATTTCAGGTCCGCGAAGCGCAGCTTCTTGTCGGCGACGGTGCTCTGCTGGAAGAAAAGCTGCCAGGGCGCGATGGTCGTGCCGACGATGGCGATGACTGTGAAGACCAAGCCCGTCGTCAGCCCGCCACTTGGGACATTGGGGACGACCAGGTGGTGCAGCGCTTCCGCCCCGTTCGGGTGGCTGGCGAACGCAAGGACGATCCAGGCGAGGTTGAGCAGGCACAGCGTGATAGTCATGCGCTCCCAGCGCCGATAGCTGCCGGTCGTCACCAGGGCGCTCAGGACAAGGGCGGCCAGCGGCACGACCAGGACGGGCGACAGGCCCATCTGGCTGGCCGCCAGCGAAATGCCCGCAAACTCGGTTACGAGCGTCAGAAAGTTGAGGACCAGTAGGTCCACGAGGGAGAAGACGCCCCACCACTTGCCGAAGCGCTGGTAGATCATGGCAGCGTGGCCCTGCCCGGTCGCGATGCCCAGCCGGGCGACCATCTCCTGGATGAAGTAGCAGGTCGGCAGGAGCAGGATGAGAATCCAGAGCAGGTGCGTTCCGTACTGCGCCCCGGCCTGCGTGTAGGTCGAGACGGCCCCGGCGTCGTTGTCGGCGGCCATGACGATCAGGCCCGGCCCCACGACGAGGAGGAACGTGAGAAGATTGCGCTGCCAGGGGGAACGCACGGCGATGCCTTTGGGCGGCGTGGTCGGCCCCAGGGGGGTGGGCGGCGTTTCGAGTGTTTCCATCGTTCGGCTTCCTCCTTTGGTATAAACTCGTTTAAATTCAAGCCGTGTCAGGCCGCGCTGCGGCGGGCGAGAGCTGTCTGTAGGCGGTAGTAAGCGGCCAGTGCGGCGGCGCGGCTGACCCGGCCCGGCGCGGCCACGACCTGTGTCATGGTGCGAAACATCAGGCGCGGGGAGGCAGGCGCGGCGGCTTTGGCCGTCGGCACGTCCCACCGGGCCGTCAGGCGGCCTTCATCGTCCAAAGTCCAGATCACTTTCGTCATGGTGTTCTTGGTCATGGTGTTCTTGGTCATGGTGTTCTTGGTCATGGCCGTTCCCCCTGTCATTGCTCATCCTGATGTCTTAGCTTCGTTCTGTTGGGGCCGTCGTGTCCGCCGGCGGCTTCTCCACTCCTTCGTCCGGGACGCCTTCCGCCTCTTCCTCCGGCACGTCGTACTCCATCATGTTCACGGCGTCCTCGTCGGGCGTCTCCTCCTCGGTCTCCAGGTTCAGGTCTCGTGTATCCACGCGGGACACATACTTCAGGGCCAGCAGGCGCTGGACCAGGGGCGTCACCTCTTCGGGGCGCAGCGCGCGCGCCAGGTCCACCCGAAGGGCGGCGGTCTCGCCCGCCCCCTGGAAGATGGTGGTCCCCTTGACGGCAACGCCCATCCGGGTCAGGTTCACCAGCGTCTTCCCGACCGCTTCCCGGTCATCGCGAAGGTGGATCGCCAGGTCCCCGGCATCCTGCCCCAGCCGCAGCCGCGCCTCCCAGTTCTTCAGCGGCACCAGCGTGAAGAGGATCAGGCCCGCCGCCGTCGCCGCCAGGAGCGGCAGGCCCGCGCCCACCGTGATCCCGATTCCCGCCGCGCTCCACAGGCTGGCCGCCGTGGTCATCCCCCGGATGCTCGTCCCGTGCCGCAGGATCGCGCCCGCGCCGAGGAAGCCGATGCCGGATACGACGTAGGAAGTGACCCGCATTGGGTCCGCGCCATGGGCGGCGCTCCCGGCCAGGTCGTGGAAGCCATAGCCGCCGGCCAGGGTCATCATGCAGGCACCCAGGCCGACTAAGATATGGGTGCGGAAGCCGCTCGCCCGCTCGTGGGCGGACCGCTCCAGGCCGACGACCCCGCACAGCAGCAGGGTCAGCAGCATCCGGCCCGCCATGACGCCGTCGCGCGAACGCGCCAGCAAAACAAGGGCATGGCCCAAGCCAAGCCAGAGGGCGTGCCAGAACGTATAAAAGTGCATGTGCCTCTCCAGTGAGGGGCGAGCCGACAGGCTTGGAACACGCAGAATGAGGGGGAAAGACAGAAACGGGAGGAGGGCAAGACCGGAAGGGGATTCCGGCGGGCTGCCGTCGCCGCTGTCTCACTTCACCTCACGACCGGGGGCCGCGAGCGAAGCGAGCAGGACGACAGCGGGGGAAGACTAGGAAGTCACGCTGCCGAATCGTCGGATCACCACGGGCCGGTCAAGATTGATTATGTTGGTCTGGATGTGCCTGCCCGTACTGGGAGGCACCTGGCTACTACCGGCGTCCATTGTGTTCCTTTCAAGAACGGTTTAACCTATTCACTCACTTAGATAAGGCGGTCAATGGCCTTTTTCAAGTCGCGCGCGGCATCGTCCGCGTCGCCGCGTGCCAGCGCGTCGCGCATGGCGTGATCCACATGCTGTTCCAGGATCGTTTTCCCGACCTGGTCCAGCGCGGCGCGCACGGCGGAGATCTGGGTCAGCATCTCGACGCACTCGCGATCCTCGTCCCAGAACCGCTTCAGACTGGCGGCGTGGCCGGCGATCCGGGCCAGGCGCTTCGCCACGTCCTCGCGGTCGGGACCTTCGCGGTCAGACATGCCATTGGTTCCTTGCGAGTATCCGCATACCCCCCAGGGGGGATACAAGTCTATTATAGGCAAGTTTACCCAAAATGTCAAGGGGATCTCCAAAAACCGGCAAATTATTTTGCTCTTCCGCCGGACGACGCGGGCTTGCCGTACTGCATGTACCAGGGGACGTTGATCACGACGAGGCGCGGGTCCCCCAGCAGCAGCAGGTTCGCCTTGAGTGCGGTCGCCCGGTGGTTGTGCAGCAGCCAGTCCCACCACCGCGTTTCCACCAGCTCCGGGATGATGACCGCGATCAGGCGGTCCGGGTGCTGCTGTTTGAGCTGCTTCAAGTAAGTCGTGAGCGGGCCGGAGACCTTCCGGTACGGCGACGACAGAATCTCCAGCTTGGGCGGGGGCACGTCCGACGCCCGCGCGGGCTTGTCCACCTGCTCCGCCCATTGTTTTTGTAGTTCCTGCGCCTTCTTCTCCCCTTCCTCGTCGCTGCCCCTGGCGTCCGGCAGCTTGACGTAGACGGCGATCACATCCGGCGACAGACGCATCCCGAACCGCAGGGCGCGCTCTGAAACGATGTTCCACTCGCCCAGCGGCACCACGGCGACGGGCGGGTCGTTGTGGCTCAGGTCCAGCGGGACCGGGTGCCCAATCTGGGCCGTCACGGCGTCATAATGGCGGCGGACGCCGTAAAAGGTCGCCATCAGCAGGGGGAGGATGAGCACGGTGATCCAGGCCCCTGCCAGGAACTTGGCGACCAGAATGATTCCGAGCGCCAGTGCGGTACAGAGCGCCCCCAAACCGTTGATGAACAGCGCGCCCCCCGCCCCGGCCTTGCCCTTGTTTTCACCGCTTCCCGCCTGCCGACGCCAGTGCATCACCATCCCCGCCTGCGACAGCGTGAACGCGAGGAAGGCCCCCACGGCGTACAGCGGGATCAACTTGTCCGTGATGCCCTTGAACGCGATGAGGAGGATGCCGCACAGCCCGGTCAGGAACAGGATGCCGACGGTGTAGACCAGCCGCCGCCCCAGCAGGGCAAAGGCATGGGGCAGGTAGCTGTCCAGCGCGACCAGCCGGCACAGGCGCGGGAAACCGGCGTAGCTGGTGTTGGCCGAAAGCACCAGCACGGCCAGCACGCTGCCCAGGGTGACATAATAAACGCCCCCGCGTCCGACGACTGCACCCAGCAGCAGCGAGAGTACGCTCTGGTAGCCGGGCCTCGCCTCGTCCATGGCGGCGATGCCATAGGCGTGACACAGATACGCGATCCCGGCCAGCAGCGCCAGGAGGATCACCACGATGGCCGTCAGCGTCCGCTGCGCGTTCCTGACGACCGGGTCGGCGAAGATGGTGACGCCGTTGGAGACCGCCTCCACGCCGGTCATGGCCGTGCAGCCGCTGGCGAAGGCGCGTAGCAGCAGCCACAGGCTGACTCCCTCCACGGCTTTGGGGACGGCCGGCGGGGCGAGGACCGGGTGCGGATGCCCGCCGTGCCCGAGCGCTTGGATCAGCCCATAGACGAGGACTCCGCCGAGGCTGAGGACAAACAGGTAGGTGGGCAGGGCGAAGATGGCCCCCGCTTCGCGCGCCCCGCGCAGGTTGACAAGCGTGATGAGCGCCAGGAAGGCCAGGCACAGCATGAGCGTGTGCCGGTGCAGGCCGGGAACGGCGGAAATGAGCGCGCCGACGCCCGCCGAGATGCCGACCGCGACGGTCAGCGTGTAGTCGAGCATGAGGGCGGCGGCGGCGAGCAGTCCGAACTTGATGCCCAGGTTCTCGTGGGCGACGGTATAGGAGCCGCCGCCGTTGGGGTAGGCGGCGATGGTCTGGCGGTAGGAAAAATAAAGAATGGTCAGGAGCGCAAGAATGACCAGGGTGATAGGTCCGATGTAGGCCAGGCCGACCGCGCCCAGGGGCAGCAGAATCGTCAGCGCGGCTTCGGGGCCATAGGCGGCGGAGGAAAGCCCGTCCAAGCCGAGCGAGGGGACGCCGGCGAAGACGCCGATCTTCTGCTGCCCTTCTTCCGAAGAGGCAAGCGGCTGGCCGAGCAGCTTGTCAACAACGGTCTTTGTAGATTGGCTCAATGTGGTCCGGTTCCTTTGCGCCGTTTCGCTGAGGATTATACCCACTAACTAAACGCAGTCATGGAAAAGGCCCCCGCGGGCGGTGTTTGCGCCATGTGGGGGCCTTCTCAAAGACAACTTAGCCCTGACGCGGCAGTGTGCCGCCTCATGCCGCGATTGTCCTACTTGTGCGACTGCTCGTGCGCGGCCGTGGTGTGCTTGTGGGCCTGCTCGCTGTGCTCGTGGGCGGCGGTGGCATGCTTCTTGGCTTCGTCGTGGTTGCCCTGGTTGTGCTCGTGGGCCGCCTCGTGGTGGTGGTGCTCGGCGGCGGCGTGGTGGGTCGCTGCGTGCAGGTGATGCTCGGCGGCGGGATGCTGGGTGGTTGCCATGATGGTGTTTCCTCTTCGGTTGGTTTCCCGCGTCGCCCTCGGCGCGGTTGTCCGAATATACCCACAAATTTCCCCGCGATTGTTAAGGTTTTGTTAAATTTTCGTGCAAGAATGTCTTTTAGGAGATAGCTAGAAAAAAAACTGGTACGCCACGTCGAGCTGGCGGATGCGGAGGAGCTGGCCGTAGTTGCCTTCGGCGCGGCTGGGCTGGAAGCCGTTGCCGACGGGGACGGAGGGGGCGAGCGGGAACGGGTCCTGGCGGTAATCGTGGAAGATCACCCGGACGGCGCTGCGCGGGTTGAGCGCATAGGAGGCCGAAGCCGCCAGGTCGCGCGCGGTTGGGGCAGGGAATGAGTCGTCGTGGCGGCGGCGGTCCCGCGCCGACAGGGCCAGCGAAAGCTGCGAGGTCAGCTTTTGGTCCAGCCGGACATAGACCTCACTGGTGTTCGGACCGCTCGGCAGGCCGATCTCGTCATACCGCCCCTTCTCCCACTGATTCGCCGTGTTGTGAAACGAGTACGTCGTCGGGTCGGCAAACAGGTACTCCGCCGTAACTCCGGTGCGGCCCAGCGGCTGGGCGGCGAAGCCGACGAGGTAGGCGATCTTGCGCGGCGTCGCCCCGCTGTGCTTGCCGGGCGTCCGCAGGTCGTCTAAGGCGAGCTGGCCGTACACGCGCAGTTGGGGCGCGGCCTCGTAGGTCAGCCCGAAGTTCAGGACGGCATTGTAGTAATCTTCCAGGTTCCGTATCGCCACCCCAGGGAGAAGCGGGGACAAGTTGGCGTTCTTGCCGCTGTAAAAGTCGGGGAACAAGGAGACGACGAGCGCGCGCGAGGTAGACGCCTTGTACGCCTCCTGGAGATCAGCCGTCAGACGCGGGCTGACGGCCAGCTCGACGCGGCGGGCGGCAAAATACCGCGCCGTGCCGCCTTCCTCAAACCGGGCCAGCATCTGCGAGAAATGGTAGTTGCGGCCCAGGCGCGGGCCGAGGCTGAAGGGGAACGCGACCTGAATCTGATCCATCGGCGGCGCATTGTCGGACAGCAGAGTCGCCCCCCGCGCCCCCGGCCCCCAGCGATTTTGCATCCGCCCCAGGTCCACGGTCAGGCCGCGCCCGCCGTCCAGTTCCAGATAGGCCTCGTTGACGGCGGAAAAGTCGTGCGGGCCGATGTCGTTGTCGAAAACGCGCCGGCTGTCCTCAAACCAGTTAGAGGCGGACAGCGTGTAACGCAAATTCGACCGCAGGTTCCCCAGCGCCGTCACGCGGTAAATGCCGATCCCGCCAGTCGCTGGCTGCCGGTCCCCCCCCGTTCGCAGACGCAGTTCCGGCTGGATGTAGCCGCTGACGGACGCGCCGCTGGATGGGACGGCATCCGCTTCGGACAGGTCTATGTTGTCCAGTTTCAGTTCCGGCTGCAGTGCCTGGAGAGCCGCATGGAGCGCGGTATTGGCGGCATCATCCTTTTGGACGCGGGCGAACCGCTGCGGCTCCTCCTGGAGCAGATGTTCCAGCAGACGAGCAAGCTGTCCGCGCGTGTAAAGCGGCTCGCCTAAAAAGTCTTCAGGGGTATCGGACGCGCCGAAGGCGTCCGTCTGCGCCAGCTTGGCGAAGGCGTCCAGGAGCGCGCTGCCGCGCGGCACGATGTCGGAAGGCGCGGCGAAAACGCTCCCGCCGGAAATACAGCACAAGAGGAGCGGCAGCGCGAGCAGGGTGATGATTTTCTTCATGGGTGGGGTCAGCGGGAACAAAGACGGTCGGCAGCAGCCGGACGCGGCCAAGACATCATGGCGCAGCGCCGTTCAATTGTACCAGACGCGGCCCGATGTGTCTACACCGCAGGCGACTGGTTCCCAAAGAAAAACAGCCGGGTGGCATCGTGATGATGCCGCCCGGCTGCTTCTGTCCGTCAAAACGATTTCCGTTACTTCAGCCGCGCGTGGTAGAGTTCGCGGAAGTGCGCCACTTCCGGCGCGACGACGTTGGCGCAGTAGGGCTGGTCGGGGTTCAGGGCGAAGTAGTTCTGGTGATAGTCCTCGGCGGGCCAGAAGCCGGTGTAGGGAACCACCTGCGTGACGATTGTACCGGAATACAGATGGGACTTTCCGACCTCGCGAATGACCTGCTCTGTCTCCGCCTTCTGCTGCTTGCTGTGGTAAAAGACGGCGGAGCGGTACTGCGTCCCCTCGTCCGGCGCTTGCGCGTTCAGCGTGGTCGGGTCGTGCGTGTGGAAGAAGACATCCAGCAGGTCGTGATACGAGACCACTTTCGGGTCGAAGATGATCTGGACGGTTTCGGCCTGTCCCGTCGTCCCCGTGCAGACCTGCTCATAGGACGGATGCGCCGTGTGGCCGCCGGCAAAGCCCGACGTGACCTTGTCCACGCCTTTAAGTTGGCGGAACATGGCATCCCTGGCCCAGAAGCAGCCGCCCGCGAAGGTCGCGACTTCCCGGCCTGGCGGCGTCTTCAGGGGCTGGATTGCCCCCTGCGTGACTTCGTTGCTGTCTGAAAAAGCAGGCTGCGGCGCGCGGCCCGTGAGCAGCGCGGCGCAGACGATCAGGACGAGGCCGAGCAGCAGCGCGGGGCGCAAATTCTTGAGTGTTGAATGTGTCATCATGTTCTATTCTACAAGCGGGCCTCCCGGAAAGTTCCAATCGCCGCCCGGTTTGGGAATGATAGGCGAGAACAAGCGCGCGGGGAGGAAAGACGCGATGGACACGGAGACTGCCGAAGTGATGCCCACGGACCAGGTCGGCACCCACCTGATGTTCGAGAACGACCGGGTGCGCGTGTGGGACCTGGCCCTGGCCCCCGGCGAGTGGCTGGAAAGCCATGTCCACCGCGACGACTTCCTGTTCATCGTCGTTTCCGGGGGACATCTGCGCCACGCTGACCCTACCCACCCCGCCGACGCCCATGAAGTGGATTACAAGGATGACCAGGTCGTCTTCATCGAAGCGGGCGGCGAGACGCTTCACCACCGGCTGACCAACCTCGGCGACGCGCCGTACCGCAACTTCGTGATCGAACTCAAGACCCCCAAGTGAGGAACGAGATGCAATTAAACGGGCGACAGAAGCAAGAACTTTGGGCCAATGGCTATGTGCATGTGCCGGGCGTCGTGCCGCCCTTGATGGTCGAGGCCGCCCTGCGGGCGATCAACCATTCGGTCGGGCAGGGCATGAACGTCGCGGATATGGGGAAGTTCCGGGCGCAGTCGTACTGCCCGGAAGTCCAGAGCACGCCGCCGATCACAGGCCTTTTGAAGAAGACCCTGGCCTGGGACCTGGCCGAGTCCGTCATCGGCGCGGGCCGGATCAAGCCGCCGGGCGGCGGGCAGATCGCGCTGCGCTTCCCCTCGCTGGACGAGCCGGGAAAGGCCAGGCCGCACCTGGACGGGATGTATACCCCGACCAACGGCGTCCCCGAAGGCACCATCGGCAACTTCACCATGCTGCTGGGCGTGATGTTGAGCGACGTGCCCCAGCCCTTGATGGGGAACCTCACGGTCTGGCCCGGCACGCACCGGCTGTACGAGCAGTATTTCCGCGAGCACGGCCCGCAGTCGCTGCTCCAGGGAATGCCGCCGGTGGAGATGCCCGATCCTGAGCCGGTCACGGGCAAGGCGGGCGACGTTGTGCTGGTGCATTACCAGGTCGCGCATGGGGTCGGGCCGAATGTCTCCCCGCACACCCGCTACATGGTCTTTTTCCGGCTCAATCATGTGGAGCATGACAGCCTGCACTGGGAGTGCATGACGGACATCTGGCGCGAGTGGGAAGGGATGCGCGATGTCGGCGCGGGTGGTTGAAACCGCAGGGCGATTGCGTATAGATGACTGCCAGGGAGCAACCACCGAGAGGAAGGAGCAGAAGGGCAACCACGGGGGGTAGCCCCTACGGATAACGGGGTGCGTAGGGGCAGGCCCCCGTGCCTGCCCTGTCTCCTTGCCCGTGCCTGCCCTCTGTATCGGATTGCTCTGGTCTTAACTCTGGTCTTAACTCTGGTCTTAACCGCCCGTTTGTTGACAGAATGGCCCCCAAAGAGTATAATCTTCCCGACATTTTTGTCGGAACGCTCATTGGAGAAGGAAAGCCCCATGCCGGAAACGGAAGAAGAGGAACGCGAAGAAGTACAGCGCGAAACGCCGCCCCTGAGCCGCCGCCAGTTCCTGCGAGGGGCTGGCGCGGTCGGCGTCGCCACCGCCCTCGCGCCGGGCCTGCCGGGGTTAACGGAGCGCGGGGACGCCGCCACCCAGTCCGCGCGCGACGACAGCCATTCCGCTGTGCAGCGTGGGACGATCCGGCTGACGCTGCTTGTCAACGGCCAAAGGCGCGTCGCCGCCGTCGAGCCGCGCACGACGCTGTTGAACGCCCTCCGAAATCACCTGGAGCCGCCCGTGACCGGCCCGAAGATCGTCTGCGACCGGGGCGCCTGCGGGGCGTGTACCGTCGAGATGGATGGCAAGACCGTCTATTCCTGCATGACGCTGGCCGCCGACGCCGTGGGCAAGAAGATCACGACGGTGGAGGGCGTGTCCCCCGATGAGGCGCACCTGCATCCCGTGCAGGCCGCGTTTGTCGAGCACGACGCGCTGATGTGCGGCTTTTGCACGCCCGGCTTCGTGATGTCGGTCCGAAACTACCTGGACAAGAACCCGCGCGCGACCCTGGCCGAAGTCAAGCACGCCTGCGCCGGCAACGTCTGCCGTTGCGGGACGTACCCCAAGATCTTCGAGGCCGCACTGGCCGCCGCCCAACAGATGCGCGCCGGGAAAGAGGCATAAATGGCGAAACGCAAGATCAAAGTCCCCAAGGTGGTCAACGGCCTGGAAACGATGGTCGAGATCGAGGTGGACGACAACGCCGGCCCCGATTGGGGCGACCGCTCGCAGATGCGTCTGCTCAACCACCACATCCCCCGCGTGGACGGGCCGGACAAGGTGACGGGCACGGCCAAATACTCGCACGACATCCGGCTGCCGGGCATGGTCTACGGGCGCATCCTCGCGTCCCCCTACCCCGCCGCCAAAGTCACGAGCCTGGACGCCGGCGCGGCGGAAAAGATGCCGGGCGTCGCCGCCGTCATCACCTATGAGGGCAAGACGCTGCGCTATCAGGGCGACCCCGTGGCCGCCGTAGCGGCGCGGACGCCGGAACTGGCCGAGGACGCCATCCGGGCGATCCAAGTGACCTATGACCCGATGCCGCATGTCGTGGACGCGGACGAGGCCATGAAGCCCGACGCGCCGCAGGTCCACCGCGACTCGCCCAATGTCCAGCCCGCCGAAACGCGCGGCGACAAAGCGGCCGTCGAGGCGCTGTTTGCCCAGTGCGCCGCCGTCGCCGAGGGCGAATTCCGCACCTCCTTCCAGCACCATAGCTGCCTGGAAACCCACGGCGTCGTCGTGGATTATCGCGGCGGCGACACGGCCACAGTCTACGCCTCGACGCAGGGGACGCACACCATCCCCGGCGACGCCGCGCACGAGCTTGGCATCCCGGAGGCCAACGTCGTCTCCATCGTGCATCACATGGGCGGCGGCTTCGGGTCGAAGTTTGGCTTGGACCTGCCTGGCTCGGTCGCCTGCAAGCTGGCCCTGAAGGCGAAGCGGCCCGTCCACCTGCTGCTGACGCGCGAGGACGAGTTTCTGATGGCCGGCAACCGCAGCGCCAGCCTGGTCCGCGCCAAGCTGGGCGCGACGAGCGACGGCAAGCTGCTCGCCATCAGCGCCGAGCAGCACAAGCTGGGCGGCCTGGGCGAAGGCTCGCAGCGCGGCCTGCCCTACATCTACCATGTGGAGCACGTCTACCGGACGATGGACTCGGTCCACACCAACATTGACAGCTCCCGCGCCTTCCGGGGTCCGGGCAGCCCGCAGGCGTCGTTCCCCATGGAATGCCTGATGGACGACGTCGCTTATAAATTAGACATGGACCCCATCGAGGTCCGCAAGCGCAACATCCCTGACCCGGCCTGGGGCCGGCAGATGGACATCGCCGCCGAGAAGGCCGGGTGGGCGACGGGGCGGAACAAGCAGCCGGGGCTGGGGCAGACCGGGACCAAGAAGCGCGGCATGGGGCTGGGCTTGGCCGAGTGGGGCGGCGGCGGCGGCCCGGCCTGCAAGGTCACGGTCAAGATCGCGTCCGACGGGGGCGTGGATGTGCTGTCGGGGACACAGGACTTGGGCACGGGGACGCGGACGTACACGGCCGCCATCGTCGCCGAGGAGTTCGGCCTGCCGGTGGCCGCCGTCCGGCCCCACATCGGCGACTCGCGGCTGGGCAGCGCCAATGCGTCGGGCGGCAGCACCACGACGCCCTCGCTGGCCCCCGCCGTCAAGCTAGCCGCCTACAATGCCCGGCAAGCGATGTTCGCCCGCATCGCGCCGGGCCTGGGTGCGAAGCCGGAAGAGCTGACGGCCCATGACGGCAAGATCACGGCGTCGGGTGGCAAGAGCGTCTCCTGGAAACAGGCCTGCGCCGCGCTGGGGACGCAGGGCATCACGGCGGAAGGCGAGTGGAAGCCGGGGCTGTCTTCGGGCGGCGCGCACGGCGTTCACCTGGCCGAAGTGGAGGTGGACACCGAGACCGGCAAGGTGCAGGTGCTGCGACTCATCGGCGTCCAGGACTGCGGCCTGCCGCTGAACCGGCTGACCATCGAAAGCCAGCTCAACGGCGGCTTGATCCAGGCGATGGGCTACGGGCTGTACGAGGGCAAGGTGACGGACCGCGAGACGGGCCTGATGCTCAACGCCAACTTTGAAGAGTATAAGCTGCCGGGCGCTCTGGAAATGCCCGAGTTCGTCACGTTCATCGAGGACGACCCGCGCGGCGTCATCGGCATGGCCGAGCCGGGGACGATCCCGACGGCGGGCGCGCTGGCGAATGCCATCTACAACGCCTGCGGCGTCCGCATCCGCACCCTGCCGATCACCCCGGACAAGGTACTGAACGGCCTGATGGCATTGCAGCAGAAGGGGGCCGCATGAAAGCCTTTGACCTGATCCACCCCGCGACGATCACCGAGGCCACGCGCCTGCTGGCTCAAGGCGGCGGCCTGGACGCCATCCGCCCGATGGGCGGCGGGCAGGACCTGCTGGGCACGATGAAGGATTACATCCTGACTCCCGCCACGGTCGTGGACCTGAAGCGCATCCCGAGCCTGGACAAGATTACGGCGGACGCGAAGGGCCTGCGCCTGGGCGCTCTGGTCACGATCACCGAAGTCGAGGAGCACCCGGCGATCCGGGCGCATTATCCCGCCCTGGCGGAAGCCGCGCAGTCCATCGCCACGATTCAAATCCGCAACGTCGGCACGGTCGGCGGGAACCTTTGCCAGCGGCCCCGGTGTTGGTACTATCGGAACGAGCGCATCGTCTGCCTGAAAAAAGGCGGAACGAAGTGCTACGCCGCGCCGGACAGCGCGGAAAACAAGTACAACGCCATCCTGGGCGGCGGCCCGTCGTATATCGTCCACCCGTCCGACCTGGCCCCGGCCCTGCTCTGCCTGAAGGCGGTTCTGACGATTGCCGGGCCGAACGGCAAGACGCGGCAGTTACCCTTGACCGAGTTCTTCACGCTGCCGAGTGCAGGGGATGTCACGCACGAGAACGTGCTGAAGCCCGGCGAACTCGTGACCGAGGTTTTCGTACCCGCCTCGCCGCTGACGACCCGCAGCACTTATTTAAAGTTCCGCGAAAAGAACTCGCTGGACTGGGCGCTCTCTTCGGTCGCGATGGCGGTCGAAATGGACGGCAGCTTAGTGAAGCAGGCCCGCGTCGTGCTGGGCGGGGTTGCCCCGATCCCCTGGCACGCATCGGCCGCCGAGGCGGCCCTGCGCGGCAAGCCGCTGAACGACGAGACCATTCGCGCTGCCGCCCTGGCGGCGACCGAGGGCGCCAAGCCGCTGGCTCAGAACGGCTACAAGGTGCCGCTGACCCAGACGATGGTTCGCCGCGCGGCATCGGCATTAGTTGCCGGCCCGCGCCACGCCTTCGACGGCGGGAATGGAGGCGTCGCATGAGCAGTGTAAACCTGGAAGAAACAACGGCGACTGCCGAAGCGGACGTTTTGCAGAGCCAGTTGTGCCGCAACCTGCGCTCCAAGAAGTATTTCTACCTGGAGTCCATGCCGCTGACGGCGAGCGACATGATCGGCTTGGACAACCACTGCTGGTGCCGCTGCACCCAGCAGGTGGTCGGCCCCGACGGCGGCAAGGCCCGTCCCGAAGTCTGCGGCGCGGGCCGCGACTGTTACGAGTCGCACTTTTCGTGAGCGGCATCAGTTCGGGCATGAGGGCCGGGCATTGAACTGCCCGTCTAGGAGGCGCTTCGCGCCGACCGTCCAGGGGACGGAAGAGAACAACAGGCTCCCCTGTCCGCAGGACAGTCAGCCGCAGGCTTCCCAGACGGGCATTTCAATGCCCGGTTATCGTTCTTCACGGTTATCGTTCTTCATAGGAGGCTTTCGATGAACAAGAGTATCTTCACCGCCAGCGTAGCCGCAGGCGTCCTCGGCAGCGCCCTGGGCGCTCAGGCGGCGGCCCCGACCGGCGATTATGTCGAAGCCCGTACAGCCAGCGTCTTCGCCGGGGCCTGCCACTACAGCGGCGAGTATGTCAGCGACGGCCGCGAGGCGGTCCTGGCCTGGCGCTTCAAGGCCGGCGACTGGCACGGCGTCTCGCTCAAGGGCGTTTCCGCCGTCGCCGTCGTCCGCGCCGACAACAACCTGGCCGAGCGGACGGCGCACCGCGCGACCAGGCTCTATGTGGACTCCCAGGCCACCCCGCCCCAGCAGAAGGCGCTGGCCGATGCGCTGAACGCCCGGTACGCCGCCTCGCTCGGCACGGTCACTTTGGCGGGCACAGCCTCCATCACCTTCCGGCATTCCGCCGCCGGCTACCGCGTTGTCGCCCCGCAGATCGCGGCGCTTTCCGTGGACGCCCTGCCTAACCGCGACTGCTGCAAGCAGCCGAACCTCGTCTGGTACAAGCCCCTCGCCCCGGTCATGGACCGCCGCGTCGGCTACACGCAGACCGCAAGCTGCACCGCCCGCACGGGCGGCGACGCCTGGACGCGCGGCGGGGAGAACAGCGCCTTTTACGGCACATTCACCCTCTAGAGCACGAGCACCATGCCCTGAAGGGTATGGTGCTTGTTCGACAAATCATAAAGGCCGGCGGGAGCGAAATGCTTCCGTCGGCTTTTTTCCGTGCGCCCTGTCCTACCGCCCGGCCAAACCCGTCAGCGAGATGCCCTTGATAATCTGCTTTTGCAGCAGCAGGAAGGCGATTGTCACCGGGATGGCGGCCAGGGCGGCGGCGGCCATCATCGGGCCGTATTCGGTGTTGTAGCGGCCCTGGAAGATGGTGATGCCGATGGGCAGGGTCCGCATCTCGATGCTGTCGGTGAAGATCAGCGGCCCCTCGAAGGCGTTCCAGGTCGCCATGAAGGTGAAGATGCCCAGCGTCGCCAGGGCGGATTTGGACAGCGGCAGGATGACGTGCCAGAAGATGCCCAGCGGCCCGCAGCCGTCCAATCGCGCGGCTTCTTCCAATTCGGCGGGGATTGTCAGGAAGAACTGCCGCAGCAGAAAGACGCCGAACGCGCTGGCCCCGGCGGGGACGATCAGCGCCCAGTAGGTGTCGAACCACCCCAGCTCCCGAATCAGCAGATACATCGGGATCAGCAGCACCTGACCCGGCACCAGCATCGTCGCCACCAGCACCCCGAACACCTTGTCGCGGCCCGGCCAGCGCAGGCGGGCGTAGGAATAGGCGGCCAGCGAGTCCACGACCAGCACCAGCAGCGTCACGGCCAGCGAGATCAGCAGGCTGTTGCCGGTCCAGCGCCAGATGGGGAACTCCTCGGTCTTCCCCAGCACGTTGCGGAAGTTCGCCAGCGTCGCCGGGTGCGGCCACCACTGCGCCGTTCCCAGCCCGCCGATGATGTCTTCCGGCGACTTGAACGCCGTCGAGAGCATCCACAGCAGCGGCGCGGCGAACAGAAATGCGGCCAGCAGCAGGAGAGCGTGCAGGCCCCACTGCCCGCGTCGTATCGCTTCCATCTAACTTCCCTTCCGTTGACCGGACAGCAGGCGGAACTGGACCGCCGTGAACGCCAGCACGATGGCGAACAGCAGGTAAGCCACGGCGGTCCCGTAGCCGATCTGGTATTCGCTGAAGCCCTGCTGGTACATGTACAGCACCAGGGTCAGGCCCGCGCGGGCCGGGCCGGAGCCGGGGGCGAACAGGACGTAAGTCTGGCCGAAGACCTGGAACGCGCCCAGGATGGAAAAGACCAGGCAGAACAGCGTGGTCGGCTTCAGCAGCGGCCAGGTAATGGCCCAAAAGCGCTGCCAGGCGTTCGCCCCATCAATCCCCGCCGCCTCATGGTAATCGTCGGGGATGTTGTTCAGTCCCGCCAGGTACAGGATCATGTTACCGCCCGCGCCCCACCAGACGGACAGGAGGGCGACGGACGGCATGACGTGGCCCGGATCGGAGAGCCACGGGATCGGCGTCCAGGGCGGCAGCGGCAGCCCCAGGTGCCGCAGGCCGCCCACGACCGACTCGAGGTACAGGTTGAGCAGTCCGATATCGGTGTTGTACAGCCAGCGCCACAGCACGGCGACTACGGCGATAGAGATGATGACGGGCAGGTAGAAGACGATCTTGTAGAAGGTCTGGAACCGCCGCAGGGAAAACAGGCCAAGGGCCAGCAGCAGAGAAACGGCGTTGCCGGCGGGCACGACCAGCAGGACGAAATAAGCGGTATTCCGCAAGGCGATCCAGAAGATGTCGTCCCCAAGCGCCTGTCCGTAGTTGCCCAGGCCGACAAAGGGGTGCGTCTTTGCGAGGACGTGCCACCGGTGCAGCGAGATCCAGAAGCCGAACAGCGTCGGGGCGAGCAGGAACACGCTGAATAGGATCAGGTGCGGCAGGGCAAACAACAGCCCGACGCCGTTCTCGGAGCGGCGGGGGCGCGTCCTGGTGGTCGCCCGCGCGTGGGGCGTGACGGGGACGGTGATAGGCGTACTGGTCGGGATGCTCATGGGCGTTGGTTAAAGATTGCGTAAGAAGGCATCAGGAACCCCCGACCCCCAATTCTGGGGAGTAGGAGAAGGGCGCGATGACAAAGGATAGCAGAGAAGGACGCGATGGATCGCGCCCCTACGGGCCTGTCCTTTCTGGTTCCCCCAGAATTGGGGCTAGGGGGTCATGGGAACTGTTCAGGTGCGGCTCAACATCTGGTTGATGCGCCGGTCGGCATCGCGCATGGCCTCTTCCGGCGTCTGCAAGTCCAGCAGCACGGCCTCGACGGCGGGGTCTACGAACTGAAACAGCGAGTTGTCCGACGGCACCAGGGGCGCGTACCGGACATACGGCAATTGTTTCGCGAACTGCGCCTGAACGGGCAGCGCCTGGAAGGCCGGCGCCCGCTCGACATCCGCGCGGGCCGGCACCTGGCCGCCCTCGGCCCAGGCCTGGCTGTGGTCAGACAGGTAGCGCATCAGCCGCCACGCGGCCCGCGCCCGCTCCGGCGACAGGTCGCGGGGCTGGCACAGGCAGTGCGAGCCTGCCCAATCCCCCGGATGGGGGCCGAACTGCGGGATCGGCGCCCCGGCGAACTCCAGACCTTTCTGTTCGCGCAGCGAGTCCAGCATGTAGATGCCTTCCAGCGCCATCGCGACCTTTCCCTGCCGCAATGCCAGCCAAGACTCGATGCCCTCGGGCCGGGGCGCGACATGGTACTTGTAGACTAGGTCGTGCATCCGCTGCACGGCGGCCAGGCAGGCGGGCGACGACAGATTGCCGCGCTTGCCGTCGGGCGTGAGGATGCTGCCTCCGAACTGGTCGGTCATAGCGAGAAAGATAGTTTCCTGATTCGTGATGACGAAGCCCCACTGGTCGGGCCGGCCTCGGTGCGTCGTGTCTTTTGTCAGCTTTTTGGCATCGGCCAAAAACTCGTCCCAGGTGACGGGCGGCTTGGCCTTGCCCCGAGCGTCCACGATGCCCGCCTCGCGGAACAGCTTGGTGTTGTAGACAGGCCCATCGGGTGGACATCGAGCGGCAGGGCGACGTGTTTCCCCTCATAAAAAGTGGCCCGCCAGGGCGCGGCGGCGAACTGCTTCTCCGTCAAGGGCGGCTGGGACGATTGATACAATTCGTCCAGGGGCCGCAGTTTGCCGAACGAGGCGAATTCGGGGATGCGGGCGGCATGGCAGACGAACACGTCCGGCGCTCCGCCATACGCGAGGGCGAGCGTCACCTTGTCATAGTAGGTGCCCCAGGGAATGATCTGCATCTTGACCCGGACATCCGGGTTGTCCTGCTGGAACTTGTCCACCATGACCTCCATCGTCTTGCCGTCCGGCCCGGTGAAGCCGTTCCAAAAATTCAGGACGATGCGGCCCTGCGCGTCACGCGCCACGCCGCGCGAGGTGGGTGGGTGGGCACAGCCGCCGCAGACGAGCGCCAGCCAAAGGGCGGCGAGGGGCAGCAAGCAGGTGATAATAGGGGGTCGTCTCATAGGTGGCATTCGCGTTCATCAGGCTTCTTGCCTCAGTCCCCGCCCTCAACGGCGGGGCTATCAACAGCCTGCTGCCCGCCTTCGCGGGCTAAGAACCGTTTCCGAGAACTTGTCCGCGCCCGCGAAGGCGGGGTTTCTGCACTTTCCGGCGCAGGGGTTCAGCCCTGGGCGGCACGGCGGCATTCGCTTGTCTGACATTCGCCGCCGTCCGAACAATTTCCTTCCCCGCTGGGAGGAAACTTCGGGCGGCCCCGCGAATAGAAGGACCATGACACCGAGTACGCTGCGATGACGCGCCCCCACATTGGCTCAGACCCCTCCTCACTGTGGCGCGGCAGCCGGCGCGACCTCCTCAAAGCGGCGACACTCTCCGCGGGCGCGCTCCTGGCCGGCTGCGGCAGGCCGGGGATGCCCGGCAAGCGGGTGACGCTGACGCAGTGGTATCACCAGTACGGCGAGACGGGGACTCAGCAGGCGGTCGGGCGCTACGCCGACGAATACATGCGGCAGAACCCGGACATCGGCATCGAAGTCGTCTGGGTGCCGGGCGACTACCCCACCAAGCTCGCGACCGCCCTGCTGACGCGCGGCGGGCCGGACGTGTTCGAGTCCTCGCTGACGGCGGCGATGGTCGGGGCGGGTCAGGTCGCCCCGCTGGACGATCTGTTCCCGCCGAACGTGCGTCAGGATTTTTCGGCGCGCGATTTGGCCGCCAACACCGTCGGCGGCAGGATTTACGGCGTCAAGATGCTGGACGATACGGGCATCCTCTATTACCGTAAAAGTCTCCTGCAAGCCGCTGGCTTGACGCCGCCTAAGACGATGGACGAATTGATCCAAACAGCGAGGAAACTGTCTTCGGACAGCCGCAAGGGCCTGTTCGTCGGCAACGACGGCGGCGTGGCCGCGCTCATCAACATCGCGCCCTGGTCGGCAGGCAGCGATTTCCTAGTAGACAACAAGATCGTCTTCAACAACCCGCGCACCGTCACTGCCTATGAGAAGCTGCGCGAGCTAAACGATTCGGGCGCGCTGCTGATCGGGGCGCCGACGGACTGGTGGGACCCTTCCGCCTTGACACAGGGGCTGGCCGCAATGCAGTGGGGCGGGCTGTGGTCGTACCCGGCTATCAAAAAGGCGCTGGGCGAGGATGTCGGCGGGATGGCCTGGCCCGCGCTCGATGCAGGGGGGCAGCCGTCCACGTTCTTGGGCGGGTGGTCCGCCATGGTCAATGCGCAGGGGCCGCAGGTCGAGGAAGCCAAGAGATACGTCCAGTGGCTCTGGATCAACAACAAGACGCTCCAGCAGGACTGGTGCCTGGCTTACGGCTTCCACGTCCCGCCGCGCGAGAGCGTCGCCCGGACGGCGACCGCCCTGCGCGCCCCCGTTCCGGCCCAGGCAGTCGCGGATTTGGCGGCGCATGGCCGAACCCTTCCGCCGACCTGGAACGCGGCCATGGGCACGGCCCTCAGCGACGCCGTGACGAACATCCTGAAAGGAGGCCGTCCCGCCGCCCCCGAACTCCAGACCGCCGCCGCCAAGTGCGAGCGGGAATTAGAACGCGCTCTGGAGTAGAGGAACCTGCCCTGAAGGGCAGGTCCACGCGGATGGGCTGCCCCTTCGGGGCTATAGAGCAGCCGCCGTGTAGGGGCGCGATTCATCGCGCCCTTTCCGATTACCGCGCCCTTTCCGAAGCCCCGCAAGCATTTTATGAAGGGGCGGCCCATCCGTGTAGCCGTGCCCTTCACGGCATGGTCTTCACGGCATGGTCTTCAAGATTGCTCTATTATGACCCCTAACGACGATCCAAGACAATCCTCCGCCGCAGTAACCGCCATCCGCCGACCGCCCGCGCCCAGGCGACGGTCGGCGGGCGACCGCACGGCGACGCTGGCCTTCTGGGCCTTCATGGCCCCGTCCCTGCTGGGGCTGACCGTCTTCACGATCATTCCGATCCTCTGGGGCTTCCTCCTGAGCCTGTCGCACGCCCAGAACACGATCCACCCCGGCCACTTCATCGGCCTGCGGAACTACACCGACCTGCTGACCGACGAAGCCTTTCTCAATTCGCTGGTAACGGTGGTTCTGTTCGCCCTCTTCATCGTGCCGCTGACATTCGCCGTCTCGCTCGGCCTGGCCTTGCTCGTCCACCGGGCGGGCTGGGGCCGGTCGTTCTTCCGCACCGCGTTCTTTATCCCGTCCGCCGTGTCCTATGTCGTCGCGTCGCTCATCTGGAAGGTAAGCCTCTTTAACGGCCTGCCGTTCGGGTTCGCCAACCACCTGCTCCTGGGGCTGGGGGTGATCCACGCCCCCGTCGCGTGGATCGGGACGCCCCACCCGCCCTGGTACTGGCTCGTGCTGGTGACGGTGCGGCTGTGGCTCCAGGTCGGATTCTTCATGATTATCTTCCTGGCGGGCTTGCAGGAGATCCCCAAGTCGCTCTACGAGGCGGCTTCCGTAGACGGCGCGAGTCCGGGCTGGCCGATGCTGCGCCACATCACCCTGCCGCAGCTCCGGGCCACATCGGTCTCGGTCCTGCTGCTGAACCTCATCGCGGCCTTTCAAGCCTTTGACGAGTTCTACAACATCCTGGGCGGCGGGGGGGCGTCGGTGGGCAATGCGTCGCTGGCCCGCCCGCCCCTCGTCTACCTCTATTCGCTGGCCCTGAGCAGCCAGGACTTCGGGCGCGGCGCGGCGGGCGGCTTCATCCTGACCGCGCTGATCGTCGCCATCACGCTGGTCCAGGGCCGCCTCTTCGGGTTCGGGGAGTCCCATAAATGAGAGGCCGGCCATGACCCCGAAGTCCCTAGCCCAAGTCCCGCGCTACGCGCTGCTGCTCCTGCTGGCCGTCGTCTTCCTGGTCCCGTTCTACCTGATCATCCGCAACGCGCTGATGACGGACGACCAGATCACCTCACTGCACTGGGACTGGCTTCCGACTACGCCGCACTGGGACAATTTTCAAAAGCTCTTCAACGACCCGACCGCCCCGATGCTGACGGGCCTGATGAACTCGGCCGTCATCGCCGTCGTCACGCTCGTGTTGCAGATGCTGTTTTCCTCGATGGCCGGTTACGCCCTGGCGCGCATCCCGGCGCGTGGTCGCAGCATCGTCTTCTCGGTGATTCTGGCGACGCTGATGATTCCGAGCGCCGTCACCTTCGTGCCGACCTTCGCCGTGACGGCGTATCTCGGCGGCGTCAACACGCGCTGGGGCATCATCGCGCCGGGCCTGTTTTCCGCCTTCTCCATCTTCCTGTTCCGACAGTTCTACCTACGCTTCCCCACGGAAATTGAAGAGGCGGGACGGCTGGACGGCCTGGGCTACTTCGGCGTCTACTGGCGTCTGCTCCTGCCCAACTCGACTTCCATCCTGATGGCGCTCGGCGTCCTGACCTTTATCGGAAGCTGGAATTCGTTCCTGTGGCCGCTCGTCATCGGCCAGGACCCGTCCGCCTGGACCGTCCAGGTCGTGCTGTCCACCTTCCTGACCTCCCAGACCCAGAACCTCGCCCAGCTCTTTGCCGCCGCCGCCGTCGGCGTCCTGCCCCTCGTGCTGGTGTTCCTGGTCATGCAGCGCTACATCGTCGAAGGGGCCAAGTTCAGCGGCGGCAAGGGATAGAGGAAAAAGAACGGAAGAAAAGGAATGGAAGAGTGACAACTCCCCACGCCTAAAGGCGAGGGCATCCTGGTTCAGCGACGGTTCTTGCTAGTTCGCTTGCGCGAGTAGTAGAGGAACCGTCTCCCCAGGCGTTTCGGAAGGCAAACCTTCCACGTTCCCGTGTGCCCCACGGTACGTCTCTTCAAGATAGTTCAGGTCTTCAAGATAGTTCAGGCCAAGCCGAAGGATGTTTTTGGCCGCGTTCTCGTCCCTGTCCAAGAGGCACCCACAGGCACAAACGTGAGTGCGTTCCGACAGAGACTTTCGGACGCGCCTCCCACATCGGGAACACTCCTGACTGGTGTAGGCGGGGGGAACCTTCACCACAGGCTTACCGAATACCTTGCCGAAGTAGCAAAGCCAGTTCCCAAACTGGCTCCACGCGGAATCCTGAATGGACTTATCGTGAATGGACTTGCTGAGGTGACGGTTCTTCACCAGGTTACGCACTTGCAGGTCTTCCAGAGCCACGACATCGTTTGATGCCACTACGCACCTTGCCAGTTTCACGGCAAAGTCTTTACGCTGGTTGCTGACCTTCAGGTGGCGACGGGCGACCCTGACCCGCGCTTTCGCACGGTTCCTGCCACCTTTCTTCTTGCGCGAGAGTCGCCGCTGCTCTCGCTTCAATCGTTTCTCGGCCTTCCGCAGAAACTTCGGACAGCCTACTTTCTGCCCGTCGCTGTCGGTGTAGAACGCGGCAAGCCCCCTATCCAGGCCAGCCATCTTGCCTGTGAGTTCCGTCGGCTCGGAACGGTCAACATCAACACTGAACTGGACGAAAAACATATCCGCCTTTCGGACGATGCGGACACGCTTGACGGCTTTGAGGTCATAGGCACAGAGGTCTTGCGTCCCCATGAGTTTGACTTCACCGATGCCAATGCCGTCCGTGAAGGTGATGCGTTTCCTGTCATCCGAGAGTTTCCAGCCAGTCGTTTTGTATTCTACGGAGCGGTTGTCCTTCTGGAAATTGGGCTTTTTCTGGAAATTGGGCTTTTTAGAGATTTGTTTGAGATTAGAGATTTGTTTGAGTCGCTTGCCAGTCTTGTCGGCTTTCAAGTACCGTCCGATGCCGTAGGCGGTGCGTTCCGCCGCCGCTTGCCGTGCCTGCGAGTTGAGAGCATTGGCAAAGGGGTATTCTTTGGCAAGGACGGCGCAGTATTTGTTGAGGTCATACTGCCGTGCACCCGTGTCCATCCAAAGCCGTAGAGCCTTGTTCCTGATGAACTGAACGGTTCTGATGGCTTCGGCGATGGCCGTTTCCTGTTGCTTTCGAGCAACCAGTTTGTATTCTAATACGAGCATTGTTATAGATTTAGTTATAGATTATTGTTTCTATAATCATTCTACCATAACTTGCGTGAAAACGTAACGCCTCAATCTGTCGTCCTCAGAAGGACGAGGCGCTTATATCCCCATAGCCCCAATAAAGCCTAGATGAAGCAAGGGGTCTTACGCGCATTAGGATAAGGAATAGAGGAATCCAATGCACTTCAAACGCGGCGGCCCATTCGTGCTGCTCTCCCTGCTGACGCTGGCCGAAGCCTGCCCCTGCATCGCGCAGGGGCAGACACCCCCCGCTGCGCCGCCGACGCTGGCGGCTGCCCTCGCGTTCGCGCGCCCGCCCGACACGGGGGGCGTCGTCCTGGCCGTGGACGCGGCCAAAGTCCTGCGGCCCAAAGACGCGCCCACGCCTGAGCCGGGGGCAGCCGTCGCCGACACCGCCCAAGCCTATGGACGCATCACCCAGGACTTTGGAACCATTACCGCTGTCGCCCCGCCCACGATGGCCGTCCTGAACACCCAGCCGGTCGCGGCCAACCCTTTCGCCGGGCTGCCATCGGACAAGGCGCTCAAGCTGTTTCTTGCCACCCTGACCGACGCCCAGTGGCAGGCGCTGACGGGCGAACGGGGGCTAGGGATGGGTGATCTTGCGGATGAAAACCAACGCGCCCTTTTTGAAGACGTGCTGCCGCCCGTCCCCTGGAAAGTGATCCCGGCACGGCTGATCGGCAACGTGCATCACGACAGCGACGACCGCGACCTCACCGGAGAACGGCTTCAGGCCCGCCTGCGCCTGTGCCTAAACGTGGCGCTAGACTTGCCGGCCCTCGGCGGCAGAGACACGATCTTCGTCGCCGCGCCGACGGGCGGAGGACAGACCTACCACTTCCGAATGTCCTTCGGCCACGGCGTCCCGCAACTCGCCGGCGTCGCGATCCGCGCCGAGGTCCCGAACACGCCCAAAGACGGCCAGCTCGACCTGGACCAGAAAGCGCTGCAAGTGCGCGTCCCGCTGGCCGGCCTGCATACCGTCGGCGATCTCGTCTTCCGCATCGGCGGGCTGGCTCACCTGGAGATTTATCCCGACGCGCACTATGAGAAAAAGGCGCTGGTCCTGATCGGCAAAGCCCCCGCCGCCCCCGCCGCTGACCTCCTGCGCGCCCTCGCCTTTGACCTGACCGCCACTTACCGGCGGGTCGGCCCAGCCTTTGTGCTGACCGACGATGTCCAGGGCGTCGGCGCCCGCCGCCAGCGCCTGGCGGAGTTCGGTAAGGATACCGATGCTCGGCGGAAGGCGGTGCTGGAACGGGCAGGCGCGGCTCTCGCGCGGCATTCTCTCCTGGACCTGCCTCCCGCTGACCCCGATCTGGCCTTGAGCGACGACGAACGGAAGCGAGTCGAACAAAACCGGAAAAACCGGATATTCGGCATGGTCTATATGAAGCTGCCCTTCCGCGCCCTGAGCGCCGGGCAGCGGCAAGCCGTCCGGGGTTCAGAAGGAAGGAACGGTGACGGGGAGCCGCTCTCGCCGGACCTGACGGCGCTGGTGACGATCAAAGCCCAGCCGCTCCTGGAGTGGCAGACGCCCTCGCTTGAGGGGCCGATCGTGGGGGACGCCGTTGAAGACCTTCCTCTGGGTCCCCGTATGCCGGGCGTGGCCCCGTCAAAGGCGCTGCCCGGTGTTGCGGCGAAGACGCTCCCCTCGTGGCCCGCCTTGATGCGATCTGTCCCCCAGCGCGCTCTGCACATCCACCCACGCACGGCGGCGCAGGCCGAGGCGGACGTCGCGGCGGCCAAGACGCTGGGCCTCAACCAGATATGGGTGGACGTCTTCTCGGCGGGACAGCCGTACGAGGCCGCGCTGGACGCCGCCCTCAAAGCGGCGGCAGGCAGCGGCGTTCAGGTCGTTGCTGTGCTGGACCTGCTGAACTGGGGGCCGAAAGCCGGTTCCGCCGACGCGGACCTGACGATAGAAGGCGCGACGGCGGCCCAAGCCGCCGCGCGGGAGCGGGACCGGGACGCGCAGATTGCCGCCGACAAGGGGGAAGCGCCGCCTGAGATGTTGCCCCTGGACATCACCGTCAGCCCGTTCTCACCCACGGTGCGCCAGACACTCCTATCGCTCGTGACCCGGCTGGCCCTGCGCCCCGGCGTGACGGGCCTGGTCTGGCACGAGACCGACCCGCCCGGCTACGACCGACCGGCGGAGGACATTTCCGACGACCGGCCCATGCTCGGCTACACGCCGTCTGCGCGGCTGGCGTTCCTACGGCTGGCGCACGTTGACCCAATAGACCTGCCCACCAGCAGCATCCTGCTCTTCGGCACAGACACGTCCCTGCCGCTCTACGACGACAACCGCCTGTCCGAAGCGCTGGAAACAAAGTGGCGTCAGATGCGCACGGACGCCAATCTGGCACTGCTGCGCGACCTGTACGCGGCGGCTCAGGCAGGATCGGCGCGGCGAACCGTCCTGGTGCGGAACCGGGGCAACCACATCTTTGACCGCGACGGCTGGTACGGGACGTGGGACACGGTGGAAAAGCCCTTGCCGAGTTTCATGGACCCCTTCAACACGGCGCCGGAGGGTCAGCCTCCCTACTCCTGGAATGCGATCATTCAGGCACGGCCACAGTCGCGGACGGTTCTGACGCGCCTGCCGCTGGACGGCCTTCTACGGGTGGAGGATGTGAACGCCAAAGTGGGGCTGGACGTGCAGAAGATCGTGGAGCAAAGGGCAAAGACGCCGAAGCTGGCCTGGGATGGCTTTGTCTTGGAGGCAGCGCAGGAGGCTTTGCCAGAACTGCCGCTAGCGCCGCCCGGGCCTGACGCGGCAGCCAAGCCAGGCGTCCGCGTCAAACCTCGCTAGGCGGCACATCTTCAGGCCCACTCTAGGACGAGCAGCGAGACTGACTGCCGGGGCAGGGTCAGGCGCGTCGCCAGCGTTCCTTTTGTTATCCGCACTTTTTCGGGCGCGGTGAGCCGCGCGAGCTGCCCGGCCTGTTCCAGCGTTTTATACTGAGCCGCCGTCGGGGCAGGGGGCGCCCCATCGCCTTCCAGGCCGTGAAGGCGTTGGAATGGGCGTCGTCAATCCGATACTGCGTCAGCGTGGCCGCGCCGTCGTGCGCGAGTCCGTGAAGCGTCAACGCCACGGCGGCGTCTGGGCCGGGAACGTCATCGTCGTGGTAGTGCCACACCAGCGCGGTCAGCGTTTTGCCGTCCAGAGCGGCCAGGGCGGACACGTCCGGCGCGGCGCGAACGCCGCTCTTTCGGATGGCTTCGATGCCCGCGTCCGCCGTGCTCTCGACGGGCAGCCGCTGTCCGCGCATCTTGCTCATCATGCGGAAGACGTTCAGGACCGGCAGGTCGAGGCCGCCACTGGCAAGCTGGCGAAAGCCGGCGAACAGGGGCTGGTCCTCGAACTCGAAGGCCCACGTCACCGCCCCTTCCAGGTTGACGCCGTGCTTGTCGGCGATCTCCTGCTTCCGCGCAAAGGTCGCCGCCGTGTAGGAGGCGTAGAGCGTCCCGTTGCGGTAGCCAAGCTGGGGACCCTGGCAAGCGGCGCAGCCGTCCGGGTCCGACTCGCCGATGACGATGGGCTTGCCCTTGAACTCGGGGAAACTCGCGATGACCGCGCAGGCCGCATCAATGTCGTTCAATTGGTTTGCGATGCCCATGCGGACGTGGTCGTCTATGAACTTCGGCGAGCCTTTGGCATGGAACGAGAGGAAGTCCAGCGGGGAGCCGGCCTGGCCGGTCACATGGTTGACGCCGCGCGCGCAGTGCTCCAGGAACCGGCGCAGGAAGTCGCCGCCCGGCCCGCCCGCGACCTCGGGCCCGCCGACGCGGGCGGTGGGCAGGGCGCGGCGCACGCCGTCCACGGCGTAGTCGTACAGCTTGAAATACTCCTCGGGCGTCCCCTGCCAGTAGCCGATGTTCGGCTCGTTCCAGACCTCCCAGTACCAGGTCTCGACCTCGGCCCGGCCCCACTTCTCGACGCAGTGCCGCGCCCACTGGTACGCCAGCTCGCCCCACTTCGCGTAGTCTTTGGGCGGATAGGCCCAACCCGTGTAGATTTCCTCGTAGCGGGCGCGCGGCGTCCAGTGGTGCTGGTAGGGGACGGGCTTGGTGGACATAGCCTCCGGCATGAACCCGATCTGGACATAAGGCTTAACGCCGCGCGCCAGGCCCGCCTCGAAGATGCGATCGGTAATCGTCCAGTCGTAAATGGGATTGCCCTGCGCGTCCTCGGTGTAGGCGTTGGTGGACCCCCACTTCAGCGCGGGCGTACCGTCCCCCGTCGTGAGCAGGTTGTGGGTCCGAAAGTAGACGTGATTCGGGTCCATTTGGCCGAGATGCGCCAGCAGCTTTTTCCCGTGCGGGGCGTAGGAGTAGTTCGGCTCGTCCGCGCCGAAAAAGCGCCAGATCGGGCGCAGCGCCGCCCCCGGCCTGCCCGCGTCCACCCCGATGGTGACGGGGAATGCCTCGGTGGGGGCGGCCTCCAAACGTGATTCCGGTGACAGGGCCATCATTGCTCCAATCAAGCGAAGAAGTTCGCGGCGGGATAGTGAGTCAAGCGGCAACGGGTTCACTCCAAAATCTGCTCGGTCCAGCTTGGGGAGCAGCGCGGGCCTTCGGGTGTCCAGACCAGAGGGTCGAGGCACAGGCGGCGGGCAGTGTGGGCGGCGTCCCAAGCGTGGTAGGCGATAAATTGAGTTTGATCGTCGGGGCCGAGGACGACGGAGTTGTGGCCCGGCCCGAAAACGTGGCCCGGCACGCCGCGCAGGACGGTCGGCCCGGCTTCCGGCTCTTGGTAAGGTCCCACTGCCGAATCAGCCACGGCGTAGCCGACGCCGTAGTCGGTCGTATGCCACGCGCCGCCGCTGTAGAGCAGGTAGTAGCGGCCCTCGTGGACGACGACGAACGCGCCCTCGACCGTGTGCCAGGCGTCCCACGTCTGCCCATAGATTGTGCGATTCCGGGCGTGAATCTGCCAGTCGGCGGAGGGCCGCAGGATGGTTTTCACAGGCCCTGCCAGCGAAACCATGTCGTCGGCCAGCGGCGCGGCGGCCAGGGCGGTGCCGACGCGGGCGTCAAAAAAGTCTTTGGCGAAGAACAGATACCAGCGCCCGTCCTGCGGGTCCCGGAAGGGGTGGGCATCAATCGTAAAGCCTTCGCCGGGCAGGGGCAGCCGGCCCGCGTCCACAAACGCCCCCGCCGGATGGTCCGCGACGGCGACGCGGAGGCGATGCGTGTCATCCGTGCCCCCACCCGCCGCCGAGTAGTACAGGTAGAAACGGCCATCCCATGCGGCCACTTCGGGTGCCCAGTAGGCGTCATTGCCTGCCAGCGGGCGGAGTGCGCCGCCGATCTGCTCCCAATGAACGAAATTGGTCGAGTGCAGGACGGGGAAAATGTTGCCGTCGGGCTGCCGCCGATCCCCCTTGTTGCTGCCCGTGCCGTAGGCGTAGTATTCGCCCTGCCATTTGAGGATGAAGGGATCGGCGAAGTAGCCGGGCCAGACGGGGTTCGTGTAGGTGAGCGGCATGGGTCAGCGGTAGTCCCTCGTGTGCGCGTCTTCCAGATAACGGGCGAGCAGGGCGATCGCGCCTTCGATGTCGGCGATGTGGGCCATCTCGTTGACGGTGTGGATGTAGCGGGTGGGAGTAGACAAGGTAAAGCTAGGGACGCCCGCGCGCGACCGCTGGATGGCCCCGGCGTCCGTCCCGCCGCGCGGCAGGATTTCCAATTGGTAAGGAATGCCGTTCCGCTCGGCCAGGTCACGGAAGTGGCGGACGAGCTTGGGGTGGCTCAGGGAGTAGCTGTCCATGATCTTGATCGCACACCCGCCGCCGAGCCGCGTGACTTGGTCGTAGTCCACGACGCCGGGAAAGTCGTTGGCGAGGGTGACGTCCAGCGCGACCCCGATGTCCGGGCGCAGCGCATAAGCCGCCGTCATGGCCCCGCGCAGCCCGACTTCCTCCTGGGCGGTGGCAACCGCGACGATCTCGGCGGAGTGCGGGCCGACCGCCCGCAGCGCCTCAATCATCACGAAGACGCTCAGGCGGTCGTCCAGCGCCTTGGAAACCACCATGTCCCCCACCCGCTCCGTCGTGCGCGCCATCGTCACCATGTCTCCCGTTTCCACGGACGCCTTCACTTGGTCTACCGGCAGGCCGAGGTCCACGAAGAACTCCTCGATCTTGGGCGGCTTGTTCAGCTCTTCCGGTCTTCCGGCGTGAGCAGGTGGATCGGCTTGGCGGCGGGCATCAGGGTCCCAAGCAGCGTCTGCCCGCCGAAGCCGTGGACGTGGACGCGCTGGGCGACCATCGTGCGCGGGTCCCAGCCGCCGACCGGCTGCACGCGCAGGAAGCCTTTGTCGTCCACGAACTTGACGAGGAAACCGATCTCGTCGGTGTGGGCGGCCAGCATCACTCGGGGGCCACCCTGTCCTTTCTTCACGGCAACGACGCTGCCCATCGCGTCCCCGGAAATCTCGTCCGTCAGGGGCCGGAGCTCCTCGATCACCAGGTCCCGCACCCGCTCCTCGCGGCTGGATACGCCGGGCGTCTCGCAAAGCCGCCGCAGCAGGTCAAAGTTGATGGGCATAGGGTGTTCCTTTCCGTCCTAACGGTCAGTATATCCGAAAACGGGTACAATCTCAACCTACCCGGTGCGAATGAAACGTTCCACGGAGGCCGGCGCCGACAGGAAGCGTCAGTGGAAGGGGGAAAAGCAGGAAGGAACGACACATGGACGACACGCCCGAACGGATGGACGCCGACGAAGTCGTTTTCACCCACGGCCCCGTGCCGCCGGGCGAGCCGACCACGCCCGTCGAGGAGGCGGTGAAGGCCGACGCCCTGGAAGGAGTCTACCACGGAATGACCCTGCCGAACGAGGAGGACGTCCCCGACGGGGCGCCCGGCTGCCAGCGGTGCGAGGTGCTGCCCGCGCCGATCCGGGGGCCGGGGACGCTGGAGCTGCGTCTCCCCCACACCTACTCGCTCGGCAAGGTATTGGAGTTCCTCACCCACTCGCCCTGGGAGCACGGGGAACACGAGGGGACGATCAGCATCCACATCCCCCCCGGCAGCCTCGCGCCGCTGCTGGCGCCCATTTTGGATCGACTTTCCTCGACCGAGCAGCGCGACGCGCGTGCCCACTTCCGGCCGGACGGGGCGCTGCCGCAGGCCGAGGACCGCTTCGAGATCGAGGCGCTGCCCGCCTTCGCCGTCAAGGCGCGCAGCGAGTGGCTGCTGGACATCCTGCGCAGCGAGCGGCTGTACTCGGTCTTCCAGCCCATCGTCTCCTGCGCCGACCCCGCAGTCGTCCACGGGCACGAGTGCCTGATGCGGGCCGAGGTTGAGGGCGGCCCGGTTTCGCCGGGACTGATGCTCGACCTGGCGGACGGCGCGGGCCTGCTCTTCCAGCTCGACCTGGCCGCCCGGCGCTCGGCCATCGTCTCGGCGGCGGGGCACGCGCTCGCCGACAAGGTCTTCATCAATTTCACCCCGAACGCCATCTACGCGCCCCACTCGTGCCTCAACAGCACCGTCCGCATGGTGGACGAGCTGCGGCTGGGGCGCGGGCAGGTGGTATTCGAGGTCATCGAGAGCGAGCGCCTGCCCGACCTCAAACACCTGCGGCGAATCGTGGATTTTTACCGTGAGCAGGGCTTCGGGGTCGCCCTCGACGATGTGGGGGCCGGCTATTCTTCCCTGTCCGCCCTGCTGGAGCTGCGCCCGGACTACGTCAAGATAGACCGCGCCCTGATCGACAAAGTGGATGAGCAGCCCGACAAGGCGCTGGTCGCCGGCAAGCTGCTCGAAGCCGCCCAGGGGCTGGGCCTGCGGACCATCGCCGAGGGCATCGAGCGCCGGGAGGAATGGGAATGGGCGCGCGCCCATGGCGCGGACTTCGCCCAGGGCTACCTCTTCGCCCGCCCCGCCGCCCGTGCCCGCCTGGCACTGAGCCAGGAACGCGGCCTTTTCGGCGGGCGCGGAAAGCTCGTCCGCGAGGAGGCGGTAAAACTCGGTTCGACCAGTCGCCGTGCGCGCGGCCCGTTTCGCCAGCGTGCGGGCCAATGGGCCGACGTAGCGCGCCAGCGCCTTTTCGGCGGCGGCGACGACCTCGGCGCTGACAACTTCGGCGCTCCGGGCCGGGCGCGTGAGGTTCGGCAGCGGGAAGGGAAGCATGACACCGGGCGAGGAACGTCTGCCGCTCCCGCTCGGACAGGATGTGCTCCGCCAGGCGGCGGCACAGGTCGTCGTAGCCGTGCGCGAGGGGCGCCGCCTCGGCCACCAGGGTGCGGCCCAGCGGGCCGATGAACTGGCGCAGATCGGCCTCGATTCGGGCCAGACGGTCGGCGTCCCAGGGGAACGGCGCGCGCGCCGGGGCGGCGGGGGGCGCGGCTTCCCCGGCCTTGTGGTCCAGCGTGGCAATCAGCCCCCCACCGTCTCCACCATCTTTTGCAGGTGGCGCTCCATCGGCGGCGTCATGGCGTCCAGCCAGTGCGGCGTGCCGATGAAGTAGCGCATGTGCTTGGACAGGGCGACGTCCTGGATTCGGAACGGCAGGTCGGAACGGCAGGATGGGCTTGGCCTCGCTGGCCGCGTTCTGGAACTCGCGCTTGACCTGGTCCGACTGGTTGGAGGCCGTTGAGAGGATCAGCAGGCAGACGCGGCAGTCCGCGAAGGCGTCAATGATGGCGTCGCTCCAGTCCTGGCCGGGCGCGATGTCGCGCGGCGCCACCCAGCATCGGATGCCGTGCCCCTCCAGGGCCGCACAGACGGCATCGGAGATCGACTTGTCCAGGGTCGAGTAGCTGATAAAAACGTCGTGGTGCGCCATTTTGTCTTCCCCTTAGCGAGACTGTATAAAAACTGCGAACCGGCGGTTGGAACCGCAGCAACGAGAGCACGAAACCTGCCTTCGCAGGTTAGGATTTGGACTAATCCTCAGTCCACGAAGACGGAGGCTTTATTGGGGTGGCTTCGTGCCTTTGTTGCCGCGACTTCAGTCGCCCGCTGCAAACCTTCCGGGCAAAAATGCAGAAGCAGGATTCGGGCGGGCCATCGCGAACTGAAACGGCATGACACAAAGCACGTTCGACCCCGCGCCGCTGCGCGCGCAGTTCGCCTCGCTTTCCCTCACCCTCGATGGCCGGCCCGCTGTGTTCTTCGACAACCCCGGCGGGACTCAGGCGCCCGAAGCGGTGATCAAGGCCGTCAGCGACTACTACCGGCGCAGCAATGCCAATGTCGGCGGGGCGTTCGAGACGAGCCGCCGGACGGATGGGGTCGTGGCCGGGGCGCGGGCGGCGATGGCGGACCTGCTAAACGCGCCCGGCCCGGAGACCATCGTGTTCGGCTCCAGCATGACGGCGTTGACGTTCCATCTGGCGCGGTCGCTGGCGGAGACCATCAGGCCGGGTGATGAGATCGTCGTCACGACGCTCGACCATGACGCGAATGTGACGCCCTGGACGGATTTGGAGGCGGCGGGCGCAGTCGTTCGGGTCGTAGACATCCGCCCGGAAGACGGGACGCTGGATATGGAAGGCTTGCAGGCCGCGCTCTCGCCCCGGACGCGGCTGGTGGCGGTGACGTATGCTTCCAATGCGGTTGGGACGATCCCCGACGTGGCCCGCGTCATCAAGATGGCCCATGACGTCGGCGCGCGGGTCTTCGTGGATGCCGTGCAGTTCGCCCCGCACGGGCCGGTGGACGTGCAGGCGCTGGACTGCGACTTTCTGGCCTGCTCGGCGTACAAGTTCTTCGGCCCGCACATGGGCGTGTTGTACGGCAAGGCGGAGCACCTGACGCGGCTGACGCCGCACAAGGTCAGGCCCTCGAAAGACGCCATCCCCTACCGCTGGGAGCAAGGGACTCTGAACCATGAGGGCCTGGCAGGCGTCACGGCGGCTATCAACTATTTGGCGGATGTCGGGGAGCGGTTCGGGCAGCCAGGTCGCGAGGCATGGGCGGCGAAAGGATATACAGGCCGGCGGCTGACACTGAAGACAGCGATGGGGGCGATCCGCGAGTATGAGAAGACGCTCTCGGAGCGCCTGCTGATTGGTCTACGGAGCCTCGGTGACGTTCAAATCTATGGCCTGACGGACACGGCTCGGCTGGACGAGCGGCTGCCGACGGTCGCCTTCACCTGGCCCCGACTGACGCCGCGCGCGACGGCGGAACACCTGGCCGGGCATGGCATCTGCTGTTGGAGCGGCAATTATTATGCCCTGCGGCTGATGGAGCGGCTGGGCCTGGAAGGGCATGGCGGGGCCGTGCGGATCGGGCTGGCGCACTACAACACGCATGAAGAAATTGACCGGCTGGTCGCCGCGCTTCAGGAGGCGCCGAAGGCCAGCGCGTAGGTCGCCTCGAACGAGCGGATGCCGGTCGTCGCGCCCAGCGCCTGCACGGCGCAGGCCCCGGCGGCGTTGGCGAATCGGGCCGTTTTTTCCAAGTCCCAGCCGCGCGATAGGCCGCACAGGAAGCCTGCCGCCCAGCAGTCCCCCGCGCCCAGCGCGTCCACGGCCTTGACCTGGAAGGGCGGGACGCGCAGTTCGTCCCCGGCGGCAGTGCGGAGGTAGGCGCCCGCCGCGCCTAATTTGAGACCGATGACGCCGACGCCGCCGTCCAAAAAGACCTGCGCGATCTCTTCGGGCGTCTCGCGCCCCGTCAGCAGACATGCCTCTTCCCAGGACGGCAGGAGGTAGTCTAAATAGGGCAGGCAAGGCTCCAGAACGCGCATCCAGCGGCCCGTCGGGTCCCAAACCGTGTCCAGCGTGGTCATTTTGCCCATTGCCTTGGCCTGCTTCAAAACAGCGGCGTTGTCCGCGCCCATGTACCGGGGCATGAGGAACGGGCCGGCGACGTGCAGGATCGGCGCGGCCTCGATCTCAGGCCAGAACACATCGGGGGCCGCGAAGACGGCGTTCGCGCCGGGGTAATGCAGGAACGTCCGCTCTCCCGCCGCGTCCACGGCCACCATTGTCGCCGAAGTCGCCTCCGCCGAATCGCGCCTCAGCCCGCGCGTCCTGACGCCGTGGCGCTCCAGCGTCCCCGCCAGGAACTGCCCGAAGCCGTCGTCGCCGATCTTGCCCAGGATGGCCGTCTCCACGCCCAGCTTGGCGAGGGCAAGGCTCGTGTTGGCGGCGCAGCCGCCGACGTGCAGCTCCATCCGCTCCACGGCGGCCAGCGTTCCCTTGGGCGGGAACGCTTCAATCGGCTTGCCGACGACATCGGCCACTAAGATACCCAGGCAGCAGACCTGTGACATTTACGGTGTTCTCCCGATAATCAGTGTACCCGATGCTGTCACCCGCCCCCAGAGCAGGGAAACGAAGGCGGCACGGCGTATAGCCTATCCGCAGGAGACACGAGGAAACACATGGCAACAGCAGAATTGACTTTGGAAGAATTGGACGTCGAGGAGGCCCTGCGGCGGCAGGATGAGGCGATGGCGCTGCTGGAACGACTGCGCATCGCCGAGCCGGCCGCTGCTTTGGAGCCGCACCCAGGCGGCGGGCGGCGCGAGGCGCGGCGCTGGACAGCGCCGAAGAGCGTCACGGTCGAGCTGCACGACGGCCTGGCCTGGCGCGCGGTGACGTGCAGCGACCTGGGGATCGGCGGCGCGCGCCTGACCGCCGTTCCGTCCTGGCTGGAAGGGCCGGCCCCGATCCGGCTGAAAAGCGCGTCCGGCCCGGCTATTCTCGGCCTGGCGGACCTGATGTGGCGCGATGCCAAAATGGGCGCGGCGGGCCTTCAGTTCGAGTTCGGAGACCCGGAAGAGCGCGACCGGTGGACCGTCCTGCTGATTGATGCCCTACTGGCCCGTTACGCACTGGGTTAGGCGGCCATGAGCGAACTGCGCGACACGATCTTTGAGCAGTTCCCCACTCTGGAAACGGAGCGGCTGCGCCTGCGCGAGTCGCGTTCCGACGACGCCGAGGCGACCCTTGCCGTGCTCTCGTCGGAAGCCGTCTGCTGCTACTACGACCTGTCGCCGCTGACTTCATTGGAGGAGGCGAGGACCCTCATCGCGGGCCGCGCGGCGGCCTTTGCGCGCGGCGAACGGATTCGCTGGGCGCTGGCGCATCGGGAGGATGACGTGGTGATCGGCTCCTGCGGCCTGTCCCGTTGGGACGAGGAGGCCGGGCAGGCGGAAACCGGCTACGAGCTGGCGTCCGCCTGGCAGGGACGGGGACTGATGCGGGAAGCGCTGACGGCGATCATCGGCTTCGGCTTTGGACAAATGCAGCTGCGGCAGGTGGAGGCGAACGTCGTGCCCGGAAACGAAGCCTCACTGCGCCTGCTCCGGCGGCTGGGCTTCCGCGAGGTGGAACTGCGGCGGGGGCGCGGCTTCTGGAAGGGGCAGTCACACGACCTGATCCATCTGCTGCTGTTCCGGGAGGATTGGCATGGATAACCGGCTTTGGCTGATTGCATTGGGCCTGTTCTGCCTGCGGTCCGCGCAGGCGGCAGGCCACGCGCCGCCCTTGCCGCTCGTTAAGCCCCAGGTCATTACGCACGGCAGCCGCGCCCGGAAGGTCGTGGCGCTGACGTTTGACGCCTGCCAGACGCGCAAGCCGGCGGGCTATGACGCCAAGATCATCGGCATCCTGCGGACGACGCACACGCCCGCCACCCTCGTTCTCGGCGGGCGCTGGATGGAGACGCACCCAGGGGCAACGCGCTCCCTAGCTGCCGACCCGCTCTTTGAATTAGGCAACCACTCGTACCTGCACCCGCACATGACCAAAATCACGGCGGCTCAGATGCGACAGGAGCTGCAAGAGACGCAGGACGTCATGTACCGGCTGACCGGCAAGCAGGGCGTCCTCTTCCGGCCGCCTTACGGCGAGTACGACCCGACATTGGTACAGCAGGCCGCGCGGTTGGGGCTGAAAACGCTGACCTGGGAGGTGGTGACGGGCGACCCCGACAAGAACATCAAAGCGCCCGCCATTGTCCATACCGTGCTGACACGCGCCCGTCCCGGTTCGGTCGTCATCATGCACATGAACGGGCGCGGCTGGCACACAGCGGAGGCCCTGCCCGCCGTCATTCGCGGCCTACGGAAGCGCGGCTACCAGCTGGTGACCGTCTCGCGGCTATGAACCCGCCTGCCCGTACTGTTCCACCAACGCGGGGATGTTGGCTGCCGCAGAACGAAGCGCCATCAGTGTGCTGACTGCCTCGCGCGTGCCAAGCGCCTGCTCCTCCGGGTCGGTCGTTGCCAGGCCGAGCGAGCGCTGCATGTTATACTTTAGCCAGCCGCACCAGTCCCCACAATAGGCTTGCAGCCCGTGTTTAACCTCGTGGGCGGAGAGCGCCGCTTCTCGGCGATAGCCCTCCAAGAAGGCTTTGAACGCGGCAACGTCCAGCACCCCGGCGGCTTGGCCAGCCCAATTCAGAGCGGTCCCGGCGGCTTCCACGACGGGCTGAACATACCCGGCGGCCTCCCAGTCAATGAGCCAGGGGGTGTGTTCATCCGACCACAGAACGTTCTTCTGGTCGAGGTCGCTGTGACTGATAGCCCACTTGCCCCCCAACGCCTGCCGCGCCTCTTGCGACGCGCGAATCCAAGCCGCAATGTCGGGGAGCGCGGATCGCACTTCCTCCGCCCACGCGGCCCGCCTCATCCCGGCCTCATCCACCAGAAATGCCCAGTCGGCCTCGTCGTTTGCGTGGCTCTGCCAATCCGGCGGTTGCAGTCCGTCGCAGTGGAGAGGCAGGGCATGGATGCGCCCCAGAAGTTGTCCGATTTGGCGGGCTTGGTCCTGACTCGCCGGGGCGGCGGAAAGCGCCTGTGCGCTGACCCAGGGGAACACCATGACGCTCACCCGGCCGACGTCCTGGATGACATCCCCGGCGGCTTCCAAAGCGGGGACAGCGGGGATGTTCGCAGCAGCCACAGCCGCTGCGATCCTTTCACTGAGACGAAATCGTGCGCGGACGTTGTGGTACTGCATGACCGTGGGGTTCAGCACTTTGACTGCATACCCGCCGCGCGCCGTTTGGACACGGTACATACGGTGCAATAACCCGCCCCACACGCGCTCCGGTGGGGCGATGGGCGTCCCCAGTCCGTACAAGCGACACAACCCGGCCAGCGTTTGTTTGTCCATCCCAACCTTATCGCGCCGGGGGCGCCGTTCGCTAAAGGCGGAAATCAGCCGTGCCTGGCTTCCAGTTCTTCCCAGCGGGCGTAAAGCGCAGCGGCTTTCTCCCGCGCGACCGGCAGGACGTTCCAGACTTCTTGCAGCCGGGCGGCGTCGGACGCGACGGCGGGGTCTTCTAGCAGCCTCTCCAGCGCGGCGACTTCTTCCTCGGCGGCTTCGATCTTGCCTTCGATCTGCCCTAACTCGCGCCGCTCCGCCGTCGAAAGGCGGTTCGGGGCCGGTGCGGGCGCTTTGGGGCGGGACGCGGCGGCGGGGGCGGCGGTCGGCGGGGGCGTCTGGGCGGCCTGCCACTGGTCCAGGCTGGCGAAGTGGCGCGCACCGCCCTTTCCGTCCAGCGCGAGCAGGTCGGTCGAGACGCTTTCGAGCAGGTAGCGGTCGTGCGTGACCAGGACGAGCGCGCCGGGGAACGAGAGCAGGCTGTCTTCCAGCACTTCCAGGGTGGGGATGTCCAGGTCGTTGGTCGGCTCGTCGAGGATGAGCACATCGGCGGGCTGGAGCATCAGCTGGGCGATCAGGATTCGCGCCTGCTCGCCGCCGGAGAGGTAGCGGATCGGCGTCGGCAACTGCTCGGTCTTGAACAGGAACCGCTTGGCCCAGCCGGAAACGTGCATCGGGTTCCCCCGATAGATGACCGTGTCGCTGTTCGGGCTGAGGGCGTCGCGGAGGGTGAGGCCCTTGTCAAGCTGCGCCCGGTTCTGGTCGAACAGGACGACGCGCAGGCCGTCCGCCCGCTTGATCATCCCCTCGTCTGGGGCCAGTTCTCCCGTCAGCAGCTTGAGGAGCGTCGTCTTGCCGCTGCCGTTCGGCCCGATCAAGCCCAGCCGCGTACCGGGGGCAAGTGTCAAGTCAAGATGCTGAAAGAGCATCTTGCCGCCGAGGCTCTTCCCTAGCTCCTTCCCGACGATTAACTCGCGTGTTTGGCGGCCCGAGGCGCTGAAGTCTATGCCCGCCGTGCGGCTCTGGTTGTTGCGGAACTTCAGCTCGGCCAGTTCGCCGATCATCTGCCCAGCCTGCTGGATGCGCCCCTGCGCCTTCGTGGACCGCGCCTGCGCCCCGCGCTGGAGCCACTCGATCTCGCGCTTGACCTGGGTTTGGAGCGCATCCTGCCGGCTAGATTGAGCGGACAGGTACTCCTCGCGCTGCATCAAAAAGGCGCTATACGTCCCGTTGACGCTGAGATAGCCTTCGGCGTATTGCGGGTGCAGCTCGACGATGCGCGTGGTGACGTTCTCCAAAAATACCCGGTCGTGGCTGATGAGGACGAAGGCAAACGATGCCTCTTGGAGCAAGCCTTCCAACCACAGGACGCCCTCTAAGTCTAAGTGGTTCGTCGGCTCGTCAATCAGCAGCAGTTCGGCTTCGCGGACCAGCGCGCGGGCCAGTGACAGCCGCTTGCGCCAGCCGCCGGACATTGCCTCCACGGCCTGATCGCGCCGCGCGAAGCCGACCCGTCCCAGCGCGACCTCGATCCGCACCCCCCGCTCGGTTTCGTCCAACGCTTCCCCTGCGAGAGCATCCGTCAGTACGCTTTCCACCGTCGCGCCTGCGGGGAACACGTCTTCCTGGGCGATGTAGGCGACGCGCAAACCGCGCCGGGGCGAGACGACCCCGCTGTCCGGCTTCTCCTCCCCGGCAAAGATACGGAGCAATGTGGACTTGCCCGCCCCGTTCGGGCCGATCAGGCCCATGCGCTCCCCGTCACTGACGCCGAGGGAAATATCATGGAACAGCGGACGGGCGCCGTAGGCTTTGGTGAGTGATTGACAGCTTAACAAAACAGCCATAAAGGATACAATTCCGGCAAAGAAAAGCGACCTGGGCCGATAGCGGCGAACAGGTCGCGAAGCGTTCGTTTTGAAAAAATGACGATAGAATCGTCATGCACCCGGAGCGATTTGAACGCCCGGCCCTCTGTTCCGAAGACAGATAATCAAGCTTGGGCGCACGACGAAACCATAAAAACGCCCGAATTACTCTGCACGCGGCATCATTGTACCCCACGGCACGTAGCCTGTCAACTCGCTTTGCTCGAATAGCAGGGCAATTGCATATAGCCGTCAAGGCAGGGCAGCACAGGGGACAGAGGGCAGGCACAGGGGACAGAGGGCAGGCACAGGGGACAGAGGGCAGGCACAGGGGACAGAGGGCAGGCACAGGGGCCTGCCCCTACGGATCACGAGGCGCGTAGGGGCAACCCCCCGTGGTTGCCCTCCTGCTCCTCTTATATGCGATTGCCCTGGCTCGAATAGGTCATCTGTTCCTCGGGGTTCTAAGGATGCGCGAGGACCGTGGGGCGCCACGGGAAACAGGCACTTTTATCACACTTCGTCGCCCTGCCGTCGCTGCCGGTTAAGGTCCACCTAAAGCAGTTTCCTCCACATCATGCCGCCCAGCGGGCACGGCTGCGTCGCTGGACCGCCTACTAGAAGCGGCGGGCGCGGGTTATGTCACTGGAGGCGGGGTTCAGGCAAAGGCTAGGGGCATCCGCTCCCAGCGGCGGAGGGCACGCATGATCCACCAGGCCATGTCTTCCGCCCACCAGTCTTCCTGGCCCGCCTGCGTCGCGAGCTGCCCTTCCGCCCAGGCGTAGCGGATCGGTGAAAGGCACAAGGCGAGGTCAAACGCGCGCTCCTGCGCAGCCCGCGTCTTCCAGGGCAGGGCGTCCAGGTAAGCGCTTCGCAGGGCGGCAGTCCCTTCCGTGTCTCGCTCGGCTAGGATTTCCAGGCCCTCCGCGAAATTCAGGGCATAATCCTGGGCGAAAGCCAGAAGCACGTCGAGGGAGAAGAAGGGACAACTGATGACGGCCTGCTCCCAATCGTAGAGCGAAACGTGACCGTCCGGCAGGGCGACGGCATTGTGTGGCAGAAAGTCCACATGGTCCACCGACTCGGGCCAGCCGCCTGCCGCCAGTTCGCCGGCCCACTCGTCCAGCTTGGGGCGGAAGCGTCGCAGGCGGGCGAGCAAGTCTTCGGGTAGGGCGAAGCGCGTCATCAGAGCGCCGTCGTCCGCCTCGAAGCGAGTCCAGTAGCGGGTTTCGATGTCGGCGATCAACTTGTCCAGCAGGCCGGGAACCGTTGCCAGAGGCAGGCGCGGCAGCCCGGCGATTTCGTGAGCCGGGGGCGCCGCCACTCGCGCTTGAACGCGCGCCAACGTCCGCGCCATCTCACACAGCGCCTGTAGGCTGCCCTTAGCCGTGACCTCTTCCCCAGAAAAAGGGCGAAACAACGTGTCCGCGCGGCCCGGCAGTTCGCGCCAGGCGAGAATATGCGGCACGTCGCCGGGGCAGTGCCGGGACAGGGCGGCGGCGAGCCGGGCGGAGGAGCGGAACTGCGGCAGGTGGTTGGTCTTGAAGATGACGTCCGCTGCCCCAGGCCGCGAGGCGGTCAGACGCGCGATGAAGCCGCCGTTGCTGCCGCCGAGTTTCTGGATCGGGGGACCAATTGGCGGATGGCCGGGCAGCGCGGCCCTGATCCAGTCTGACATCTCCCAGGGCTAAAGCACCTAGGGTTCTCGGTTCTCAGACGGCAACCAGTGTCGCCGTCTCCCCGAAGGCGGTGCCCCCGCCAGATTTCAAGATGTTCCCAGATTTCAAGATGTTCAATGCCGCGTTCATGTCGCGGTGCGCCTCGAATCCGCAGTGCGGGCAGGAGTGCAGACGAATCGAGAGTTCCTTTGGAACCCTCATGCCGCAGTTGAAACAGTTTTGACTCGTGTATTCTGGGTTGACAGCGATGACCTGGCGAGCGGCACTTTCAGCCTTCATCGTCAGGACAGAGACGAACAGGCCCCAACCTGCGTCAGCAATGGACTTGTTTAGTCCTGCCTTCGCGGATGCGCCATTAGAAAGAAATCGCCCTTCGTGATCAGGGTCGGGCCTGGGCTTCGGACGCCGACTCATGTTTTTGACGTGCAGTTTCTCGACGACAATCGTATCGAAACGTGCGACAAGGCCATGAGCAACTTTGTGGCAGAAGTCCAGACGGGCGCGACGCACTTTCAGGTGCGCCATTGCCAGCAGGACGCGGGCTTTCTTCCTGCGCTCACTGCCTTTCTTGCGGCGGGAGACGCGGCGTTGCGCCGTCTTCAACTGCCGCTCGGCGCGGCGGAGTAGGCGCGGGTTTGCGATAGTCTCGCCGCTGGACAGGGCAGCGAAGGACTCCAGCCCCACGTCAATGCCGACGCTCTCGCCCGTCCTGGGCAAAGGCTCAGGCTCGGTCTCACAGGCAATACAGGCATACCAGCCGTCGGCACGGCGGGTGAGGGTACAGGTCTTCGGCGTCCCCGTCAGCGGGCGGTCTTTGCAAACTCGAATGGCTCCGATTTTGGACAGGGAGAGTCGCCCAGCCGAGTCGAACTTTGCGCCTCGCCCGTCACCGAACTGACGGTAGCAGAAGGAGTCATACCAGTTCTCACCCTTGAAGCGCGGGTAGCCAGGCGTCTCCTTCGCCTTGACGCGGCGGAAGAAGTTCTCGAACGAGCGGTTGGCGCGGTGCATCACGTCCTGCAAGACCTGGCTGTGTATGCCGCTCAGGTACGCGGACTTCCCTTTGAGTGCGGGAAGGGAGGCGCACTGCTGGGCAAAGTTCATGGAACGCCGCTCGTTCTCCCAGGCGTCCTTGCGCTCGGCCAATGCGCCGTTGTAGAGGTGGCGGCAGACTTCGAGGGTCTGCTCCATCGCCGCCAACTGTGGCTTGGTCGGTTTCAGTTTATACTGAAAAGTGAGCAGCATTTCGTTTACCTAAACCATAGGTGTCAGTGTTCCGATGACAAGTTTCGCATAAAATACGCCCGTTGTTAATGTCCCACAATGCAGAACAATTTCTTGCGTCCTCCATTAGAGTTGTTGCGTGATAGAGAGTTAGCTCTGTCGGCGGTCGCCCACGCTGGCTTTAGGCCGCCGTGTAGCTCTTGAGCGGCTTCTTTTCCAGGCGGCGGTTGACCAAGCCGGCCACAATCCGCGTCAGCCCGCTGTGCCGGTCGTGGTCGTGGCGGAACACTTGCGCCAGTGCCTGGAACTGGTTCATCTGCGCCAGGCTGTGCTCCACCACGATCCGGTAGCGCGACAGGTGCGCGTTGAACACTTTCTGCGCGTCCGTGAGCGGCTGCCCCCGCCGCGCCTTGTGCGGCAGATGGTAAGGATGTGGCGGCCCGTTCTTGTCCGGCT
>JAABUJ010000498.1_pt1 | contig 76830 bp, 66 predicted proteins | sample 5559131 | NCBI WGS metagenome assembly JAABUJ01 (sample SAMN10711875, study PRJNA513366) | rock metagenome | isolation source: Antarctica rocks | place: Antarctica: Victoria Land, Mt New Zealand nord | collected 2016-01-07 | reverse complement strand
GTTGATGGCTTATGTACAGTAGGCGTTCGGCTCGTCTTCTTGCCTCATTGACGGCAGGCTGCCTATCTTGTGCAGCGAGCAAAATGCACCTACTGGACAGAGGCCATCAACTGCGTAACTCCTAATTGCTTCCAAAAAATTAAAAACCCTTGACCGTTCAGTCCAAGGATGGCATTCATTTTGCCTGCCAGGCGACGACCCTCTTGCGTTCGCCCCGGAGAACAGCAAAGGAGGACATCAAGAATTGATCGATCCGTCTTGTACGTCCCCTGTTCGGCTTCCCCTGGCGGGCGATGGCAACCATCCGCCGGTTTTCCCGTGCGTGGGAGATCGGGGCCGGCTAGGATGATCCCCGTCGAGGCGATCCCTCACGCCTTCTCGACTCGGGGGCGACCGTGAATCCGGATTTGGTCTTCATCGTCAATTACCAGTGCCCCCGGTGCCATGCGGCGCTGGAGGCCCGGGAGAGCGGCCCTCCGACCTGGCTCCGATGCCCGGCGTGCGGGCGGGCGAGCCTGCCCCCCGAACAGATCCGGGCGACTCGGCCTCCGGTCGAGGAGGAGACGCTCCTGATCGGGGCTTTCACCACCGGCCCGGGGGCGTTGCCGATCCGGCCGAGGCCGATGGCTCCGAGGCCTTCAATCATCGGCTCGAAGGCGCAGACCGCCCGGCTGATGCTGGGATCGGGGTTCTTCCTCACGACGTTCCTGTTTATCTTCTCGCTCCTGGAGTCCAACGCGGTCCGGTCGACGGTCTTCGGGATCGCGGCGGCGGTGTTCCTGTTCCTGCTCTCGCGCCCGATCACGCCGAGCCGCGAGTGATCCGCCCGGGGCCGAGCGATCGGGGGAGCCCATGGACCGACTCCCGCTCGTCGACCAGTTCCCTTATCGGTTCTACCCGCCCCGGAGCAGCCGGTTCTGGTCGCTCTTCGCCCGGCCTTATAACGCGGCGATCTTGCTCCGGCGCGAGAATCGGGTCCTCGGGCTTGAGTTGCAGGGCCTGGAGCACCTGAAGCCGCTCCTGGAGCGGGGCGACGGCGTCCTGATCGCGCCCAACCACCCCGACAAGGCCGACCCGGCCGTGATGTTCGAGGTCAGCCACCGGGTCGGGCGGCGGTTCTATTACCTGGCCGCCTATCAACTCTTTCGGGGGATGGCCCGGCACCTCCTCTCCCGGATTGGCGCCTTTCCGATCGACCGCGAGGGGGCGGACCTCCGCGCCTTCAAGGCCGGGGTCGAGATCCTGGCCCGGGGCCGTCAGCCGCTGGTGATCTTCCCCGAGGGGGAGGTCTACCACGTCTGCGACCGGCTGACCCCGCTCCGCGAGGGGGCCGTCGCCTTCGCCACCTCGGCGGCCAGGCGGCGGGCCGACTCGGGCCGGACCGTCTGGATCGTCCCGACCGCGATCAAATACCGCTTCCTCGACGGTCACGACCCGACCCCCGCGCTCCGGGAGGTCATGGACCGGCTCGAAGCCCGGTTCACCTGGTGGCCGAGGTCGGACCGGCCGCTGGTCGAGCGGATCTACGGCTATGCCGAGGGGCTCCTGAACCTCAAGGAACTGGAGATCCTGGGGGAGTCGAAGGCGGGGCCGCTCAAGGGGCGGATCGTCGGGCTCCGGGACGCGATCCTCGACCGAATCGAGGACCGGAGGGTCGGCAAGCGTCGGGCCGACTCCGTCCCCGTCCGGGTGAAGGAACTCCGGAAGGTCTGCCTCGAAGCGCTGAGGCGGCCCGGGGTCACGCCCGAGGAGGCCCGGGCGACCCGGAGCGACCTCAACGACCTGTTCGTCGCGTTGCAACTCTTCAGCTATCCCGGAGACTACGTCCGGGAGGATCCGACGCTGGAACGGATCGCCGAGACGCTCCTCAAGTTCGAGCAGGACACGATGGGGGCCGAGGCCGCCGTCCCTCGGGGGCCGAGGCGGGCGATCGTCCGATTCGGCGAGCCGATCGACGTGGCCGCCCGGCTGGCCGAACTGGGGAAGCCCCGGGTGGCCGTGGGCCGGATCACGGAGGAACTGGCGAGCCGGATCCAGGGCCTGCTCGACGCGATCGGGCCGGGCCGGCCGATCGCCGACATCCCCCCGGCCCAGGCCCCGAGGGAGGCGGGGCTTGCGATCGCCGGGGAGGGGTCATGAGGGCCGGGTGTTCTTGAGGTGCTTCTCGAAGAAGGAGAGCGACCGGGTGTAGGCGTCGACGTCGTCGGGCCCGGTGAAGCGGTGGCCCTGGCCGGGATAGATCCGGATCTCGAAGGGAAAGTTTTGCTCGCGGAAGACTTTTTCGAGCTTGCGGGCCTCCGAGACCGGGACGATCGGGTCGGCGTCGCCGTGGAGGATCAGGGTGGGAGGGAACCGCTTCAGGTTCCGGACGAACAGGTCGGGCAGGCCGCCGAAATACTCGACCACCGCCGCGATTCGGGGGTCGTGGCTCGCCACCGAGAGTGAGAGGTACGAGCCTAGCGAGAACCCGAGCAGGCCAATCCGCCCGGGGTCGACGTTCTCCTGCCGCGAGAGACTGGTGATCGCGTCGCCGATGGTGACCATCCACGACGAGAACGATCGGCCGATCGTCGCGGCGTCGGCCTGCCGACGAGTGCCCGACTGGTCGAAGTAGTGAACGATCTGGGCGACGTACCCGCGTCGGGCAAGTTCGCGGGCGAACTCGCGGAACTCAGGGCCGCCGACGTCCATCCCCCCCGCGCCGTGGAGGATCAGGATCGCCGGGTGCCTGCCGGCCTCCCTGGGCTCGAACCGCTCGACTCCGATCGTCTTGCCCAGGCTGAGGAACGAGCCTTCGGATTCGACGATCTCGCCGCGTGCCGGGGCCCCGAGGATCATGACCAGCCCCGCCGCGATGGTGGCTCGATGGATCTTCATATTCCCATCGTAGGGCGACGCGAAACGGGCGGCAAGGGCCGGGGCTCCGTCGTCCCGGCCCCGGCCTGCCCGTTGATGGGAGGCATCGGGGGGCGATCGGCTCAGGCTTTCCTGGCCGACGACGCGGCGGCGGTCCCCGAGGCAATCGTGAAGTTCTCGTTAACCACGTCGGTGCCGGTGAAGTTGACCTGGTTGTCGACCTCGTTGAGGACCCGACCCTGGGTCGGCTGGAGCGGTCGGTTGTTGGGCAGGAAGCCCGACTCGCCGGCCACCTGCGCATACTCGGCGATCTGCGCCGAATCCAGGGAGATCGGCGTGGCGTAGAGGAACCAGTTGACCGGCTCCGAGAGCGGCGGGGTGGTCAGCGAGCCCTCGTAGAACCAGCCCCGATGGTTGGTCGGCAGGAGCCTTGAGAAGTCGATGGGCACGCCGATGTTGGTCTTCGAATTCGGCGTGGTCAGGCTCATCGCGGCGGCGTTGAGGAACGGGTCGAACGCGTTGTTGTGGGTCCCGAGCTTGAGGAAGACGGCCACCACCGTCTCGCCCCCGCTGGCGCTCAAGGTGACGAAGTGTTCCTCCATCGCGTAGAGCTTGCCATTGACCGCGTTCTCGGCGGTGAGGTGATAGTGCAAGTTGGTCAGGTTGTAGGGCGTCCCGCCGACCACCACGTTGTCGGCCGCGGTGGTGGGGAACTGGGCCTGGATCTGGTGGCTGTTGTTGATGATCTGCGTCGGGACGGCCGGGGCGAAGTTGACGCCGATCACGTGGTCGAGGTTGACCGTCGGGCCGTGGAGGTTGATCGGCGACTCGAACGGCTGGCTCCCCTCGGGGGCGATCGTGGCCCAGTAGGCCGGGCCGACCGGGCCGAGCGCCGGGTTGGTGTTGGTCGAGCTGTAGTTCCAGGAGGCATTCCCGGCGCCCGTGGCGTACGATCCGGTGGGGGCGGTGGTCGCGAAGCTCGGGCTGGTCTGGACCGAGCCCCTGGGGGTTTGCTCCTTCACGACATAGGCGCCCGGCTGATGCACCGAGAAGGCGTAATAGCCGTTGGGCCCGGACCTGATCGTCTGGATGATCTTGCTGTTGGAGTTGATCAGCTCGACCTTCACGTCGCTGACACCCTGATGGGTCGACTGGTTGGTGATGACACCGGCGATCTTGCCCAGTGCGGCCCCGGTCGAGCCGGTCGACAGGACCGTCCGCCCTTCGAGGCTCTCGCAGGTGAGCAGGGTCCGGTGGCGGGCCGGGCGGAGATTGGCGGGCCGGGCGAAAGCGTTGTCTCGGATCATGGTCGTGCAACTCTGATGAGGAAGGATGGGTCGCGATCCCTCCGGCCGCGATGACATCGGGGTGGTACCTCGATCGAGAGGATGGGAAAATTTTACCAGGCTTGCCACGCCAGGCAACTCCCTGACTTCCGACTCGCGGGTCGATCGAAATCCCCTCGCCCCATGTCGATCCGGGTGCGGTCCGCGACTTTTCGGGAGCATCTCCGCCGGCAATCGGCGAAACTCTCCGGTAGGATCCGGGGTTCAATGGTGTGGGTGAACGTCCTCGATCCGTGGATGGTGGCCGCAAGTCGTGCCGGGCGAAAGGATGGTCGAGGCCATGACGAGCGATCGGGGCGGGGGATCGGGCTGGCTCCCGGCGGTGGCGATTGCGGTGGCGGTCGCGGTCGTCTCGGCCTCGGTCGGGGGGCCGACCCGGGGCGCGGACGCCCCGAAGGCGAAGAAAGCTGTTCCTCTGGAGCCGGAGGTCGTCCGGACCATCGACCACGAGGACGTCGACGGCCGATCAAAGCAGCCCGACGGGCCCGTGAAGCCCCCGAGCCCCCCCTCGCTCCGCCCCTCGGAGGTTGACGCCCTGATCGCCGGCCGGCTGGAGGCGAGCAAGACCGCCCCCTCGCCGCTGACGACCGACGAGGAATTCCTCCGCCGGCTCTACCTCGACGTGCTCGGCCGGCTCCCCGAGCCCGGCTCGGTCCGCCAGTTCGTCGCCGCCCGGCAGCGAGACAAGCGGGCCCTTCTGATCGACGATCTCCTGAACCAACCCGAGTACGCCGAGAACTGGGCCCGGTACTGGCGCGACGTGATCGCCTTCCGGTCGCCCAACGAGAACGACAACCAGGTCCACTATCCCCTCTTCGAGAAGTGGTTAGCCGAGCAGATCGCCGCCAACGAGCCCTGGGACAAGATCGTCACCCGGATCCTCACCGCCACCGGCCGGAACGACGAGAACGGCGCGACCGTCTTCGCCGTGGCCGAGGAGGGGCAGGCCGTCGAGATCGCCGGCGAGGCGTCGCGGATCTTCCTGGGCGTGCAGATCCAGTGCGCCCAGTGCCACGACCACCCGAGCGATCCCTGGAAGCGGCAGCAGTTCCACGAGTTCGCCGCCTTCTTCGTCGGGGTCAAGTCGCGGCGGGTCAAGGACAGCAAGCCCCCGGTCTTCACGGTCGACGCCAGCGGCCCGAGCCACTACTCCATGCCCGACCTGATGAACCCCGAAAAGAAGGTCCCCGTCTCCCCCCGGTTCTTCCTCAACGACGCCCCCCAGGTCAGCGAGCAGGTCAAGGCCGATCAGCGGCTCGCCCTGGTGGCCGGCTACATCACCGACCGCGAGAACCCCTGGTTCGCCCGGGCGTTCATCAACCGGGTCTGGTACGCGCTGATTGGCGAGGGGTTCTACAACCCGGTCGACGACCTTGGCCCGACCCGGACCGCCAACGCCCCCGAGATCCTCGGACTCCTGGCCGAGAACTGGCAGCGGTCGGGCTACGACATCAAGTGGCTGTTCCGGACCATCCTCAACACCGAGGCCTACCAGCGGCAGTCGCGGTCGACCAACACCGAGGCCGGCCGGACCCCGTTCGCCTCGAACTGCCCGAGCCGGCTCCGGGCCGACCAGATCTTCGATGCCCTCTCGCACGTCCTGGACCTCGGCCACGAACGCGACCAGGTGCTGACCCGGGCGGCCAAGGGCAAGGGCCCGGCCGGAGCCAAGGGCCGCCGGGGCGCCGACGGCCGCGCGCTGTTCGACCGGACCTTCGGCGTGGATCCCTCGACGCCCAACGACGACGTCCTGGGGACGATCCCGCAGGCGCTCCTCCTGATGAACGGGCCGATCGTCGCCCGCGAGGTTCAGGCCCGCCCCGGGACCATGCTCGGCCAGCTCCTGATGGCCCAACCCGACAACCGGACGGTCCTCGATCTCCTCTACCTCCGGGCCCTCGGCCGAAAGCCCAGCCCCAGGGAGGTGACGTCCTGCTCGCGTTACCTCCAGACCCTCGGCGACCGGGGCGAGGCGTTCGAGGACATCCTCTGGGCCCTGATCAACACCACCGAATTCCTCAGCCGACGCTGACGCCGCTCGCCGGTCGTCGACTGGCCCTCCCCCGGAAAGGTCTCCAGCCATGTTCGAATCGAGCATCCTCAAGGTGGCCATGGGCGGGCAGGGGGTGATCGGCCGCCGGGCCTTCCTCCGGGGGATCGGCCTGGGCGCCTCGGGCCTGGCGGGGCTGAGCTTCCCCGAGCTGATGGCGGTCCGGGCCGACGAGATCCGGAAGCGGCAGATGGCCTGTATCCTGCTCTGGATGGGGGGCGGGCCCAGCCAGCTCGACACCTGGGACCCCAAGCCGGGGACCGAGACCGGCGGCGAGACCAGGGCCATCGCCACCGGGGTCTCGGGGATCCAGGTCGCCCACCACTGGCCCCGGGTGGCCCGGGTGATGGGCGACGTGGCGATCATCCGGTCGATGACCAACAAGGAAGGCAACCACCAGCGGGCGACCTATCAGCTCCGGACCGGCTACGCCCCCTCCGGGACGGTCAAGCACCCCGGTTTCGGGAGCGTCGCGGCGGCCGAACTGGGCGACCCCAAATTCGACCTGCCCCACATCGTCAGCATCGGGACCAACGGCCAGGCCGCCGCCGCCGGGATCCTCGGGGTCAAGTACGAGCCGTTCCTGGTTCCCAACCCGCTCAAGCCGCCCCTGAACGTCGAATTGCCCGTCCCGCCCGGCCGGTTCGTCCGCCGGTTGAACCTGATGCACTCGCTGGAGGTCGGCGGGTTTGGCAACTCCGGCGGGCTCGACCGGGTCCGCGAGCACCACGACATCTACAAGCAGACCGCCGGGATGATCCTCTCGCCGCACATGAGGGCCTTCGACGTTCAGGCCGAGGACCCCAAGACCCGCGCCCTCTACGGCGAGACCCCCTTCGGCCAGGGCTGCCTGCTGGCCCGGAGACTGGTCCAGGCCGGCGTGACCTTCGTCGAGGTCCGCTCCGGCGGCTGGGACCATCACAATCAGGTCAACGACTCGGTCGCCAAGAACGCGGCGAGCGTCGACCCTGGCTTCGCCTCGCTCGTGGCCGACTTGAAGTCCCGGGGGATGCTCGACCGGACCCTCGTGGTCTGGATGGGCGAGTTTGGCCGGACCCCCAAGATCAACCCCAACGCCGGCCGCGACCACTTCCCGCGCGTCTTCAGCGTCGCCCTCGCCGGCGGCGGCGTGAAGGGGGGCCAGGTCATCGGCGCGTCCTCCCCCGACGGGACCGCCGTCAAGGACCGCCCGGTCTCCGTCAACGACCTGATGGCTAGCTTCTGCCTGTCGCTCCAGATCGACCCCAGGAAGGAGAACGTCAGCCCCCAGGGCCGCCCGATCAAAGTCGTCGACGGCGGATCGCCCGTCCCTGAACTCTTCGCCTGACGATCGTCGTTGAGCGGACCCGCCCGGCCGGCTATGATGCCCGATCATGGGATGGACCCGATCGACCGGCGAGGGACGGACCATGCGACGGATCGGATGGGAGGGGTGGCTTCTGGCGATCGGCGTTTCTATAGGCTTCCCCATCCTCGCGAGCGCGGACGACGATCCGGAGGCCAGACGCCCGGCGGCCGGGGATGTCGACCGCGTCCTCGGCGAGTGGCGGAGGCGGATGTCATTGGTCAGACCGATGGATCCGAAGTTCCGGCTGTCGCGGTATTCCGAGGGTCGAGGTCACGAGAAATCCCCCGGGCCGGTCGTCCTTGCATCTCCTCATCGGGACGGCACGCGCTTCCGCCGGGTCTTCGACGGGTTGGCCCGATGAAGTGGCCCGGCTGGCTCGCCTGGATCGCGTTCGTCGTGCTGGTCGGTTGCCACGGGACGAAGCCAATCCCAACGATTTCGTCCCCGTCCCCCGTCCCCTTATCGATCCATCGGCCCGAAGGCGGCAGCCGGGTCTTTTCGGGCGAGGACGAGACCGCCGCGGCGTCCATTTTCCCGTTCGAGGGGGCGACCGGGAGCGTCCGGTTGACGATGGAGGTCGCCTCGGGCGGAACCCCGAACGCCCCGGGAGTCCCGACGGTCAATGATGTGCTGTTCCAAGCCGTCGGCGAGGGGCGGATCGCGATCGGGTTCCGGCGGCCGACCCCGGGGCATCCCGAGGGCCGGGTGACGATCCGGTGCCGATCGGGGGACGAGGAGTCAGAGGCGGAGTTCGAGCCGGCGATCTGGCTGGGCCACCCCTCGGCCATCGTCACCTTCGAGCCGGTCGCGGCCGATCCGGCGAACCCGGTCGTCGAGGGGCGCGAGGTCGTCCTGGCCCGGTACGTCGCGCGGAACCTCCCCAGCGACATCCGGCTCACGCTCGCGGCGGTCTTCTCCAAGGACCCGATTGCCCCGAGGGTCAAGGCCGGCGTCAAGCCGCCCCGGTGAGCCGATCGTTCAGGGCGACCGTCGATCGAGCCGGAGCCGGGCCTCGGTCGCTTGCTTCAGGACCCCGATCAGGGCGGCGGCGACCTCGTCGAGGCTGGCGACGGGGTCCGTCCGGACGACGAAGCCGGTCGCGGCCTCCGAGAGCATCAGGTTAATCGACTCCAGCTTCTGGCCGGGCAGGGCGTCGCCGCCGGCGCGGAAGTCGGTCCGGACCGCGACGATCGGGATCCCCAGGGCGAAGGCCATCCCGCATTCGAAGCTGGTCCCGCTATCGGGGTCGGCGCCGTCGAGGATCGCCACGACGGCGTCGGCCGACCGGACCCCGTCGACGTCGACCCGGAAGACCGCGTCGGCTCCGAGCCTGGCGATTGCCTGGCCCTCGGCCTGCGGGAGGAAGACCGAATGCCCGGCCCCGGTCAGCAGGGCGGCCAGCCGGACGTTCCAGGCCCGTTCGGCCTGGGTGAACAGCGGCCCGGCGAGATAGAGATTCATGGGGCGGGGCTCCGGTGTCCAATCGGCCGGGGGAGGGTCGCGACGAAGGCCCGAGTTTACGTCCAGCCGGTGGATTTTCCAGGGCTGATCGATCGGGTGGGTAGCGAGGATCGGTCGGGCCAGTCCGATCGGGCCGGTTTTCCTCAAGATCCGGGGGCTCCCGTCCGATCCTGAACCGTAGGAAGTCATCCCCAGGGAGTCGGGGCGGAGTGCCTCGACCCACGCCAGGCCGCCGCGATGGGCGGGTCAGGGCGGGGGGGCCTCGATCGGTTTCACCGGATGGATGGCGACTCGCGCGATCGGCTCGGCCGATCGCCCCGACGGGCCGGAGGGCCGGGGTCCGCGAGTCGCGATCGGGAAAGGAGTTCCCAGAGATGAAGAGCCTAGCTCGGTCCAGCCTCGGATTGCTCGGGTTGGCGCTGGCCGCCCCGGCGTTCGTCAACGCCCAGGATCCCGCCCCCTCGGCCCCGGCCGGCTACTCGGCCCCGGCTGGCCTGGACGGCAAGCCTGTCGCCGGCCTCGCGGTCCCGGCCGCCGCGGCCGCTCCGGCCCCGGCCCTTCACAAGCACAAGGGGAAGACCCTCTGCGCCCGGTGCGCGGCGGCCCAGAATTCCCTGATGGCCCCGCCGGGCCGGATCGTCGGCTGTGCGCACTCGAAGAACGGGGTTTGCACGGCGTGCGCCGCCGCCCTGGCGTTGCCGGGGGAGGTCGTGATGGCGGGCACGCCCGCCGTGCCCGAGGCCCCGGGGCGGGCGGTCGCCAGCTCCGATTCCCGGCCGCTGGCCTCGCCCTCGACGCCGATGATGGCCCGCCAGAAGCCGGCCGGGACCAGGACGGCCCCCTATGACGGCCCGACCGACGAGCCGACGCCGATCGGCGTGATGCAGGCCAACTTCGCGCCGGGGGCCCCGATGGGAATGCCGGCCTCGGGAGCGGGTCCTGGTTCCGCCTCCGCTCCCGGCCGCGCCGTCGCCGAGTCGGGCGCCGGCCCGGCCCCGTATCGGCCCAAGGGCCGGGGGATCACGAACCCCCACATCCTCGGCCACCTCTTCGGCTGGTCCGGGATCGGTGCCGAACGGGCCGATGACCGCGCCCGCCATAAGGCCGAGGCCCACGCCATGATCCCCTACAATAATGAGGGGACCACGGTCGACGAGCTGCCCGCCTCGCAGGTCTTCGGCCGCCGCTGATCGGGCCCTTGGAAGCCGCCGGATCGAGCCTCGACGACCTCGCCCCCTCGACCGGGGGGTGGGGTCGTTTCGCTTTCACTCCAGCACCGGGGCCGATCTGCCGAAGTTAAATTGCGGTAGCCTGGGCCATCAGGCGATTCGACCCGAAACGCGAGGGAAGGCTCCCCGCGCAGGTTCGACGCGGCCCCGGTAACGATGATGGCAGGCTTCGCGTGCAGGATGCCGCGGGCCTCCGCCACCGCTCGCACGATCACCGAGACTCCAGGAGGGATTCCAAGCGTCCGACGACAAGGGAGTGACGATGCGCATCGGTCATTGGCGAGGGGTGATGTTCGCGGTCGCCCTGTTCTCCGCGACGGCGGCCGGCCGGTCGGCATCCGCCGACGGCTTCCATAACACGATTCCCCGCGAGGTGCTGGCCCGCGACCTGGCCACCGGCGAGCCCTATTTCGCACCTCCGATCCCCTGGGGCCACTATGCCAAGAGCGGCAAGTGCGACCATTTCGGCAAGACCTGCTCGCTTTGCTCGCTCTGCAAGGGCAAGGGATGTGGCTCCTGCGGCGGGCGGGGTTGCTTCGGCGGTCTCCTCGACGGCCACGGTCACGGCCTTGGCCACGGGGGATCGGGAAACTGCGGATCCGGTCACTGCGGTTCCGGCCACGGCGGCAACGGGCTGTTCGGCGGCCACGGCGGCAACGGGTCGTTCGGGAGTGGCGGCAACGGGCTGTTCGGCGGGCCCTGCGGCCACGGCCTGCTCAACCACTGTGGCAAGGGCTCGGGGGATGGTTGCGGCGACCCCGGTTGCGGGGGGAGCGGTCACGGCCGGAGGGTGAAGAACTGCGGCCTCTGCAAGGGCAAGGGCTGCGGACTCTGCCGGTCCAGCGGGGCGGGCGATCCGATCCACACGCTGGCAGCAGAACCGGTCCCGGCGTCGGCCCGGGCGGTGGCGACGTCACCGGAGGCGATCCCGGTTTCCTCGGCTCAGTGTTCTGATCCCGGCTGCAACCTGGCGAAAGGCCACCACCACGGCGGCGGCGGGGGGGCCTCCATGGGCGATCCCTGCGGCGGCTGCGGCGGCCGGGGTTGCGGCAAGTGCCATGGCCTCGGGCGCCTCTTCGGCGGCAATGGCAATGGCGGTGGGAACTCGATGGGCGACACGTGCGACGGCTGCGGCGGCCGGGGTTGCGGCAAGTGCCATGGCCTCGGGCGACTCTTTGGTGGTAATGGCAACGGCGGTGGGAACTCGATGGGCGACACGTGCGACGGCTGCGGCGGCCGGGGTTGCGGCAAGTGCCATGGCCTCGGGCGACTCTTCGGTGGTAATGGCAACGGCGGTGGCGGCGACCTCTGTGGCTCGTGCGGGGGCAAGGGCTGCGGGCTTTGCGGCGGCCTCGGCCGGCTCGTGAGCAAACTCTGCCACTTCTGCGGCGGCAAGGGCTGCGGCAAGTGCGGGCTCGGCGGCCACCTCAAGGGCAAGCTCGGCGGGCTGTTCCATCATGGCGGGAAGATCAAGTACTTCGTCGGGCCCGGCGGGCCGGTCCCCCTGACCCCGGGGTATGTCCCCTACGTCGTCACGACCCGCTCGCCACGCGACTTCCTGGCCTTCCCGCCCTACACCCCGGACGGGTTCTGATCGATCGACTCGAAAGGCCCGGCCGGGGATTCGGCCGGGCCCCTGATTTCGACCCCGCCAGCGGGGCCCGGCCCGACCCGATGGCCGGGCCTCGCCCGCGTCCCCAAAGGAGGATCCGATGCGACGCGCCCCCGACTCGACCATTCGTGCGACCGCCCTCGGCCTGGTGGCTCTCGCCGCCCTGTTCGGGTCCGTTCGGCCCGCTCGGGCTCAGGTCCCCCAGCCGCTCATCCCCGATATCAACCAGCGGAGCGGGCTCCTCCAGAGGTATGGGATGAGAAAAACGAACCTCCCCCAGGATCCCTACCGCGACAACTTCTACGGCACCCGCTACGGCGATCGAGGCAAGATCATCGACACCAACACCTTCTACGACGGCGGCCTCTACGGCGTCCGGCTCCCGGCCCGCGACACCGCCTCGGTCTATCCCTTCTTCCGAGGTGCGCCCGGCCAGAGCACCATCACCGCCGAGAGCAAGTCGTGGCGTCCTTCTTACCTCCGGGGCATCCAGCAACTCGTCCATCAGCGGAAGCCCGTCGGGATGTATTACGATCGCGGCAGCTACGTCCCGATCTACGACCTCGACTCCTTCACCCCCGGCCCCGGCCCCGATTACTGGCCCTTCTTCTTCCAGGGCAGCCGCGGTGGCTGAACGCCATCCCGGCCGAGCCCTGACGGTGGCCGGAGCGGGGGTTGGCAGGAATCGAAGCTCGATCGGGACGGTCGCCGCCATCAAGAAGGCCGGCGGGCGGGCAATGGCTGTTGCGTCGAAGGCCGATCGGGTGGCACGACTTGTGCGGATCCTGGCCTCCGAGGCGTCCGATCCGATCTCCGGGATCGACGGCGGCCAGCCCCTGATTCCGGGCTGAGGCCCCTCGGACTGGTGACACCCTGGGAGGCACGACCACGATGAGCAGCCTGCACGAACCCCGGATCTCGGTCCAGGGGATCCGCGAGTACGACGAAGGACACCGACCGACCAGCGAGATCAACGTCGGGGATGTCGAGCGTTGGGTATCGGCCATCGGCGGGGCCTTGCTGGTCGGCGACGGTCTGAGGCGCGGTCATTTCGGCGGGCTCGCCCTGGCCCTGCTCGGCGGGAGCCTGGTTTACCGGGGGGTCACCGGCCACTGCCAGGCTTACGAGGCGCTCCACGTCGATACCTCCAACAAGCACCGGTCCGCCGACGAGGAGCATATCCACAAAGGCCGGCTCATCAAGCACGTCGCCACCGTCGACCGGCCGGCCGAGGAACTTTACACCTACTGGCGTGACGAGGCCAACTCGCCGAAGTTCATGGCCAATATCGAGGCCGTCGCGAAGACCGGCGAGAAGACCTCGCACTGGGTCTCACGCGGCCCGCTGGGCAAGACCTTCGCCTGGGACTCCGAGATCATCGTCGACGAGCCCGGCCGGCTCTTCGCCTGGAAGTCGCTGCCCGGCGGCGACCTCAGCAACGCCGGCTCGGTCCGCTTCGAGCCCGCCACCGGCGGCCGGGGGACCGTGGTGACGGTCGAGATCAATTACGAGCCCCCCGCCGGGGCCCTGGGCTTGGCCGTGGCCAAGGTTCTTGGCGAGGATCCCGACCACCAGACCGGCGAGAACCTCCGCCGGTTCAAGCAACTCATGGAGACCGGCGAGATCACCACCATCGAAGGTCAGACCTCCGGCCGGCTCGCCCGCTCCTGAACCCTCCGCGACGCTTCCATCCCACCGGAACACCAAGGCGTATTCTCCGATGAAGGCAGTTTGCTGGGAGGGGAAGGGCAAGGTCCGCGTCGAGTCGGTGCCCGACCCGAAGATCCTCAATCCGCGCGATGCGATCCTCCGGATCACGACCACCGCCATTTGCGGCTCGGACCTCCACCTCTACGACGGGTACATCCCCACGATGCGGAAGGGGGACATCCTCGGCCATGAATTCATGGGCGAGATCGTCGAGGTCGGCCGGGAGGTCAAGAACCTCCAGGTGGGCGATCGGGTCGTGGTGCCGTTCCCGATCTCCTGCGGTCGGTGCTATTTCTGCCGGAAGGGGCTCTCCTCGTGCTGCGACAACTCGAACCCCAATGCCGCGCTCGCCGAGGCGGCCTACGGCTATTCGGCGGCGGGGATCTTCGGCTACTCGCACATGTTCGGCGGTTACGCCGGTGGCCAGGCCGAGTATGCCCGGGTCCCCTATGCCGACGTCGGCCCGATCAAGGTTCCCGACGGCCTTGAGGATGAGCAGGTCCTCTTCCTCTCCGACATCTTCCCGACCGGCTACATGGCGGCCGAGAACTGCGCGATCGAGGGGGGCGATACCGTGGCCATCTGGGGCTGCGGCCCGGTCGGCCAGTTCGCCATCCGGAGCGCCTTCCTCCTGGGGGCCGAGCGCGTCATCGCCATCGACCAGATCCCCAGCCGGCTCCGGATGGCCGAGAAGGCGGGCGCCGAGACGATCGACTTCTCGAAGGAAGACGTCTTCGAGGTCATCAAGGACGAGACCGGAGGCCGAGGGGCCGACTCCTGCATCGACGGCGTCGGCCTGGAGGCGCACGGCCACACCATCGGCGCGGTCTACGACCGGGCCCGGGCGGCCGTCGGCCTGACCACCGACCGGATCACCTCGGTCCGCCAGGCGATCCAGTCGTGTCGGAAGGGGGGGACCGTCTCGATTCCCGGCGTCTACGGCGGCCTTCCCGATAAGTTCCCGCTCGGTGCCGCGTTCTCCAAGGGCTTGACCTTCAAGATGGGCCAGACCCACGTCCACCGCTACCTCAAGCCGCTCCTGGAGCGGATCCAGAAGGGGGAGATCGACCCCACGGTCATCATCACCCACCGCCTCAAGCTGGACGACGCCCCGGCCGGCTACGCCACCTTCCACGGCGACCAGGACGCCTGCATCAAGGTCGTCCTGAAGCCTTGAGATGGCCTTCGGGGTATCCCTCTCCGCGGCCGGTCGCCGACCGGCCGCGGCGTTTTTGGGGTTGACCTGCCACATTGCCCACATTGCCGCATCGGCGGATTTAACCGAACTGCCGATGGCATGGACGGTTCGCGCATCGCCGGGGCGCTTGACAGCCCCGATCCCATGCAATAAAGTGTGCGATCTGCTGCGGAAGTTCTTCGAGCTGGGCTGATCCGCGCGTTTGTTCCGCGACCCCACCGAGGTGGCGGACCCGCCGTGTCGTCGCCGTTCTCCAATCAGGTGTACCTAGCCATGGACAGTCCGATTCAGGTCGACCTGGGCCGGATCGCGCAGGACCTCCAGATCCGGCGCGTTCAGGTGGAGAGCGTCGTCCAGTTGCTCGACGAAGGCAACACGGTGCCGTTCATCACGCGGTATCGCAAGGAGCGGACCGGCAACCTCAACGAGATCGCGATTCGCGAGATCCAGCTCCGGGTCGGCCGGCTCCGCGAGCTCGCCGAGCGCAAGGAGACGATCCTCAAGGCGATCGAGGCCCAGGGCAAGCTCTCCGAGGAGCTGGCGACCGCCATCCGCGCCGCCGACAACCCCAAGCGGCTCGAAGACCTCTATCTTCCGTTCAAGCCCAAGAAGAAGACCAAGGCCTCGGACGCCCGCGACAAGGGCCTGGAGCCGCTGGCGCTCCGGATCTGGAACCACGACGACACCCTGACCGACCTCGACGCCGCCGCCCAGGAGTTCGTCAGCCCCGAGAAGGAGCTGGAGTCGACCGAGAAGGTCCTCGAAGGGGTCGGCCACATCCTCGCCGAAGCGATCAACGAGCTGGCCGTGGTCCGCGATTCCGTCCGCCGGGTGGTCTGGAAGACCGGCAAGGTCTCGACCACCAAGGCCGAGATCCCCGAGGGCGAAGGGCTGGAATACCGCGACTACTTCGCCTACTCCGAGCCGATCGCCCACATCCCGCCCCACCGGGTCCTGGCGATCAACCGGGGCGATAAAGAGGGCCCGCTCAAGGTCAAGCTGGAGGTGAACCGGCAGGAGCTGGAGGGGGCGACCTTCTCGCAGCTCCCGCTCGACGGCCACCCGCAGGCCGACTTCTTCCGGAAGTCGGCCCTCGACGCGCTCGACCGGCTGCTCCTTCCCAGCATGGAGCGCGAGGTCCGCCGCGACCTCACCGAGATGGCCGAGCGCCACGCCGTCGACGTCTTCGCCCGGAACCTCCGGAGCCTCCTGCTCCAGCCGCCGATTTCCAAGCAGGTCGTCATGGCGATCGACCCCGGGTTCCGGAACGGCTGCAAGGTGGCCGTCCTCGGCGACCACGGCGAATTGCTCGACCACGGGGTGATCCACCCCCACCCGCCCCAGAATCGCCGCCACGAGGCCAAGGCCTTCCTCAAGGACCTCGTCGGCAAGCACAAGGTCGGCGTGGTCGCCATCGGCAACGGGACCGCCTGCCGCGAGACCGAGGAATTGATCGCCGAGATCATCTCCGAGGGGACCCACTTCCACAACAACCCCGACGCCGCCCCGATCGAGCCGGCCGCCGAAACCCCGGAGCCGGCCCCGACGGGCGAAGATGCCCCCACCGGGGCGCTCCATCCCGAGCCCGAGGCCACCGCCGCCGAGCCCGGGGCGACCCCCCCCATGGACCACTCGGCCGGGCCGCTCCCGGTCGCGCCTCCCGAGGCCCCGTCGACGCCCGAATTGGCCCCGGCGGTGGCCGGGCACGAGTCCGGCAACGGCGAGACGCCCAGTCCCGAGCACGAGGCCCAGGAACCCGTCGAATCGCTCCCGCCGATCTCCGGCGGCTCTCCCGAGGCCGAGACCGAGCCCGGGAGCGAGTCGCCCCCGCCCCCATCCTCGGCCCCCGAGGGTGGGACGCCCGGTCCGGAAGGGCAGCAGGCCGACCAGCTCGCCCATTCGGAATCGACCCGGAACCCGGCGCACCAGCCGGAGCCCGCCGAGGCGGTCCAGCACTCGGCGGAGGCGCCCGCCGGGGGTCATCCCGCCCCCGAAGGGCCCGGCCTCGGCCAGCCCGAGCCGGAGCACGGCGACACGCCGGCCCCGCCCGCCGTCGATGACGGGATCACCGCCGTCGGCGCGGCCACCGAGGCCCCCGCCACCGAAGCCGCCGCGACGCCCGAGGCCCCGGCCGCCCCCGGGCCGACCAAGGGCCAGGGACGCGAGCCCCGGTCGCGGAACAAGCAGGACCACCCGCCCCGACCGCCCAAGCCCAGGCTCCCGCCGCCCCCGCCCCGGCCGCACCAGGCCGACGCCCAGCTCGCGCAACTGGCTTATGTGATCGTCAACGAAGCCGGCGCCAGCGTCTACTCGGTCAGCCCGGTCGGCCGCGAGGAGTTCCCCGACTTCGACGACAAGGTCCGCGGCACGATCTCGATCGGCCGGAGGCTCCAGGACCCGCTCGCCGAGCTGGTCAAGATCGAGCCGCAGAACATCGGCGTCGGCCTGTATCAACACGACGTCAATCCCAAGCAGCTCAAGGAGTCGCTCGAAGGGGTGATCGCGAGCTGTGTCAACTTCGTCGGGGTGGACCTGAACACCGCGAGCGTCCCGCTCCTCCGCCACGTCTCGGGCCTGAACCAGCTCACCGCCCGACGAGTCGTCGAGCGGCGGACCCAGCAGGGGCCCTATACCAGCCGGGCCCAGTTGATGGAGGTCGAGGGGGTCGGCCCGGCCACGTTCACCCAGGCCGCCGGCTTCCTCAAGATTGCCGGGGGGACCGACCCGCTGGACCGGACCTGGGTCCACCCCGAGAGCTACGCCGCCGCGTCGAAGCTCCTGGAGAAGCTGGAGTTCGCCCCCGACGTCGTCCGCGAACGCGACAAGCTCCCCGAGCTGCACGCCAAGCTCGACGCGGCCAACGTCGAGGAGCTGTCGAGGGAGCTGGAGGTCGGCGAGCCGACCCTCCGCGACATCTTCGAGGCCCTGGCCCGCCCTGACCGCGACCCTCGCGACGACCTCCCCAAGCCGATCTTCAAGAAGGGCGTGCTGAAGCTCGAAGACCTCACGGCCGGGATGGAGTTGAAGGGCACGGTCCTCAACGTAGTCGACTTCGGCGCCTTCGTCGACATCGGCCTGAAGGACTCCGGGCTGGTCCACATCAGCCAGCTCGCCAACCGTTACATCAAGAGCCCGCACGACGTGGTGAGCGTCGGCGACGTCGTCTCGGTCTGGGTCATGGGGGTCGACGGCGAGCGGAAGCGCGTCTCGCTGACCATGGTCCAGCCCGGGACCGAGCGGCCCCGGGGCGAACGGCCCTCAGGCGGCGGCGGCGGCCGTCGGCCGCAGGGGGAAGGGGCCGAGAACCGGGGCGGCGAGCGTCGCCCGGCCGGCCCCGGTCGCGGCCCCCGGCGCGAGCCGGGGACGCCCTCGAACCTGACCGGGCCGCCGATCGGGACCCCCGCCGGGCCCCAGGGCGAAGGTCCCCCTCGCCGACCCGAGCCGCGTCCGGGCGGTCGCGAGAGCAACTTCCGGCCCGCCGGCGGTGGCGGCCCCAACCGGGGCGGCCCGCGACCCGGCGGCGGCTACGGCGGAGGCCCCGGTGGCAACCGAGGCGGTGGCGGTGGCGGTGGCGGCCCCGGTCGGTTCGACCGGCCCCAGGCCCCCCCGACCACGCTCCCGCCCCGCCCCGCCAAGCCCGCGCCCCCGCCGCCCCCGCTGTCCAAGGACGCCCTGACCGGGAGCGTCCCGCTCCGCTCGTTCGGCCAGCTCAAGCAGCTCTGGGTCGCTAAAGTCGAGGGCGAGGGTGAAGGCGAGGGCGGCCCACCCTCGGACCAGGCTTCGCCGCCCGAGACTCCGCCGCAGACGCCTCCCTCGAACCCGGCCGGCCCCGATCGCGGGGCCGGCCGCCTTGCTTCCCCTGGGGACCGCCATGGGATCGGACATCGGGTGTGTTATCCGTGGATTGGTTCATGGGACGCGGATCGACCCTTTGCCGGACGTCCCAGGGGGTTGGGTATGATCACGACTGTCGGTCGCAACTTCGGCCATCAGGCCGCGTTGATCGTCCTGACGGTGCTCGGCCTGGCGGCCCCGGCCTCGGCCCAGCAGCCATTTCTGGGCGACCCGAACGCGCCCGACCTCCAGGTCCTGGCCCGGGGGCCGATTCATGAGGCGTTCGCCGGGCCGATTATCGCCAACCCGACGCCCGGCGTGGTCGCCCCCAAGCCGCCCCCCTCGACCGTCATCGAGGAACTGCCCCCCGCCCAGAAGCCGCAGGGGAATGATGTCGAGTGGATCCCCGGCTACTGGTCGTGGGACAACGAGCGGAACGACTACATCTGGGTCAGCGGGATCTGGCGCGACGTCCCGCCGGGCCGGCAGTGGATCCCGGGCTACTGGAGCCAGGTCGAGACTGGCTCCCTCTGGACCTCCGGCTTCTGGGCCGGATCGGCCGCCAACGGCCAGTTCAATTACCTCCCCGCGCCGCCCCAGAGCCTGGAGAATGGCCCCAACGCTCCCCAGCCCGGCCCGGATTTCACCTGGGTTCCCGGCTCCTGGGTCTGGGTCCAGGACCGCTACGCCTGGCGGCCGGGCTACTGGATCCAGGCCAACCCCGACTGGATCTGGAACCCGGGGAGCTACGTTCCGACCCCCAGCGGCTACCTCTACAATGACGGCTACTGGGACTACAACCTCCCCCGGCGCGGGCTCGCCTTCGCCCCGGTCGCCTTCGGGCCGTCGGCCTTTGCCCAGCGGAGCTTTGCCTACACCCCGGCCAGCGTCCTGCCGGTCGCCGGGCTTTTGTCGAGCCTGTTCGTCCGGCCGAACTACGGGCACTATTACTTCGGCGACTACTACAACGCCGCTTCCGCCGGGCCCCGGGGCGGCTATGTCCCCTGGTTCGCCCTCCAGCAGAACCGGCTGGGCTACGACCCGATCTACGGCTCGATCTCCGCGCTCAATGCCCGCCAGCCCGACTGGGACCGGCGGGTCCGCGAGGACTACCGCGAGCGGTTCGAGAATCGGCAGGCCCGGCCCGCCGCCACCTACGAGGCGCAGCGAGCCCTGATCGACCAGCGTCGGGGGCGGGGCGAGGACGTCCGGAATCTCGGCCTGGTCCAGCCCCTCCACCAGTGGGCCGCCAACCCCGAGGCGTATCACCGGTTCGAGCCAGTCGCCCCGGAGAACCGGGCCGAACTCGTCCGCCGCCAGGCGCAATTCCAGGCGGTCGGCCAGGAGCGGGCCCGGATGGAGTCGCAGGCGAGGATCCCGGCCAACCTCCGGCCCGAGGAGCATCGGCCTCAACGACTGGAACTCCCCCGATCGCCGGTCGGGACCGTCCCGAACCCACGACCGCCAGCCTTCGCGACGCTGCCGCCCCACCCCCAGGCGCACCAGTCTTTCCAGCCGACCTTCGAGCGTCAGCCCGCCCTGATCCGGCCGGATCTCTCGGGCCCGCACCCGGAGCCCCGCCCCAATCCACCCCGGCCCGAGGCCCGACCCGGCGGCGAGCCCCGGCCGCCCCACGTCGAGCCCAAGGGCAACCGGGAGCCCGAACACCCCCGGCCCGGCAAGCCCCGCTGACCGGGACCGAGGGGACCTTCCCATGCGAGCCATCGTCATCGCCCGGCCCGGCGACCTCGGGTCGCTCGAAGTCCGCGACGTCGCCACCCCCGAGGCGTCGGGCGACCAGGTCCGGGTCCGGGTCCGGGCCGCCGGGCTGAACCGGGCCGACCTTCTCCAGGCGATGGGGCAGTACCCGGCACCCCCGGGCGTCCCCGCCGAGATCCCCGGCCTGGAATACGCCGGCGAGGTCGATCAGGTCGGCCCGAACATCGCGGGGACCCTCAAGGTGGGCGACCGGGTGTTCGGGATCGTCGGCGGCGGGGGCTTCGCCGAATCCGTGGTCGTCCCCGAGCGGATGGCGGTCCCGATCCCCGTTCACCTCGACTTCGAGGCGGCGGCGGCCGTCCCCGAGGTCTTCATCACCGCCCACGACGCCCTCGGCCATCAAGGCCGGACCCGGGCCGGCGACCGGGTCCTGATCCACGCCGTCGGCGGGGGCGTCGGATCGGCCGCCGTCCAGGTCGCGCGCGCGATGGGATGCACCGTGTTCGGGACCTCCCGGACGCCCGATAAGCTGGAAAAGGCCCGGTCGCTCGGGCTGGACGTCGCGATTGATGCGTCCCGCGAGGATTTCGCCGAGGTCATCCGCGACCGGACGGGCGGATCGGGCGTCCACGTCGTCATCGATTTCCTCGGTGCCCCCGCGCTCGCGGGCAACCTCGCCGCGCTCGCGACCGGCGGCCGGCTCGTCCTGGTCGGCCAGCTCGGCGGGTCGGACGCGAGCCTGGACCTCCGGACGCTGATGCGGAAGCGGGCCTCGATCGTCGGGACCACGCTCCGGGCCCGGCCGCTGGAGGAGAAGATCGCCGCGACCCGGCGCTTCGCCGAGGCCGTCCTGCCCTGGCTGGAGCGGGGAACGGTCCGGCCCGTGGTCGATCGCGTCTACGCCCTCGAAGCTATCAAGGACGCGACCGATCGGATGTCATCGAACCTCGGCTTCGGTAAGGTCGTCCTCCGACTCTGACCCCTCGGACGCCTTGAGGAGCCCGTCCTCGATCTCCAGGACGAGGTCGTCGGGCCGGATGAATCGGCGGTCGTGGGTGACGACGACCAGCGTCGACTGGCGCTCGGCCTGGAGCCGGCGGAGGATCTTGTAAATCTCGTCGCCGGTCTTGCGGTCGAGCTCGCCGGTCGGCTCGTCGGCCAGGACCACGATCGGGTCCTTGATGAGGGCCCGGGCGATCGCGATCCGCTGCTGCTCGCCCCCCGAGAGCTGCCAGGGGCGGTGTTCGAGCCGGTGGCCCAGGCCGACGGTCTTGAGCAGCTCGGAAGCCCGCTCGCGCTGCTCCTGGGTGATGCCGGTGGGCAGGAAGGGGATCAAGACGTTCTGCACCGCCGAGAGGTTCTTGATCAGGTTGAACGACTGGAAGATGAACCCGACCCGGTCGCGGCGATACGCATTCTGCTCGGCTTCGGACATCCGGGTGAGGTCCCGGCCCTCGATCGTGATCGTCCCCGTGCTCGGCCGGTCCAGCGCCCCCATCAGATAAAGCAGTGTGCTCTTGCCCGACCCCGACGGCCCGACGATGAACGCGAACCGCCCGCGCGGAATCCGACAGGAGACCCCCCGGAGGACTTCGAGCATCCGGTCTCCGCTCTGGAACGACTTGTGGACGTCGGAGACTTCGATCATCGTGTTGGTTCCGCCAAGCTGTCCGCGATCCACGATCCACTCTCGGGGCCGGAGCCCTGGGGCTGTCCGCCGCTCGCCGATGACTTCCGGTTCAATGCGACCCCAGCCGGATCGCGTCCATCGGGACCAGCCTCGACGCCTTCCACGCGGGGTAGAGGCCGCCGAGTGTCCCCATCACGACGGAGAGGATCAGGCCCATCGCGATCAATCGGGGGCCGAATTCGAGCTGGAGGCCGCCGGTGATGAACTGGTTGCCGACCCGGGTCATCGCGAAGGCCATCACGCAGCCGAGGAGGCCGGCCAGGAGCCCGAGGTAGGCGCTCTCGATCGTCACCAGCGAGAGGACGTTGGCCCGCGACCAGCCGTTGGTCCGGAGGACGCCGAACTCGGCGAAGCGTTCGGTGGTGCTCATCAGCATGGTGTTGATGATCCCGACCACGCCGACCAGCAGCGCCAGGCTGACGGTCATCAGCAGGAAGGTGTCGAGCTGGCCCATCACGGTCCCGAAGTTGGCGGCGAACTCCCCCATGCTCCGGGCGTCAAGGCGGGGCTCGGTGATCGTCTCCTCGATCCGCTTGGCCAGCTCGTCGATCGCGGAGGGGTCCTCGGCCTCCACGTAGAAGCTGGAGACCTTGTCGGGGGCCTCGCCCACCACCCGCCGGGCGGTCCCGATGTCCATCACGATGATCGGGTCCAGCAGGAACGAGCCGGTCTCGTAGATCCCGATGATCGTGAACCGCTCCGAGCCGATCTTGAGCTGGTCGCCGACCTTCTTGGGGCGGCCCGAGGCGTCCTTGTGCTCGGCGGCGATCTTCCGGCTGATCACGATGTTGTTGGTCCCCGCGTCCTCGGTCCGGAGGAACCGGCCTTCCTTGAGGGCGTTGGGGTACACGGCGCTCTTGAGGTGGCGGTGGGCGGGGATGTCCTGGCCCTGGATGACCGTGGCGTCGAGCATGCTCTGGATGTGCTGCTCCTTGGTCTTCTTGGCCAGGTCCAGGAGGTTCCGCGGGATCAGGCTGACGTCCTCGATCGTCGGCGGGAGGCCCCAGACCTCGGGGGCCACCACCTTCACGCCCGGAATGGCGCGGAGCTTCTCGGCGAGGTTGGCCGGGAGCTTGCTGAAGACCGGGGTCGGCACGTTTTCGCGGAGGACCATCACCCCCTTGATCTTGTCCAGCGTGGTCCCGACCAGATTCCGGAGCCCGTCGGAGACGCTGAAGAGGCCGAGGACCCCGAGGATCGGCACCGAGAGCCCCACCAGCGCCAGGAACGTCCGGAGCGGCCGGGTCAGCAGGTTGAGCCAGGCAAACTTCCCCATGGGCCGATTCGAGTCCTTCCCGCCAGAGGGTCCAGGGCCGGGCCGGGTTCCGGAGGACCGGCCGATTCGTGATCCCCCGATTATAGTCGACCGAACCCCCGGGCCAAGGGGCTTCGGCCCGACCTCGGCCGCGAGGGTTCGCGCCGGGCCGCTCAAGCCGTCTTACTTGCCCAGATTCCAGTAGATCTTGACGTTCCGGGTGGCCCGGCCCCCGGCGATGATCTCGGGTCGGCCGTCGCCGTCGAGGTCGGCGGCGACGAGATCCTCGGTCGCCACGCCGCCGTCGTCGATCACGTGGCGCTCGAAGGCCAGGGGGCCGGGGCCGGGCTTCGGGTCGTAGGCGAGGACCCCCGGCCCCTTGGGGGTCGCGCCGGCGGCCTTGTTCGGGTCGCGCTGGCCGATCACGACCTCGTCGTCGCCGTCGCCGTCGAGGTCGGCGCACCAGACGGCGTGTCCCCACGGAACGGGCTCGTCGATCACCTGGCGGTCCCAGAGTCCTTCGCCCCCCTGGGGCGGCGTGTAGGCGACCACCTGGAAGCCGTGCCAGGGCTCGATGGTGGCGACGTACCGGCGGCCGTCGCGGAGCCGGCCGACCTTGACCTCGCTGGCCCCCTTGAAGGGCTTGTTCTCCTGGTTCCCCGAGCCGATCCGGGTCTTCGACCACCGGCCCGAGGGGTCGCGAGCCAGGACGAACACCCCCTCCCAGGCGGCGAGAATCACCTCGTTCCGGCCGTCGCCGTTGAAGTCGACGACCTGGAGGTTGTGGACGGTATGGAGCGAGTCGTCGGCGACCTCGGTCGGCCAGGGCGAGCCGAACGGGTCGGTCGGGATCGACCGGACCAGGACCCGGACGCCCGGCCCCGCGCCCCAATCCGGCCCCTTCGTGTCGCGGCCCTGGAGCGGAGCGACGATGAGCTGCGGCCTGCCGGTCCCGAGGACGTCGCCCCAGCGGACCCGGTGCAGGGTCGGCTCGGATCCGAGCGGGACGACCCTCCACGACCCCTCGGGCGCGCCCGTCCGGGTCATTATCTGGAGGGTCCCGCCGGACTTCGTGTTGGTTGGCTGCCAGGAGGCCCCGAGGGCGAAGTCGACCCGGCCGTCGCCGTCGACGTCGCGGGCCTGGAGGCAGACGTTGTCGCGATCGGTCGCCCCCCGGATCACGTCGGACTTCTCCCAGGACGGGTTCCGGTACCAGACGACGGCGTCGCTGGCCACGGCCACGACGTCGGGCTTGCCGTCGCCGTCGACGTCGGCCGTGGTCACGGCGTAGCAGACCTCGCCGACCCTCGGGTCGATCACCTGGCCCCGGAAGGCGGGGAAGTCGGCCCTCGAGGCGATCTCGGGCAGGAGCAAGGCCAGGAGGGCGAGGGCGATCGATCGACTCATGGGGGCCTCGTCTCGCGGGGGCGTCGGGGCGGGTCAACCCGTCAGGACGGGAGGAAGGGGGCGGCGTTCGGGCCGGACCATCCCCTGATACAGGTCGCAGGGGACGAGCAGGCCGGACGTCGTCTCGAAGGTCGCGGCGTAGCCCTCGCAGACCGCGTTGACGACCACCAGCGCCGGGCCGTCCTCGGGGAGGGCCAGCGGAGACTGGCCCAGCCAGGGCAGGGGCCCCCGGCGGCTGAAGGCGTGCCATCGGTGGAAGTGGCCGACGAAGATCGAGCGGTGCGGGGTGGCCTCGAAGCTCCGGGCGACCAGCGAGGGCGTCAGGGGCTCGTCGTCGACGTGCCAGATCTGCGCCACGTCGGAGCCGTCGAGCCAGGGCTCGCGGTGGGCGAAGAGGGAGCCGTCGACCTCCAGGCGGGGGCGGAGCGTCCCCATGAAGTCGAGGACCCGGGCCGGGAACCGCTCCCGGACGAAGTCGGAGGGCTCGACGGCCAGGCCGTGGTCGTGGTTCCCGTAGACCCCGACGGCCCCGGCGGCTTCGAGCAGGGCGACCGTCGCGTCGATCCTCGGGCCGGTCTCGAAGAGGTCGCCCAGGACCACCACCCGCTCCACCCCCTCGCGGCCGAACCGGGTGAGGGCCCGTTCCAGCAGGTCGACCGCCTCGTGGATGTCCGACACGATGCCCAGTTTCACGACGTCCGCTCCCGTCGATCGGTCGTTACACGATCCGGTTCCGCCGGGCCACCTCGGCGTACCATCGGGCGCTGAGCTTGGGGGTCCGCCCCTGGGTCGCGTAATCGACCCGGACGATCCCGAACCGCTTGCCGTACCCCTCGGCCCACTCGAAGTTGTCCATCAGCGACCAGAGAAAATAGCCCCGGACGTCGTACCCCTCGGCGACCGCCCGGTGGAGGCCGATCAGGTGGTTCCGGACGTATTCGCGACGGTCGAGGTCGAGGACCTCGCCCTCGACCGTGACCGAGTCGTCGAACGCCGCGCCGTTCTCGGTGATCTGGAAGGTCTTCACCCCGAAGACCTCGGCCGCCCACCGGACCGACCAGTAGAGAACCTCGGGCGTCACCCGGAGCCAGGGGAGGTCGCCCTCCGGGTACTGGCGGGGGAACGGGAGGATCTCGGCCCGGCCATCCCGGCCCGCCCGGACGAAGTTGCCCGCGTAGATGTTCAGGCCCAGGAAGTCGGTCGGCGAGGCGATCAGCTCCAGGTCACCCGGCCGGACCTCGGGCGCGTCGGCTCCGGCCTCGCGGAGGAACGCCTCGGGGTAGTGCCCGAGAAAGACCGGGCCCATCAACTGGCGGTTGGTCCGCTCGTACTCGGCCCGGGCGGCGGCGACGTCGGCCTCAAGCTCGATCGCCGGGATCGGCGGCGGGGGCAGGTGGTTCTGGACCAGCCCGACGACCGAGCCGGGCTTGCCGAACTCGCGGACCGTCCGGACCGCGTGGCCGTGCGCCAGGAGCGCGTGATGATAGCCCTGGTTCAGGACCCGGGCCGACTCGGTCCGCCCGGGGGCGAAGGATCCCGACCCGTAGCCGAAGCCGATGAAGCAGGGGATCTCGTTGACGGTGAACCAGCGATCGACCCGGTCGCCCAGCCGGCCGACGACCGCCCCGGCATAGCGCCGGAAGGCGTCGACGGTCCCCCGGCTCAACCACCCGCCCCGGTCTTCGAGGGCCTGGGGGAGGTCCCAGTGGAAGAGCGTGACCCAGGGCGTGATCCCCCGGGCGAGCAGGGCGTCGATCAGCCGGTCGTAGAAGTCGAGGCCCCGGCCGTTGATCGTCCCGGAGCCGTCGGGGACGACCCGGGGCCAGGCGACCGAGAGGCGATAGTGGCGGATCCCCAGGTCGCGGATCAGGTCGGCGTCGGCCTCGAAGCGGTGGTAATGGTCGCAGGCGACTTCGGGAGTGTCGCCCCCCCGGATCTTGCCCGGGAGGGTGGCGAATCGGTCCCAGATCGACTCCCCCTTGCCGTCCTCGCGCGCCGCGCCCTCGATCTGCGCCGAGGCCGCGGCCACGCCCCAGGCGAAGCCCTCGGGGAACCGGTACGAGGGTTCGGGCCCGGGTCGGATCATCGAGGTTTCGCCGGGAAGGAGGAGGGACCGGTTGCTCGGACGGTTCCCACCCCCGATCATCCCACCGGTCCGGTCGGTCCGCAAGGGCAGGGCGGGCGAGGTTCGGAGGTGGGCCCGAAGGATTCCTGTCCTTCCTCGCCATCCGAGGGGAGAATCCGGTCAGGCCCGAAACGATCGGAGGATCGCCATGTCGATCGCGCCATCGCCCGTCGAGTCCGCCGAGAACTGGGAGCAGGTCCGCGACGAGTGGATCGCCGCCCTGGACGCCCTCTTCCGGCAGGTGGAAACCTGGTCGGAGGGGCGGGGGTGGTCCATCCATCGTCAGGAGGAACTGCTCCAGGAGGGCGGCCTCGGGGCCTATCAGGCGTGGAGCCTGATAGTCCGGGCCCCCGAAGGTCGGCTGTTGTTCCTGCCGATCGCCCGGCGGGTCACGGCGGCAAAGGGGCTCGTCGACCTCTTCCTCATGCCATCGATCGATGCAACTTCTATGCTGGTCAGACACGACGATGGTCGGTGGCTCATTCACCCGTTCGGCAATTCGGAGATCGGAGGGCCCTTGTCGGAGACCAGCTACTTCGAGACGGCGAGGGCGATGTTCGGGGCGATGCTTTGACATGAAACGATCTGCGAGGATCCAGCGGCTCGACGAAAACTGGCACGAATACCTCGTCGCATCCTCAGCGACGAAGCTGCTCGAAAAGCAACTCGGGTTCGATCCGGCGTTTGGCCGCGACGAAGGATGGACTCGTCGGGATGCCTCGCGATGGCGATCCAAGCTCGACGCGACGTTCTTGATTCGAATGGACGCGGAATTCGAGGTGAACCTACGCGACGCGTGGAGGAACGAGTATCGGAGGACGACCCGGCCACGGATGTGGGACCTGATCCTCTCGATCTCGGCCCTCAACAAAGTGAAGGAGGAGTGGCGAGACCAGGTCGACGAGGTTCGGACCTACCGGAACTCCCTGATCCACTCGGGGCTCGGCGACGAGCGGCCCGTGCCGATCGCCCAAGCCCTCTCACGGCTCGTTCGCTATCTCAGCCGGCTCCCACTCGACTGGTAGGCCGGGTCAGGTGTTGACCAGCCGCGACTCCCCCTTGACCATCGCTCGGGTCATGGTGGCGAAGTGGGTGTGCATGATGCACTTGAAGGCGAACTGGAAGAGGAACCGAGGCGGGCGGCGGGCGGCGATCAGCTTCCGGAGGTACTTGCCGTAGACCGGGCGGTCGATCCGGGTCCGGGGGTCGGTCCAGATCTTGGCGAGCATCCCCAGCGCGGCCAGGATCGTCAGCGTCTGGATTTTGAGGTAGACGGCGAAGTTGTGCTTGCGGAGCCAGTCCATCTTGGCGTCGGCCAGGGGGAGCCGGCCCTCGATGAAGAGGGCGTCGAACCGCTCGAAGTAGTTCTCGGCGTCGTAGAGCCGGACCATCAGGTCGAGCCAGCCGTCGCGGAGGGTCTCGACCGACATCTTCAGCGGGATCACGTTGGTGGCAATGTTGGGGTCGTCGGCCGCGGCGTCGTCGAGCCGGCCCGCGGCCTCCAATCGGGCGTAGAGCGGCGTCTTGGGAATCGCCGAGAGCATCCCGGCCATCGCCCCCACGATCCGGGCCTTCTTGAGGAACTCGTACTGGCGCTCGAAGACCGTGTCGTCGTCGGTCTCGAAGCCGACGATCATCCCGGCGTAGACCTCCAGGCCGTGGTCCTGGACCTTCTTGATCCGCTCGACGAGCCCGCCCCGGACGTTCTGGAACTTCTTGGTCTCGCGGAGCGCCTCCTCGTCGGGGCTCTCCACGCCGATGAAGACGGCCACCATCCCGGCCTCGGCCATGAGCCGGATCAGCTCGTCGTCTTCGGCCAGGTCCAGCGACGCCTCGGTGAAGAAGGACAGCGGGAAGCCGTGCGCGTGCTGCCACTCGATGATCGCCCGGAGGATCACCTTGGCGACCTTCTTGTTACCAATGAAGTTGTCGTCGACCAGGAAGATGACCCGGGCCCCCAGCTTGTGCTGGGCGTCGATCTCGGAGACCACCATCTCGGGGGTCTTGATCCGGGGCTTCCGGCCGAAGATCACGATGATGTCGCAGAACTCGCACTGGAACGGGCAGCCGCGCGAGGTCTGGACGCACCCCATCGCGTATTCCCGGAACTTGACCAGGTCGTACCGGGGGATCGGGACCTTGGCCATGTCCGTCTTCTCGGACTGCTCGTAGCGGTGCTGGTGGAGGCCCTGCTCCCACTCGCCGAGGAACTTGGGCCAGGTGTCCTCGGCCTCGCCGATGAACTTGACGTCGACCAGCCCATCGAACCATTCCTCGGAGACGGTGATCCAGGGGCCGCCGACGATCGCGAAGATCCCCCGATGGCGGAGTTCCAGCAGGATCTCGGTCATCCGGTCGCGCTGGACCGTCATCCCGGTCAGGCCGACGATGTCGAAGCCGGTGAGGGCGTCGAAGTCGATCTCCTCGATGTTCTCGTCGATCAAGGTGATCTCGTGCCCCGGGGGCGTCAGCCCGGCCAGCACGGGGAGGGCCAGGACCGGCATGTTCGACTTCTTGCCGAGCAGCGGGAGTCCGTGATTCAACCCCCAGAACGAGGTCGGGAACCGGGGATTGATCAGGCAGATCCGGGCCATGAATTGGTCCTTGAGGGGAGACCCTTCGATCGCTTCGGCCGAGTGGAAGAAGTGGGGCGGTCCGCGGGGGAAGTCCTCGGGCCGGCACTGACCGGGATGAATTGTAGTGGCTCCCTCGACAATGAGCGCGGGGGCACTCCCCATTCTCCGCGAGATTCGATCGACCGATGGCCTGATCTGCCGGCACTGGGGCGGTCCGCTCGAATCCGCCCGCCTCCCGAAAAGATGTGCTAAGCCGGGCCCCTTCCGGCTGAATATGTGGTCGAGGAGCGGCCCCGGCCGCCGGTCCGATCCCCACCCGCGCCCACCGAGGACCCGACCATGACGTGCAGCCCCGAACGAGTGGCCGCGAACCGGCGGAACGCCCTCCTGAGCACCGGTCCGAGGACCGCCGAGGGCAAGGAACGATCGCGGCAATCGAGCCTCAAGCACGGCCTGACCGGCGCGGGGATCGTCATCCCCCCGGAAGACGTTGCCGAGGTCGAGCGGCGGTCCGCCGCGTTCCACGCCGAGCGGCCGGCCTCGGGCGAGGTCGGGGACATCCTGATCCGGCGGATGGCGGTCCTCTCGGTCCGGATGGATCGGGCGGTGAGCCAGGAGCACGCGGCGATCGCCGCCAACGTGAGCCGGGCTCTGGCGGAGTTCGAGATTCCCGAGGGGGTCGACGCGGCAACCGCCGACCGCCTCCGGACCCGGGCGGCCGACCTGGCGACGTTCGACCCGTCGAAGGAAGCGACCCTGGCCCGCAAGTACGAGGCGGCGGCCGAACGCGGCTTCTTCCGGGCCCTCAAGGAGTTGCAACAAATCGAGCGAGAAGCGAAGGCCGGTCCGGAGGGCCCCGACGCCGGCCCGCCCCGCGAGTCGTTGGGTTCGTCTTTGCCCGTCGAGAGCCTCGCCTCGATCCTCGCGAGTCTGCCAGGCGAATCGGCCCGGATCGCGCTTCCGACCCCCCCGGAGCCGCCGAAGCGGGTCGCCCCAACCCGGATTCCGACGGCTCGGGACGGTTTTTATGTCCCGATCACGATCGGCCGGCCCGGCTGACCCCCCGGGCTGCGCGCCGACGTGGTGATCACCTGCCCGGCCTACTTCGAGACCGACGAGCGCGAGGCCACTGCCTCTTTCTGAAGAGGGTCGATTGTTCACTTTTGTAATTCCATGTGATTTCTTAGTGACTTGAAGTTGACTTCCTATATCCAGCGTGATATTCTCCTCGCCGTACTTCCAGGGATTTACTTTCTTTGATGGGGAGAGTCGACGATGACCAGGCACCCTCGCCGGATCCGCCCGTCTTTCGGAATCGAGTCCCTGGAAGGTCGGACCTTGCTGAGCGGGTCGAGTCATCCCTCGTCGAGCCTGACGAGCCAGGTTCACGACGTCCTCGTGACCTTCCGGCCGCAGTCCAGCCCCCAGCGCGAGCTGGACATCCTGGAGTGGTCGGGGGCGGCCGTGATCGCCGATCCGGCCTCGCATACCTATCTGCTGGCGGCGGGATCGGGTGAGACCCTGGGGACCTTGATCCACCGGCTCGAGTCCAGGATGGCCGTCAAGAGCGTCAAAACCGTCGCGGCGCCGCAACCAGCGGTCGGGACGGGAGCGAATCGCCAGTCCGATGTCCTCGTGACGTTCCGGCCGCGGACGACCCACAAGCGCGAGCAGGCCATCCTGAAGTCGTCGCACGCGGCCGTGGTCGCCGCCACGGCGCCCCACACCTACTTGCTGGCGCCGGGGCCGGGACAGGGACTCAAGTCCTTGATCCACCGGCTCAGGTCCAATTCCCCCGTCAAGAGCGTCCGGGCCGTCGCGGCGCCGAACCCGTCGGCCGGGACGGTGTTGCCGGTGACACTACCCGGGATCACGATACCGACTCCTCCGATCGTCACGACGCCCAATTCACCGACCAGCACGGCGCCAACGGTCGGCGATGAAGTCATCGTCCAGTTCAAGACGGTGACTCAAGGGACGACCGAGGTCTTCACGGCCGCGCAGCAGCAGCAGGCCGCGGCGCTGATCGGCTCGCTGGGGGCCTCGGTCGTCGCCTCCTCCCCCTCGGCCGGGTTCTACGTGGTGGCGCCGGCCTCGGGCAGCACGTCCGCGGCGACGGTCGCCCAACTCAACGCCAGCCCCCTGGTCGGGCGGGCGCAGCCGAACTACGTCTACTCGACGGCGTCCGGCCGCCTCGACGACATCGGCGTATCCTTCCAGCCAGGAACGACGGACCAGCAGGTTCAGGCCCTGACCCAGTCGCTGGGCGAGACGATCGTCTCGCCGGGCCACGGGACGGAAATCTACCTCATCGCGCCGGCGGCGGGCACAGACCTGGTTTCGGCCCTCATCGCCCTCTACGCCAGCCCCCTGGTCCTGGACGCGGGCCAGAATTCTGCGTACAGCGTGGCCGCCCCCGGAGTATTCTCCACCGCTGACGAGATCGTCGTTCAATTCAAGACTATGACTCAAGGGACGACCGAGGTCTTCACGGCCGCGCAGCAGCAGCAGGCCGCGGCGCTGATCGGCTCGCTGGGCGCCTCCCTCGTCGCCTCCTCCCCCTCGGCCGGGTTCTACGTGGTGGCGCCGGCCTCGGGCAGCACGTCCGCGGCGACGGTCGCCCAACTCAACGCCAGCCCCCTGGTCGGGGTGGCGCAGCCGAACTACGTCTATTCGACAGCTTCCGGCCGCCTCAACGACATCGGCGTATCCTTCCAGCCAGGAACGACGGACCAGCAGGTTCAGGCCCTGACCCAGTCTCTGGGCGAGACGATCGTCTCGCCGGGCCACGGGACGGAAATCTATCTCATCGCGCCGGCGGCGGGTACAGACCTGGTTTCGGCCCTCATCGCCCTCTACGCCAGCCCCCTGGTCCTGGACGCGGGCCAGAACTCCGCGTACAGCGTGGCCGCCCTTGCGGTATCGAAGACCGACTTGCTTGGAACTGCTTCATCTCCGACTATTGGGTCGACCGGATTACTCTCCACCGCTGACGAGATCGTCGTTCAATTTAAGACGGTGACTCAGGTTGTCCCCAGGGTAACCGCTACCACATCTCAGCAGCAAGCACCTCAAATTTTTACAGAGGTCTTCACGGCCGCGCAGCAGCAGCAGGCCGCGGCGCTGATCGGCTCGCTGGGCGCCTCCGTCGTCGCCTCCTCCCCCTCGGCCGGGTTCTACGTGGTGGCGCCGGCCTCGGGCAGCACGTCCGCGGCGACGGTCGCCCAACTCAACGCCAGCCCCCTGGTCGGGGTGGCGCAGCCGAACTACGTCTATTCGACAGCGTCTGGCCGCCTCAACGACATCGGCGTATCCTTCCAGCCAGGAACGACGGACCAGCAGGTTCAGGCCCTGACCCAGTCGCTGGGCGAGACGATCGTCTCGCCGGGTCATGGGACGGAAATCTACCTCATCGCGCCGGCGGCGGGTACAGACCTGGTTTCGGCCCTCATCGCCCTCTACGCCAGCCCCTTGGTCCTGGACGCGGGCCAGAACTCCTCTCTCACAGTTTCGGCAATTCCAAACGATCCTCTATTTTCGTCCCCGCAGCCCAACGGCCAAGCTGGACAATATAGTTTGGGCAACATTCAAGCGCCCTCCGCATGGAACGTCACCACCGGCAGTTCACAGACGCTTGTCGCCGTGATTGATACAGGTATCAACGCAAACAACCTCGACCTCCAATCCAAAATCGACACCACTGATGCATACAATTATGAGACGAACTCGAACAACGTGACGGACACTTTCGGCCATGGTACTTTCGTGGCCGGGATCATCGCCGCCCAAACCAACAATGCAACTGGGATCGCTGGGGTCGACTGGGGAGCTAGAATTTTGCCTCTGGAGGTGAATTTTCCCGGAACTGGAACAATCGATGCAACAGCGGCTACTCAAGCTGTTACTTATGCGGCATCAAAGGGTGCTTCCGTCATCAACCTCAGTTTTGGTGGAGGCTCTTATGATCAGCGGATGGTCGATGCCATCAACACAGCCGCCAATTTCAAGTCCGTGGTGATCGCTGCGGCTGGCAACAGCAGAGCGAACAACGATCAAATCCCGACATATCCGGCAGACTATGACCTTTTGAACGAGATCAGCGTCGAGGCCGTCGATGAGTCTGGTTCCCTCGCTTCATTTTCCAACTATGGCCGCAACTCGGTGAACCTCGCCGCTCCAGGCGTGAACATCCTGAGCACGCAACTTCCTGGTTCATTCCCTAGGCCATCGAGCGATCCCAACTACGGCTACTCGGATGGGACTTCTTTCGCGGCGCCCATCGTTTCGGGCGTTGCCGCACTCATTTCCGGCGAGACTTTCGGCTTGACCGCATCCCAACTGGCCACTCGTGTCAAGTCCGCAATCACGTTCGTGCCCGGCCTTGACCAAACATCACTCTCCGGCGGGTTCATCGACGCTGCCAAGGCCGTCCGGGCCCAGCAGGGTGGCGATTATGACGGAGACGGCATGACCGACTATGCCCTCTATGACCCGTTGTTGGCCCAATTCCAAATTACTTTGTCCGGAAACGGCGCCAACCAGGGTATTCCGTTTGGTACTATGGGTCATACAAACATCCCGTTCGCTGCCGATTTCAACAAGGATGGCAAGACGGACCTGGCCATCTATGACCAGACGGCAGCCCAGTTCGAGTGGCAGATCAGCGGTACCACGACCTTCAACAAACTTCCCTTCGGCGTCGCCAGCGACCACCCTGTCCCGCTGACCGGGGACTTCAACGGAGATGGCCAGACCGATTTCGGCGTGTACGACCCCATGAATGGCCAATTCAACATCCAATACTCCGGGGGTGGAAATTTCACCTTCTCCTTGGGACCTCCCGTGGCTAACGACATCCCGTTCTCGGGCGATTTCAATGGGGACGGCTTGACCGACCTGGCGATCTACAACCCGACTACGTTCCAATATAAATATCAAATCAACGGCTCCAGTTCCCCCAGCACTTTCACCATCGGCTCTGCGGGCGACACCTTCCTCCCTGTCAACGGGGACTACAACGGCGACGGCAAGACCGACTTCGCCGTCTACGACCAGACGGCGGCCGAGTTCATTATCGACACCCCCGGCGTCGGGCAGTCGATCATCCGATTTGGATTCGCCGGGCATCAAGACATCGCTTTGACCGGCTACTACAGCGGGAACGCCAAGACCGACTTTGCCGTCTACGACCCGACCAACGGCCACACCACCGTCCAGAACTCCAGGACCTTGGGCTTTCCGCCAGACAATATCACTAACTATAAAGACGACAATCCGGCCCCGGTTTCGAGAACGAAGCTGATCTGATCGCCTCAAAACCCGCGTGTTTTGAAGGCGAAGCCGCCGAGAACTATAATGGGTCTTGGCGACTTCCTTTTCGAAAGTCGGGGCAGTGCGCCCGATTTCGGGAGAAACTGTCATAGTGGGGCCAGCGTGGTCCTGAATCTATCGGACGGACGAGCGATCCACGCATCGCACCCGTTCCGAGGACCCTGACCATGCCCGCCAGCGAAGCCTGGATCCGCGCCAACCAGGCCAACGCCCTGGCTTCGACCGGGCCGAAGACCTCCGAAGGGAAGGACCAGTCGCGCCGGAACGCCCTCAAGCATGGCCTGACCGGTGAGGGAGTCGCTCTCCCCGACGAGGACGCCGCCGAGGTCCCGTCTCGGTTCGAAGCGTTCGAGAAGGATTTGAAGCCCGCCAACGACGTCGCCCGTTTCCTCGCCCATCGCGTGGCGTTCCACGCGATCGACCCCGCCGCCCTCGCCGCCGAGCGATCCGGGGCCGCCACCCGGGCCATCTTCGACCCGTCCCGCGAGGCCACCCTCGCCCGGAGGTACGAGGCCGCCGCCGAACGAGGCTTCTACCGGGCCCTCCGGCAAATCGAGGAGATCAACGCCGACCCCGAGGCTTCCGACCCCTCCGGACCAATCGCCGATCGGGAAACGAGTTCCGGCGAGTTGGCTTCGTCTGGTCGCGAAGCCTTGCCCGAGCCCTCCCCCGAAGCCGAACCTCGATCGGAAGGTCAACACCCAGCGGAGGCGCCGGCCTTCGGGTCCCCGAGGGAGCGATTCCGGCCCCAAGGAGTCCCGCCGACGCGGCACGAGGTCGAGCCGCCCCCCTCGGGCCCGGTCCCCCTCGGCTGATCGACACTCTCGGGACGGCAACGATCCAGGGCGCGGCATGCGTCGCCGCCCGGACCGCGCCCACCGGGGTCGGATCCTGGGAGGCTGGGGATGCCCGCCGAGCCGGCTCGGACCCAGCGGGCCGATCACCCGCCCGGGACCCGGCCCCGGACGACGTGGTCGATCAGGGTCATGGCCAGGTCGGGGCTTCCGGGAAGGTAGTCGGGGGACTCGGGTCCGGCCAGCCGGTCCAGGGCCGCGCGGCGGTCGGTTCCGAGCCGGGGGCCGACCCGCTCGCGGAGATCCTTCAAGTAAGCGCCGAGGAAGGCCCGCTCGTCGGGGCCGAGGGGGGCGGTCCGGTCGGTGGCGTAGGTGCTCACCCGGATCTCGGAGAGCCCGGCCTCGCGGAAGACCCGGAGCAGGCGGCGGCCGACGTAGAATTTCCCGGGATGGTCGGATTCCTCGCGAAACGCTTCCCACTCGGCCGACCGGACGGCCAGCTCCAGGTCGACCGGCCAGGGGAGCAGGACCTGGTGCATCGTGTCGTCTTCGAGGACGGCCACGGTCCCGCCCGGCCGGACGACCCGGGCCATCCGCCGGACGGCGTCGACCGGCTCGGGGAGGCTGAAAAGGCTCTGGGCGCACCAGGCATGATCGAAGGTCCCGTCGGCGAACGGGAGCCGCTCGATCGAGCCGGCCACGAACCGGGCCCGTCCGGCGCCCTCGGTCCGGGCGAGACCAGCCCGGGCGTTTCGGAGGTAGCCCATCAGGAGGTCGAGCGCGACCACGGAGCCCCCGGGGCCGACCCGATCGGCCAGCCAACCCGTATAGGCCCCGTCGCCGCAGGCCATCTCCAGGACCCGGTCCCCCGGGCGGATCGGGAGCGAGGCGACCATCGCCTCCAGCTCGGCGGCGAAGGCCCGGTGGTAGGCGGCCAGGAGCGGCTCGTAGTCGGGGATGGCGTCGTCGGGCACTCGGGGCTCCTGTTCCGGGGCGGCGGACGAGCCGGCCCTGGGGCCGAGGGATGGGCAGATCCCGTGCCGGACGCGCGGGGGGGTGACGGGCGGTCCGGGTTCGGCTAGGATGTGCCGCCCGGCGGAACCTCGGGCAAGCCTGGCGCGGTCGGACCCTTGATGATGATCCCGATCCTCTCCACGCTGCTCTGGAACCTGATCGCCCCCGCGGCCGTGTCGGCGTTGGCCGTCGCCACGGCGCAGCGACTGGGCCGGGCCGGCGGGCCGGGCCGGTGGGGGGTCGCGGCGGGGCTGGGCCTGGGCTACCTGACCGGTCAGGTCGGTATCCTGGGCTGGCCGCCGTTCCCGGCCGTGGTCGCCCACGAGTGGGTGGCCTGGCTGGCGCTGGCGGGGGCGGCCCTCGGGGCTTTCGAGGCCGCCCGACCCGCCTCGGGGTGGGCGACCTGGGGCGTCCGGGCGGCGTTCGTCGGGGGGCTCCTGGGCGTCCTGCTCCGGTCCCGGTTCGCGGAAAGCTGGACCCTGGCCGGGTCGGTGGCGTGGGGCGTCGGGCTCGGGTCGGTGATCCTGGCGTCGTGGTGGAACCTGGAGGCGCAGGCCGAGCGGATTCCGGGCCCGGGCTGGATGTTCCACCTCGGTCTGGTGTCCGCCGGCTGGGCGGCCGTCCAGGTGCTCTCCGGGGGCGATCCGGCCGGCCGGCTCGATGGCGTCCTGGCTTCGACCGCGCTGGGGGCGCTGCCGGTAGTCGGGCTCCGTCCGGGGCTTGCACTGAGCCGGGGGGGCCCGGCGGTCGCCCTGACGGTCCTGGCCGGGCTGGGGCTGGTGGGCTATTTCTCTTCGGGAGTCCCGGCCGCCTCCGCCCTGCTCCTGACCCTCGCCCCCTGGGTCCCGTGGGTGGACCGGGTCGGCCCGATCCGGCGGCGGGCCCCCTGGACCCGCGCGGCGGTCCGGGGCCTGGCCGTCCTCCTGGCCGTCGGGGCGGCGGTCCTGATCGCCGAGGCCGGCTCGATGGCCCCGATCGAAGACGGCTCCTCGCCCTGAAGCCCAACGGGCGTCGGGCCCCGGCCCGGGGTGTCTCGGATGTCGAATCTTCGACGCGAGGATCGGTCGCGATTGTCAGCCCCGATCGATCCCGGATAAGCTAGGGTTGTCGTCAGAGCGTCCCGGCCGCCTCCCGGACCGGGCGACGATCCCCCCTCGCCGGAGCCTCCCTTGTCGCAGCCCAACACTGAGCCCCTGGTGCATCGGGTCCGCAGGGTGAACGTCCGGGGGCTGGCGATCCTGGGCGGGTTGATCCTCGTCCTCGCCGTGGGCTACTTCCCGCTCCGGGCCCACTCGAATCGGGCGGTCCGGAACTCGGCGCTGGCCCAGGTCGAGTCGATCGCGGCCCGGGGCGACGTCGACCTGGCGCTCCGCCACGTCGAGCGATACCTGGCGAACTGGCCCGACGACGTCCCGGCGCTGGAGGTCGCGGCCAGGCTCCGGTACGACTCGGCCAGGACGCTCGACGAGGTGATCCAGGCGGCCGGCGTCAACGACCAGCTCGTCCGGCTCGACCCGGACGGTAAGGGTCGCCAGGAGACCCGGCGGCGGCTGATCAAGCTCTGGCTCCGCCAGGGCGACGTGCTCCGGCTCATGACGGCCAGTCAGAGCGACGCCTCGGTCCGGGTCAAGGAGAGCCGCTACCGGTCGGCCGCCACGGTGGCCCGCCAGTTGATCGATCGGGGGGCCAAGGACTCGGAGGCCCACCGGCTCATGGCCCGGGCCCTGGACGGCGTGGTCCTCTCGGGCGACCCCAAGCCGCGGGACGAGGCCGTCCGCGAGTACGAGGAGGCGCTCCGGCTCGACCCCGGCGACTTCGACTCCGCCGAGCGGCTGGCGCAGATCGACCTAGAGTCCAGGAACGACCCGGCCAGCGCGATCGCGACGCTCGACGCGCTGCTCAAGGCCCGGCCCGACTCGGCCGACGTCCGGCTGGCCCGCCACCGCCACTTCACCCGGGCCAAGCAGGACGACCGGGCCAAGGCCGAGCTGACCGCCGCGATCGCCCTGGCCCCCAAGGACACCACCCTCCGCGTCCAGGCGGCCCGCGACGCCCTCCGGAGGAACGACCCGGCCGGGGCCCGCGCCGAACTCGACGCGGTCCCCGAATCGTCGAGGGAGGACACCCGGATCCGGATGCTCCGGGGGATGGTCGAGCTGACCGAGCAGCGCCCCGACGAGGCGATCGAACAGTGGCGGCGGGGCCTCGCCGCGTCCGGCGGCGGCGACCTGGACCTGACCTTCCAGCTCGCCAACGCCATGATCCAGCTCGACCGACTGGCCGAAGCCCGGCCGCTGGTCGCCCAGTTCCAGAGGCTTGAAACCGACGAATCCGGGTCGATGGGACGCTACCTCCGCGCGCTCCTGGAGCAGCGATCCGGCCACCCCGCCCGGGCGATCGAGGACCTGGAGCGGGCCCGGGACCGGATCCCCGAGGGAATGCGGAGCGAACTCCAACTGGCGCTGGGTCGGTGCCACGAGTCGCTGGGGGACGAGTCGCGGGCAATGCTGGCCTATCGCCGGGCCCTGGTCGCCTCGCCACGGTCCCCCGAGCCCCGACGCGCGATTGCCCGGCTCCTGATGGCCCGGAACCCGCAGGAAGCCGTCGACGAGTTCGAGCGGGCCCTGGCCCAGTCGCCCGAGGACCCCACGCTCCTCCAGGAGGCCGGACAGCTCCAGCTGGCCCGGCAGCTCGCTCTCCCGGCGGCCGATCGGAAGTGGCAACGCCTGGAAGAGATCCTCCAGAAGGGAGATCGGATCGCGCCGGCTGGCTTCGGCTTCCGGTCGCTCCGGGCCAACTACCTGATCGCCCTCGGCAAGTCCACCGAGGCGGTCGAGCTGCTGGGCCAGTCGGCGCGTGGCCCCGACCGCAAGCGGCTCGAAGCCTGGATCACCTGGGCCCGGATGCTCAACGCCCTGGGGCGGCGGGACGAGGCTCTTGGGGCCCTGGCCGATGCCTCCGCCCCCCACGCCGCTGGCGACCACGTCAAGCTCCGGACCGTCCGGGCCGCGATGCTCGCCCAGGCCGGCCAGGGCCGGGCCGCCCGCGAGGTCCTGGAGAAGGACCGGGGCCGGATCCCCCGGGGCGAGTGGGCCGAACTCTCGCACGCCGAGGGCGACCTCGCCCGCCTCCTCGGCGACCGCGAGGCGGCCCGGGCGGCCTACCTGGAATGGTCCCGGCAGATCCCCGAGAGCCCCGAACCCGGGATCGCGCTGCTGGGCCTGGGGCGGCTCTTCGACGACGACGAGGCGTCCCGGCTGGGCCAGCAGGCCCTCCTCGGGGTCGGTGGCGACCGCGAGCCCTACGGCCTGGTCGCCCGGGTCAACGACCTCCTCCGGGTCGACCGGGCCCGGCCCGGGCCGCCGTCGGCCGAGAAGCTCGACCAGGCCGAGCGGCTCCTGGCCGACCTGGAGCTCGTCGCCCCCCAGCTCCCGGCCGGCTTCCTGCTCCGCGGGATCCTTCTGGAATACCGCGAGAAGCTCCCCGAGGCCGCCACCGCTTACCGATCGGCGATGAAGGACCAGGCGATGCCCCAGGCCCTGGTGGGCCTGGTCGGAGTCCTCACCAAGCTCAAGCGGTTCGACGAGCTCACCTCGCTCCAGAAGCGGTTCGAGGACCAGTCCGTCCTCTCCAAGAACGCCCAGCCCGCCGTCAACTTCGACCAGATCTCGGCGGCGGCGGCTTTGAAGCTCGGCGACAAGGGCCGGGCCGAATACTACGCCTCCAAGATCGTCGAACAGCTTCCCGAGAGCCCGGAGGCCCGGGCGGCCCTGGCCCGGCTCCTCGACCAGTTGGGCAAGCCCCGCGAGGCCGAGGCCACCCTCCGGGCCCTGGTCGACCGCCGGCCCGACGACCCGGCCGCCTGGGTGGCGCTGGTCACCTTCCAGGCGATCCGGGGCGAGAAGGGGGACGCCGCCAAGACCATCGAGCAGGCTCGGGCGAAGTACAAGGGGGAGCGGCCCGAGATCCTCCTGGGTCGCTGTTTCTGGCTAGCCGGCGACCTCGACCAGGCCACCCGCCAGTACGCCGCCGGGCGGGCCAAACGTCCCGACGACCTGGGCACGCTCGCCGCCGTGGCGGACTTCGACAACGCGACCGGCCGGCTCGGGGCGGTCGAGTCGGTCCTCCGCCGGGCCCTGAAGATCGACCCCTCGGCTGCCTGGGCCGCCCGGGCGCTGGCGCTCCGGCTCTCGGAATCGGGCGACCCGGCGGCCTGGTCCGAGGCCTGGTCGCTGGTCGCCCCGGGTCCGAAGACCTCGGGGGATTCGCCCGAGGAGCGGCTGACCCGGGCTCTGATCCTGGCCAGGAGCCCGGACCTTGCCCGGCGGGCCGAGGCCGTGGCGGCGATGTCGGCCCTGGCCAACGACTTGCCGGCCACCCACGCGGTCGCCATCGACGCCAGGCTCCGCCTCTCCCAGTCGCTCCTGGACGCGAACCGGACGGCGGAGGCGGCTCTGACCATCGCCCCGGTCGCCGAGTCCCGCCAGGCCGACCCGGGCGCACTGGCGATCCGGGCCGAGGCCCTGGCCCGCTCGGGCCGGCCCGACGAGGCGCAGGCCCCGCTGGATCGGCTGGCCGGGTTGGAGCCGAAGTCGCCCCGGACCGCCGCGGTCCGGGCCTGGGTCCTCCTGGCCCGGGGCAAGGCGGAGGAGGCCGGCGCCGCGATCGAGGCGGGGGTCGCCGAGGCCGAATCCGCCCCCGAAGGCGAGGGCGCCTGCCTGGCCCTCTTCGGGCTGGCCCGGAGGATGGGCCGGGCCGAGGTCCTCGGTCGGCTCGCCGACCGGATCGCGGCCCGATGGCCGCGCGACGCCTACCTCGTGGCCCAGATCCGGCTCGACCGGGGCCAGCACGCCGAGGCCCTCGCGGCCTGCCGGGCCGCCCTCGGAGCCGGCTCGGCCCGCGAAGCCCTCCGGGTCGGCACGAGCCTGGCCCTGGCCCGTCGCGACGACCCGGCCTTCCTCAAGGAGGTCGATGCCCTGGCCGAGGCGGCCCACGCCCGGGCTCCCAAGGACTTCGAGGTCGCGATCTTCCAGGCCACCATCCGCCACCTCGAAGGCCGCTACGAGGAGGAGGTCGCCCTGTATCGCGAGGCGCTCAGCCTGAACCCTCCGGTGTACCGGTTCCTGAACAACATGGCCTGGACCCTCGCCGAGGGACTCGGGCGGCTCGACGAGGCTCTGGAGCGGATCGACGAGGCCATCCGTCGCTCCGGGGCGACCCCCCAGTTCCTCGACACCCGAGGCGTGATCCTCGCCCGCAAGGGCCGGCTTGAAGAGGCGCTGGCCGACCTCAAGCTCTCGGCCCAGTCCGAGCCCCAGGCGACGACCTATTTCCACCTGGCCCGGACCGCGATCAAGGCGGGCAAGCCGGAGGACGCGCGACTCTACCGCGACCAGGCGACCAAGGCCGGCTTCGACCCCAAGGCGCTGGATCCGACCGATCGGGCCGACCTCGAAGCGGTCATGAAAGCTCCCTGATCCGGGGGCCGGGGCGGGCCCGACGCGGGAGCTTTCCCGGTTCAGGCGTCGGGGGCGACCCCGTCGGGGGTGGCAACCTTCCGGATCATGGAGTCGAGCTTGGCGAAGTCGAGTGGCTTGGTGAGGTGGGCAACGAAGCCCGCCTGGCGGCTCTTGGCGACGTCCTCCTCCATCCCGTATCCGGTCAGGGCGATCCCGGGGACGTCGCGACGGCGGAGGATGGCCCGCATCAGGTCCAGACCGCTGCCGTCGGGTAGGCCAATGTCGCTGACGACGAGGTCGTAGTCGTCGCCCGGGACTTCCAGGGCCCCTGCGACGCTGTTGGCGGTGGTGACGACGTACCCATTCTGGCGGAGAAGCTTGGCCATGATCCGGGCGGTCATGGCGTCGTCCTCGACCAGCAGGAGGCGGAGGTCGGCGCGGTTGGCCCGGCCGTCGCTCGGGGGCGCGGGCGCGGGCTCGGGCGCGGTCGAGGGGGTCTCGACCGGGAGGGTCAGGGTGAAGGTGGCCCCTCGGTCCCGCCCCTGGCTGTCCGCCGAGAGTTGGCCGCCGTGCCCCTCGGCGATCGAGCGGCTGATGGCCAGCCCGAGGCCGAGCCCGCCGAACCGCCGGGTGATGACGTTCTCGCCCTGCTCGAAGGCGTTGAAGATGTTGGGGAGGTGGGCCGGGTCGATCCCGATCCCGTTGTCGGCAACCTCGACGACGAGCCGGCCGTCCCCGTCGCGGGTCCGGATGACCACGGTCCCGCCCTCGGGGGTGAACTTGACGGCGTTCTTGATCAGGTTCCAGAGGACCTGCTGGAGCCGGGCGGCGTCAGCCAGGACGTGGTGGTCGGCGGCCCCGAGCTCGACGGACATCCGAAGCCCCTTGGCCCGGGCCTCGCCCCGGCAGATCTCGACGGCCCGGGCGACCTGGGCGTGGGCGTCGACCCCTTCGAAGTGGAAGGGCATCTTGCCCCGGACGATCCGCATCACGTCGAGGAGGTCGTCGATCAACCGGGCCTCGAGCTCGAGGTTCTGGCGGATCATCTCGAAGGTTTCGCGGAGGTGCTCGGGGGTCCGGGCGTTATCCCGGGCGTCGGCGGCTATCATCAGGACGGGGGTCAGCGGGGTCCTCAACTCGTGGCTGAGCATGGCCAGGAACTGGTCCTTGGCGCGGCTGGCGGTTTCGGCCATCGCGTTGGCCCGCTTCAGTTCTTGCTCGCTCCGCTTCTGGTCGTCGATGTCGGTACAGGTGCCGAACCACTTGAGGATCCGCCCGGATTGATCGCGGACCGGCACGGCCCGGCCCAGGAACCAGCGGTAGGCCCCGTCGGAGCCGCGCCGGATCCGCAACTCGTCGTCGTACTGCGACTCGGAGGCCACCGCCCCGGCCCAGCGTCGGGCGACGGGGTCGAGGTCGTCGGGATGGAGGGCGCGGCCCCAGTTCCAACCCTCGCTCTGGCCCAGACCGAGCCCGGTGTACTCGGCCCATCGGCGGTTGAAGTAGTCGATGTGCCCGTCGGGCCGGGCCGACCAGACGATTTGCGGGATCGCCTCGGCCAGCAGGGAGATCCCGGCCAGCCGCTCCTCGGACTCGGCCAGCCTCCTCCGGGTCCGGAGCTGGGTGATGACCCGCTCGACGGCCAGGGCGAGGTCATCGAGGTAGCCCAGGGTCTTGAGGACGAAGTCGCGGAGGCCGCCCCGGATGGCGCGGATCAGGGTCGCCTCGTCGCTCAGCCCGGTGACGAGGATGGCGGGGGTCTCGTTGCCGGAGGCCCGGAGTTCCTCGTAGAAGTCGAGCCCGGAGACCGCGCCCTGGAGGTTCTGGTCGAGCACGATCAGGTCGACCCCGCCTCGGCGGATCGCCGCCCGGGCCGCCTCGACGGTGGCGGCGACCTCGACGGCGTAGCCGGCCCGCCGGAGCCGGAGCCGCTCCAGCCGGGCGATCCCGGGGTCGTCTTCGAGGATCAGGATGGTCTCACCGGGGTCGCCGGGCTCGGCGTCGCCGGCCGGTTCAGCTCTTTCCGCCATTGCGGGGCACCTTGACGACTTGCAGGAACAGCCCCAACCGATTGATCGCGTCGATGAAGCCCTCGTAGTCGACCGGCTTGGTCAGGTAGACGCTGCACCCCAGATCATAGCACCGTTCGATCTCGCGTGGGTCGTCGGTGGTGGTCAACATGATGACGGGGATCTTGGCGGTGGTCGGGTCGGCCTTGATCCGCCGGAGGACCTCGGTCCCGTCGACCCGGGGCATGTTGATGTCCAGCAGCAGGACGAAGTCGGCCGCGACGCGCCCGGCGTGGTTGCTCTCGCCCCGGATGTAATCCAGAGCCTCCTGGCCGTCACGGACGTGGACGAGTTGGTTGACGAACCCGGCCCGCCTCAGGTTGCGCTGGACCAGGCTAGCGTGACCGTCGTCGTCCTCGGCGAGGATCAGGGTCATTGAGTCGCTGGCCATGCGTGGTCCCTCCCTCGGGGTCCGGTCGTCCCGGTCTCGGCCATCGCGGGCTCCCGCTCGTCGGAGGGAAGCGGGGCGGCCTCGGCGGAGGGGAGGGCGACGAAGAAGGTCGAGCCCCGGCCCGGCTGGGACTCGAACCAGACCCGGCCGCCGTGTCGCTCGACCATCCGCTTGACCATCGTCAGGCCGACGCCCTCCCCCTTGGCGACGTCGCCGTGGAGCCTCTGGAAGGCGGTGAAGACCTTGGCCTTGTAGGCGTCGGCGATCCCCAGGCCGTTGTCGCGGACCGCGTAGACCGTCGAGTCGGCCGGCAATTCGGGCTCGACCACGCCGGCTGGGTCGACGGCCTCGACCTCGATCCGGCCGGGCCGGTCCGGGTCGAGGTAGTTGACCGCGTTGCCGATCAGGTTGGCGAAGACCTGCTCGATGGCCGTCGGGTCGCCCCAGGCCGGCGGGAGCTTGCCGACCGAGACGACCGCCCGGCGGCCGTCGATCGACCCCCGGAGCGCCCCGACCACGCGGTCGACCACGACCGGGACGTCGACCGACTGCCGGCGGTACTCCACCCGGCCGGCCCGGGAGAGCCGGAGCAGGGCGTCGATGATCCCGCTGAGGCGGCTCACGGCGGTCTGGATGAATCCGATCGACTCGGCCATCTCCAGGTCGATCAGCGACCGGGCCCGGCGGCGGACGTCGTCGGGCACGCCGTCGCGGTCGACGAGCTTGGCGAGGTCCCGGCCGAGGAAGCCCAGCTCCTTGCCGAACCCCTGGAGGTTCACCAGCGGCGAGCGGAGGTCGTGCGAGACGCTGTAGACGAACATCTCGTTCTCCTGGGCCTTCTCGCGGAGCTGGGCGTTGACGTCGACCAGCTCCTCGGCCCTCCGCCGGAGCTGGACGGCGTGGGCCCGCTCGCGTTCGACGGCCTCGGCGAGGGTCCGGACCATCTCGCGGAAGACCCCGTCAAGCCGGGACACCTCGTCGGCCCCGGCGATCGGCGGGGCCAGTTCCTTCCCCTCGCCCAGCCTCCGGACGTTCTCGGTGAGGGCCGCGATCCGCCCGCCGATGTTCCGGGCGAACAGGATCGCGACCAGGACCGTGCAGAGGACCGAGGCGATCCCGCCGTCGACCAGGATCGCGTCGAGCGTGACCCAGGAGTGGCCGAGCCGGTCGCGACGGGCCGAATCGAGCCGCCGCTCCTCATCGAGGAAGGCATCAAACTGCCTCTCCAGGGCCTCGACCATCCCCTGCGATCGCTTCAGGCGGGCGGTCCCCGCGGGCGAATCGATCCGGCCGTCGACCCTCAATGCCGCCCGGCCCGCCTCGATGGTGGCCAGGAGGCTCACCGCGTCGGCCCGGATCTGGTCGGCGGCCTGGCGCTGCGTGGGGTTGTCCGAGACCAGAGCGACCAGCGAGCGGAGCTCGACCGGGACCGAGGCGGCCTTACCGGTCAGGGCCCCCTCGAACGCCGGGTCGCGGGTGATCGTGTACCCCTCGCCGGCCGCGTGGGCCGCCAGGATCCGGACCCGGCATCGCTGGGCCTGGGCGATCACGTCCTTGGTGTGGATCGTCCAACCGACCGCCTCGGCGCCGTCCTGCCTCACCTTGGCGACGAGGCCGATGAAGGCGAGCTGGAACAGGAGCGGGACGGCGATCAGAATCATCCCCTTCGCCAGGATCGAGAGTCGAATGGCCGTGATCCTCCGGGTCGCCGGGCCTCGCGAGTCGGGCCATCGGGACGGCCGGCCCAGAGTTGCCGCCCCAAGTTCGATCTAGCTTAACGGCGCCCGGGGCCTTTGCCCAGACCGATGACAGGCGGCCCCCGGGCGACCGCTCCTCGACGGAGGCCGGGCGTCGCTGGCACGACGATTGCTTGTCGTAACGATCCCGTGATCCGACCATCGCCCCGAGGGCCTCGCGCGAGCCGACCCCCATGAATCGACCCTCCCTAGCCGCCGGTTGCCTCGCTCTCCTGGCCGCCCCCGGCTGCCTCCCCCCGCCGAGCGAGCCGGCCGTCCCGGTCTTGCCCCCCGCGGTGTCGAGGCCCGACGATCGCCGGGTCACCCCCGCGCCGACCCGGCCCTCGCGGGCGGAAATCTCCTGGGACACCGACCGCGACAAGACCTATGCCGAGTTCCTCCGCGACCACTCCGGGGGAATGGTCGCCAAGGCCGCCGTCGGGCTTGAAAAGGCCGGGATGCTCCGGGTCGAGCTTGACCGGTCGGTCGCACCCGACGACACGCTCGAACTGACCAAGAGCCTGATGGCGGGGGCCCGCAAGGACTTCCCCGACCGGCCGATCACCCTGGCCGTCTTCGACCCCAAGGGCGAGCCGATCCTCAAGGCCCGGTTCAAGCCGGGGCAGGGGGTCCACTACCAGATCGCCCACCAGAAGCCCGGCGAGGCCCGCCCCGAGGAGGCGAACGCCCCGGCCCCCGGGCCCGCCGCCCGACCTGGAGACCCTCTGACGCGCTCCGGCGTGACCGAGGCCGACCGGAAGTTCGCCGCCTGGGCCGAGGAGCACGGCAGGTCGTACCTTCGCTACGTCGAGGCCGACATCGAAAAGCATGGCCGGCTCTGGTTCGGCGTGTCCCGCGAGGTCAAGCCCGCCGACGTCCCCGAGCTGACCCGGTCGCTCCTGGACGGGGCCCGCAAGGAGTTCCCGCGCGGCGAGCTGGAGGCCACCGTCTTCGACCCCGAAGGCGAGCGGATCGGCCGGGCCCACCTCGAAGCCGGCGGTCAGGTCCGCTGGGAAAAGTAACCCGTCACCCCCACCAGCCCGAGGAGCGCAGCGACCATGCCGCAATACGGCAATCAGGACTACAAGAACTCCGTCTTCGAGCAGCTCTCCAAGGGCTCCTCGGCCCCGACCGGCGACGAGGACCACTTCCAGCACTTCGAGAATTTCTCGGCCGGGGCCCCGAGGCGCGACGTCGAGGCCGGCGTCGGCGAGGCGCTCCACCCCGAGAAGATCTCCTCGGAGGAGGTCGAGCCCCAGTTCCGGACCGCCGCCGAGAAGATGCAGCCCCAGGAGCGGTCTGAGATCGCCCAGGACCTGCTCGGCGAGCTTCAGAAGCGTGGGTTGGCCCCGAGCTGGCTCCAGAAGATGCTCGGGCTCGGCTCCACCGACCCCCGGCAGGCCAGCCCCGACGACATCGCCAAGCTCACCGAGTATTCCCGCCAGAACCACCCCGAAGTCTTCCAGCGGGTCATGGCCGACAAGCCATTTCTGGTCCGGTGGATGTCCAAACCCCTGGTCGCCGGCCTGGTCGGGATCATCGCCGGCAAGCTCCTCAGCCGCCAGTACGACAAGTGACCCCGTCCCAACCCCGGATGTCCCGAATCGAGGAGAGATCGCCATGATCGGTTACGCCATCTTCGGCCTGGTCGCCGGCGCCCTCGCCCGGCTGATCCACCCCGGCCGGGACCCCATGAACTGGCTCTGGACGATGCTCCTGGGCATCGCCGGGGCTTCCCTCGGCGGCTGGATCGGCAGCAACCTGCTTGGGATGAGGACCGAGGGCGGACTGACTAGCTGGGTCGCCGCCGTGGGCGGGGCCATCCTGCTGCTGGCCCTCTACCACGCCTTCACCGCCCGGCACCCAGCCATCGGTGGCCCATCGGTCGGCGGGTCCTCCGTCGGCGGGCCGGCCACCGGCGACGATTACAAGAAGGCCGTCTTCGACGACCTCAAGCGCGGCCCGGACGCCTGAGCCCGAACCGGGCGGGGTCCGTCCCTCATCGGGCGGGCCTCGCCCGACCGCCCCCCCGGACCCGCGCCCACCGATGAAATTCGATGATGGCCTCGACTTCACCGCCATCGACTTCCGGGCCCACCCGGAGCTTTACCGGATCGGTGTCGGCGAGCAGGGGGTCCTGAAAGTCCAGCCTTACAAGGGGGAGATCCTCCCTCACTGGCGGTTCAAGACGCCCGAGATCGCCCGTGAATCGGCCCGGGCGATCTTCCAGCTTTTCGAGGGATACAAGGCCAAGGGCGACTTCGTGGGCATGGACATGGCCCGGAAGTATCTCCAGATGGGTTATACCCGGTCGCGCCGCTACGCCAACCACAAGGGCGGGCGAAAGTACGCCAAAGAGACCGGCGAGCCTCTTGGAGAGCCGGGCGACCCGATCAAGGCCGAGTCAGCCGCGATCTTCCGCGAGGCGTGGGATCGGGCCCGGGCCGACCTCGAATACGTCCGCCTCAAAGCCCTCCACCGCGAGCGGCACGAGGCCGGCGGCCCCGCCCGTTGAAGGGTTGCTGGCCGCCGTTCGTCCTCATCCCTTTTCAGCCTTTTCCCATCAACCAGGCCCCGGGCGGCGCGGCGGGCCGGAGCCGGCGGTAGACTTCGGCCGCGACCACTCCGCCGAAGGTGTACCAGGCGACGGTCATCAACCGGGTCTCGATCGGCTGCCCCGCCGGCCCCGGCCCGAGGCCCATGACCGGCGGGAGGAGCACAGCGCCCAGCCCCGCCACCGCGCCGACGGCCGCGCCCCGGACCAGGGCCGACTCGGGCGAGCCGAAGCCGACGGCCGCGGCGTACATCAGCCCGTTCGAGAGCACGTCGCCGGTCAGGGTCACCGCCTGTAACTCGCCGCGGGGGGGCGGCTCGGAGCCGACCAACCGGAGCCCTCGGGCCAGGGCCCGGCGTCCCAGGGTGTCCATCCGGGGTGGATTCGGGACGATCCGGCGGGCCGTCTCGTGGAGTGCCGTCAGGGCCAGGGCCCCGGCGAAGCCGGCCAGGAGTGGCCCGACCGGGCCGTGCTGGTTCGCGATCGACATGATCGATTCTCCGGGGTTCAGGCGGTGTCGTCCCCGGTCCGTTCGCGGACCCGGGTCGAGGACAGGTCGACGCGGAACAGATGCTCGGGGACCGGCCGGATCGTCCGCCGGGCGAAGCCTGCCACCGGGTGTTCGAACCCCGACGGGTCGAAGTCGCGGAACCGCCCCGAGGCGTCGACCCGGCCAAAGACCACGAATCGCGTGCCGAGCGCCTCCAACTCGTCCAGGACCGCGTCGCGACCCGCCTGGCCGCCGTAATAGCGGGGGTCGAGGATCCGGATCGCGGTGTCGTGGCCAACCACGAAGGTACAGCCCGGGAAGATCCGGGCCTTGTCGAGATAGGTCGGGGCGTCGGTCAGGTAGACCCGGGCTCCGAGTCCGGCGAAGCGATCCAGCCGCGACCGGATCGCCACGAAATCCAGCGGCGGCTTGTCGGGGTGGAACAGGGATACCTCGAAGTCGCACGGGAGCCCGGTCAGCCCCGAGGCCGCCTCCGCCATCGCGACGTGCCCCGCGTGGAGCGGCCGGAAGCTCCCGGGCAGGAGCAACCGGGGGAGCACCGGCGATTCCGCGCCCGATCGACCCGGGCCGGGGTCAAAAGCCGCCCACTTCCGGCCGCCGGTCAGGACGGCGTCCAGGCCGATCGATCCGAAGTCGTCGGAGCCGGCCGACCGCTCCTCGGTCGCCGGACCGGGGACCGCGATCCCCTCGGACTCCAGCGGGACCGAGGCGTCGAGTCCCTTGCCCAGGGCCAGGAGGTTGAGCAGGATCAGGGCATTGATCCGCTCCTCCCAGGCCCGGCCGGCTCTCGCCGGGAGCGTGACCGAGCGGACGACGGTCCGGGAGGCAGTCTGGAGGGCCGCGTGGACCTCGTGGGCCCGCCCCTCGCGTTCCGCCCCGCCCTTGGCCAGTTTCGAGGTCGCCCCCAGGCCGAAGACCTGGCTCGGGGCCAGGCCGCCCCGGATCGCCAGGGCGTGGCGGAACGCGGCCATTGCCAGCCCCCGGGCGGCCCGGGCGTCGACGAGCCGGCCGGGGTCGTAGCCGAGGATCGACCGGAATTCGGCCGGGTCGTAGGGGACTCGGCCGGCCAGGAGCGTCGCCGAGCCACCGCCCCGGGCCAGCAGGATCGGGAAGACCTCGGTCCCGCCGCCGGCGACGTAGACGACCGCCTTCGGGACCTCGGCCGCGTTGATCCAGCCGGCGAGTTCTTGAACCGGGTCGATCACTTGTCCTTGGGGGACAGGTCTTCCTGGATCAGGTCGAAGAAGTCGTCGTCGCTCGCATCGATCAGGGGGAGGGGCCCGGCCGCGGGGAGGTCGGGCGGGATTGGGTCCTCGAACCCGGCCTCGTCGACCGACGCGCGCTCGATCTGCTCGGGGGGCTTGGACGGGCGCTGCGACTTCCGGGGCCGCTCGGTCTCCAGCCCGGCCAGCTCCATCAGCGACTTGCGCTTGGGGGCGTCGGGCATCTCGATGATGAAGTCCTCGTTGTCCTGGTCCCCGCCCGAGCCTCCCAGGACGCTGGAGGGGCCGGCGGGCTCGTAGTCGATGGTGAAGAAGTGGCTGGCGATCCCGATCTCGACGTCGGGCAGGACGCTCTGCTCGATACTGAGCTTCAGGCCGTTGACGGTCGTCCCGTTCCGGCTCCCGAGGTCCTTGACGTGCCAGAGCCCGTGGAAGAAGTTCAGCTCGCAGTGTTTGCCCGAGACGTTCTCGAAGTCGAGACAGATCTGGCACGAGGGCCGGCGACCGACCAGGAGCTTCTCCCGATCGAGCGGGACGGGGTCGCCGCCGCCGATGGGTTTGAGCACGCCCAGGACTTTCGAGGGATCAGGCATCGAGGATTTCTCCCGAGGGGGCCGTCGGAGGGGAGAGGTGCGTCGGGAACCGCGCGTCGGGCGTCACGATAATATAAACCAGCCCGATCGGGAGACTCAAGCTCCGAGTCCGCGAGTCGTCCCCTCCCGCTGGTGAAAACCCCTTCCGGCGACGCCGGCCCGCGCGGCCCCCGGGATTTTCCGGCGGGGTCTGGATCGGCCCGTGCGGTTCGGATAGCCTCGGGTCCGGGGCCTCGGCCCTCTCCCATCCCTCGGATCGAAGTGCCCCGACGCGGAGGACGACCATGAAGAACGAAGACGCGCGGACCCTCTCCCGCCGCGACCTCCTGGCCTCCGGGTTCGTCGCCGCCGGTGCCCTGGCGCTGGGGGCCCGACCCGCCTTCGCCCGGGCCGGCGAGTACGGCCCGTTCAAGATGGGCCTCCAGAGCTATTCGCTCCGCCATTTCAAGGTGGAGGAAGCGCTGGCCAAGACCAAGGAGCTGGGGCTGCACTACTGGGAGTCCTACAGCGCCCACACCCCGGCCGACCCCGCCAAGGCCGCCGAGTCCCGGAGCCTGGCCGCCGCCTCGGGCGTCGAGATCATCGGCTTCGGCGTCTCGGGCTTTTCCAAGGACCACGACAAGAACCGCAAGCTCTTCGAGTACGGCAAGGCCCTGGGCGTCGCCTACCTTTCGGCCGACCCCACGACCGACGCCTTCGATAGCCTCGACAAGCTGACCGACGAGTACGGGATCGCCATCGGGATCCACCCCCACGGCCCCGAGGCCAAGTGGCAGACGATCGACCAGATCGCCGGCGCCATCAAGGGCCACAACGAGAAGATCGGGATCTGCCTCGACACCGGCCACCTCCTCCGCTCCCGGCAGGATCCCGTCCAGGCCGTCGACGTCTTCGGCAAGCGGATCTACGGCGTCCACCTCAAGGACGTCAAGGACGCCAAGACCTTCACCATCCTGGGCGAGGGAGATCTCCGGCTCGCCGACCTCCTCCAGGGGCTCGCCCGGCTCAACTACTCCTACGGCCTGGCCCTGGAATACGAGGAGAGCGAGAACGACCCGATGGCCGACATCCGGAAGTGCCTCCAGGCGACCCGGGACGCCGTCAAGACGATCAAGGCCTGAACCCGAGGTCGGGCCAACATGGGCGCGTGGTTAGCGGGCAATCAGAAAAGACTCTGCTAGCCGGACCTCGAAATCGCGATAATGTCTTCACCGACCACGAGCCACGGACCACGGACCACGGAACCGAGAGGATTCGCCGCAGTGTTGCCCCGAGTGCTCGAACCCGAGGTGATGGACCGGCCCGAGGAGGTCCGCGAATACGACGCGATGGACCACTCGGCGACGATCGTCCGGTTCGTCGCCGACTTCCTGGCCGCGCACGGCCCGGGTCGGGGGGGAGAGGTCCTGGACGTCGGGACAGGCCCCGGGAGGCTCCCGATCGCGCTCTGCCGGGCCGACCGCCGGGTCCACCTCCTCGGCGTCGACCTGGCCGGGCCGATGCTCGACCTGGCCCGGCGGAACGTCGCCGAGGCCGGCCTGGCCGACCGGATCCGGTTCGCCCGGGGGGACGCCAGGGCCTTGCCATTCCCCGATGGCCGGTTCGAGGCGGTCCTCTCCAACACGATCGTCCACCACATCGCCGACCCCTCCCCCGCGCTGGCGGAGATGGTCCGCCTGGTCGCCCCCGGCGGAACCCTGATGGTCCGCGACCTGTTCCGCCCCGCCGACGCGGACGAGGTCGACACCCTGGTCGACCGCCACGCGGGATCCGAGGCCCCGGCCGCCCGCTTGCTGTTCCGCGACTCGCTCCGGGCGGCCTTGACGCTCGGAGAGGTCCGCGACGCCGTCGGGAGGCTCGGGCTCACGGCCGACGAGGTCGCGCCGACCTCCGACCGCCACTGGACCTGGACCTGGCGCAGGCCCGCCTGAAGCGGCCGGGACGACCGCACCGATGATCCCCGGACCCCGAGACGTGACCACCCGGTCGCCCGACGGCAAGACGCTCCGGGGGCGGATCTGGACCGTTGCAGGGCCTCGCGCGTCCCTGATCGTCGCGCACGGCCTGGGCGAGCATGGGGGGTCCTATGCCCGGTTCGCGGGGGAGATCACCTCGGCCCTCGGAATCAACGTCGTGGCCTTCGACTTTCGGGGGAGCGGCCGGAGCGAGGGAAAACGGGGCGTCGTCCGGGCCTACGACGACCTCACGATCGACCTGGCCGCCGCGATCGACTGGGCCGGCCGCGAGTCGCCCGGGATCCCGCGGTTCCTGCTCGGCCATTCCAACGGCGGGCTGGTCGCGATCCGGTCGGTCCTCAGGCGGGACCTCGGTCTCTCGGGATTGATTCTCTCGAATCCTTCGCTCCGGCTCTCGGCCCGGGTCCCCACCTGGAAGCGGGCGGTCGGCGCGGTCCTCCGCCGGGTCGCGCCCGGCGTCACCCTGAGGACCGGCCTGACCAACGACCAGCTCACCCGCGACCCCGACGCCATCGCCGATATCGAGCGCGACGACCTCCGCCACTCCCGGATCAGCCCGCCCCTGTTCTTCGGGATGAGCGAAGCCGGACCCGAAGCCCTGGCCCGGGCCGGCGAGATCACCCTGCCGACCCTGATGATTCTCGGCGAGGCCGACCCGATCATCGACCCCAACGCCGGCCGGCTGTTCTTTGACAAGCTCGGATCGGAAGACAAGACGCTCCGGTCCTACCTGAACATGCGCCACGAACCCTTGAACGAGCTGGGACGCGAGGCGGTCGTGGCCGACCTCAAATGCTGGCTGGCCGATCGGTTGCCGCCCCCCCCTGCCCGGGGGTGAGGGGAGGCGGATCCGCTCGCGGCGAGGGTCAGAAACGATCCGGGATCGGAAATGGTTGATGGCCAATGGGTGATAATCGATAAGCGGAACGGCGCGCGATGCCGATCCCGGGGAAATTTCCGGGGCTTTCTCGCCCATCAATCATCGTCCATTGGCCATAACTCATTGCCGGGTCACGGAAATGTTTCCGGATAGCGTCTCAGCCCGGGTGGGCGCCCAGTGGGGCCGTGGGGTCGAGGCGATCCCGGCCTTGGCCGTGGTCGGCGAGCCCCTGTTCCCGGGCCTGCGTCTGGTCCTGCACGGGCTTGACGCCCTCGCCCATCTCTTCGATGAGCTTGCCGCCGAGCCAGCCAGTGTAGATCGTGATCGCCCCGGCGGTGAGACCGAGGACCCGGGCGGCGAGGCAGGTCCGGCGGCCCCGGTCGTGGTCCCGGACCCGGAGGACGTAGCTGGCGGTCATCAGGCTGCTGGCCAGGGCATTGCCGAGGGCGTGGGTGGTGGCGACCTCGTGGCTGGGCCGATCCTTGGGGATCTGGCTGTAGTCGCGGAGCCCGGTGACGATCGCCCCGGCGGCGCCGATCAGGCCAACGGCCATGCTGACCCGGGCGACGTCGTCGTAGGCCCGGTCGCCGGTGGCCAACGCGAGGCCATCGCAGACGTTGCTCACGGTCCAGGCCCCCAGCGGGACGGCGACGATCGCCGGGTGCGGGCTGTGTCCGATCAATTCTTCGGTCTTGTCAACGGCGAGCGAGATCGGGTCCATGGATGTTATCCTCGGGCGGATTCCTCCGGGCCGGTGGGCCCGTCGGTCGATGATGGGGGAGAATGCGAACGCCGTGCCGACTGGCACGCCGGATGCATCATCGGGCCGGCAGGCGAGCGCCAGTCGGCCAGGGTATCGGGCGTCGCTTTCGAACCCCGGAGGACCGATCCCCGTGTTTCCCCCCCTTCGACTCCGAGAGGCCCTGAGCCTCGGCGGCCTGACCCCGCGCGAGCTGGCCGTCCGGACTTGGCTCAAGATCGACGAGAACGAGATCCAGACCCGGTCCGCCGCCATCGCCTTCTACGCGATGCTGGCCCTCGTCCCGTTCATCGGCCTGATCCTGACCCTCGCCGTCCAGCTCCTGCCCGACCTGACCGGCGGCTCGGCCCAGGCCAGCGCGATCAGCAATCAGACGGTGCAGCAGTTCCGCGCCACGATGCAGCAGGCCCTGCCCAAGGAGGCCTCCGAGGAGATCGAGCGCCAGATCGTCGACATCCAGAAGAAGCCTCCGGTCGGCCTGATCTCGTTCGGCCTGGCGATCACGCTCTGGCTGGCCTCCAGCCTGTTCGTCGCGGTGATCGACGCGCTGAACCGGATCTACGGCGTCCACGAGCGTCGGGGCTTCGTCAAGCTCCGGCTCGTCGCGATCCTGATGACCGTGGTCCAGGCCGTCATCCTGATCGGCTCGCTGGTGCTGATCGTGGCGGGCCCGGAACTCCTTCAATGGTTCGGATTCCGCACGGCCAACTCGTGGCTGGCGACCTCCACTCAGTACGCGATCGTCCTGGTCATGGTGCTGGCCAGCTTCGCCCTGACCTACTTCGTCGCCCCCGACTCCGATCAGAAATGGGAATGGATCACGCCCGGGAGCCTGGCCGGGAGCATCCTGTTCCTGCTGGCCACGGTCCTGTTCCGGGTCTACGTCCAGAATTTCGGCAACTATGGGAAGACCTACGGGTCGCTCGGCGGCGTGATGGTCCTCCTGTTCTGGTTCTGGATCAGCAGCCTGGTCCTCCTGGGGGCGGCGCAGGTGAACAAGCTGATTGAGGATTCCTCGCCGCTCGGCAAGAACGTCGGGCAGCGGACCAACCCCACCGAGGCCCCCGACTTCGGCGCCATGAAGCCCGAGCCGGCCAATCCGTGATTCCTCAGATCGAGGCAATCGCCGCCTCGATCGTCGGCCGGATCAGGTCGGGGAACGCGGCGACGAGCTTGCCGGAGTCGAGCGAGACGTCGGCGGGGCGGGGCTCGGCCGCGATCATGTCGGCCCGCCGGTTGGCCCGGACGAGCCCGGGATCGAGCCCGAGCGCGGCGGCCGACCGCCTCATCAACTCGAACCGGCTGACCCGCTCGGCCCCGGCGACGTGGAATAGCCCGGCCTCGTCCGAGGCCGCCAGCCGGGCCAGGATCCGGGCCGCGGTCGCCAGGTCGAGCGGGGTCCGGTGCTCGTCCTCGAAGAACGCCTGCGGCTCCCCCCGCCGGATCGCCCCGATCGCCCGGTCGAAGAAGGAGGCTCGGCCCGACCGGCTCGGCCCGAAGAGCAAGCAGATCCGCGCCACGACCCCACCGGGCACGGCCAGGACGGCGGGCTCGGCCTGGCGCTTGGTCCGCCCGTAGGCGAGGACCGGCTCGGCCGGGTCGTCCTCGCGGTTCCAGGCTCGGGAGCCGCTGAAAACGAGGTCGGTCGAGGTGAAGACCAGGCGTCGGCCGCGGTCGGCGGCCCATCCGGCGATCCGGCGGGTGGCCTCGACGTTCAGGGCCTGAGCCCGGGCCGGGTCGAGCCGGACGGCCTCGGCCGCGCTGAGGGCCGCGGCGTGGATGATCGCCTCGGGACCGGCCTCGTCCAGGGCCCTCGCCGTGGCCCCGGGGTCGGTCAGGTCGATCGGACGCAGGGGGACGCCGCTCCGAGTGCCGGTCTCGGTCCCGCTCCAGGCGATCGGCTCGTGGCCGCCGATCCGGAGCCGGTCGATCAGGTAGGCCCCGAGCTGCCCGCTGGCGCCGGTCAGGAGGATGCGCATCGGTTTGCCGGATCGCTTGGTAAGGGTTTGGGCCGGAGAATCGTCACAGGATACGCCCGGGTCCGCCCCGGCCGCCAGCCTCCGCTGGAGTCCCACACCCCGCCGGCCGATGGTTTGAACATGTGCAGGTGACGAGGCGAGGACGCCGGGGGCGAGCATGGATATTCGCGACTTGCCGGTCGACGACCTGGTCCTCGACCCGAACCTGAACCTGCGCGATCGCCTGGACGATTTCGCGGTCGAGCGGTACGCCGAGGCGTTCGAGCGGATCCCGCCGGTGACGGTCTTCGCCATCGAAGGCCGGTGGCTCCTGGCCGACGGCTTCCACCGCCACGCGGCGGCGATCATCCTCAATCGCCGGACTCTCCCGGCCGAGGTTCGCGAGGGGGCTTTCTCCGACGCACTCGACTTCGTCGCGGGCGTTAACCTGTTCCACGGGCTCCCCCTGAGCCGGGCCGAACGCCGGAGGGCCGTCGAGGTCAAGCTCCGGCTCCACCACGACTGGTCCGACCGCCGGCTCGCCGAGGAATTGGGGACCGGCCGCGAACTGATCGCCCGGGTCCGCAAGCAACTGGTCGAGGCTGGGCAGTTGCCGGCCTCCGCGTCGCGGGTCGGGGCCGACGGCAAGACCTACCCGTCGGCGGGCCTGCCCCGCGACCCCAACGAGCACCTGCCTAAAGGCCAGGCGATCGGCCAGCAGGACGACCCCCGAGACCGGGGCGGGCGCGAGTCCGACGTCTGGGACGACACCCGCGACCCGCTCCCGCCGGTCGATCGCCCGACCGCCGGGGCTGACCTCCCGACCGCCCCGTGGGACGACGTCTCGGCCAAGGCCGTCGCCCTCGCCCCTCCCGTGCCGACCGCCGCGCCGACGATCGACGAGATGCTCAGCCTGATGACGACCCAGGTCACCGACGTCCTCGCCTGGACCCAGGCCGAAGGGTTCGTCGAGGCGTACCGGACCGCCGGCCCCAACGCCCGAGGGCTCTTCCATCACGCGGCCCTCAAGCTGGCCGCCCGGGTCGACCAGCTCCGTCAAGCCTGAGTCCTGAATCCTCAGAGCAGGTCGCAGAGGACGGTATCGGCGAGGAACAGCCCTTCGCGGGTGAACCGGACCCGGTGGCCGTCGTCCTGGAGCAGGCCTCCGGCGACGTGGCGGGGCAGGGCGGGGCCAACGAGGGCTTCGAGGTCGAAGCCGGTCCGGCGCTGGAAGTCGTCGCGGTCGATCCCGAGGACGGTCCGCCGGAGCATCTGGATGATCGTCTCGCGGGCCCGGGCCTCGGGTCCGAGGGCCTCGGTCGGCCCGGTCGGATCCCGCCCGTCCCCGATCCGGCGGAGATAGGCGGGGAGGTCGCGGGTGTTGCTCGACCGGACCCCTCCGACGTAGCGGGCCGCGCCCAGGCCGACGCCGAAATAGGCGTCGTTGGCCCAGTAAACCAGGTTGTGCCGCGACTCGTGGCCGGCCCGGGCGAAGTTGGAGATCTCGTACATCGCCAGCCCCTCGGCGGCGAGCCGGTCGATGGTGTGCTCGTACATCGCCCGCTCGGATTCCTCGTCGACCGGCCGGACCAGCCCGGCCCGCTCCTGCTTCCAGAGCGCGGTCCCCTTCTCGAACACCAGCCCGTAACAGGACAGGTGCGACGGGTCCAGCGCCAGCGCGGTCGCCAGGTCGTCGGCCCAGAGCCCGGGGGTCGAGCCGGGGACGCCGAAGATCAGGTCGAAGGACCAGAACGGGAACCGGGGCCGGACGAGGTCGAGCGCCCGGGGGATCTCGTCGGGGCCGTGGTTCCGCTCCAGGGCCCGGAGCAGCTCGGGCTGGAACGACTGGGCCCCGAGGCTCACCCGGTTCACCCCGCCGGCGGCCAGGACGTCGGCCTTGGCGGCGTCGAGGGTGCCGGGGTTGGCCTCGACGGTCCACTCGCCTCCGGGTGTCAGGGGGAAGGTCCGGCGGACATCGGCCAGGAGCCGGTCAAGCTGGCGGGCGTCGAGCCGGGTGGGCGTCCCGCCGCCGATGAAGATCGTCTCGACCGGGTGCGGCCCGCCGAGGGCGTCCATCTCGCGGCTGAGAGCTTCGAGGTAGCGGTCGGCCATGTGGTCCGACCCGGCGAGCGAGGCGAAGTCGCAGTAGCCGCACTTGTGGGCGCAGAACGGGACGTGGACATAGGCCGCTCGGGGCCAGACCCAGGGGTCGGCCGCCTCGGGGCCGGCGGGCCGGGTCGGTCCGGAGAGGAGGGTCATGGAACTCCGGGGCTCAGGGGACGGCCTCGATGAACCGGACCTCGGGGACCTCGGCCCTGACGGCGGCCTCGATCCCCATGGTCATCGTGTAGATCGTCGAAGGGCAGCCCTGGCACGAGCCGAGGAGCCGGACCTGGACGATCCGGTCGTCGTCGACCCCGACCAGCTCGACTCCGCCGCCATCGGCAAGCAGGCCGGGCCGGACGTCTCGGTCGAGGATCGCCTCGATCCGACTCCGAAGGTCCGCCGTCCGATCGGGTCCGGGCATCGTGGGCGTTGTCCTGGGCGGGGCCGCCGTGTGGAGGACCGGGTCTCGCGTCTTCAAGGGAATTGATTCTAATCCCGACGCCGACCGGCCGACAAGCCAGGGACCGCGCCCCCGTCGCAACCTCCGGAAATTCCGGTCGCATTCCCCTTGCGGGCGGGGGGATGGGTGGCGATAATCGCCCGATGCGCGGCTCGTCGGGCCGCGACTTCTTTTGGGGACGATCGGGGACGGCACCGGCCGCACGATCCGGCCTGGTCGGCGGGGCGCCTCGGGGCTTGAGGCGGAGCGCCAGCATCGGGCGACGGATGGGACAAGGCGAGACATGGCGGACGCGGTCAAGATCCGGGTCGAGTTGCGCGACCCGGCCAAGAACAAGGGGACCGGGACCAAGTTCTCCCGGCGGCTCCGGGCCAAGGGCCGGATCCCGGCCATCATCTACGGCCACAAGCAGGCCCCCACGCCGATCTCGATGTCGCGCGAGTCAGTCTGGGAGATGATCAAGAAGCGGACCCACCTGGCCGAGCTGGAGATCGACGGCGGGGCGGCCGAGACCGTCTTGGTCCGCGACATCCAGTGGGACCACCTGGGCAAGGAGATCATCCACCTCGACTTCGCCCGCGTCTCGGCCGGCGAGTCGATCGAGACCGAGGTCCGGATTGACCTCCGAGGAACCGCCCCCGGGGTGGCCGAGGGAGGCATCCTGGAGCAGCTTATCCACGCCATCGAGGTGACCTGCCGGGCCGACGCGATTCCCGACAGCCTCAAGGTCGACGTCTCCGGGCTCGCCATCGGCGGCGGGATCCACGTCAAGGAGCTGACTCTGCCCGAGGGCGTTTCGGTCAAGTCCGACCCCGAGGCCCTGGTCGTCCACGTGACCAGCAAGGCCGCCGAGGAACCGGCCCCCGAAGCGGCCGAGGGGATCCAGCCCGAGGTCATCAAGCCCGAGCGCAAGGAGAAGGAGGAGTGACCCCTCCCCGACCAGCCCCGAAGGGCGCCTAGGGCATGTTCAAACTGGTCGTGGGGCTCGGGAACCCCGGGAGCAAGTACGACGGGACCCGGCACAACATCGGCTACGAGGTCGTCGACCGGCTCGCTGCGGGTGGGTCGGGGGCGAGGTCTTCGCGGAAGTTCGAGGGGCAGCTCGCCGAGGCGGAGATCGACTTCCGCCGGGTCCTGCTCCTCAAGCCCGAGACCTTCATGAACCTCAGCGGCCGGTCGGTCGTGCCGGCCCTCCGGTTCTACAAGCTCGACCCGGTCGACCTCCTGGTGGTCTGCGACGACCTGAACCTCCCCCTGGGCAAGCTCCGGATCCGCAAGGGCGGCTCCGATGGCGGCCAGAAAGGGCTCCGCGACATCTCCGCCCAGCTCGGGACCGAGGACTACGCCCGGCTCCGGGTCGGGATCGGCGACCGGGGCCCAGTCGAGGCCGCCGACTTCGTCCTGAGCCGGTTCCGCCCCGCCGAACGCCCGGTCGTGGACGACGCCCTGATCGAGGCCACCCAGGCCGTCGCCGTCTGGGTCGCCCAGGGGGCCGACGCCGCGATGAACCGATTCAATGGTCCCGCCAAATAATCCCGGGCTTGCGACCCGACGCCGCTTCCACCTTGAGGAGAAAGCCTTGCCAGTCAATACGTACGAGGGGATGTTCCTGCTGGATAGTGCCAAGGTCGCCGTGAACTGGGACGACTCGGTCCGCCAGGTCCACGAGATCCTGGCCAAGCACAGCTCGGAGATCGTCGCCAGCCGCCAGTGGGACGAGCGCCGGCTGGCCTACGCGGTCGACGGGCACAAGAAGGGGACGTACTTGCTGACCTACTTCAAGACCGAAGGGGCGAACCTCAAGGAGATCGTCGCCGACTGCCGGCTGAGCGAGCTGATCCTCCGCGAACTGGTCCTGAAGGTCCATCCGAAGTTGGTCGCCCACCTGGTCGACCGCGCGATGACCTCGACGCCCGGCGAGGGCGAGGAAGGCCCGCGCGAGGAGGAGGACGACCGCCCCCGCCGCCGCCGCCGCGAGGACTGAGACGGCCGGCCCTCAGGGCGTTTCGGGTCATCGCCGGCCCTCGGGGCGGCCGATACCCAATCCCGGTCGGGCGTTGACGTTCCACGATCGCCGCTTGTCGCCTCGCCGGGGATGTGGTAGCCTCCCCTAGGGAACAAGCGTCTACGCCCGGGCGGACGGTCGGGAATCGGCGGTCCCTTCATTGATCGAGGGAGGTAGCAGCGATGGGCCAGGCCCAGATGAACCGAGTTTTCCTGATGGGTAACCTGACACGCGACCCCGAATTGCGTCGCCTCCCCAGCGGGACCGCCGTCACCGAGCTGGGCCTGGCCCTGAACCGGGTCTACACCGGCAAGGACGGCGAGAAGCGCGAGGAAGTGACCTTCGTCGACGTGACGGTCTGGGATCGCCAGGCCGAGACTTGCTGCCAGTACCTCAAGAAGGGCAAGTCGGTGCATGTCGAAGGCTACCTCAAGATGGACAGTTGGGACGACAAGACGACCGGCAAGAAGCAATACAAGCTGAAGGTCCAGGCCGACCGGGTCCAGTTCCTCGACCGTCGCGAAGACGCTGCTGGCGGCGGAATGGGGGGCGAGGATGAGTACGCGGCCCCCGCTTCCGCCCCCGCCCCCGCCCCCGCCCCCCGCCGGGCGGCCCCCGATGCCCGACCGGCCGGCAACGGTCCGTCCCGGGGCGGCTACGGCAACAGTAACGGCAACAACAACGCCCCCGCGCCCGGAGCGACGCCCCGACGAGCCCCGGCGCCCCCCGTCGACTCCGATGCCGACGACGACGACATCCCCTTCTGACCCCGAACGCCCGGGAGCCAGCCCTCGCGAGCCGGCGGGCCCCGACCTCCAGCGACGACCGCCCCCAGGAGTGAGTGTTGCATCATGGCCAAGATGACCGACAAGAAGCCGGGTAAGGCCAAGCCCAAGGCGAAGGCCAAGGCCGGTGCCAAGAAGGCCGCCCAGTCCGCCAGCACCCGGACCACCACCCTGGCCGCCCCGACGGCCGCCCGCCAGCCCGGGGTCGATCGTCGGCGGAACCACCCGACCCGCTCCAAGGACGGGTACATGCAGATTCTGCTGACCCACACCGTCCCCCACTTCGGCCAGCCCGGCGACCTCGTCAAGGTCCGCCCCGGCTTCGCGCGGAACTACCTCCTGCCGCAGGGGCTGGCCACCTTCGCCACTCCCCACAACCTCCGGATCGTCGACAAGCACCGCCAGCGGCTCCGCCAGCTCGAAGAGGCCCGCCGGAGCGACCTCCTCCAGATCGCCGCCCAGATCGCCCAGCGGTCGATCACGATCGAGGCCAACGCCAACCCCGAGGGCCACCTCTACGGCTCGGTCTCCGCCGATCAGATCGCCGACGCCCTGAAGGCCGACAACTTCGCGATCGAGGTGGACAACGTCAAGATCGAGGGGCCGCTCAAGGAGCTGGGCCTCTACACCATCCGGCTCTCGCTGGGTCAGGACGTCGAGACCGAGGTCAAGCTCTGGGTCGTCCCGACCCACGTCGACGAGCCCACCGCCTGAGTCATCACTTCGGGCGGCTGATAACAATTCAAATTTGGATGGCAAATTTCAGAGCCAGCCGATACCATTGTACAGGTACGGCTGGCTCTCTCCGTCGATGACCTTCCGGAGAGGCCGGTCAAAGTTAATCGGGATCGGTCTCGAAGTTCGATACAGAATTGACGAGTCTTGGGGGTCGAAGCCGACGGATCTCTTCGGGGTTTGCCTGAACATGCCAAGCAAATCCAATGATCGGTCCAACGAGAATGGGAGACAGCGAACTTTTGGTGTCGTTGACAAACAATCACCGAATCTAGGTGACCGCCTCCCGCCTCAAAACATTGAGGTTGAACAATGCGTTCTGGGCGCCGCGCTTCTTGACAATGATACTTTGCACGACATCGTCCAAATTCTTAAAATTGAAGACTTTTATCGCGATAGTCATCAAGTTATTTATAAAACAATTCGGGATCTCTACGAACTTGCCAGACCTGTTGACGGAATTATCCTCGCGGAGGAGCTGACCAAGAGAGGTGAGCTTGAGCAGGTCGGCGGTGATGAAGCCATTCGGACAATCCTTGAAGCTCCGCCGCATGCAGCGAATGCGAAATTTTACGCCCAGATCGTCCGCCAGAAAGCCGTTAGCCGGGAATTGATTGAAGCGGCGAACGAGATTCTTCGAGATGGTTACTCGAATAGCTTTAGCTCCGACGACTTACTCCAGTCCGCCGAGCGAAAGATTTTCGCCATCGCCGAGGAGCAGTCCACGGGCGAGACCGTCGAACTGAAGGACGTGATCGTCTCCGCGATGGACCGGATCACGGCGAGGGCTGAGGATCGCCACGCCGTCACCGGGGTCGGGACCGGCTACTTCGACCTCGACGAGATCACCGGCGGCTTCCAGGGCTCGCAGCTCATCATCCTGGCCGCCCGGCCCTCGATGGGCAAGACCGCGCTGGCGCTGAACATCTGCGAGCACGTGATCTGCGACCTCAAGAAGGCCGTCCTGTTCGTGAGCCTCGAAATGGGCGAGTTGGAGCTGGTCGAGCGGCTGCTCTCGTCGCGGGCGAGGGTCGACGGCCACAAGCTCCGGACCGGCAAGAATCTCGGACAGCAGGATCTGGTCGCGCTCGGGCGGGGCTACGCTGAACTCCGGGCGGCCCCGCTGTTCATCGATGACACCCCCGCGCGGAACATGCTCCAGGTGACGGCCAACGCCCGCCGGCTCAAACTCCGCCAGGACATCGGCCTGATCTGCATCGACTACATCCAGCTCGTCGATTCGGAGGAGTCGCGCGACAGCCGCCAGGAGCAGATCGCCAAGATCAGCCGGCGTCTGAAGCAGCTTGCCCGCGAGCTGAACATCCCCGTGGTCGCGCTCTCGCAGCTCAACCGGGCCGTCGAGAACCGCGAGGACCGCCGTCCCCGGATGGCCGACCTCCGCGAGTCCGGGGCGATCGAGCAGGACGCCGACCTCGTCCTCCTGCTCCACCGGCCCGAGTATTACGACGCCAACGACCAGCCCGGCGTCGCCGAGCTGATCATCGCCAAGAACCGCTCGGGGGCCACCGGCTCGGTCAAGTTCGCCTTCATCAAGAACCTCACCCGGTTCGAGAACCTGGCCCAGGGGGCCGATCCGGGGGCGAACTTCTGATCACTCTCAGGCGAGCCGCCAGGGCCCGATGGCGATCGGGGTCGCTCCGTCGACCGCCAGGTCGGCCAGGACCCGGCCGAGCAGGCATGAGAACTTGAATCCGTGGCCGACCCGAGGGCTGGCGACGATCACGGTCGGAGTGCCGGGCCTTGGGCGCTCGGATCGCCGGGCGGAGGACATCCGATGATCGAGTTCCCCACTGTCTCCCGCGAGTTCCGAAGCCTGATCGGCCGCCGTCGGGAGTTGCAGACGCTGCTGGGCTCGGTGTTCGCCGGCCTGGGGATCTTCCTCCAGAACACGCTGAGCGGGGGGCTCCCTGACTCGCTGGGCATGATCCGCCGGCATGTCTTCGCCTTCTACGCGGTCCTCCTGATGGTCCCGAGCGTGATCCTGGCCCTCCGGATGGCACGGCTCCACGGCGGCCTGGTGCTCAACGGTGTCCTCTACGCCCGGTTGATGCAGGGGCAGGACTTCACCCCGTCGGGGGACTACCGGGACGCGGCCAGGCACAATGACACGGGGGTCTCGTTCCTCCAGTTCGCCCTGATGGACCTGATCGCGGGATTCTCGACGGCGGTCCTGGCCGTGGCGCTGGACGCCCCGAAGGGGGCCGCCCTGATCGCGGCAACCCGCGTGTTCGAGGATGGGACGAGATGGTAGATTCATCGTGGCGTGATCGTACCCTTGGAGGTCAGAACCGATGGCCACGATTTCCCGATCGATGACCGAACAAGAGTTTCTCGAGCTCCGCGACGACGATGGGATCGAGCGAGAGTTGATCCGAGGTGAATTGAGGGAGCGGCCGATGACGCCCCGCAATTTCGCCCACAGCGCCGTCATCATCAACATCGGCCATCAATTGAAACTTTGGATGAAACGTCAACCCAGGCCACGCGGCTGCGTCGTGGGCGGTGAGGCCCGGGTGCGGTTGCGCCACGACCAGCCGACCTTTGTCGGGGTCGATGTCGCTTACGTCTCGGGCGAGGCAATGCCGGAGTCACCGAGGGACGCAAAGTTTGTCGACGGTCCGCCGGTCCTGATCGTCGAGATTCTCTCGCCTCACGACGAATACCAGGATATCACGAACAAGATCGCGGAATATCTGGATGCCGGCGTCCCGCTGATCTGGCTTGCCGACCCGAGATTCTCGACCATCATCGTCCATCGCCCCGACGCGAAGCCGGATCTCTTCAACGCCGGTCAGGAGATCGCGGCCGAGCCGCATCTGCCGGGGTTTCGGGTCGCGGTCGCGGACCTGTTCGAAGACCTGGGGGACTGATCGCATCAATGCGCCCGGGGGGAAATCCCGCGACCGGCGGACGGCCGATCGCGGGGGCGAGGGCTTCCGACCGGAAGCCGCTATCGGTGAAGCTCGGGTCAGCTATCGACCACCGTCTTGATCAGGAACGTCGCCTGGGTGAAGGTCGGGATGTAGGCCGGCGGCACCACCTCGGAGAGTGTCGGGATCCGTCGAGCCTGGGTCCGCCCGGCGTAGCGGTCGCCCCGGGCTCCGAGGCTCTCACGCCAATCCTTCGGCGTCTTCCCCGGGTCCTTGCCGGTCGCGTCCTTGGCGATCCCCATCAAAAGTTGGTTGAATCGGTCGCGATCGGCGTTGATCGTTTCGATCCTCGTGACGTCCCCCGCGAGCTGGGTCTGCGCCGAGAGGGCAGCGCGCTGGGCCTCGATCATGGCCTGGGAATAGGAGAACTGGAGGGCGGGATCGTATTCGTAGGCGAGCGTCTTCGAACTGGGGACGCCCACCATCGGGCCTTTCACTCCGGTCGCTCGCGTGATGACCGGCAAGCCGAAGGAGTCGTAGGAGATCGAATCGCCGGGCCGGGGCGAGACCTCGGGAGGGGCCGGCGGGGCATAGAACCGCCGGACGTTGAACCGCTCGCCCTCGACGAACAGGACGCCCGGCGAGCCCGGCCCGCCGACCGGCTTGACCTCGTATCGGAGCAGATCCTTCATCAGACCGACGAGGACGTCGAGGAACTCCTCGGGTTTCCGGCCCCGGAGGGTCTCGGTGGCGACCCGGCGGACGACCGGCGACTTGCCGTAGACCGCGAGCACCGCGAGGGTCTTGGAGGCGACCGGCGACTCGATCTGGCCGAGGAGCTGGATGGCGATCTCCTGGTCGCGCGAGCCCCCGCCGCCGAACTCGCGATAGACCGCCGAGACGGCCGCCGGTTCGGTGATGGCCTCGAGCGCGGCCCGGGCCTCGGCCTGTTTCTTGCCGCCGTGGATGTCCTTGTGGCACTTCTTCAACTGCGCGAGCCAGGTCTTCTCGGCCTTCTTTTGCTCGGAGTCGGCGGCGACCTGGGCGGCGGTCATCCACTGGCCGTCGTGCTTCTTGTAGCCCAGCTTCTGCCAGGCCAGGTCCTTCTTCGGGTCGAGCTCGATCACCTTGCCGAGGTGGACGTAGGCCTCGGGCCTCAAGCCGTTCTGCTCGCACCAGAGGGCCAGCTTCCACTGGGCGGCGGCCGTGGCGGGGGTCTTCTCGCGGGTCGCGTTGTAGTCGGCGAGGGCCCGAGCCTCGTCGGGGGTGGCGGGCTCGGCCTTGGGGGCGGGCTGGTTATCCCCTACCGGCGACGGCGACGGCGACGGGGCCGGGTCCTGCGCGGCCAGGATCGCCGCGCTCACGAGCCAGACGCGGAGCATCGCGGAGCCTCCCCGGTTCGGTTGCCGACGGCCGACTCGCCGTCGAGAGTCAGACCCATCTCACGATAGCCGACGCCCCCCGATCGGGCAAGAAAAGGGGCGCGGTTCGTGAACCCTGCTCACCGGGCCGGTCGGTCGCGGAGGCCGTCGCGGAGGGCCCCGAAGGTGGTCCGGGCGTCGCGGTCGAAGACGAACCGGGCGGGGATCCCGACGACCCGGCTGGCACCCAGCTCGAAGAGGGCCCGCTGAGAGGAGGTCAGCTTCCGGGCGGCGATCAGGGCGGTGACGCGCCAGCCGGGCCGGCCGTCGGAGCCCTGGACCTCGCCCCGGGCCAGGTGCTGGGCCCCCTTCTCGGCGAGGTACGAGGCCACGGCGGCGGCCGTCTCGGGCCCGGGGGCGGCGGGAACCCCCACCACTTCGAGGTGGAGGATCCCCTCGGACGCCCGGACCCCGTCCATCGCGTCGAGCAGGTGGGCCAGCGGCCCGGCCTCGCCCTCCTCGGCGAGGTCCGCCAGGCTCGGGGCGTGGCCGATCAGGCAGGAGGCGGAGTCGAGCACGGTCCCTTCGGTGATCTCGCGGAGCCGGTTGTCCTTGAGCGTCGTCCCGGAACTCGTGAGGTCGACGATCACGTCGGCGATCCCCAGAGTCGGGTGCAGTTCGAGGGCGCCGTCGGAGTCGATCAACTGGTAATGATAGATCCCCCACTTCCGGAAGTGCGACCGGGTCAGGGCCGGGTACTTGGTCGAGACCCGGAAGGCCCGGCCGGACGCCTTGAACTCGGCGGTGAGGTCGACGAGGTCGATGACGTGGGTCACGTCGATCCAGCTCTCGGGCACGGCGACGACCAGCCGGCAGCCGCCGTAGCCGAGGTCGTCGACGACGACCCGGGCCGACTCGGCCTCGAAGGCCCGCTCGGCGAAGAGGTCCATCCCGGTGACGCCCAGGTGGCACCGGCCCTCCTCGACCTGGGTCACGATGTCGGTGGGCCTCATGAAGACGACGTGGAACCGGGGATGGCCCGCGATGGTCGCCTCGTACTGGCGGTCGCTGGCGCGGCGGACCTTGTAGCCGGCCGTCTTGAGGATCTCGACGACCCCCTCGTAGAGGTGCCCTTTGGAGGGGAGGGCCAGCCGGATCGGGTCGACGGGGGATCGGGACTGGCTCACGGCTTGGGCTCCCCGGCGACGATCCGGATCAGGTTCCGCGCGGTCACGGGGTCGGTCGTCCGCCTCCGGTGGTCATGGAGGGTCAGGGCGTCGGCCCCCCGGTCGTCGCCGACGACGACGGTCCGGCCGGCCCGAAGCTCGGCAGCCCGGCCTTCGGGGTCGACCCGGGCGGACTCGGGCTCCAGGATCGCCCGGACCCCCGCCGATCGGAGCTGGGCGGCCAGTCGAGCGGCCTGGGGAAACGACTCGGACCGGGAGGGCACGACCAGGATCGTTTCGGGCCCCGGCGGCCGGGGCGATCGGCCCTGGGCCTCCAGGGCCCCGTCGAGCCGTTCCAGCCCGAAGGCGAATCCGACCCCCCGGTCGTCGCGGTCGCTCCCGAGGACCCGGGCCAGCCCGTCGTAGCGTCCGCCCCCGCAGACCTCCACCGGCCCGGCGGGGGTCGGCGCCACGATCTCGAAGACCATCTGCGAGTAGAACCCGATCCCCCGGCCGAAGCCGAGGTCAAGCTCGACCGCGTCGGCCGGGACCCCGTGGTCCCCCAGCCGGCGGACCAGGGCCCCGAGCGAAGCCACGGTGGCCGGGGCGGACTCACCGTAGTCGCGCGCCAGGCAATCCAGGACCTCGCCCGTCCGCCCCTTCAGGCCGGCCAGCGCCTGGACCTGGTCGCGGACCCGGTCCAGGGTCGCGAGCCACTCGTGGCCGAGGTCCCACTTCCGGCGGAGCCGGCGGATGATCTCGTGCCCGGGCCGGCGGCCGTTGACCACCGGGACCAGCGTCCGGAACAGGCGATCGATCCCCCCGAGGTCGGCCGAGTCGACCGGCAGGGCGATCCTCTCGGCGGCCGATCCCTGGCGGATCCAGGCGGTATAGCGGTCGAGCCCCCGGCCGATGGCGTCCACGTCGCCCCCCTCGGAGGCGGCCTCGCTGAGCATCTCCACCAGCGCCGATTGCGCGGTGGCGGGCAGACCGGAGCGTCCGAGCATCTCCAGGATCAGGCCCACGTCGCCGATCCGGACCCGGGCCCCCTGGACGCCCGCCTCGGCCAGGGTCCAGCAGGCCAGGCCGATCACCTCGGCGTCGGCGGTCGGCCCGCCGTCGCCCAGCCGCTCGACGCCGACCTGGCGGAACTCGCGGAGCCGGTCGGACCGCCCCGAAGCCTCGTGGCGGAAGGCCGTTCCGGCGTGGCTGACCCGCCAGGGGGACGCGGGGGGCGGCTCGGCCGCGGCATAGGCCCGGACGATCCCGGCGGTCATCTCGGGTCGGAGGCAGACCCGGCCCGGAGCCCCGCCGGCCAGCTCGAACAGCTTGGCGACGATCCCGGCGCCGCTCTTGCGCTCGTGGAGCTCGACGTGCTCCAGGATCGGCGTCCGGATCCGGTCGTAGCCGGCCCGGGCGAACCGGTCGAGCGCCAGCGATTCCAGGGCCGAGATCCGGGCGTAGGCGTCGGGGAGCCAGTCGGCGGTCCCCTTCACGCCGGGGACGGGCGACTCGGTGTCGGCCCGGCGGTCATCCGGCTCGATCATCGGGCGGCCCCCGATCCGGCTTCGAGGGCCCGGGCGACCTCGGCCTCCAGGTCGTCCCAGGGGATCGCCTTCCGCTCCTCGCGGGTGGTCAAATCGCGGAGGTTGAACGTCCGGGCCTCCTGCTCCGACGGCCCGACGATCACCGCGAGCCGGTGCCCCCGGCTCGACCCGTACTGGAGCTGCTTGCCCGCCTGGATCGCGTCGGGGTACACCTCGGTCCCGATCCCGGCGGCCCGGAGCCTGGCGGCCAGGGCGACGGCGTGGCGAGCCTCGGCCCCCGGGAAATAGGGGATCAGGACCGGGACGGTCGTCGCCGGGCCCTTCGACCAGCCGGCCTCCTCCAGCAGCGCGAGGAGCCGGTCGAGCCCGATCGACGCCCCCACGCCCGGCAAGGGCTGGTCGGAGAACAGCCGGGTCAGGTTGTCGTATCGCCCGCCCGAGGCGATGCTGCCGAACTTCTCCCAGCCGTCGATGGTCGTCTCGTAGACGACCCCCGTGTAGTAGTCGAGCCCCCGGGCCAGGCCGAGGTCGATCCGGAGCCGCTCCGGGGGGACGCCCGCCGCCCCGAGCAGATCGAAGATCGCCCGGAGATTGGCGATCCCGGCGGCGGCCGACTCGATCGACCCCAGCGACTCGGAAGCTCGATCGAGAACCTCGACGCCGCCCCGGCCGGCCTCGACGAAAACCATGACCTGCTCGGCCTGGTCGGGGGAGAGCCCGGCGCCGGGGCCGTCGGCGGTCCCGCCGGAGGTCAGCTCCTTCACAACGCCGTCCCGGCCGACCTTGGCGAGCTTGTCCAGGGCCCGGAGGATCGGCCCCGACTGGCCGGCGAGCCCGATCCGCCCGAGCATCGCGTCGAGGATCTTCCGATTGTTCAGGGTGATCGTGAAGGCGGGGACGCCGGCGGCGGCGAGCGCCGCGTGGATCACGTGGGCGATCTCGGCGTCGGCCAGGACGCTCTCGGTCCCGACGGCGTCGAAGTCGCATTGGACGAATTCGCGGAACCGCCCCTTGGCCGGCCGCTCGCCCCGGAAGACCGAGCCGATCGCGTACCGCTTGAAGGGCCGGCCCAGCTCGTTGATGTGCTTCGCCACGAACCGGGCCAGGGGGACGGTCAGGTCGAACCGGAGGGCCAGCTCGCCGCGCTCGCCGCCTTTGTTGGTGACCTCGTAGATCTGGCGGAGAACCTCGTCGGACCCGGCGCCCTTGCCGGTCAGGACCTCCATCCGCTCGATGTGGGGGGTCTCGATCGGCACGAAGCCGAAGTCGGCGAATGTCTTGCGGAACGTCGCCGTCATCCTCTCGCGCGGGATCATCGCCGAAGGGGGGATGTCTCGGAGCCCGCTGGCCACGCGGGGGTCGATCATGGTCGGAGGCATCCTTCGAGGAGTTCGGCACCCGCCGGTCGCGGCGAATCATCGGGTCGGTTCGTCCGAGGCGGACCGATCCGGCCCCGATCCCCCATGATAGCAACCTCGGCCCCGACAATTCAGGGCCAATTCTCGCGAGCGGATCGCTTCGAAAAAAGTAAGCGGGTGGCCGGGCGACCAGTTCGATCGCCTCGACCACCCACCCGACCACGTGGGGGGAGGACACGCGGATTATGTTGTGCGCTGAAGCGGACCTCGGGGCGACGCGAGAACGCCGCCCGGATCGCTTTCGCCTCGTCGCGCCGGGTCGCCTTCCAGAACTTTGACGGGAGACGCTCCGACGAGGGTACGAGGCATAGTTCCGACCGAAATGGAGATAAGTTTCACTATTTTTGGAAACTTCCCAGTTTCGCCGTCACGGGTGGGATGTCCGGACGTGCCGGGCCGCCCCGATCGCCGGATGATGGTCCCCGACAACGTCTTGGGGTCCCTTTCCCCTCGGGCCCGGGACTTGTTAGGATGAAGGGCGCGGATCGGATTCCACTCGGGATGCACACGGGAGGTCGCGATGCTGGGCGAGCTGACGGTCTTGATGGGCCTCCTGGCGATGGGCGAGGCCGGCCCGAGCCCGGCGATCCGGGCGGGGGAGTTCGAGGGCTGGTTCGGTTCGGCCCGCCGGGGCGAGCTGGAGATCCCGGACCCGGTGACCCGGAAGGCGGCCGGCTTCCGATACGTGTTCGTGGGCGGCTTCCGGAACGAGCGGATGCCGGGCTACTTTGCCCAGAACAAGGCCGAGCTGAGGTCGCTCGGCGTCCCCCGAAGTTTGATCCACGTCATCAATCCGCGTTCGGACCGGACTTCGAGCGAGAACGCCGAGGAGGTCCGGTCGCGGTTCCAGGCGATCGCCGCCGAGGGGCCCGAGAAGTTGGTGGTGATCGCCCACAGCCGGGGGGCCTGCGACGCCCTGGCCTTCGCGATTGGCAACGCCTCGTTCGTGGCGGTCCACGTCGAGGCCCTCTTCTTGATCCAGGGTCCCTTCGGCGGCTCGGGCGTGGCCGACTTCGCGCTGGGCCGGGGGCCGGCAGTGGACCGGCGGTTGCCCTGGCGGCACCGGTTCCTGGTCCACCTGGCGGGCCGGGTCGTCCGGGCGAGGGCCCGGGTGGCGGGGCTCGGGGTCGTGGAATCGATGACGCGGGAGGCGTCCCGGACCTTCTGGGCGAAGGTCGTGGCCGAGCACGCCGAGGCGGTCGCGACGGTCGGGCCCCGGACCTTCTTCGTCCGCTCGGAGGTCGAGCCGTCGAGGCTCCGATTCGTCCGCCGGGCGATCGCCTGCTACCTCAAGGTCTACGTCGGACCGGGCGACGGGGTCGTCGCGCTGGCGGACCAGATCCTGCCCGACTTCGGGACCGTGGTCGCCACCCTGGAGGCCGGCCACGCCGACCTGACCCAGCGTTGGCCCGCCTCCCGCGCCCCCCGGGCGACCCGGCGCGCCCTGATCCGGAGCATCCTGATGGCGGTCGGACAGCCCGAGCCGGGGGCCTCGCCTTCAGGGCTGGCCGTCCCGGAGCGCCGGCCGCGGCGCTGGCGGCCTCATCGTCGGGCCTCGGCGGAGGCGACGGCCTCGACGACGGTCCGGTAGTGGATGTCCACGGTGTCTTCCACGTCCTCGGCGTAGCCACCGGCCATGGTCACGGCGACGGGGAGGCCGGCCGACCGGCAGAGCCCAAAGACCAGGCGGTCACGCTCGGTCAGCCCCTCCTTCGAGACCCGGAGCCGCCCGAGCTGGTCAGAGAGGAAGGGGTCGGCCCCGGCCAGGTAGATTGCCAGGTCGGCCCCGGCCCGCTCCAGCGCGAGCTTCAGGCCCCGGTCGAGGGCTTCGAGGTAGGCGTCGTCCTGGGCCCCGTCGTCCAGCTCGACGTCGAGGTCGCTGACCTGCTTCTGGAGCGGGTAGTTCAGGGCTCCGTGGATCGAGAAGGTGAAGACGGTCGGGTCCTCGGCGAGGATCGAGGCCGTTCCGTCCCCCTGGTGGACGTCGCAGTCGATGACGATCACTCTCCGGGCCCGCCCCTCCCCCTGGAGGACCCGGGCGGCGACGGCCGAGTCATTGAAGACGCAGAACCCCGCGCCATGGTCGCGATAGGCGTGGTGGGTCCCGCCGGCCAGGTTGACCGCCACGCCATCGTCGATCGCGGCCCGACACGCCTCGATCGTCGCCCCGACCGACCGCCTCGACCGCTCGACCAGCGAGCCGGTCCAGGGGAGCCCCATGTCCCGGACCTCGTCGCGGGACAGGGTTCCCGCGACCACCTTGGCCAGGTATCCGGCGTCGTGGGCCAGCAAAAGTTGCTCGTCGGACGCCGCCGGGGGGATCTGCAAATCCTCCGGCGCGACGAGCCCGGATTGCTCGATCCGCTCGCGGAGCCGGGCGTATTTGATCATCGGGAACCGATGCCAGGCCGGCAGCGGGATCCGGAAGGAGTCGCAGGTAAAGGCTTTCAAGGGGCCTCGGATCGCTGGGGGACGGAGGGAGGGGCGGAGCTGGCCACCGACGGAATCAGAGTGATTGCCGACCCGCCGAGGAGCCGGGGCCAGCGATCAGGTCGAGATCGAGACCGTCCCGATGGCCGAAGGACCGGGGCCAGCGGCCCCGATCCGGGCCATGCAGCCCTGGGCCCTCATCACGAGCGGGTTGTCGGCTCCGACACAGGTCTTCAGGATCGCCAGCGACTGCTGGCAGATGTCTTTCGCCCGGCCGCGGTCGCCCCCCACCAGGTACATCTCCGCGAGGTCGATCAGGCTGATCGCATGGGGGAGGGGATTCGCATCCGAGGTGAGCCGGCAGAGGTCCAGGGCGCGATGGAGGGACGCCCGGGCCTCGACCAGGTCTCCCCCTTGCGCCAGGCTCAGCCCGAGGTTCCGGAGCCAGAGGGCATATTCCAGGCTCCGGTCCCCGAAGTGGTCGCGGGCCAGGGCCACGAGATGCCGGGCCGTCGCGGACGCCCCGGCGAAGTCGCCCCGGCCCATCGATCGGTGGAACCCCTCGACGTTTCGCTCGTACTCGGCCGCGACGGCTGGGGCAATGGAGCTGGCTCGCGGGCTCGGAGGCTCCGGGACGCCGGGCCCCGATCGATCGCCCGGGTCGCCGCGGCGATCGAAGATCAGGTCCTGGGCCAATCGGTCGAGGTTGTCAAGGGCCGGCGCCAGGGGGATCTTTCCGGCGGAGGCCGCCGGTGGCGATGGGGCCCCGACCGGGCCCGGTCGGGGGCCGCCCGCCGCCGGGGCCACGGGCGAGGCGGGATCCGGCCGTCTCGCCGACCCGGCGCGGAGCCCTTCCAGCTCGGTCCGGGTCCGCTCGTCCCGGCCGAGGGCGTCTCGTTTCATCGCGTTCAGTTCGAGTCGGAAGCCTTCCAGGTCCTGCCGGAGCGAGATCCTCTTCGGCTCGATCGCGTCGAGCCGATCGAGGGATCCCGCGAGCCGGCCATGACGTTCGATTTGATCGCCGAGGATCTCCCGAAGCTGTTCGCGGTTCCGCTCATCGGCTTCCCGGAATCCGAGGGATGCCGCCTCGAATTCCCCCCGGAGGCCGGCGACGCTCCGCTCTCCTTCGAGTCGCGAGGTTTCGAGCCGCGCCAGGCCCGATTCCAGGTCGGCCCGACGCCCCTCGTGATCGCCGAGGGCCTGCTGGATCGAAGCCTGATCGGCCCGGACGGCGTCCAGCCCTGCGCGGAGCTCCTCGGCCTGGTCGGCGATGACCTGGCGGAGCGAGCCGTTCTCGACGCGGAGCCGCTCGACCTCCTCCCGGATCGCGACGCGCTCGGCCTCGGCGTCTTCGCGCGGACCGAGGCTCGCTTCGAGACGGCTCCCCCGCTCGGACCCCTGACGGACCGCCTCTTCGAGCGCACCGAGCCTCGATTCCAGGGCCATCGCCCGGGTGTCGGCCTCGGAGCCACGGCTCGACGACTCGGCATCCCGCCCCCGGAGTCCCTCGACCTCGACCCGCAACGGTTCGAGCTGACTCCGGGCGAAGTCGCGTTCGTCGGCGAGTCTGGCCGCGACCTCACCCGCGGAGGCTCGCCGATCGGCCTCCCATCCGGCCACGGCCTCCCCTCGGAACCCTTCGAAGGCGGCGCGGAAGGCCGAGAAGCCGGACTCCAGGGCGGCGAGGTCTCGTCGTTGTCCATCGAGTTCGGCGACGACGCGACCATGGTCCGCATCCCGCTCGGATCGGCCGTGGTCGGACTCGACGAGCCTGTCCTCGATCCCGCCGAGGCGACCGGTCAGTCGGCCGATCTCGGACTCGAATGCGAGCCGCTCGCGCTCCGATTCCTCCTTCTGTCGGAGAAACCCGTCGGGCTGCCCGGGGGGCCTCGGTGCCGACCCGTCGCCCGATGCCGGCCGAGCGACGAACCGACGTTCGCATTGATTGCAGATCACGCCCGAGCCCAGGTATTCCGGCCGGACCTTCAGGATCCGTCGACAACCCGGGCACTCGACCGCGACCCTCTCGACGTCGGGAGGGGCCACCGTCCCCTCGGGCGGTGGGGACTCATCCCTCACATCGGCCGGCGAAGGGGCGAACGGGTGGTGGCATCGCTCACACTCCCGGTCGCGCCCGATCTCTTCCGGACGGATTTGCAGGGCGGCTTGGCAATTCGGGCAGGCCACGAGAATTCGATCGGGCATGATGGCTTTAACCTCCCAATCCCTGGTCGCCTGTTCCTCCCCGATCGGCACAAGGCCGACGAACGATTCGATCCGAATTCACGCCTCGCCGTCGTCCGTCGGGTGCCGAGAATCGATTTCTCCGGAGACCGAAGTCCGGGAAAGTGGCGGGTCACCCATCAAGTGCGGACGCCGCGTCCCATTGTCGCATACCTCGACCCGAGCGGTGAAGCGTCGCGCGAGACTTTCGTCGGACCACCCCGGGTTTCGAGTCGAATCAATGTTTCCTCGGGGGGATCGCGTAGCCGTACGGGGTCGGCCAGGCCGGCTCCTTGCCGAGCGTCAGGGCCGCGTGATTGGCCCAGTAGGCGTCGCGGAGCATCTCGCGGCCGACAAGGACCAGGTCGGCCGCGCCGGAGGTGATGATCTCGCTGGCCTGGCGGGCCTCGGTGATGATTCCGACCGCGCCGGTCCCGATCCCGGTCTCGCGGCGGATCGTCGCGGCGAAGGGGACCTGATAGTTCGGGCTCGTGGGGATCTTGGCAGAGGGGACCAGCGCCCCCGAGGAGACGTCGATCAATTTGACGCCGGCCCGGCACGCCTCGCGGGCGAACGCGACCGACTGCTCCAGGTCCCAGCCGCCCTCGACCCAGTCGGTCGCCGAGATCCGGACGAAGAGGGGGGAACCCCCGGGAAGCTCGGCCTTGACCGCCTCGATCACGCGGAGCGGGAGCCGGATCCGGTTCTCCAGCGGGCCGCCGTACTCGTCGGACCTCCGGTTGCTCAGCGGCGAGAGGAAGGAGTGGAGGAGGTAGCCGTGAGCCATGTGGATCTCGACGATCCGGAAGCCGGCCGAGACGGCCCGACGGGTCGCGGCGGCGAAAGCTTCGACCACCGCGTCGATCCCCCGGTGGTCGAGCTCGATTGGGGTCGGGTCGTCCTCGTGGAACGGGATCGGGCTGGGCGCGGCGTTGTTGCACGAAGTCGCGGGGGACGCATTGTCCCCTTTTGATGAGGGCCTCACGCGAGCTTGACGCTCACCGGCATCCCCAGGTGGGTCATGATGTTCAACGCCCG
>JAABUJ010000495.1_pt1 | contig 76969 bp, 79 predicted proteins | sample 5559131 | NCBI WGS metagenome assembly JAABUJ01 (sample SAMN10711875, study PRJNA513366) | rock metagenome | isolation source: Antarctica rocks | place: Antarctica: Victoria Land, Mt New Zealand nord | collected 2016-01-07 | reverse complement strand
GCGCTCCGGCGCGAGCTGATCCGCCACGAATACTGGGCACAAGCACACGCCATGACCACCACACCACAAATCACGCCCGTCCCGTCACCATCAGCCCTGACCGCCGCCTAATACCCCGAAACTCGAGGTGACGAAAGAACAATAAAAAACGCACGAACAGTGTTAGCCTAATATCGCTGGCCGGGTTCCGTGCGCGTTCCTCTCCCCGCCCTGTGCTGCCCACCTTGAGAGGGAGCGAAACCGAGAGGCGGGCATGACCAGCCACACCGAAGCGTTGACCGGCGGTCCCCTGCGAGCCGCGATCTCAGACGAGATTAGCCACCTGCTGCGCAGACACGCCGGGCAAGGGCCAACCCAGGCCCGCACCTATCTCCAAGACGACCTCATCGTCTGCCTCCTACAGGACACCCTGACCACGGGCGAACAGACCCTGGCCACAAACGGCCATGAAGCAAACGTGCTCGACACCCGCGGCCTCTTTCAGGGGGCGATGCGCGACGAGTTGGTCGAAGCGGTAGAGCGGCTCAGCGGCCACAAGGTGATCGCCTTCATGAGCCAAAACCACATCAACCCCGACCTCGCCGCAGAGCTCTTCGTGCTCGAACCAAACCCAAGCGCCTAGAAAGGTACTGGTACTGATGCGTTTCCTCCTCCGAAGGCTCGGCCCGTGGGGATGGGCATTCATGCTGCTCCAAGCGGCCCTCACCACCCGCCGGCACATCCAACAGAGCTCACCCGAGGACCGCGCCCGCCTTCAGCAGCTGTTGAAGAAATCCGGCGGACGCCCCGGCAACCTCACCGCTGCCGATCGACAGGAGCTTCTCCAGACCGCAAAGCGCCTACGACCGGGCAAGCTCATGCGCGACCTCGTCACGAACGTCATGAGACCTGGGCGGGCGGCCCGGCGTACACGTGGGGTGTGATCGTGAGTGCTGGCCAGCAACAATGCGCCGGCCAGCCACACGCACCAGGGGACGGCCCGCGCGCGGCGCGTGATCGTGCCGGCCAGGGCGAGCAGCGCCAGCACCCAGAAGCAAGACGACCCCGGCGTCGGCGGCCAGCGGCGAGCCGATCCCCGCGGTGCGGGCCGTGAAGCGGGCGCGGGACAGTCCGCCGAGGTCGAGCAGGCGCAGACCGTTGTGGGTTGTAGGCGGCCACCTTGAGCGGATAGGCGGGATGGTGGCGCACATAGCGCAGCGCGAGGCTGCGCAGGCGTCCCTGCAGGTCCGGTTCGGGAGCGGCGGCGGCCGCGGTCCCGCGCGCCGCGTAGTCAGGAATCTGGGATAGCAGCCGCCACGACGCCGGCGCTTACGCATCGCGCGCGGAGACGGGGTTGTAGGTGCCGGCCAGGGTGCCGCCCGTCTCGTCGGAGACCGGGATGAGCGCATGCATGACAACGGCGTTACGAATCGTCCAGGGCGCCACCACGGCCGCGGCGGCTCGTGCGCGTGGTGCGGTCAGCGCGCAGGGCATGCCTCGGAGTGGCCATCCCGGCACGAACCACCAGCGACCTCTCGCGTCTGCGGCGGGCTGGGCGGCGCCCGCGAAAGGCCGGTGTTCGGGCGGGGTCTAGGCGCGCGATTTGTGCGTCGGGGAGGGCTCGTAGACGTCCGTCTTGTGGCGCTTGCGGCCTGCCGTGCTGACCGGCGCCAAGCCACCGGGACCTCAGCTCGACAACAGGATGGGACAGGTGGGGCTCCGCCGGGGCCGGACCTCAGGCGGCGACGGGCGCGTTCTGCCTGGCCCACTCGACGATGTTCTTCCCGCCGGCGATGGTCTGACCGTCAGGGAGGGCCAAGACCGGCAGCTTCTCCTGCCCGCTCATCTCCTTGAGGTCGGGGCGCTTGCCCTTGGTGAACAGCCCGAGTGGCCGGCCCTTGTCGAAGACGACCTTGTCGTAGTCATGGCCGGCTTCGGTGAGGGCCTCATGGGCCTTGCGGCAGGCGTGGGGTTTGGGGCCACCCTGATCTACATGGCAGACGTACAGCGTGAGCTTGTCGGGCATCATTGCTCTCCGTGGGTTGAGTTGGGGTGAGCATACGGCGGTGGCGGGACCCGCCGGCAAGGTTGGCGTCGGCCGCGAGAGCCCGAAGAAGCGTCACGACGCGATGGGCGCGGCTGGGCTCGAACCAGCGACCTCTCGCGTGTGAGGCGAGCGCTCTCCCGCTGAGCTACGCGCCCGGGAGAAGCTCCGATTCTACGGTCTCCAGCAAGGTCGACGACAACGCTCCCGCGCTATCGTGCGCAGCGGACCGTGCTAGGCGGGGAGGTAGCGGTGCCCTGTATCCGCAATCCGCTCTAGCGGGGCTGAACTCCCTCCCGAGGGGTGGAGGCCCCCGGGGTCGAGCGCGCCGTTTGGAGGCGTCGATGGCCGGGTCCCGCGCGATGCCGGTCCGTGAACCAGGTCAGATCCGGAAGGAAGCAGCCTTAAGCGGTCGCCGGTAGGCGCAGCGGGAGTGCTCGACCGGAGCCAACAAGCGGCGCAGCGCCCGGGGACCCGTCTCGACGGAGGGTGCACGGTCCGCTCTGTTCTCTCGGGACCGCGCGCGGCGGATGTCAGCTGCACTCACCGTCCCGGGGGATCTGCGCCCGCCACGACTCGAGCGTTGAGCGCTTCCGGGCCTGTTATTCGCCCAGGGGGGAAGCAACTTGCCCGGAAGCCCCGATCGCGCCTTGGCCGAGCGTCCCGCGGCGTGCGCTCGGCGCGCCCCGGCGCCCCCCCCGCCACCCGCCGGCACCGCTCCGCGCGCTTCCAGCCCCGCGCCCCCGGCACTAGACTCAGCGCTCCGTGTCCGCCGGCCCCTCGCTCTATCGCCGACACCGTCCACGGAGCTTCGCCGACGTGGTGGGCCAAGAGCACGTGGTCCGCACGCTGCGCAACGCGGTCGGGCAGGACAAGGTCCATCACGCCTACCTGTTCGTCGGGTCGCGCGGCACTGGGAAGACCTCCCTGGCCAAGATCCTCGCCGCCTCGCTGAACTGCGAGCACGGACCCACCATCGAGCCCTGCGGCGTGTGCGAGTCGTGCCGCTCGATCGCCACGGCCACCTCGCTCGACGTCATCGAGATGGATGCCGCGTCTCACAACTCGGTCGACGACGTCCGCGAGCTGCGCGAGCGCGTGGCCTTCGCCCCTCTCTCGGGCCGCCACAAGGTCTACATCCTCGACGAGGCGCACATGCTCTCACCCCAGGCGTGGAATGCCTTCCTCAAGACCCTCGAGGAGCCGCCGCCCGAGACGATCTTCGTGCTCGCCACCACCGAGGCGCAGAAGGTTCTGCCGACGGTTGTCGATCGCTGTCACCGCTTCGACTTCCATCGTCCCACCGCCGGCCAGATCGGGACGGTCCTGCGCCGGGTGGCCGATGCCGAAGGCATCGCCATCGACGAGCCCGCCCTCGGGCTGATCGCGCGCAGCGCGACCGGCTCGTTTCGCGACGCGCTGGGCACCCTCGAGCAGCTGCTGGTCTACGCCGGCAGCACAATCGCCCTGGCCGACGTCCTGGCCGTGCTCGGCGTGGCCGACGCCGAGCTGCTCTTCGGCTGCGTCGAGGCCATCGCTGCGCGTGACCCGGCCGCCGCGCTGCGGGCCGCGGCCGGACTCGCCGACGCCGGCCGCGACCTGGGCCAGGCCTTTCGCGACCTCGAGGCCCACGCCCGTGAGCTGCTGGTCGTCGGGGTCCTGGGTGACGTGCCGCCCGAGCTGCAGGTCACGCCCGAGCGTGACGCACGCCTGCTCGAGCAGGCCGGCCGGTTGGCCCGAACCGATGTCGTGCGCCTGCTCGATGGGCTGGCCGCGGGGATGGACGCCACCCGCAACGGCTCCGAGGCTCGGGTGATGCTCGAGCTTGCCCTGGTCAAGGCGGCCGCGCCCGATCTCGACCCCTCGGTCCGCGCCCTGCTTTCGCGCGTCGAGGAGCTGGAGTCCCGGGTTGCCCCCGAGCCGGCCGCCCCGCCGTCGCCGGTTCCACTGCCGCCCGCGCCTGTCCCTCCCGTCCCGCCCGGAGCCGAGGCGCCCGCCGGTGTCGCGGACGAGCCGGGCAGCGGGCCAGCCACCCCTTCACCGCCCTCATCTGACTCGGTGAATCCGCCCCCCCCGCCCCCTGACCCGACGCCTCGGGCCTCTGGGCCCCCGCCCGCCGCTTCGGCCGTGGACAGCCTGGCCGCCCTCGAGCCGCTCTGGCCGGCGATCGTCGACGGGGTCCGGACTCACAACGGCATGCTTGGCGAGGCCTTGGCCGCCGCCCGTCCGGTGGCGCTCGAGGGCTCGGGTCTGCGCGTCGCCTTCCCGGAGAGCGCCGCGTTCCTCAAGAAGCTCGTCGAGTCCACCGCCCACCGGGAGGCCGTGGCCAGTGCCATCTCCGGCGTTTGTGGCCGCCGGCTGACCCCGAGCTTCGAGCTGCAGGCCGGCCTGGAGCCGGCCCCGAGCGTGGCGGGTGGTGCGGCGGGGTCGCCCAACGTGGACGAGCTGATCGACCGCCTCAAGTCCGAGTTCGACGCCGAAGAGATCCTCGAGGAGACCGACTGACCATGCCCCAGCAGCCGAACATGCAGCAGATGCTCAAGCAGGTCCAGAAGATGCAGGCCGACATGATGGCCGCCCAGGAGAAGCTCAAGGACGAAGAGGTCACCGCGTCGGCGGGCGGCGGGATGGTGAAGGTGACCGTCTCCGGCGAGCTCGCCGTCCTCAGGGTGGAGATCAATCCCGAAGCCGTCGACCCCGAGGATGTCGACATGCTGGCCGACCTTGTCCTCGCGGCCACCAACGAGGCCCTGCGCCAGGCCCAGGAGCTCGCCGCCAAGGCGCTCGGCGGCGCCTCCGGCGGCCTCCCCGAGGGGCTGGGCGGGCTGGGAGGCCTCGGCCTGCCCGGGATGTGACCGCCCCGAGCACCGCGCCGGGCGGCTGAGCCGCCGGGTCAGCGCCCAGATGTCCACGCCCGCCCCGCCTATCCAGCGGCTGATCACCGAGCTCTCGCGCCTGCCCGGGATCGGCGCGCGCACGGCCCAGCGCCTTGCCTTCCACATCCTGCGCGCCGACGCCGAGGAGGCCGGCGCGCTGGCCGACGCGATCCGCGAGGTGAAGGAGCGGGTGGGATTGTGCGAGGTCTGCTTCAACTTGGCCGAAGGCCCGCGCTGCCGCATCTGCCAGGACGAGCGCCGCGACGTCGGCCTGGTCTGCGTCGTGGAGGAGCCCGGGGACGTCATCCCGCTGGAACGCACCCACGAGTTCCACGGGCGCTACCACGTCCTTGGGGGCGCCCTGTCCCCGATCGACGGGGTCGATCCCGAGGACCTCAAGCTGGCTGAGCTCTACGAGCGGGTCAGCGGCGGCGAGGTGCGGGAGGTGGTGGTGGCCACGAATCCCACGACGACCGGGGAGGCGACGGCGCTGCACATCGCCGGCGAGCTGCGGGAGCGGACGCCTTCGGTGACGGTGACGCGCCTGGCCTCGGGACTGCCGGTCGGTGCTGACCTCGAGTACGCCGACGAGGTAACCCTGGGGCGGGCCCTGGCGGGGCGGCGGACGCTCTGAGCGCGCAGCGCCCGACCATCGTCATGAAGTTCGGAGGCACCTCGGTGGCCGATGCCGACCGTCTGCGCAACGCTGCCCGGCGCATCGTGGCTCGGGCCGAGGAGGGTCATCGGGTGATCGCCGTGCTCTCGGCCCGCGGGAAGACCACGGACGAGCTGATCCGCCAGGCGGTCGAGGTCTCCCCGGCCCCCGACCCGCGGGAGATGGACATGCTGCTCTCCACCGGCGAGCGCCAGTCCTGTGCGCTGTGCGCCATGGCCATCAACGACCTCGGTCACCGCGCGCTGTCACTCACCGGCTCCCAGGCGGGGATCGTCACCGACACCTCCCACACCAAGGCGCGGATTGTCGACGTCCGGGCCGACCGCATCCGCGAGGCGCTCGACCGAGGCGCGATCGTGCTCGTGGCCGGCTTTCAGGGCGTCTCCACCACGCGGGACGTCACCACCCTCGGCCGCGGGGGCTCGGACACCACCGCCGTCGCCCTCGCCGCCGCCGTGCAAGCCGACGTGTGCGAGATCTACACCGACGTCGCCGGGGTGTTCTCCGCCGACCCGCGGCTGGTCCCCGACGCGCGCAAGCTCAGCGTCGTCTCCTTCGAGGAGATGCTCGAGATGGCCTCCTCGGGGGCGCGCGTGCTCCAGCTGCGCTCGGTGGAGTACGGCCGCAACCACGGCGTTCGCATCCACGTGCGCTCCAGCTTCGACCCCGGCCCGGGTACGCTCGTCGTTGGTGATGAGGAGACCATGGAACAGCCGCTGATCACTGCGGTCACGCACTCCACCGAGGAGGCCCGCGTGACCCTGCTGGGCCTGCCCAACCGCCCGGGGATGGCCGGCCGGGTGTTCACCGCCCTGGCCGTGGCCAACGTCAACGTCGACATGATCATCCAGAACGAGCCGGTCTCGGCCGACGCGCGCGCCGATCTGTCCTTCACCGTCCCGGGCGAGGACGTGCGCGCGGCGCAGGCGACCCTGGCGCCCATGGTGGCCGAGCTGGGCATCTCCGAGGTGGCCACCGATCCGGATATCGGGAAGGTCTCGATTGTCGGTGCGGGCATGAAGACCCATCCGGGGGTTGCCGCCCGCGTCTTCGACGTGCTGGGGGAGGAGGGCATAAACATCGAGATGATCTCCACCTCGCCGATCAAGATCTCCTGCGTGATCCGCGAGCCCGACGTGCCACGAGCGGTGCAGGCACTCCATGGCGCCTTCGCGCTTGGATCGGGCGGCATCGAGCGCGAGAGCCCCTTCACTCCCCGGGTGCCCCGGTGACCCGGCCCGGTCCGCGGGTGGCCGTCGTCGGCGCCACCGGCGCCGTGGGCCGGACGATGCTGGCCATCCTGCGCGAGCGGCGCTTCGGCGCGTCGGAGGTGATCCCCTACGCGTCGGCGCGCTCGGCCGGGCTCGAGCTGGACGGGCTGGGAGTGCGCGAGCTGTCCGACGACGCGCTTTCCCAGGAGGTTGACCTCGCCCTGTTCTCCGCGGGGTCCCGCGTATCAGCCGAGTGGGCGCCCCGCTTTGTCGAGGCGGGAGCGGTGGTGGTCGACAACTCCTCGCATTGGCGCATGCACGACGACGTCCCGCTCGTCGCGGCCGAGGTCAATCCCGAGGCGCTCGACGCCCACCGCGGGATCGTGGCCAACCCGAACTGCTCGACCATGCAGATGGTCGTCGCCCTCAAGCCCCTGCACGACGTCGCCGGCATCGAGCGCATCGTGGTCTCCACCTACCAGGCGGTGTCGGGCACCGGCGTGGCAGCCGTCGAGGAGCTCGACGCGCAGACCCACGCGATCCTGCACGGCTCCGAGCCGCCGGCCCCCGAGGTCTACCCCCACCCCATCGCCTTCAACGTCCTACCGCAGGTGGAGCGCTTCCGCGACGGTGACGCCTACACCACCGAGGAGCGCAAGATGATGGCCGAGACGCGCAAGATCCTCGGCGAGCCCGAGCTGCGCATCTCCGCCACCTGCGTGCGCGTGCCCGTGCGCGTCGGTCACTCCGAGTCGGTGAACCTCCAGACCCGCGCCCCGCTGTCGGTGCAGCGCTGCCGCGAGCTGCTGGCTGCGGCGCCCGGGGTGCGGCTCCTCGATGATCCGGGGGCGGCCGTGTACCCCCTGGCGGTCGACGCTGCTGGTCAGGACGACGTGCTCGTCGGGCGCATCCGCGAGGACCCCTCGGCCGAGCGGACGCTGAATCTCTGGGTCGTGGCCGACAACCTGCGCAAGGGGGCGGCGACCAACGCCGTGCAGCTCGCCGAGGCGCTGGTGGCCCGGGGACTGGTTCGTCCGTCGCGGACCGCGGTCCGATGAGCAGGGCCTAGGACGCGCCGGCGCCGGCCACCACGCTCGCCGTCCAGTCGATCACCGACGTCGGGCGCACCACGTGCTTGCTGAGCCCGAGCTGTGAGGGCTCGAGGCCGAGGGCAAGGCCGACGAGCTGGGGCAGGTGCAGCACGGGCATGCCCAGGTCGCGGCCCACCTGCTTCTCGGCCAGCGGCTGCTGGAGGTCGAGGTTGAGGTGACAGAGCGGACAGGGAACGACGAGGCAGTCGGCGTTGGCGTCGAGGGCGTCGCCCAGGTGGCGTGCGGCCTGGGCCAGCGACGCCTCCTTGTTCATGGTGATGATGGGAAAGCCACAGCACTTGTACACGCCCGCGTAATCGATCACCGTCCCGCCCAGGGCCTGGATGACCTGGTGGAGGTACTCGTCGCGCGGGTGGTCTGGGTCGATGCCGAGCCGGTTGGCCGGGCGGACGATGTAGCAGCCGTAGAACGGCCCGACCTTCAGGCCCTCCAGGGGTCGTGAGACCCGCGATCCCAGCTCGTCGAGTCCGATCTCCTCCACCAGCAGCCAGAGGAAGTTCTTGTTGTCCACGACACCGCGGTCATACCGAAGCCCGGCCTCGCGCCCGATCGTCTGATTGACGTGATCGCGGTACTCGGCGTTGGCGTCGAGGCGCTCCTGTGACTCGGACTGGGCGCCCTGGCACGTGGAGCAGATGTTCATCATGCACTGGGCGCCCTCCACCTGCTGGGCGAGGGCGAAGGTCCGTGCGTTGAGCGAGTCGGCCAGCTCCTGGTTGTGCTCCTGGAGCACGCCGGCACCGGAGCAGGCGGCGCGGTCGAGCTCGACCAGCTCGATGTCCAGCAGCGGGGCCACCGCGGCCATGGCGCCGTGCAGCTCGGGGGCGAAGCCGCGCGAGACGCACCCCGGCCAGTAGGCGACCCTCACGCCTCGACCTCGTCGTAGCCTGAGATGTAGAGGTTCAGCTCGTAGGGCTCCTCGCGACCCTCGACCGTCTCGAAGATCCGGCGGACCTCCTTCTGGTCGGGGAGCTTGTGGTGGCGCAGCGCCTTGGACGGCGTGATCTTGCCGCGTTGCACGCCCTTGGTGACCACGGGCAGCGAGCTGAGCAGCTCGGGCACCGCCCGAGGGTGGAGCTTCCCTCCGTAGGAGCGCGTCAGCAGGTCAGCTTCGAACAGCGTCCCGTACTTCTCGATGATGTCGACGAAGGCCTGCTCATGGCGCTGGCCGTTGTTGCGGTCCTCGATCTCGTGGTCGTGGGTGGCCACGCGGCGCAGGCGCATGATCTGGTTCATGGGGTCGACGCCCTTGGGGCAGGCGTCGATGCAGTTGAAGCAGTGGGTGCAGGTGTAGAGGCCGTCGGGGTCCTCGGCCAGATCCTTGACCCGCTCGTACTGCTGGCCGTCGCGGGGATCACCGACGAAGCGGTAGCTCTTGGCCAGCGCGGCGGGCCCGACGAAGTCGGGAGCGACCTCCATGGCCAGGCAGTCCGAGACGCAGGCGCCGCACTGGATGCAGGCCATGGACTGGGTGACGTCGACCATGTTCTCGTGGGGCACGATGTACTCGCGCTCGGGGGGGTCACCGTCGGGCAGCAACCACGGGGTCACGCGCCGGATCTTCTTCCAGTGCGTCGACTCCATGTCGACGATGAGATCCTTGATCACCGGCATGTTGCCCATCGGCTCGACCTCGATCACCCCGTCGGCCGACCGGCTCGCGGCGGCGTCGAGGTGGGTGTTACACGCCAGTCCCGGTCGTCCGTTGATGCGGACCCCGCACGAGCCGCAGATGGCGGCCCGGCAGGAGCAGCGGATGCCCACGGAGCCGTCCTGCTCGTCGCGGATGAGGAGGATGCCCTCCAGCACCGAGCGGTGGGCATCGAGGTCGACGGTGTACTCCTGCCAGCGGGCGGGCTCACCCGACTCGGGCGAGAAGCGGCGCAGGCGAAGCTGAAACTCGGGCATTAGTGACCTCTCCGGCGTCGCTCGGGCATTAGTAGGTGCGCTCCTGTGGCTCCCACTTGGTGATGGTCACCTCGGAGTAGGTGACGTGGGGGGACTCGTCCGCGTTGCGTGAGAGGTCGATGTGCTTGAGCCACTCGTCGTCGTTGCGATCAGCGAAGTCGGTGCGCGAGTGGGCCCCGCGCGACTCCTTGCGCTCGATGGCGCCCACCACGATGGCCTCGGCGCAGTCCAGCATGTACCCGAGCTCGATCGCCCCCAGCACGTCCTGGTTGAAGACCGTGCCCCGGTCATCGATCCACGCGGTCTCGGCCTCCTGCTTGAGGCGGTGAAGGATCTCATGCATCTTGTCCAGGCCCTCGGCGTCGCGAAACACCGCGCAGTAGCGGTTCATGTTCTCGCCGAGCTCGCGCTTGATGGCCGATACCCGCCGGCCACCGTGCTCGCGCTGGATGATCGAGTCGATCCAACGCTCCTCGTCGTGGACGCGGGAGTAGGGGGTACTGGGCATGGCCACGTCGTGGGCCTGGGCTGCCGCGTGGGCGCCGGAGCGGCGCCCGAAGATGAGGGTGTCCAGCAGCGAGTTGGCGCCCAGGCGGTTGCCCCCGTGGACCGAGACGCAGGCCGTCTCGCCGGCCGCGTAGAGGCCGGGCACCGAGGTGGCACCGTGCACGTCGGTCTTGACCCCGCCCATGATGTAGTGCTGGCCGGGCCGGATGTGGATCGGATCACGGGTGATGTCCACTCCGGCGAAGTCCCGGCCGATGTTGACGATCTCGCGCAGCGCCTCGAGCACGCGCTTGCGGGGGACGACGGTGATGTCCAGTGCGATGCCTCCGTCCTCCAAGCCCCGGCCCTCGTTGATCTCGGTCTGCTCGGCGCGGGAGACGACGTCGCGAGAGGCGAGCTCGAGCTTGCTGGGCGCGTACCTCTCCATGAACCGCTCGCCCTCGGCGTTGAACAGCAGCGCCCCCTCGCCGCGAGCGCCCTCGGTGATGAGAAAGCCGTTCTCCACCAGGGTCGTCGGGTGGTACTGGACCATCTCCATGTCCATCAGCGGGGCGCCGACGCGGTAGGCCTGAGCGATGCCGTCTCCCGTGCAGATCAGCGCATTGGTGGTGGGCCTGAAGCACTGACCGGCCCCGCCGGAGGCCAGGATCGTGCTCCGGGCGTTGAACACCTCCAGCTGCCCGGTTCGGATCTCCCGAGCCACGGTACCCACGCAGTGGCCCTCCTCGTCGAGCAGCAGGGAGGTGGCAAACCACTCCTCGAAGCGGTCGATGGTGTCGTGGTGCTTCATGAGCTGCTCGTAGAGGACGTGCAGCAGCGCCTGACCGGTGATGTCGGCCACGTAGTAGGTGCGGGCGGCCGAGGCGCCGCCGAAGGCGCGGGTTCCGAGCCTGCCCTCGGGGTTGCGATGGAAGGTGACGCCAGCGTGCTCGAGCCAGAGCACCTCGTCGGGTGCCTCCCGGCACATGATCTCGATGGCATCCTGGTCGCCCAGGTAGTCCGAGCCCTTGATGGTGTCAAAAGCGTGGGACTCCCAGGAGTCGTCGGGGTTCAGCGCGGCGTTGATCCCTCCCGCCGCCGCGGTGGAGTGCGAGCGGACGGGGTGGACCTTGCTCATGATGGCCACCGTGGCGCCGGACTCGGCGGCCTCCAGGGCGGCACGCTGTCCGGCAAGTCCGGCGCCGATGATCAGGACATCGTGGCTGGGCATCGACGGTCAGTTCTATCGCATCGCTCACCACGTCCAGTCCGGCTGTCCCGGCCCGGCCCCCCGTCCCGCCCATCACGGATCGCGGCCGGCTCAGTGCATCGAGGCGGCCTGCAGGGCGCGGCGGACGTGGTCGAGGGTGACCATCCCGACAAGCCGATCCTCGGAGTCCACGGCACACAGCGCTCCCAGCCGACCCAGCGCCTCGGAGGAGAGCAGCGTCCCCAGGGGCATCTCCTCGCCGACGCGTAGGGCTGTGGGCCCGCCATCGGCCAGCAGCTCGACGACCGGCAGCGCCGGCGTGCCCTCGGCCACGGCCTCCTGCACGCGCTGTCGTGAGACCCGGCCCAGCAGGTGCTCGCCCGCGTCGGTGACCGGGAGCCAGGGCTCGCGGAAGCGGACGAAGAACTCGTCCTCGGCCGCCAGGGCGGTGGTCTGGGCCGGTACGGCGACGGGCTGGGAGTCCATGATCTGGGAGATGGTCAGGCCCTCCAGGCGCTCGGCCACGGTGGCGGAGACGACGGCGGCTCGGGCGCTCTGACCGACGAGAAAGCCGATGAACAGGGCCCAGAGCCCGACGCTGGTGCTCCCCCCGAACAGGAAGAAGAGTCCGACGCCGGCCAGCGCCCAGCCGAACCACTGGCCGAGCTGTCCGGAGATCCGCGTGGCCCGGTTCCTGCTGCCGGTCCGCCACCAGAGCAGGGCGCGCAGCAGGCGTCCGCCGTCCAGCGGCAGGGCGGGAACGAGGTTGAGGACCAGGACGAACAGGTTCATCGTCCCCAGGAAGGAGAGGACGAGCAGGACCGGTGAGATGGTTCCCCCGCTCAGGCTGGCGGCGTCGCCGAAGCGCCGCGGGCCCGCGAGGGCCAGGCCCAGCGCGACGGCGAGCAGGGTGATGATCAAGGTCACCGCCGGGCCCGCCGCGGCCACCTTGAACTCCTCGCCCGGGCTTTGCGAGTCACCCCGGCGCAGGGTGAGGCCGCCGAAGAGGATCAGCTGGATGCCCTCGACCTGGGCGCCGAGTCGCCGGGCGACGAGGGCGTGGCCGAGCTCGTGGAGCAGGACCGACCCGAAGAGCAGCAGGGCGCAGGCCACGGCGGTCATGTAAGCGGTGAGGTCCGAGCCCTTGAGCAGCAGCCGGAACTGGTCGGAGAAGACGAAGATGAAGATGAAGAGCAGGACGAACCAGCTCAAATCGGCCCCGACGCGAATGCCGGAGATGCGCGCGAGCTGGATCGAGCCGCGTCGGAACATCGGCCCGGGCGATGTTACGCGGCTGGCGGACCGCGGCCGGAGTGGTGCGCAGCCGACGGCGGCCGAGACTCAGGCCGCCGGCCGGTGGCGTTCGACGATCTCCTCGAGGGCCAGGCCGGGTGGAAGCGTGCCGTAAGCGCTCCCGTGGTCGCCCTCGAGACGCGACGCGCAGAAGGCGTCGGCCACGGGGGCCGGCGCATGGCGGACCAGCAGCGAGCCCTGGAGGGCGAGGGCCATGCGCTCGACGACGCGCCGGGCGCGCGACTCGATGGCATCGAGGTCGGTCAGCTCAGAGCGGGCCGCCGACACGAAGGCATCGAGCCGGGGATCGGCGCCGGCCGCCTCGTCGACCTCGGCCCAGAAGGCCTCGACGCCGCCGGGGTCGCGCGCCATCGCGCGCAGGACATCGAGGCAGATGACGTTGCCCGAGCCCTCCCAGATACCGTTGAGCGGCGCCTCGCGGTACAGGCGGGGCAGGCCCGACGCCTCCACGTAGCCGTTGCCCCCCAGGCACTCGAGTGACTCGTGGGCGTGGCCTGGGGCTCGCTTGCACAGCCAGTACTTGGCCACCGCCGTGGCCAGGCGCCGAAAGCGCCCGTGCTCGGCGCTCTCGCCCGCCTCGTCATAGGCGCGAGCGAGGCGCATCGCGGTCACGGTGGCCGCCTCGGACTCCACGCACAGGTCGGCCAGCACGTTGATCATCAGCGGCTGGTCGATCAGCCGGCGGCCGAACGCGCTGCGCTCGGCGGTGTGGTGCAGGGCATGGGCCACCCCCTGGCGCATGACGGTGGCCCCACCCACGCAGCAGTCCAGCCGCGTGTGGGCCACCATCTCGATGATGGTGGGCACGCCTCGTCCCTCCTCACCGACCAGCCGGGCCAGCGCCCCGTGCAACTCGATCTCCGAGGAGGCGTTGGAGCGGTTGCCGAGCTTGTCCTTGAGCCGCTGCAGGTGGAAGGCGTTGCGCGACCCGTCGGGGAGCACGCGGGCAACCAGGAAGCACGACAGCCCGCCGGGAGCCTGGGCCAGCACGAGGAACACGTCGCACATCGGGGCCGAGCAGAACCACTTGTGCCCCGTGAGCGCGTACTCCCCGCCCGGGCCCCCGCCGTCGACGGGCTCGGCCACCGTCGTGTTGGCCCGCACGTCAGACCCGCCCTGCTTCTCGGTCATGGCCATGCCGGCCAGCAGGCCCCGCTTGCTGGCCGGCGCACGCAGGCCGGGGTCGTAGTCCAGCGAGGTCAGGCCAGGCTCCCAGTCGGCCGCCAGCTCGGGCTGGGCCCGAAGCGCCGGGACGATGGAGTAGGTCATCGAGATGGGACACCCAAAGCCCGCCTCCACGCTTGAGAGCAGGCTGAACAGGGTGGCGCGGGCCACGTGGGCGCCGGGGCGGGGGTCGCGCCACGGTGCTGCATGCAGCCCGTGGCCCACCCCCAGGCGCATGAGCTCGTGCCACGCGGGGTGGAACTCCACCTCGTCGATGCGCCGGCCAACGCGGTCGTGGGTGTGAAGGACAGGCGGATGCTCGTTGGCCTGGAAGCCCAGGGCGATGACCTCGGGGCGGCCAGCCAGGCGGCCCAGCTCGTGGGCCGCCTCGACGGCAAACCCGCCTCCTTCGCGCTCCAGGGCCTCGCGCAGCGGCCGGTTCACCGCGAAGGTGTCGAGCCCCTCCAGGGGCGTAGCCTGGTTGGCCACCTCGTCGGTGTTCAACGCGGCGGACGCGGCGGTGGTGGCGACTGACACGGGCGCAGGCCTCCCGAGGGCTGACGGTAGCATCGCCCCGGCCCCACGCCCCAGCAGCCCGCCGCCCGCCGGCTGGCGCGGGCTTCGGGGCGGCACGCTCAACGCGAGGAGACTGCGAGCTCACATGGCCCACGAGGTGACGTTCATCCCCGGCGACGGCACCGGGCCCGAGCTGGCCGAAGCCACCCGGCGTGTGCTGGAGGCCACGGGCGTGGAGATTCAGTGGGACGTGCACCAGGCTGGCGTCGACGAGTACGAGGAGCACGGCAACCCGTTTCCCGACGCCACGCTTGCGTCGCTGAAGCGGACGAAGGTGGGGATCAAGGGTCCGACAACGACGCCGGTGGGCTCGGGCTTTCGCTCGGTCAACGTGCTCCTGCGCAAGGAGCTGGACCTCTATGCGTGCATCCGGCCGTGCAAGGCCTATGCGGGCGTGCGCACCCGCTTTCCCGAGACCGACTTCGTCGTCGTGCGCGAGAACACCGAGGATCTCTACGCCGGCATCGAGTTCGAGAAGGGCTCCGACGGCGCCCGCACCCTGCGCGCGTGCCTCCTAGAGCTCGGCGCGACGGTCCGGCAGGACGCTGGCATCTCCATCAAGCCGATCAGCGTGATGGGCTCGGAGCGCATCGTGCGCTCGGCGTTCGACTATGCGATCGAGCGCGGCCGCAGCAAGGTGACGGCTGCTCACAAGGCCAACATCATGAAGTTCTCCGACGGGCTGTTCCTGGAGACCGCTCGCCGGGTGGCCGAGGACTACCCGGACATCGAGTTCGAGGACCGGATCATCGACAACCTGTGCAACCAGCTCGTCTCCCGTCCCGAGGAGTACGAGGTGATCGTGCTGCCGAATCTCTACGGGGACATCGTCTCGGACCTGGGCGCCGGGATGATCGGGGGCCTGGGCTTCGCCGGTGGCGCGAACATCGGCACCGAGGCGGCGGTCTTCGAGGCCACCCACGGCTCGGCGCCACGCTACGCCGGTCTCAACAAAGTCAACCCCATGGCGCTGATGCTCTCTGGCGTATACATGCTCGAGCATCTCAAGGAGGCAGACGCCGCCCGCCGGCTGGAGTCCGCTCTCGCCGAGGTGATCCGCAAGGGGGAGAAGGTCACCTATGACCTGAAAGCCACCCGCGACGACCCCTCCGCCGTGGGTACCAGCCAGTTCGCCGACGCCGTCATCGAGGAGATGGACTCGTGAGTGACACCCCTGTAAAGGTTGCCGTGACCGGTGCTGCCGGGCAGATCGGCTACAGCCTGCTCTTCCGCATCGCCTCCGGCGCGATGCTCGGGCCCGACCAGCCGGTCGAGCTGCACCTGCTGGAGATCGCCGATGCGGTGAAGGCAGCCGAGGGCACGGCCATGGAGCTCGACGACTGCGCCTTCCCGCTGCTGTCGGGCATCGAGATCCACGACGACGCCGGCCGGGCCTTCGAGGGGGTGAGCATCGCCCTGCTCGTCGGCGCCCGGCCGCGCAGCAAGGGGATGGAGCGCTCCGACCTGCTCGAGGCCAACGGCGGCATCTTCAAGCCCCAGGGCGAGGCGCTCAACGCGCACGCCGCCTCTGACATCAAGATCCTGGTGGTGGGCAACCCGGCCAACACCAACGCCCTGATCGCCATGTCCAACGCGCCCGACATCCCGAGTGAGCGCTTCACCGCCATGACCCGCTTGGATCACAACCGGGCCATCGCCCAGCTCGCCAACAAGACGCGGGCCCGGGTGGTCGAGGTGACCCACATGACCATCTGGGGCAACCACTCGGCCACGCAGTACCCTGACATCTTCCACGCCAAGGTGCGGGGTGAGGATGCGGCCCGTACCGTCGACGATCAGGCGTGGGTGGAAGATGACTTCATCCCCACCGTCCAGAAGCGCGGGGCGGCGATCATCGAGGCGCGCGGGGCGTCCAGCGCCGCCTCGGCGGCCAACGCGGCAATCGACCACGTCCACGACTGGGTGCTGGGCACCCCGGAGGGTGACTGGGTGTCGATGGCCATCCCCTCCCCGGGGACCTACGGGGTCCGGGAGGGGATTGTCTCGAGCTTCCCGGTCACCTGCTCAGCCGGCGAGTGCACGGTGGTGGACGGCTTGGAGATCGACGACTTCTCGCGCGCGCGCATCGACGCCAGCGCCGGCGAGCTCGCCGACGAGCGTCAGGCGGTCGAGGACGCCGGGCTGATCTAGCCCGCGTCACGGGGGCGCCCACGGCGGGCTCTCGCCCGCCGCAGCGCCCCCCGGCTCGCCTAACTGCCGCTCGTCGACCCGCCGTCCGGGTTGGTGGCGGCGCCCGAGCGCGTCGCCTTCCAGCCGCGACCGTCGCGGGCCAGAAGCCCGTCCTTCTCCAGCCGGGGAAGCACGCGGTAGAGGTAGTTCTGCTTGATGCCCATCGCCTGGGCGATGTCGGGGATGGTGATGCCCGGGCGATCCTGCACGAGCTTCAGCGCTTGCGCGGCCCGGGTGTTGGCGCCGCCGGCCGGCCGCCCGCCCCGGCGCCCGGCGGTTGCGCGACCGCGAGGCCGCTTGCTCGGGGCGCGAGTCTTGCTGGTCGTGCCGGGAGGCCGCCCTCGCCGCCGCCCGGTCTGACCGGTCTGACCCGTCTTCGCGGTCGGAGCGCTCGAGCGCCCGCTGGCCGCGCCGATCTTCTCTCTGGCTTCCTCGATCCAGCCCGCAGCCATCTTCTCGAGCTGCTGGTACTCCTCCACCAGGGGGCCCAGCTCCTTGAGGCGTGACTCAATCTGCTTGCGAACGTCCTCGACCAGGCTCAAAACGCTTGACCTCCTCCGCCCACTGAACGTGACGGTTGACGATGTGAACCATGAACCATACTCTGGGTGACATCCGCGGGTGGGCGGCAGCCACCGGCAGCGTCGGTTCGTCACACCTGGGGGGCGTGGGCGACGGGCGCCCGGTGTTCGAAGCGTCAGCCTGCCTCGAGCAGGGCCTTGAGCCGCTTGAGCGACTTGTCAGCCTCACGTTGGGGGAAGCCACCGACCAGGGCGCGGCTCGCCGCCGCGCCCAGGGGCCCCAGCGGGGCCTTGAACTCATTGCGATAGCTGAAGCTCGTGCCTCCGTTGCGCGCCCTGAGCTCGTAGGAGGTCAACGCCTTCGACCGGGCCGGGCCGCGCCCCTCCCAGGCCAGCCGGTGCGGCTCGGACAGCTCGGTGACTCTCCACTTCACGTTGAAGTGAGCGCCGCGCAGGGTGAGGGCCTGCTCGAGGGTCGACCCCTCCTTGAGCGGGCGGTCGGATGCCTGGCGCAGGCCCCGGTGGATGGTCACCCAGTCACCCAGGCGGTCGGGGTTGCAGACCAGCTGCCACACGCGATGGGGCTCGGCGGCGATCTCGATCTCGGCGCAGACGATGGACATGGTGTGAAGACGTGCCCACCCGGCGGGGTTCCCAAGCGCGCCAGCGGCCGCCCCCGCCCCTTCGCGCCCGGTCCGGGCGGGCTCAGCGCGCCCTGAGCGCCTCCAGCGCCTCCCAGTCTGAGAGCGCTCGCTCCACGGCGGCGTCGAAGCCATGACGGCGGATGCCCAGGAGGGCGGCGCTCTCCGCGGCGGCCGTGGGCGTCCGGGGCAGAGCGTCGGCGTCCAGGCCCTCCATCAACGGGCCGACCAGCTCGTGGCGCTCACCCGCGAGGACAGCGGCGATGCGGCTGGCCAGCGGCGTCACGTTCAGCCCGAGCCGCAACGTCGGGCGTCCGAGAAGCATGAGGTCGCGGATGCGCTCCATCATCTCCCCGTAGCTGAGCACGTCAGGACCGGCGATGTCGAGTGACTGGGGGTCAGACGAGCCCAGGTCCAGCGCGCCGACCAGCGCGGCGAGAAGGTCGCGCGCGTCGATGGGCTGGGTCTGGTGCCGCCGCCAGGCCGGAAGGGCGAGGACGGGGAGGCGCTCGACGAGGCGAACCAGCAGGCGAAACGAGCGACTGCCGGCACCGATCACGATCGATGCCCGCAGGGCCACCGCCTCCGGCCCGCTCTCCAGCAGGGTACGCTCGACCTCCAGTCGGCTGGCCAGATGTTGGCGCACTCCTACCCCGGCTCCGACCAGGCCGCCGAGGTAGACCACCCGGCCAACGCCGGCGCGCTGAGCGGCGTCGCGGAAGCGCTCGGCGGCGACGCGGTCGCGGTCGGCAAAGCCGCCGGTGACCGGGTCGGCGAAGCCACCCGCCTCGACGACGCCGTCTGTCGCAGCACGCTCCATCGAGTGAATGAGGTAGTAGGCGGCGTCGACGCCCTCGAGGGCTTGGGCCAGGCCCCGTCCGGTGACCGCGTCGCCGGCCACGGTGGGCACGTCGGCCGGCGCCCGTGAGGGATCGCGGGCCAGGCCCCGGACCTCGTGGCCCGCGGCGCGCAGCTGTGGAGCGAGCGAGCCGCCCACGAAGCCGGTGATCCCCGTTACCAGGACGCGCATCGTGACCCCGAGGGTGGCAAAGTGCGACCAAAGGACCCCGCTCACACCGTCAAATGGGTCCAAACGAGCCCAATTTGGGCGTGTCAGAACAACTTCGTGCGATTTGCGGCATGCGCGCAAGCTTCCCCCTTGCGCCAGGGGCGTCGGTGTTGCTTTGATGCCGCGGCTTCACAAGTGGGCAACGACCAACGGGAAGGCAACGGATGGCCCAGGCACGGACAAGGGTGGCGAAGGCGAGCTGCGCGAACTGCTTCTTCGGGCGCAATCTGCTCTGCGCTCTGACCCTGGATGAGCCCTGTGTCTCCTTCCGGCCGGACGGACCTGAAGGTCTCTGCCCACCGCGCCAGCTCCGCTTCGCCTTCCGGGCTGAGCGCAGCGTTCGAGCGACATGGGCCTTCCCCAGTGCCCAAGAGCAGGCCGCGATCCACGCTCGCTAGACGGAGGCCAGCCTCGCCCCGGCCGACGCTCAGACGCGGCCGGAGCGTAGGCTCTCAGACCAGGTAGAGACGACGGCGTCCTGAGGGGGCGCGTAGCTGAGGAGGGTCATCGGCGTGCGCATCACGGTCCTGGGCAAGTCGCCCTCGTGGCAGGACGCCGATGGGGCGTGCAGCGGCTACCTGGTCGAGGAGGAAGGTGAGGCGCTGTTGCTGGATTGCGGCAACGGCGTGTTCTCCAAGCTTCGGCGCTTCCGCGACTACCTCGACGTCGACGCGGTTCTCATCACCCATCTGCACGCGGACCACTTCCTCGACCTCGTCCCCTACGCCTATGCCCTCACCTACGCTCCGCGCCAGCAACCAGTCCCGGTTGACCGCTGGCCGGGGACCGACCATCCCGCACGCCCTGAGCTGCACCTACCGCCCGGCGGCCGCGACACCCTGCGGCGGCTGTGCGGCGCATGGGGCCCCGAGGCCCTGATCGAAAAGGCGTTCGTCCTGCGCGAGTACCGGGCCTGCGAGACCCTGCGCCTGGGCCCACTGCGGGCGAGCTTCCGGGAGGTTCCCCACTTCACCGCCACCCACGCCGTGCAGATCCATTCCGAGACGTCCGGTGGCCGCTTCACCTTCGGCGCGGACTCCGCGCCCAACCGAGCGCTCTGCGAGTTCGCCCGCGGGTCTGATCTGTTGCTCATCGAGGCCACGCTGCCACGACCGGAGCGCACCGGGGTGCGCGGTCACCTCACCCCCGCCGAGGCCGGCGAGCACGGCCGGCAAGCCGGGGCCCGACGGCTGGTCATCACCCACATCTCCGACGAGCTCGATGCCGGTGCAGCGCTCCAAGAGGCCGCCCGGGGCTTCGGCGGTCCGGTCGAGATGGCCGCCGAGGGGGCCGTCTACTCGCTCTGACCGCTGCGCTTCGCTCGCCACCGGGGGTATCCTGCGCCTGCCGCCCGTCAACGCCGTGAGAGCGAGGAGAGCCATGAGCAAGAGAAAGAAGAAGGCCGCCGAGGCGGCGGCTGCGGGCGCCGCCGCCATGAGCGACAAGGTCCGCCCGGCCAAGCGCAAGAAGCGTCGCCTGGGGCGCAAGCTGTTGCTGGTCCTGGTGGCTGCGGGCATCGCCCTCGCGGTCTCCGAGCCGACACGCAAGAAGGCGCTGGACGCGCTGTTCGGGGCCGAGGAGGAGTTCGACTACACCTCGACCACCACACCGCCCACGCCTGCGCCGGACACCGTCGCGGCCTGATCGGCCTGGCTGGGGCGGGCCCTCGGCGCCCGCCCCACGCCGCTGTCGCCTAGCTAGTGGCCCCTCGCGCAGGTACGTTCGGGACCACTAGCATCGCCCCCATGGAGGCCGCCACCGCCCAGCGCGAGCTGTCGAGCGAGAAGGCTCGGCGGATCATCGAGGCCATGAGAGCGAGCGCGCCGCGCCGCGCGGCGGGGTCGACCTTCGATCACGTGGCCCGTGAGGCTGGCGTCTCGCGCGGGCTGCTGCACGCCCGGGCGCTGCTGACGGCTGGGCGCTGACCCCGCGCGCAACGTGGGCCGCCGCGCGCTCGGGTTGGCGGGCCTCGTCGTTGTCGTCGGCATTCTCGCGCTCGTGCTCGTGCAGCTCATCGCACCCGGGATCGCCGAGCAGCGCCTGCGCGATCGGCTCGGCCGCAGTGGTCAGGTCCGCTCGGTCCATGTGAGCGCCTTCCCAGCCGTCGAGCTCCTCTTCGGCCACGCGGACACGGTGAGCGTCGCCCTGGACTCTGTGCGCACCGGCCCCAGCTCCGCCTCCGGCCTCGTCGCCCTGACCCGGGCCACGGGGAGCCTCGATGTCGTCATCGCCCGCCTCGCCATCGGGCCGCTCGCGCTCAACGATGTGCGCCTGCGCAAGGATGACCGGGGCGAGCTCATGGCCAGCGCGCACCTCGCCGCGCGCGACCTGGCCGCTGCCGTGCCGGCCGGGCTGTCGGTCGCCCCGGTGGCCAGCGGCGGTGGACAGCTCCTGCTGCGCGGCCAGATCAGCGCCTTTGGACTGAGCGCCTCGGCCAACGCAGTGCTTTGCGCTCGCGACGGCCGTCTGGTGCTCGTGCCCGATGTGCCCTTCGGCGGTCTGGCCACCGTCACCGTCTATGGGGATCCCCGCGTCCAGGTTGACGGCGTCGCCGTCCAGCCGGACGCCGACGGCTTCGAGCTCAGCGCGAGCGCGCACCTCGGCGGCTGAGGGGCTACTCGCAAGCGGGGCCGCCCGCGAGGCGGAGGAGCTGGGGTGATGCGTCCGCCGGGGGGGCGAGTCGCGGTCAGCCCGGGTGGGGCCGCGTCCACGGTGCGCGCAGACGGCGCTCGAGCTCGTCGCCCAGCGCGTCGATGGCGACCCGTTCCTGCGCGAGGGAGTCGCGCTCGCGCACGGTGACGGTGCGATCCTCGAGGCTCTGGTGGTCGACGGTGACCGCGAAAGGGGTGCCGATCTCGTCCTGGCGGCGGTAACGGCGGCCGATGGCGCCGCCCTCGTCGTACTCGCACATCACCCGCTCTCGCAGCGCATCGCGCACCTCCCGAGCCAGCTCGGGCTGACCGTCCTTGCGCACCAGCGGCAAGACGGCAGCCTTGACGGGCGCCAGGCGCGGGTGAAGGCGCAGCACTGTCCGCCGCTCCCCGCCGATCTCGTCCTCGTCGTAGGCGTCGCACAGGAAGGCCAGCGCGGCCCGGTCGGCACCGGCCGCCGGCTCGATGACGTGAGGCACGTAGTGCTCGCTGGTCGCCTGGTCGAAGTACTCGAGCTTCTCCCCCGAGAAGCGCGCGTGCTGGGTCAGGTCGAAGTCGCCGCGGTTGGCGATTCCCTCCAGCTCCGACCAGCCGATCGGGAAGAGGTACTCGACGTCGGAGGTGGCACTGGAGTAGTGCGACAGCTCGTCGGCGTCGTGGGGGCGCAGGCGAAGGCGGTCGGCGCGCAGGCCGAGCTCGAGGTACCAGTCGCGCCGGGCTGTCGTCCAGTAAGCAAACCAACGCTCCGCCTCGGTTGGGGGGACGAAGAACTCCATCTCCATCTGCTCGAACTCGCGCATCCGGAAAATGAAGTTCCCGGGGGTGATCTCGTTGCGAAAGCTCTTGCCCACCTGGGCGATCCCGAACGGCGGCTTCTTGCGCGAGAAGCTCAGGACGTTCTTGAAGTTCACGAAGATCCCCTGCGCGGTCTCGGGCCTCAGGTAGACGGCGGCCCCGGTCTCGCGGACAGGCCCCATCGTCGTCTCGAACATGAGGTTGAAGCTCCGGCTTTCGGTCAGATCGCAGGCCGGATCCCCACCCGGGTGGCGCGATGGCTTGCGTCCGCAGGGCAGCGCCTCGAGATGATCGGCCCGGAAGCGCTGCCCGCAGGTACGACACTCGACAAGAGGGTCGGTGAAGCCCTCGAGATGGCCCGAGGCCTCCCACGTGCGGGGATGCTGGATGATGGCCGAGTCGAGAGCCACCACGTCGTCGCGGTCGAGCAGCAGGGCCCGCCACCACTGCGCCTTGACGTTGTTCTTGAGAAGGACCCCGTAGTGCCCGTAGTCGTAGGTCGACCCGATGCCCCCATAGATCTCCGACGAGGGGAAGACAAATCCTCGCCGCTTGCACAGCGAGACGACCTTCTCCATGGTCAGCGTCTCCTCGGGCACCGGCGGGTCACCCTAGCTTCCGCCGTGGGCGGCGGCCGGAGGCGCCCGACCCCCGACTAGACTCCGCGCGGGCCATGCCGATCTACGAGTACCGCTGCGAGCGGGGTCACCAGTTCGAGGCGGTCCAGCGCATGGTCGAGGACCCGCTCACCGACTGCCAGGTCTGCGGCGCACCCGTGCAGAGGCTGATGTTCGCCCCTGCCGTGCACTTCAAGGGCTCGGGCTTCTACAACACCGACTACGGCACCGCCAAGCGCAAGCGCGAGCTCGACGCCTCGGCCAAGGAGGGGGCGGACAAGAACGATGCCAAGGCGGCCGCGAAGCGCTCGGGCTCCGACGGCGGCGGCTCCTCGGGCGAGGGCGGCTCGGGCTCATCGTCGGACTCGGGCTCATCGTCGGACTCGGGCTCTTCGTCGGGCTCGGGCTCTTCGTCGGGCTCGGGCTCGGGCTCGTCGTCCTCGACGAGCGCCGACGGCAAGTCGGGCTCGGGCTCGGGCTCGAAGTCCTCGGCGGCACGGGACTGACCCCGGCGTCCCCCGCGCCGGCCCGGCGGGTCAGCCGCCCAGCAGCGCGTGGACGGCGCGGCGCTTCTCGGCGCCGGAGACCACGAGGCCCTGACCGCCGTCGGGCAGAGTGAGAAACGAGGACGGGTGCAGGATGTCGGGCTGCGGCGATCCCGCCGAGGCCATGTCGGCGGCCAGGCCCAGCAGGGTCGGCCCGCCCATGTCGGACTTGATCGTCTTGGGCGCGTCCCAGGCTACCCAGGGCAGGTGCAGGAACGTGCTCGGGGTGAGCATCCGCCCCTTGACCGCCGAAAGGATCTTCTGCTGGCGCTTGGCCCGGGTGAGGTCGTTCTCAGCCGGATTGCACTGGTTGTGGCGGGTTCGTGCGAGGATGAGGGCCTGCTTGCCGTCGAGGTGGTGGGTGCCCGCCGGCAGGACGAGGGTTTGGCCGCCGTTGCGCACGCCGCCGCTAATCACCGAGTGCACACAGGAGCCCGAGTAGTCGATTCCGCCCAGGGCGTCGATGAAGGCGGGGAAGTTGTCGAAGTTCACCTCGATCACGTGGTTGACGGAGATCCCCAGGTAGGCCTTGACCGTGCTGATGGCCAGCGCCGCCCCGCCCAGGGCATAGGCGGCGTTGATCTTCGCCCGACCGTGGCCGGGAATGTCGACAACCGTGTCCCGGGGGATGGACAGTCGCGAGTTGTGCCCCAGCCCGGTGCGGATGAGCATGATCACGTCTGACCGGCTGGGCTGGCCGACCACGCTGGCGCCCGCCTCGTGGGTCCTGCGGTCGCGCGCGTCGGAGCCCAGCACCAGGCTGGTCTGGTCCGAGGTGAGCGGGAATCCGCCGCCGTCCAGCGCGAGCTCGGTCCCGTGGGAGACGTGCTCCTGGGCGACCTGGGCCGAGACCAGGAAGAGCACGAGCGAGAGGGCCAGCCAGGCCACCACCGCGACCAGGACCCAGCGCAGGACTCGACCCGGTGTGAGCGGTCCCAGGCGGGTGGGACGCCGGGGGAAGATGCGCCCGCGACGACCGCGCTCGGCCCGCAGGCCGGCCAGCCCGGCCCGCTCACGGCTGGCGCCCAGCAGCGGTCGGCGGCTGCGGTACAGCGTGTAATCGCCCCGCTCGCGCCCACTGCGGCCCTCGGCGCGGTCGGGATCACGGCTCGTTTGCGTCCCCATGACCCGGTCTATATTGCCCGCATGGCCCCGGCGTCCTGCGTGGTCGGCGTCGACCTCGGGGGAACCAAGCTGCTGGCGGGGGCCGTCGATGAGGGGCTGCGCGTCCATCACCGCGCCCACCGGGTGATCGCCGGGCTCGGGCAGTCCGAGCTGCTCGATGCGGTGGCTGCCGCCGTCCGCGAGGCCGCTGCCGCCGCCGGGCGCGATCCGACGGCGGTCGGCTTCGGCATCCCGGCGCTGATCGACCGCGGGCGGGGGATGGCGATCTCCTGCGTGCACCTCCCGCTGGCCGGTCTGGCCTTTGGCGACCTGATGGCCGAGCGGCTGGGGCTGCCCTGCGTGATCGACAACGACGCCAACGCCGCCGCCCTGGCCGAGCACCGTCACGGCGCGGCCCGCGGTGCCCGACACGCCGTGGTTCTGACCATCGGAACCGGGATCGGAGGGGCCCTGATCCTGGATGGCCAGCTGTACCGCGGGGCGGTGGGTGCCGCGGGGGAGCTTGGGCACATGGTCATCGACGCCGATGGGCCTCTCTGCCCGGGCAACTGCCCCAATCGCGGCTGCCTGGAGGCATTGGCGTCAGGAACCGCGCTCGCCCTCGAAGCGCGTCACCAGGCCACCCAGCTGCCGGCCAGCGCCCTCGGCCAGGCGCTGGCCCCGGGCCGCGAGATCAGCGGCCCGATGGTGACCGAGCTGGCCCACGAAGGCGATCCCGCCGCCCGTCGGGCGATCGCGCTGATCGGCCAGCGGCTGGGGATCGGCCTGGCCAACATCGCCAACGTCTTCAACCCCGAGCGCATCGTCGTCGGTGGCGGGGTCATCGCCGCCGGCGAGCTCCTCCTGGCCCCCGCCCGCGACGAGATGACTGAACGGTCGCTGCGCCCGTCCGGTGAGATGGTGCAGGTCCTGCCCGCCCGCTTTGGTGCCGAGGCGGGGATGCTCGGTGCCGCCGCCCTCGCCCACGACTCCGTCGCCGCCCGAGCATGACCCCGGTGGCCCGTGGCCGGAGGCGCCGGTCCCCGCTCCCGCCGGGTCCGCGACGGTCCGGGGGCGCCCTCGTCGTCTGTCCGACGCCCATCGGCAACCTCGAGGACATCACCCTTCGCGTGCTGAGGGCCCTGGCCGAGGCCGACGTGATCGCTTGCGAGGACACTCGCCGCACCCGGGTGCTGCTGGACCGCCACGGGTTGCACGACAGGCCGCTGACCGCCTACCACGAGCACAATGAGGGGACTCGGGCGCCGCAGCTCGCCACCCGGGTCGCGGGCGGGGACCGCGTGGCCCTCGTCTCCGACGCCGGCATGCCGCTGGTCTCCGACCCCGGACACCTCCTGTTGCGCCGCTGCCTTGAGGAGGATCTGCTCGTCGAGGTTCTGCCGGGCCCCTCGGCGCCGCTGGTCGCTCTTGTCGCCTCCGGGCTGGGCGCAGCGCGCTTCGCCTTCGTCGGCTTCCTGCCCCGACGCGCGGGCGAGCTCGGTGCTCTGTGGAGGGAGCAGCGGGGCACGGTCGTCGCCTTTGAGTCGCCCAATCGCCTGGCCGCTTCGCTGCGCGTGCTCGCCGCCGAGGAGCCCGACCGTCCTGTGGCCGTCTGCCGTGAGCTGACCAAGCTTCACGAGGAAGTCGTACGCGGGAGTGCCGCCGAGCTGGCTGCCCGCTACGCGGCTGCCCCGGCGGTGGGCGAGGTCGTGCTCGTCGCCGGCCCAGCCGCAGAGGGCCAGGCCGACCTCGCGGCGGGATTGGATGCCCTGGAGGGCCTCGTGCAGGCCGGTGCTCGGTCCCGCCCGGCCGCCACGGTGGTGGCCAGACTGACCGGGGCGAGCGCCAACGCGCTCTACCGGGGGCTGGCCGCCCGGCGCGCGGGGTGAGCGTGATCAACCGCGCCGCCGGCGCGCGGATAGCCTCCCTGGCGCATGGCCTACGGGATCACGACGCCGATCTACTACGTCAACGCGGCGCCGCACCTGGGCCACGCCTACACGACGATCGCCGCCGACGTCCTCGCCCGCCACATGCGCCAGCGGGGCGAGGAGGTGTTCTTTCTCACCGGAACCGACGAGCACGGCGAGCCCGTCGCCCAGGCGGCCGAGGCGCTCGGGGTCAGCCCCCAGGAGCTGGCCGATGGCAACGCCGCGCGCTTCCAGGCCCTGATGCCCCAGCTCGAGGCGTCCAACGACTTCTTCATCCGCACCAGCGACCCCGAGCACCACGCCCGCGTGCGGGAGATCCTCTCCGGCGTGCGCGACGCCGGCTACGTCTACCTCGGGCCCTATGAGGGTTGGTACTGCCCGCGCTGCGCCGACTTCAAGACCGACGCCGAGATGGGTCCCGACCACACCTGTCCGATCCACGAGATTCCCCTGACCCGGGAGTCCGAGGAGAACTGGTTCTTCGCCCTGTCGCGCTTCCAGGAGCCCCTCGAGCGTCTCTACGCCGAGCGCCCCGATTGGGTCGGGCCGCCCGGCCGGGCCAACGAGGCGCGGGCGTTCATCGCGTCGGGCCTTGCCGACGTATCGCTCAGCCGGGCCGGCCTGAGCTGGGGCGTGCGGGTCCCCTGGGACGAGGAGCAGGTCTTCTACGTCTGGTTCGACGCGCTGCTCAACTACGTCACCGCCCTGGGCTACGCCCGGCCCGGCACCGATCTGGCCCAGCGCTTCTGGCCCGCCGCTGTGCAGCTCATCGGCAAGGACATCCTCAAGTTCCACACCGTCTACTGGCCCGCCCTGCTCATGGCCGCCGGCCTGGAGGTGCCCCGGCGCATCTTCGTCCACGGCTTCCTGCTCGGCGCCGACGGGCGCAAGATGTCCAAGTCGTTGGGCAACGTGCTGGACCCCTTCGCCGTGATGGATCGCTACGGGACCGATGCCCTGCGCTTCTACCTGCTGCGCGACGTCACCTTCGGCCAGGACGGCCCGGTCTCCGAGGTCGGGGTCGATCGCCGTTACCACGCCGAGCTGGCCAACGAGTACGGCAACCTCGCCTCGCGCACCCTGGCCATGGTCGCCCGCTACCGCGACCGACGGGTACCCGAGGCGCCCCTCGACGCTGCCCTAGCCGGGACCCTGGGCGGGCTGGAGGCCCGCGTCGCGGCGCTGATCGACCGCTGCGAGCTGACGCCGGCGCTGGAAGCGATCTGGCAGTCCGTGCGCCGGCTCAACCGCTACGTGGAGGAACGCGCACCGTGGCAGCAGGCCCGCGACCCCGACGCAGCGGCCGAGCTCGACACGACCCTGGTCAGCCTCGTCGAGGGCCTGCGCGTGGTCACCGTGCTGCTGCACCCGTACCTGCCCGCGGCAACCATCCGACTGCTGGAGGCCCTGGGCGAGCACGGGCCGACCGCGCTGAGCCTGACCCACGCCGGCGCGGGCAGCTCGGCGGCCGCCGCCGGGGGCGGCTCCCCGCTCTGCGGCCGGACGCTGTCAACGCTGGCGCCGCTGTTCCCCCGGGTCACGCCGGCCGCTGCGCCGTGATCGACAGCCACACCCACCTTGACATCGGCCCACGACCGGTCGAGGAGCTGGTGGATGCCGCTGCCACCGCGGGGGTGGGACGGATGGTCACCGTCGGGACCGACCCGGCCTCCTGCCGCGCCGCCCTGGCCGCGGCCGAGCGTCACCCCGGCGTCTACGCGGCGGTCGGCCACCATCCCCACGATGCGGGCAGCTTCGATGCCGGCGTGGTCGAGGAGCTCGCCGAGATGGCGCGCCACCCGCGCTGCGTCGCCGTGGGCGAGACGGGGCTCGACTACCTCCGGTCCGGGGCCCCGGCTGACGTGCAGCGGCAAGTCTTCCTGGCCCAGGTCGATCTCGCCGCAGAGGTGGGAAAGCCGCTGGTCATCCACACCCGTGAGGCGGCGCAGGACACGCTGGAGATCCTGCGCGGGCCGGCCGCCGGCCTGCGGGTCATGCTGCACTGCTTCGGCCTGGCCGAGCACCTCGAGGAGTGCCTGGAGCAGGGCTGGTGGCTGTCGTTTGCCGGCAACCTGACCTATCCCTCGGCCACGGCGCTGCGCTACGCGGCGGCGGCTGCTCCCGACGAGCGCCTGCTGGTGGAGACCGACGCGCCCTACCTGGCGCCCCAGCCGGTCCGGGGCCAGCGCAACGAGCCGGCCTTCGTCGTCCACACGGCCCGCGCGCTGGCCGAGGTCCGTGGGATGGAGCTGGCTGCGCTCGAGCACGCGCTCGACGCCAACGCCGCGACGCTGTTCGGATGGTGAGCCCGCCCCAGTCGCCCGAGCCCCGGCAGGCCAGCCTGCGGCGCCTGCGTCGCTTCGGCGTCCTGCCCGACCACTCTCTCGGGCAGAACTTCCTCATCGACTCCAATCTGCTGACGGTCATCTCTCAGATGGCCGAGGTCGGCCCCGCCGATGTCGTGCTCGAGGTCGGCGGCGGCCTTGGCGTGCTCTCCGAGCACCTCGCCGCCCGGGCTGGCCACGTTCACGTGGTCGAGGTCGACCGCCGCCTGAAGCCGGCGCTGGGCGAGGCGTTGGATCCCTTCGCGGGCCGGACAACGCTGCACCTGGCCGACGCCATGCGCCTCGACTTCTCGGCGCTGGCGCCGCCACCGGACAAGGTGGTCGCCAACCTGCCCTACGGCATCGCCGGCTCCCTGATCCTCCGCACCGTCCTCGAGCTTCCCGGCGCCCGGCGCTGGGTGGTCATGGTCCAACGGGAGGTGGGCGAGCGCCTGGCCGCGGCGCCGGGCGGACCGGCGTACGGCGCCCCGTCGGTCATCGCCCAGCTGGCCTGCGAGGTGCGCGTGCTGCGGCCGGTGTCGCGCTCCGTCTTCCGGCCCATCCCGCGCGTCGACTCTGTCCTTCTCGGCCTCGTGCGCACCGGGCCGCCTCCCGCTCCGGCGCTCGTCGAGCTCGTGCACGCCGGCTTCGCCCACCGTCGCAAGGCGCTGTCGGGCTCGCTGGCCCTGGCGCCCGGCGCCCAACGCGGGGTCCGCCAGGCAGCCCGCAGGGCGCTTGGCTGCATCGGCCTCCCGGCCGACGCCCGGGCCGAGCGCTTGGCGCCCGCGGCCTGGCTGGCGCTGGCCGAGGAGCTCGAGGCCCACCGATGAACCGGCTGTGCGCCCGAGCCCCGGGAAAGGTCAACCTCGTGCTGCGCCTTGGGCCGGCCCGGGACGACGGTCGTCACCGGCTCCTCACGCTCATCGAGTCGCTCTCGCTGGCCGACACGCTCGTCCTCGAGCCAGCCGGACCCCGGGCGCCCGGGGATGTCGTCGCCTGTCCGGGGGTCGAGGGGCCCAACCTGGCCGCGGCGGCCCTGGCCAGCTTTCGCGCGGCGACCGGCTGGGCCGGCGGCGCCGTGCGCCTGAGCATCGACAAGCGCGTGCCGGTGGCGGCGGGAATGGGCGGGGGGTCGGGCGATGCGGCTGGCGCGCTGAGACTGGCCGGCGTGGCGGCCGGCCTGGATCCCGAGCGGGCCGCGGCGGTGGCCGCCGAGCTGGCGTTCGGCCTCGGCTCCGACGTCCCCAGCCAGCTGCGTCCCGGGTTGGTCCTGGCCACCGGTGCCGGTGAGCGGGTCAGATCGTTGCCGCCACTGGCCCGCCACGCCGTGCTGGTGGTGCCCTCCTCCGAGGCACTGTCCAGCGCCGCCGTCTACCGCGAGGCCGACCGCCTGGGGTTGGGACGCTCCCTCGAGGAGCTCTCCCGCGGGGAGGCAGCGCTGCGGCGGATCGTCTCCGGCGCTGGTATGCCGCTGCCCCTGGGGCTGCTGGGCAATGACCTCGAGCCGGCGGCCCAGGCGCTGGCCCCCTCGATCGAGCCAGCCCTGCTCGCCGCCCGCGAAGCGGGGGCGGCCGTGGCCATGGTCAGTGGCTCCGGACCCACGGTGATCGGGCTCTTTCCCGGCGAGGATGGGGTTGCGGTGGCCGACCGTGCGGCGTTGGCGCTGCGTGGCCGATGGCCGGGGACCGTGGTGGCCGAGCCGGTCGAGCCGGAGTTCTCCGTCGTGCGCGAGGCCGGGTGAGGCGTCTCTGGGTGGTGGTGGTCCTGGGGCTGGGCGTCTTCGCCGTCCTCGCCCTGGCGCTGCCCGGTCGCGGCTCGCTCGGTATCGACCGCGAGGCCTTCGCGGCCCTCGACGGCGTCCGCGGTCGCCCCGGCGACGAGCTGGCCCGCACGCTGACCCAGCTCGGGTCGGCCTACCTCGCCTGGCCCCTGGCGCTGCTGGGCTGCGTCGCGCTCGGCCTCGAGCACCGCCCCCGTGCCGCCGCAGGCCTGCTCGCGGGCGCGGTGAGCGCCATCATTGCCGTCGGGGCGGCGAAGGACCTGATCGGCCGGCCCCGGCCGCCAGGCTCCCTCGTGCCTACGGCCGGGCTCAGCTTCCCATCGGGTCACGCCACGTATGCCACCTTCTGGCTGGGCGTGGCCCTGCTGCTCGCCGTCGGTCGCCACCGACGTGGGCAGCGCGCCCTGGTCGCCACCGGGGCGGCGGTGATGCTGCTGGTGGGGCTGACCCGCGTCTACCTACGGGCCCATTACCTCTCCGACGTGCTCGCGGGCTGGGGCGTGTCCTCGGCGCTGTTGGCGCTCGGGACCCTGACCGCCGCAGGCATCGGGCGGGGCATCGGGCGGACACGTCAGAATGACCGGCGTCCGTGAGCAACTCGGCCATCATCTCCCTCGTCGCGGCGTGCGCCGGCGTGTTCGGCCTTGCCGCCTACGTGGGGCTGATCCTCGTGCCGGCTTGGAGCTCCTACACCCGCATCTGGGAGCGCTTGGCGGCCGCCGTGCTGTCGTTGTACGTCCTGGCCGCCCTGCTGGGGATCGGGACGCTGGCTGGCTACGCGATCTTTCGGATCTACACCGGGGCAGGCTAGGCCGGGTTCGCAGGCCGGGTCTTCACGTCTTGGCTGGCTGTCGTTCACAACGTCGGGATGCCTCGCGGTCGGCGGGGCATGCTGACGTCATGACCGGGCGGGGCTGAGCCGAGCCCGGCGAGGACGCGCCGGCGACCTAGAATCGGTCGATGGCCGCCCCCCGGCGACCGGCCCTCTCGGCCGTGCCCGAACCCGTGCCGGACCCCGCGTCCGAGCCGCTGGCGGCCGCGCCCAGGCGTCGCGCCCGCCGGACGCCGGCCGGTCCAGCAGCGGCGTCGGGCGACCTGGGGGGGTTGGAGGCCGTCTCGGCGGCGATCGAGCGCGGTGACGGCCTGTTCGAGGTGCTTCGCGCCGCCGCCCGGGCCCTGGACGCCAGCCTCGCCCTGCTCGATGCATCGGGCGCGCGGCTGGCTATCGTCGTGCGCTCGCCCGCGGACGAGCGAGCGCTGAGCGGCGGTCCCGGGACGCCGGTGACCGGCGGCGAGGAGATCGAGCTGCGGGTGGGGGATGAGTCGGTGGGACGACTGCGAGCCCGCTGGCGGGGGGCGGTGGCCGACCCGGCCCGGGTGGCGCTCGTCCGGACCCTCGTCGCCTCCGAGCTCCAGCGCCGGCGAGCCCCCGCACGGGCGAGCCGGCAGGCGGCGGCCGAGCTGGTCGCCCTGGTGGTCGGTCGCCGGCCCGTGGACCGGGCTGAGCTGGTGGCCCGGGGCCGAGAGGCGGGCATCGATTTCGCCAGCGGGGGCAGCGCCGTCGTCGTACGCGCCCACCCTCAGGCCACCGCCGCCGAGGACTGGCGCGGCCGCGCCCTGGCCGTCGCCGAGGGCGCCGCGCGCGCCGCGGCCGGTGGCGCTCTCGCCGCCACCATGCACCCCGACAGCCCCGGCGGGGACGTCATTCTCGTGCTTGTCCCCGGCGCCGACGACGCGATGGCGCGTCGCGCGGCGTCGGCGATCCTGCGCGAGCTCGGAGCGGCGCTGCACGGCTTTGGCTTCGCCGCCGGACGCAGCCGGCCGGCGGCTGACCCGCTCGTGCTCGCCGGCGCCGCCGACGAGGCCCTGCTGGCCGCCAACGTGGCCGAGGGCGAGGGCGACAGGACGCTGCTGGACTTCTCCGACATCGGCGCCTACCGCGTCCTGCTGCCCTATGTCCGCTCCGACCCGGCCGAGCTGCGCCGCTTCTATGCCGACACGGTCGAGCCGCTGGTGGCCTACGACGAGCAGTACGAGACCTCCAGCCTCGTTCGCACTCTGGAGACCTATCTTGCCGCCGACGGGGTGGTGGCCGACACCGCCGAGCGGCTGTTCACCCACCGCCACACCGTCCGCTACCGCCTGGAGCGCATCCGCGACCTCTGTGGACTCGACGTCAACTCCTCCGACGGACGCGAGCGCTTGTCGCTGGGGCTCAAGGCCATGCGCGTGCTCGGCATCACCGAGCCCAAGGGCCCGGCCACCGAGGCGGGGACCTCCGGCGGGCGCGTCCGCGGGCCACGTCGCCGCGAGCGCTAGCGCACCGCTGGTCGACGATCGACAGCCTGGCGCCTGCCGGCCTCACTAGAGTCAGCCCGCGATGGCCATCGGGGTGATCACCGGCTCGGGCACCGACGCCCTGCCGGGCCTCGAGGGCGGTCAAGCTGAGAAGGTGGCCACCGCCTGGGGCGAGGCCGCGGTCACGCCCGGACAGCTGGCCGGCGTCGAGATCCTGCACGTCTCGCGCCACGGACCGGGCCACGAGCGACTCTCCAATCATGTGCTCTTCCAGGCCAACGTCGCGGCGCTCAAGGCCCGCGGCGCCCGGGTCGTCGTCGGGCTGACCGTCTGCGGAGCAGTCGATCCGGGCGTTGAGCTGGGCACGCTGATCGTCTTCGAGGACCTGCACTTTCCGGTTAACCGGCTGCCGGGAGGGGAAGTGTGCAGCTTCCACCTGCATCCCGGCGATCCCGAGCGCGGCCACTGGATCTACGACGGACCCTATGCCGAGCCGCTGCGCCGGGTCCTCGTCGAAGGCGCTCACTCGGCGGGCGGCGCGGTCTTGGACGGTGGCTGCTACGGACACGTGGACGGTCCGCGATTCAACACCCGCGCAGAGATCCGCTCGCTGGCCCTGGCCGGGGTCACCGCGGTCAGTCAGACCGGTGGGCCCGAGACGGTCCTGTGCGGCGAGGCGGAGCTGCCCTTCGCGCTCGTCGGCTATGCCACCGACTACGCCAACGGCGTCTCGGAGACCCCCACGCCGATGAGCACGCTGACCGAGCTCATGGGGCGCAGCACCGGCGTCTTCGCCGCCCTGCTGGAGCACGCCCTGCCCCGCCTTCGGGTCGAGGACATCCCTGCCTCCGGGATGGTCTACCGCTTCGAGTGAGCTCCGCACCCGGGCCCGCCGTGCTGGTCATGGCCAAGGCGCCGCGCCCTGGGCACGCAAAGACGCGCCTGGAGCCGCTGCTTGGTCGAGCCGGCTGCGCCCGGCTGCAGGCAGCGCTGGTGACCCGAGCGGCTCGGTGGGCACACGCCGTCGTCGACGCCGACACCTGGGTGGCCTTCGACCCACCCGACGCGCGGAGCGAGCTGGCCCGCCTCGTCGGGCCGGACGTCCGGCTGCTCCCGCAGGTTCCCGGCGACCTGGGACAGCGCATCGCCGCCGCGGCGACCTCGATCCACGCCGCCCGTCCCGGACCCGTGCTCGTCGTTGGTTGCGACGTCCCGGCGCTCGGACCCCAGCATGCGCGCGCCGCCCTCGACGACCTCGCCGACGGCTGCCAGATCGTCGTCGGGCCGGCGCTGGATGGTGGCTACTACCTACTTGCCGTGGCCGAGGACCGCCCAGAGCTCTTCGACCTCCCCAGCCAAGCCTGGGGTGGACCGGAGGTCCTTGCCCTGACGCTCGCTCGGGCGCAGGGACTGTCGCTCGGGCTCCTGCGGGCCGAGCGCGACCTGGACACCCCCGACGACGTGCGGGCCGCCCTGGCCGATCCGCTGATCGCTCCGGGCCTGGCCGAGCTGCTGTCCCCACCGGGCTGACGCAGCAGGTCGCGCAGCGTGCTCCGCCGCCGCCGAGCGGTGACGCCGCGCGGCGCGCGCGGCGGGTAAGGCGGAGCCGTGCCCGCCACCGGCCAGGGCCCCCGAGGCCGAAAGCGTCGCTCGCGCCGCTCGGCGCGGTCGGCTCATGACGACCTCTCAGCTCGCCCGACCGATGATCTCCCGACGCTCAGTCAGTGAGAGCGAGTGGCGTGGTGCGCTGTGGCGGACCTGCAGCGAGGACAACCAAATCGCGTCGGCCTATCAGCCGGTGGTGGAGCTCCAGACCGGGGCCGTGCGCGGCTTCGAGATGCTCGCCCGCTTCCCCGGCGAGCCCCACGGAAGTCCCGAGGCCTGGTTCGCGGCGGCGTCTCGACACGGTCTCGAAGGGGTGCTCGCGGCGTTTATCGTGCGCGGGGCGCTGGCCGCCCGTCATCTGGCTGGCTCGGGTCGGTTCCTGGCCGTCAATGTCACGCCGCGTGCGTTGCTGGCCGCCGAGGTACAGAGCGCCTTCCGCTCCTCGGGCCGCTTGGACGGCATCGTCGTCGAGGTGACCGAGCAGGCTGCCCTGGGCGCCTACGACGCGCTCAATGGCGCGCTCGCGCCACTGCGGGCGCTCGGCGCCACCGTGGTCGGTGGACGACCCCGACTCGGGCTACGCCAGTTTGCGTCAGATCGCCGCGTTGCGCCCCGATCACGTCAAGGTTCACCAAGCGCTCATCGCCGGGGTGGATCGCGACGAGGCGAAGGCGACGGTCGTGCGAACCCTCCACGACTTCGCCGGAAGGGTCGGAGCCCGCCTCGTCGCCGAGGGCGTCGAGCGAACGGAGGAGCTCGACTGCCTGCTGGCGCTCGAGGTGGGGCTCGGACAGGGCTACGCGCTGGGTCGTCCAGCGCCGCACATGCACGACCTCGCCCCCGATGTCGTCGCCTTCCTCCGCGGCCGGCTGCCCATGTCCGGCGTCCCGCCGGTGACGATCGGCCCGCCGCCACTCTGCGGCGGTGTGATTCGTCCCCGCGTAGCGCGCCGGTTGGCGAGAGCAGCCTCGCCCCGGCGGCCGCCCCCGCCCTGCCGCCCGCGCCGGCGGGGGCCGCGCCCGAGACGCCGGACGCCGCGTCGGGGCTCATCGACCGGACGCCGCCTGTGGCGGCGACCGACGGACCCCCGGGCTTGGTCGGCCGATCCTCTCCGAGCCCGCGCGGCAGTACCTCACGGTGGTCGACCCGGTGGGGCGCCCCGTCGCCCTCGCGGTGCGCGCGGCGACGCTGCGCGGGGAGTCACCCGTCCTGCCTCTGGTCATCGGACCGGCGTCGCCGGTTCGGGCGGTGGCCGATCGCATTCGAGCCCGCCCGCTGCCGCAGCGCAACCACCCGCTCATCGTGTGCGATGGCACCGACCGGTATCTCGGCCTGGCTGCCATGTCGCGGCTGCTGGGACACGACACTTCGTAGACCGGCGCGCGGCGTAGCTGCGACCCCGATGGGCGGTTGCTCGGGGTCCTCCGCGTCGAGCGCCTGGTCGAGGCGTTGACTGAGTGAACGCTTCACCCGTCGGCAGCGGCAACCGCCTCCCCGGCGCTCGCCGGCCTGGGCAACGCCGAGTCCTGAGGGCGCCAAGACCCTCGATAGGCTCGACGCCGGCTCGTTGGGGAGTGGTGTAGGTGGTCTGCACGCCGCGCTTTGGACGCGGAAGCCCGGGTTCGAGTCCTGGCTCCCCAGTCGGTGGGTCTTCTCGCCTGCGGCCGGGCCCCTCCCTAGGATCCGCTCGATGCTCACCCGGCCCACGATCGTCATCCTCGCCGCCGGTCAGGGCACCCGGATGCGCTCGGCGCTGCCCAAGCTGCTGCACCCGCTCTGCGGGCGGCCCCTCGTGCAGTGGCCGGTACGCGCGGCGCTCGACGCCGGCGCCGGTCGCGTGGTGGTGGTCGGCGGTCCCGACCGGGTGCTCGCCGATCATCTGCCCGCCGGCGTCGAGCTGGCGATCCAGGCCGCCCCTCTGGGCACCGCCGACGCGCTCGCCTCGGCCGGCCCCCACCTGGACACGGCCGGCACCGTCATCGTCCTCGCCGGCGACATCCCGCTGGTAGACGCCGCGCTGCTGTCAGAGCTGGCCACCAGCCACGGCGAGGGACACAGTGCGGCCACCATGGCGACGATGTTGCTCGACGATCCGTCGCAGTACGGCCGGGTAGTGCGCGCCCCCGACGGCTCGGTGCAGCGCGTTGTCGAGACCAAGGATCCGGGGACGGTCGCTGCGGACGTTCTGGCCATCCGCGAGGTCAACACGGGCATCCTTGCCTTCGCCGGCCCCGGCCTGCGCGAGCTGCTCGAGGCGATCGTGCCCGATCCGGCCACCGGCGAGCGCTTCCTACCCGATGCGCTGGCCGTGCTGCGCTCGCGCGGGGAACGGGTGGCCGTGCACGCGGTGGCCGACTCGGCTCTCACCCTCGGCGTCAACGACCGCGTCGATCTGTCTCGTGTCCGAGAGGTCGCCCAGCGGCGCATCAACGACGCCCACGCACGGGCCGGCGTCACCATCGTCGATCCGAGCACGACGCTCATCGACATCGACGTCCAGATCGCCCCCGACGCCACGATCGAGCCGTCCTGCTTCTTGCGCGGCGCGACCCGCGTGGCCGCCGGCGCCCGCATCGGGCCGCTGACCACGCTGATCGACAGCGCCGTGGGGGAGGGTGCCAGCGTCGTGCACTCCTACCTTGACCGCTGCCGGGTGGGAGCTCAGGCGTCGGTCGGGCCGTTCGCCTACCTGCGTCCGCAGGCCGAGCTGGCCGCCGGCGCCAAGATCGGGACCTTCGTCGAGGTCAAGAACTCACGCATCGGCGCGGGTGCCAAGGTTCCCCACCTGTCCTACATCGGCGACGCCGACGTGGGCGAGCGGACCAACCTTGGCGCGGGCACGATCACCGCCAACTACGACGGCCACGCCAAGCACCGCACCCGCATCGGCGACGACGTCAGGGGTGGGGTGGACACTGCCTTCGTTGCCCCCGTGGAGATCGGCGACGGGGCCTGGACGGCCGCTGGCTCGGTGGTCACCGAGGACGTGCCCGCCGGCGCGCTCGCCATCGCCCGCGCGCGACAGCGCAACGTCGAGGACTACGCGCGCCGGGATGGTCCCGCTCGCGCCGCCGACGCTGGCCCCGGGCCCGATCCTCGCGGCGACGCCTAGGGCGTCGCGCGCCGGCATCGGACCGGGCTCTAGACTCCCCACTCGCCATGAGCGCCCTGGAACCGGGACCGCGTGCGACATCGCTTGCGCAGCGCTCCAGCCGGCTGGACATCGGCTACGACAAGCGACTCATGCTGTTCTCCGGGCGGGCGAACCCCGAGTTGGCCGCTCGGATCGCCGGCAAGCTGAGCGTGGAGCTCGGCGGCGTGACGCTCAAGACGTTCTCCAACGGAGAGGTGTACTGCCGCTACGAGGAGTCGATCCGCGGCGCCGACGTCTTCATCGTCCAGCCCACCTGCAGCAACGCGCGTACTCACGTAAGCGCCAACGACTCGCTCATGGAGCTGTTGTTGATGATCGACGCCGCGGTGGGCGCCTCCGCCCATCGGGTGATCGCCGTCACGCCGTGGTTCGGCTACTCGCGCCAGGACAAGAAGTCGGCTCCGCGCGAGCCGATCTCCGCTCGTCTGGTGGCGCGGATGATCGAGTCGGCGGGCTCGGACCGCGTGCTGGCCATGGATCTGCACGCCGGGCAGATCCAGGGCTTCTTCCACAAGCCGTTGGACCACATGACCGCCCTGTTCATGCTCACCCAGTACTTCTCCGACCAGGGCCTGGAGGACATCGTCGTCGTCGCGCCCGACGCCGGCCGCGTGAAGCTGGCCAAGAAGTTCTCGGAGAAGATCGGCGCCGAGCTGGCCATCCTCAACAAGGAGCGCCCCGCTCAGCAGGTGGCCGAGATCGCCTACGTCATCGGCGACGTCCGCGGCAAGACCGCGGTGATCGTCGACGACATGATCGACACCGCCGGAACGCTGCGCGCCGCGGGCCAGACCGTGCTTGACGAGGGCGCCACCCGCGTGTACGCCGCCGCCACCCACGCCGTGCTGTCGGGCGCGGCGTACGAGAACCTTGCCGCGGGCGGCTTCGAGGAGGTCGTCGTCACCGACACCATCCCGGTGCCCGACGACGCGCCTGACACCGTACGCGTCCTCTCCTGCGCCGACCTGCTGACCGACTCGATCCGCCGGATCTTCACCGACGACTCGGTCTCCGAGGTCTTCGGCGGGGAGAACCAGCTCTTCTGACTCGCACCGTGCGCCTCATGGAGCTGCTCGGCCTCTCCGAGGACGAGCTGTGTGAGGCGCTGGGGAGCGACGCGCTGACCGTGCTCTCCGGGGAGGCGGAGGCCCTTCCCCAGCTCGCCATCCTCGTCGGGCTGCTCGAGCCCGTGGCGGCCGCAGTGGGGGTGGCGGTCCTGCGCCGGTGGGTCCGGGGCTCGAGTCCGTCGGGCCGTCCCCTCGACCTGCTCGCCGCCCGTGACTACATCGCCTTCGAAGGGGCCCTGGCCGAGCTGGAGCGTCGCGGGCTGGTGCTCCGCGCCGGCCCAGCCGCGGACGGCCAGCGCTGAGGGGCGATCAGCCCCTCGGTCAGTCGCCGGTCGACGCGGGCTCGCGATCGCCGGGCCACACGCCGGTCAGGTTGGCGAAGCAGCGGGCACCGGCGCGGTCGACCGAAGCGCGGACGGTCTGAAACACCGCTGCCTCGAGCGCCGTGGCCGCGACGACCTTGCCGAGAGGCGCCCGCTCGTGGCTGGCCTTGGGAGGCTCGTGGTCGTCCAGACGCGACCAGAGGGAGGAGAACAGGGCGGTGGCCAGGCGCCCGGCGAGCAACCCGCAGAGGATCCCGATCGGCTTGTAGATGAGCTTTGCCACGATGGAGGTGGTCGCCCGCCTGGCGACCCGGTAAACATATTCCATGCAAACCGATACGAGGGGACCGGCACGATGAGCTCCCAGGAGGCGGACGGCCCCGGGCCCCCGGAGTCCGGCGACGAGGCCGAGGAGCTCCTGCGCCGGGCCCTGCTGGACGCTCACGATGCCGCCGCCGTGGCCCTGCGCGTCTCGGGCCTTCCCGTCTCCGACACGGTAACGGTGATCTTCCACGGGCGCCGGGACCTGGGCACCGTGCAGACGTATGTGGCCCAGGGCCGGCGCGGAGCCGGCAACCGCGTCGGGGCCGACGAGCTCCTGCGCGTCCCATGCGACCTGGACCTCGGTGACGCCGAGGACCGGGAGCAAGCCGAGCGTCTATACGCCGACCAGGCGTCTGTGCTGCGCGACGCGCTGGTCGGTGCCGACACGGTGCTGGCCATCTGGCGCGAGGCCCTTGCCGCCCTCACGGGCAGCTCGGTCGCCGTGCAACGTCCCCGCTCCCCCGCCCTCCCGCTGCCCGTGCATCGGCTGCTGCCCTGCGCGCTGGTGGCCCCGGACCGCGGGATCGTGGTCGCTGCGGTCTGCGGTGCGCGAACCCTGGCCGAGGGGCGCCCGCCGCTGGGGATCGCCTGCGCCCAGCAGGACGTTGCCCGGGTCTACCCGCTGCCCGAGGACCCCGAGAGCTGCCTCGATGACTTCATTTCCCAAGCCGCCGATCACGCGCGCAACATGGCCGTGCGCCTGTCCCACCAGGAGGCGTCGGTCCGGCGCTTTCTGGAGCTCAGCGCCGAGGAGTCACCCCCGGGGCCCGACCGGGGGTGAGGTGGCTGGCCATCGTCCTGGCGGGAGTGGCGTTCCTGGCCGTCAGCGTCGGGCTCACCTTCCTGCTGCGTCCGGGCAGCGACGAGCGGGCCGCGGTCGCGGCGCTGATCCGGGCGCAGGCGCGCGGCGACGTCGCCGCCATGCTTGCCGCCCTCCCGGGCTGCTCCGCGCGCCCGGCCTGCCTGGACGAGGTGGGTCACAACGCCGCCGCCCTGCGCCACCCGGGCGCGGTGGAGGTGCTCCAGTTCACCCCATCCTCCCGGCTGACCGTCGGTGAAGGCACCGGGCTGGCGCGGATCGCCTGGCGGGTCGGGTCGGCGGCCACCGTCGTGCAGTGCGTCCGGGTGCGACACGGGGGCGGTCCGCTCGGCGGCCGATCGACGGCCCTGCTCTCGCTCAGCGCCCCCATCGACCCCTCGAGTGGCTGCCACTGAGCGTCCCCTGCCGGCGATGGGCGCCGCTGCCGGTGCGCCGCGTCCCGCCCGCTCGCTAGGCTCGCGTCACGGCAGCGTCGCCGTGCTCACCATGCCCGCCCGCACCCAGATCGTCGCTGCCCTCGCCACCGCCGCCAGCGTGCTCGGTGCCGTCGGGTTCGCGGCGCCCGCCGCCGGGCATGGCCGCGCGATGGCCCACGCCGCGGCCAGTGGCCCGAGCAGCCGCCCGCTCTACGCCGACGGACCGGAGGGCCGCTACCTCCTGGACGGGCCCTGGCTCTTTCGTCGTGACCTCGGAAACGCCGGGATCCGCGACGGCTACGCGCGCCAAGGGTCGGCCGCGGGCTGGTCGAGAGTCTCGGTGCCCTACGCCTGGAATGCCAACGACACGAGCCTGGCCAGCATGATCGGCGGCATCGCCTGGTACCGGCGCGACTTCACCCTGCCGGCCGGGGCCTCCGCCACGGCCTGGATCGTCCGCTTCGAGTCGGTCAACTACCACGCTCGCGTCTGGCTCAACGGCCACGAGATCGGTGCCCACGACGGTGCCTATCTCGCGTGGGAGCTGCCGCTGGTGGGACTGCACCGCGGGATCAACCGGCTCGTCGTGCGCACCGACAACCGTCGCTCACCCGTTGACCTCCCGCCAGCCGGCTTCGGCGTCGATGGCAACCCGGTCGGCGGCTGGTGGAACTACGGCGGCCTGCTGCGCGAGGTCTATCTCCGCCGCGTGAACCGGGTGGACATGCCGACGCTGACCGTGCGGCCGGTGCTCGCCTGTCGGACCTGTGCTGCCCGGATCGCCTACCGGGCGAGCGTCGCCAACTACACCGGCCAGACCCAGCGGGTGCGGGTGCAGGCCAGCTTCGGAGGACGCTCCTTCAGCGTCGGCTCCGCGGTGCTGGGGCGCGGGGGGCGGGCAACCATCTCGCGCCAGCAACCGATCGGACATGCGCACCTGTGGTCGATGTCAGACCCCCACCTCTACGGCGTCCGGGTTCGCGTGGTGGCCAACGGGGCCCAGGCCGCGGCGTGGAGCCTGCACAGCGGCGTGCGCTCGATCCGTGTCCTCGGCGGTCACCTGTTCCTCAACGGCCAGCCGCTCAACCTCCGCGGGGTCGGCGTCCAGGAGGACTCCCAGGGTCTGGGCTTCGCCCTGGACAACGCGCACCGCGACCGCATCGTCGGCTGGATCCAGGGGCTTGGCGCTCACCTCGTCCGCTCCCACTATCCGCTGCACCCCTACCTCTACGAGCAGTTCGATCGCGACGGCATCCTCGCCTGGTCGGAGATCCCGTTCTACTCGCTCAAGAGCGACGCTATCGCCAAGCCGGCCGTACGCCGCTTCGGCCTGGGGATGCTCCAGACCAACATCGCCACCAACGGCAACCATCCGTCGGTGGCCATCTGGTCGGTGGCCAACGAGCTCTCGGCTTTGCCCGGCGCGCCGGAGACCGCCTGGTTCAACGCCGCCGCGAACACCGCGCACGCTGCGGATCCCACGCGGCCGGTTGGGGCGGCGATCAACGGCTACCCCGCCGTGGGGTGTCAGAGCGCCTACGGCCGGCTCGACGTGCTCGGGCTCAACGACTACTTCGGCTGGTACCCGGGCCCCGAGGGGTCGATCGCCGACCGCGACCTCGACGGCGCCTACCTCGACCAGGCGCGCGCCTGCTACCCGCGTAAGGCGCTGCTGGTCACGGAGTATGGCGCCGAGTCCGACCGCGGCGGGTCGCCCGACGAGCGCGGGACCTACGAGTTCCAGAACGCGTTCGTCTCCTTCCACCTCGGCCTTTACGCCGCCAAGCCATTCTTGAGTGGCGCGGTGTACTGGACGCTGCAGGAGTACCGGGTGGCGCCCAACTGGAACGGAGGCAACCCCTATCCGGTCCCCCCCCTGGGCACCAAGGGACTGGTCAGCTACACCGGGGTGCCCAAGCCGGCCTACGCCGTTGCCCAGCAGGGGTTCCGCTCGACGGTCCAGGCCGGGCCGCCGAGCCCCGGCGGCTAGTCACGCCGGCGAGCCCGCCGGCTGGTCAGGCCCCCGAGCCCGCGACCAGGCCGCTGGGGCTGGGGCGCCAAGCGGCTGAGGGCGCGCCCCGCGCTGGCCCGCGGGACTCAGCTGGCGGGGACGCGAGGGGGCGCGGGCAGCGGCTCGTGCGCCGGACGGCGCACGGGGCGCGTGTCCTCCCCCAGGCGACCCGGACCCCGCAGGCGCCGCCGGGCCGGGCTGGCGTCGGGCAGCGGAAGACCGCCGTCCCCCGGGCCGCGCGGGCGCGCTGGACGCGGTGGTTCGCAGCCGCCCCCGCCGTCGGAGTCAGCGCCCGGCTCGCGGCGGTGGGCCGCCGGCTCGCTGCGCAGGAACATGAGGAGCAGCATCCCGACGAGCCCGAGGGCGACGAGGTGCAGAACCCCGAAGATGACCACCATCTCGGTGTCGCGGGACACGGCTGTCAGGGTACCGCGACCGCGGTGATCCCGACTGCCGGTTCCGGGTGACGGCGCGGGCCCGCGCTACCCTGGCCGCCGCCCATGGCCCGTACCACCTCCACTCGTCTCTCGGCCGCCTCCCGCCAGGCCGGCGGCTCGCGCACGGCCCGCCGACTGCGCCACACCGGGAACGTTCCCGCCGTCATCTACGGCGGCGGCGGGGAGCCGGAGCCGGTCACCGTCGATGGACGTGACCTGCGCCTGGCGCTGGCCCGCGCCGGCGCCGTGCTGGAGCTCTCGATCGACGGCGCCGGCAGTACGCCCGTCGTGCTCAAGGAGGCCCAGCATCACCCGGTCAACGGGGAGACCATGCACGTCGATCTGCTCCGTGTCCGCCTCGACCAGGCCATCCACGCGATGGTGGCCCTCGAGCTCACCGGCATCGAGGAGGCTCCGGGCATCAAGGAGGGGGGCGTGCTCGAGCAGATCACCCGAGAGCTCAACGTCGAGGCCCTCCCCAACGAGATCCCCGACGTGATCCAGCATGACGTGTCCAAGCTCGAGCTCGGTGCCACCCTCACGCTCACCGCGATCGCCGCACCGGCCGGGGTGACCCTGTTGGACGACCCTGAGGAGACGGTGGTGGCCACGGTCACCCTGCCCCGCCTGTCCACCGACCCCGACGAGGAGATCGAGCAGGAGACCGAGCTGGTGGGTGAAGGCGAGGGCGAGGCCGCCGAGGGCGAGGACGGCGCGCCGGCCCAGGGCAAGGCCGACGCCGGCGACGGCGGCGACTAGCCCCGGGTGCGTCGGCCCGGCTCTGCGGCGCCGGTCGACTGGCTGATCGTCGGACTGGGAAACCCCGGCCGCGACTACAGCGGCACCCGGCACAACGTTGGCTTCGGAGCGGCCGAGGAGCTCGCCCGCCGCTGGGACCTCCCGCGCCCTCGGCCACGATTTCAGGGGCTGGTGAGCGACGGGCGGGCCGGGATCGGCGGGCCGCGGGTGGCCGTCCTGTTCCCGCAGACCTACATGAATGACGCCGGCCGGTCGGCCGGGCCGGCTCGCGGCGCGTACCGGACGGTGCTGGAGCAGGTGCTCGTGCTCCACGACGAGATCGACCTTCCCTTTGGCGACGTCCGCACCCGCCTGGGCGGTGGACTGGCCGGCCACAACGGGCTGAGGTCGCTGGCTTCAGAGCTCGGTGGCCCGGGCTTTCACCGGGTGCGAATCGGGGTGGGCCGGCCCGACTCGACCGATCCCGAGATCGTCTCGGCCTGGGTGCTGGGACGCTTCACCGAGCCGGCGCAGCAGGTTCGGGCGCTGATCGCCCGGGCGGCGGATGTGGCCGAGCGGATCGCCGTCGGTTCAGCCGAAGACCCGCTCGTAGGATGACCGGGCCGGCGCTGCCGTCCGCGCAGCCGTCCGCCCGGGGCGGGTGAGCCCCCATGTCCCTGCGCGCCCTGCTGGCCCACACCGCCGAGCTGCCCGAGCTGACCCGCCTCGCCGGCGAGGGTGGCCGCGCGTCCGCGTCCTCGGCCCTGCGCCCGTATCTGCTCGCGGCGCTGGTGGAGCGCGCCGACGGGGATACGACCTCGCCGACCCTGGTGGTCGCCGCCGATGACCGTGTCGCTCGGGAGCTCGCCCTGGAGCTGGGTGCCTGGCTGGCGCCGCGCGCGGTGCGCTTCTATCCCTCCCGGGGCGTCGGCTACGCCTCGCATCTGGCGCCGCCGCCCCACCTGGTCGGACTCCGGGTCGCGGCCCTCGACGCCCTGCTGGCCGGCAGCGAGGATGGGGTCGGGGCGGTAGTTGTCGTCTCGGCGGTGGCGCTCTCGGAGAAGGTCCCCGACCCCGAGCTGCGCCCCCACGGCTTCGTCCTGCGCACGGGCGATCTGCTCGACCTCGCGGAGACGGGCGCCGACCTGGTGGCGGCGGGCTACGAACGGGTGGAACAGGTGGAGGACCGTGGCCAGTTCGCCGTGCGCGGCGGACTGCTCGACCTCTACCCAGCCACCGCCGGGCGGGCCGTCCGCGTTGACCTGTTCGACGATGAGATCGAGTCCCTGCGCGAGTTCTCCACCTTCACTCAGCGCTCGCTCGGCGAGGTCGCTGCTGTGGAGGTGGCGCCGGCCGCCGAGCTGGCGGCCGAGCACCGGGAGCTGGCCGAGATCGCCGCCTTGGAGGCTTCCGAGGGCGATGGTGCCCGTCCCGACGTGGCCGAGCTGCTGCCGGTCGACCGCTTCCGCGAGCTGCTGGATCTCGTTCCTGCTGGGGCCCGGCTGCTCATCGCCTCAGACGACGAGATCGGTGCAGTGCTGGCCGACAACTGGCAGGACGTGTGCGCCGCCTTCCACGATGCCGACGCCCACCACCTCTACGTGTCCCCCGACCGGGTGCAGGTCGCCCTGGACGCCCGCTGCAACGTTCGCCTGTCGACGCTCTCGGGCCATGAGCCGATCGCCTTCCGGGCTCAGGCGGTCGACCCCACCGCCCGCTCCCTCCAGCAGGCCGAGCCCGAGCTCGAGCGCCTGCTCCGCTCGGGCTACCGCACCGTCGTCGCCTGGCCGCGACGCGGCGAGGGCGAGCGTGCCGCCTACAACCTGGCCCGCCTTCGCCCCGATTGGCTGGACGACGACCGCCCGCTCCCAGCGCCGCCGCGCCAGGGCGAGCTGCGCTTCGTGCCTGCCGTCCTGCGCGAGGGGTTCGTCGCGCCGGCGCTGCGTCTCGCCGTCATCCCCGAGCACCGGCTCCTGCGCCGCCGGGCCGCCCGACCGACGGAGCGGCCGGGCCGACGCCGGGGGGCCCTGCGCTCCTTTGCCGACCTGCGCACCGGGGATCACGTGGTCCACGAGGACCACGGGGTTGCCCGGTTCGCCGGCTTTCAGACAAAGACGGTCGCCGCCGTCACCCGGGACTACCTGGAGCTGGAGTTCCAGGGGACCGATCGGGTCTTCATGCCCGTGGACCAACTCGCCAAGATCTCTCGCTATGTCGGGGCGGGCGCCGAGGGCGCGCCCGCCCTGTCCAAGCTCGGGGGCGCGCGCTGGGACCAGCTCAAGGCGCGCGCGCGGCGCGCCGCCCAGGAGCTCGCCGGCGAGCTGATCAACCTCTACGCCGAGCGCCGGCGCCGGACGGGCTTCGCCTTCGACCCCGACGGCGACTGGCAGCGCGAATGGGAGGCGCGCTGGCCCTACCGGGAGACCGCGGACCAGCGCGACGCGATCGAGCAGGTCAAGGGCGACATGGAGGCGGCGCGACCGATGGACCGCCTGATCTGCGGCGACGTCGGTTACGGAAAGACCGAGGTCGCCCTGCGGGCCGCCTTCAAGGCGGTGACGGGCGGAAAGCAGGTGCTCATGCTCGTCCCCACCACGATCCTGGCCCAGCAGCACTTCGGCACCTTCTCCGAGCGCCTGGCCGACTACCCCTTCTCGGTCGAGCACGTTTCGCGCTTTCGCCCGGCCGTCGAGCAGCGGGCGGCGATCGCCGCCTTTGCCCAGGGCCGGGTCGACATCCTGATCGGCACCCACCGCCTGCTCTCGCGCGACGTGCGGGCGCGGGACCTGGGGCTGCTGATCGTGGACGAGGAGCAACGCTTCGGGGTGCGCCAGAAGGAGTTGCTGCGCCAGATGAAGTTGCGCGTCGACGTCCTGGTCATGTCGGCGACGCCCATCCCGCGCACACTGCAGATGTCGCTCGCTGGCCTGCGCGACATCTCGGTCATCGAGACCCCGCCCGAGGGGCGCCGGCCGGTGCGGACCGTCGTCGGCGAGTACGACGAGGAGCTCGTCCACCAGGCCCTGGAGCGCGAGCATCGTCGCGGCGGCCAGGCGTTCTTCCTGCACAACCGCGTGGAGACCATCGACGAGACGGCCGAGCGCCTGCGCGCGATCTGCCCGGATCAGCGCTTCGCGGTGGCCCACGGACAGCTCGAGGAGTCCGAGCTGGAGTCGCGCATGCTGACCTTCCTGCGCGGGGAGGCCGACGTGCTCGTCTGTACGAGCATCATCGAGTCGGGCATCGACATCCCCCAGGCCAACACCCTCATCGTCGAGCGCGCCGATACGTTCGGGTTGGCGCAGCTTTACCAGATCCGCGGAAGGGTGGGCCGCTCACGCGAGCGGGCCTTCGCCTACCTGCTCTATCCGAGTGCCGCCGCGTTGACGCCCGAAGCCGCCCAGAGGCTCTCGGCCCTCTCGGATCACACCGAGCTCGGTGCGGGCTTTCGCATCGCCATGCGCGACCTGGAGATCCGGGGGGCCGGCAACCTGCTCGGCGACGAGCAGTCCGGCCACGTCGCCGCCCTGGGCTTCGAGCTCTACCTCCAGATGATCGACGAGGCGGTAGCCGAGCTCTCGGGGTCGGAGGAGGGGGAAGAGAGCGAGCCGGTACGCCTGGACGTCAACGTCGACGCCTACGTGCCGGCCGACTACGTGCCCTACGAGCAGGCCAAGATCGACGTGCACCGCCGGATCGCCGGGGCGCGCGAGGTGGCCGACCTGGGCATCCTGCGCGAGGAGCTCGAGGACCGCTTCGGTCCGGTCCCGACGCCGCTGGACAACCTGCTCAGCCTCCAGCAGGCGCGGATCAAGCTCGGTCAGGCCGGGGCGCGGACGGTGTCCTTCCGGCAGGGACGGCTGGCCGTCACTCCGATCGAGCTCGACTCCGGGCGGGCCCGCAAGCTGCGCGAGCAGATCCCAGGAGCGCTCTATGAGTCGGGCAAGTCCCAGCTATCGGTACGCGTGCCCGACGAGCCTGAGGCCCGGTTCCCCGCTGTGGTCCGGGCCGCCGACGTGCTGCTGGCCCTAACTCGCGAGGCAGCGTGAGGGGGGGCTTTGGGCACCGGCGCGGATCTGCCGCCCTGATCGGCGCCCGGCTATCTCCCTGCGCGCTTCCGCTACGCTCCGCGACTCCGGTGCGCAACATCGTACGAATCGTCCTGGCGCTCGGCGCCTTTTTTGTGCCCGCGACTGCCCTCAGCGGCTGCGGCGGCGTACCCGGCGATGCCGTGGCCAAGATCAATGGCCTGGGCGTGATCCGCACCTCGGACTTCAACCACTGGATGACGGTCGCGGCCGCGTCCTCCCAGCAGGCGGCCGCGCCCGGCGCCAAGCCCCAGGTGCCTAAGCCCCCGGACTTCAAGGCCTGCATCGCCCAACAGCGCGCCCAGGCGCCCAAGCCGGCACCGGGCCAGCCTCCCGTCTCCGACCCTTCGCTCAAGCAGCAGTGCCAGCAGACCTACAACGGCCTGCGCGACCAGGTGCTGCAGTTCCTGATCTCCGCGTCCTGGGTCCAGGGGGAAGCCAAGGATCTGCACGTGACGGTGTCCGACAAGGAAGTGGCCCAGCAGTTCCAGCAGACCAAGCAGCAGTCCTTCCCCCAGCCCGCCGACTTCCAGCGCTTCCTGGCCCAGTCCGGGGAGACGCTCCCCGACATCCTCTTCCGCGTCAAGCTCGACGCCCTCTCCAACAAGATCCGCACGCAGGTGACTCAGGCCAAGACCCAGGTCTCAGACGCCCAGATCAGCCAGTACTACAACCAGAACCAGTCGCGCTTCTCCAAGCCCGAGCGCCGCGACCTGGACATCGTGCAGACCAAGACTCAAGCGGACGCTGCTGCCGCGCTGCGCCTCCTGCGCCGTGGTACCCCGTTCAAGCCCGTGGTGGCCAGGTACTCGATCGACCAGGCGTCCAAGCCCCAGGGCGGCCGGCTTCCCGGCGTGGTCAAGGGCCAGCAGGAGCAGGCCTTCGACCAGGCGATCTTCGCCGCTCACACCGGAGTGCTCACCGGCCCGGTCAAGACGCAGTTCGGCTACTACGTCTTCAAGGTCGTCACCATCCACGCGGCCTCCCAGCAGCCACTGGCCCAGGTGCACGACACGATCAAGCAGCTGCTCGTCTCCCAGGGCCAGACCACCTCGCTGCAGAGCTTCGTGGCCGGCTTCCGCAAGAAGTGGACGTCGCGCACAAGCTGCCGTTCGGGTTTCCTGGTCCAGGACTGCAAGAACTTCAAGGCGCCTCGCCCCGGTGCCACCGGCGTCCCGCCCGGCGCCCAGCAGGTGCCTCAGGGTTCTCAGCAGGTGCCTCAGGGTTCTCAGCAGGCTCCTCCGCCGTCCTCCGGGACCACCACCCGCTAAGCCGCGGGCGGTCGGCGCCGTGAGCGCCCCTGAGCGGACAAGCGACGCCCTTCTCGCTCTCGATGAGCTCACGCGGCGGCTGCGGCGGGAGTGCCCGTGGGACCGCGATCAGGACGAGCGCTCGATCGTCTCGCACACCGTGGAGGAGGCTTACGAGCTCGCCGAGGCGGCCGAGCGCGGGGACGACGCCAAGCTCCTCGACGAGCTGGGCGACGTCCTCTTCCAGGTGCACTTTCTCAGCCTGCTTTTGGAGGAGCGCGGTGCCGGTGATCTCGCCGCCGTGGCCGACGCGGTTCGGCGCAAGCTCGTCCGTCGCCATCCCCATGTCTTCGGCCAAGGCGAGGCGGCAACGGTGGGGGAGGTGCTGGCCAACTGGGACGCCATCAAGCGCACCGAGCCCGACCGGGAGCCGGGCATCTTCGGGGAGCTTGCAGAGAACCTGCCGGGTCCCCTCTACGCGCGCAAGGTCCAGCGCCGGGCGGCGAGTGCCGGCCGTCTTGCTGTGGCCGGCGATGACGCCGCCGCGTCCCTTGATGCGGTCCGCCATCAGACCGACGCACTCGCCGTCGCCGAGGATCGCGAGCAGCGTGCCGCCGCCCTGGGCGAGCTGCTGTTCGCCGCCGTCGACGCCGCTCGTCGACTGCGAGTCGATCCCGAGCTGGCGCTGCGGGCCGCGGCGGACCGCTTCCGCCTTTTCGTCGACGCCGGTGCCCCGCTCACCGGCGGGGACGAGGGCAGCGGCGAACGCCGGTCCGATGACAGCATCGCCACGCCACCCCGGCCGACCGGAGGCCGCCCGTGAGCAGCATCGACCGCGTCCACGCCCGCCAGATTCTCGACAGTCGCGGCAACCCCACGGTTGAGGCCGAGGTCGCCCTACGCAGCGGTGCGTGGGGACGCGCCGCGGTGCCGTCGGGCGCTTCCACCGGTGAGTTCGAGGCCGTCGAGTTGCGCGACGGTGGCGATCGCTGGCTCGGCCGAGGCGTCGGTCGCGCCGTCGAGCATGTCAACGGCGAGATCGCCCGAGCCGTCCGCGGGCTCGATGCCCTCGACCAGGGCGGGCTGGACCGGCGGATGATCGACCTCGACGGCACGCCCAACAAGGCCCGGCTGGGCGCCAACGCACTGTTGGCCGTCTCGCTGGCCGCCGCCCACGCCGCCGCCGCCGAGACCGGCCAGCCGCTATGGCGCTATCTCGGCGGCGACGCGGCCCACGTGCTGCCCGTGCCCATGATGAATGTCCTCAACGGTGGCGCTCATGCCGACAACCGCATCGACTTCCAGGAGTTCATGATCGTCCCGGTCGGCGCTGAGAGCTTTGCCGAGGCGCTGCGGATGGGATCAGAGGTCTTCCATCACCTGCATGGCACGCTCGGGGCCCGGGGGCTGGCCACGGCGGTCGGCGACGAGGGCGGCTTCGCACCCGATCTGGAGTCCAACGAGGCTGCCCTCGCCGCGGTGATCGAGGGCGTCGAGGCGGCGGGCCTGGAGCCCGGCCGGCAGGTGGCCATCGCCCTGGATCCCGCAACCAGCGAGTTGCGCCGGGGCGGCGCGTACCTGCTCGAGCACGAGGGCAGGACGCTGAGCTCGGAGGAAATGGCCTCCTACTGGGCCGATCTCTGCGCTCGCTACCCGATCGTCTCGATCGAGGATGGCATGGACGAGGAGGACTGGGAGGGCTGGGCGGCGCTGACCCGGGAGCTGGGCGATCGGGTGCAGCTTGTGGGCGATGACCTGTTTGTCACCAATGCGAAGCGGCTGCGCAGAGGCATCGAGGACGGCGTGGCCAACTCGATTCTTGTCAAGGTCAACCAGATCGGCACGCTGACCGAGACCCTCGAGGCCGTGCACCTCGCTCACCAGCATGGCTACACCGCGGTCATGTCCCACCGCTCGGGGGAGACCGAGGACGTGACCATCGCCGACCTGGCGGTGGCCACCGGCTGCGGGCAGATAAAGACGGGGGCCCCGTCGCGCTCCGATCGGGTGGCCAAGTACAACCAACTGCTGCGCATCGAGGAGGCCCTGGGCCCCGATGCCGTCTTTCCGGGGACCGCGGCGTTTGCCCGCACGCCGGGTCCCCAGGGGTAGGGGCACGGCTGCAGGCGGGCGTGCGCAGGAAGGAGGCCGGCGCCGGCGAACGAAGCGCTGGGCCATGGACGCGGCCGACTCCTTCTCCTCAGCCTCACGCCGCCCGTCGGTGCGGTCCGTGCGACGGCGCCGCGTCGGGAGTCGGACGAAAACGCCCTCCCGAGGGGCGCGGACCCCCAGCACGCGTTCAACCGGGCGCCCGACAACACGCACGGCGGCGGGGGTGCGCTGGGATCGCCTGGGTCGCGTGGCGCTGCTGCTCGTCATGGCCGGGGTCCTCGGGCTCTACATCGGCCCCCTGCACTCGTTGTGGACCACCTGGCATCAGGCTCGAGCCGCCCAGGCCCAGAGCGCGGCGCTGCTGGGCCAGAACCGCCAGCTGCGCGCCCGCCAGGCCGCCCTGGCCCGGTCGACGACCATCGAGCGGGAGGCGCGTGCCCTGGGCATGGTGCATCCGGGCGAGCGCCCCTACGTGATCAGCGGGCTGCCGGGTGGCCCCTAGAAGACGCTTGTATGCCGTCAAGGGCACGTTGACGAGCCGTCAAGGGCACGGTGACGAGCCGTCAAGGGCACGGTGACGAGCCGTCTCACCGTGCGCCCGGCCCAGCCGTGCGGCCGCGTGAGCCGAGAATGGGGTGTAGTGAGCTCGGCCACGGTTACCCTCCGCGCCGTGCGCGCCGAGACCGCCTTCTACCAGTGGGACGACGGCCTGCGTCGTCTGGCGCAGGCTCCCGCGGGAGAGCGCCGTACGCTGGATCACGTCTGTGACCGCCTCGTCGATGAGTTGCGCCGGCGGCTGGGCGGGTCGTTCACCACCGAGGAGCTCGCCGGGCTCTACGCCGCGGGGACCGACTGGACGCTCCCGATCGCCGTCGCCGGGACCTCCGGTATGGCCAAGCCCTGGGATCCGCAGGTGCTGGCCGACGCGGCCTTTGCCCGCTACGGGCGCGAAGCCCTCGACTACGCCGGGGGTCGTCGCCAGGTCGGGAGCTGACGGCCGGGGCGAGCGCCCGGCATGAGCGCGGAACTACTCGCCGTCGTCTTCGACCCCGGCCCGACGGATGACGATCTGCTCCTCCTCGATCGTCACCTCCACGGGCCGGTGGCCGGCCCAGTGCTCGGCGTAGACAGGGTCGTCCTCGACCGCCGGGTCGAGCCAGAGCCCATAGCCCTCCTCGCCGTGATCGAAGGTCCCCTCCAGGACCTCGGAGCCGGAGCGGCGTCGTCCGCGGCCACCCCGGCGCGAGCGGCGGCGTCGCGGGGCCGTGGCTTGGTCGCTCTCGACGGGCTCCTCGGACGCAGGCCGTTCGGCCTCGGCCCGCTCGGCCTCGGCCCGCGCGTCGGCCTCCTGCTCGAGCTCGGCGGCGATCAACGCATCGTCCTCGGCCCGTAGGTCGATCTCGTCGTCGAAGTCGACACTCGGCGACGCCGCCTCGCTCTCTTCGTTGAGGCCCAGGTCGTTCTCGCGTCGGAACGCCTGGATCTGCTGGACGGTGACCTCGAGCTGGTGAGCGATCCACGCGTCGGTGCGGCCCTGGCGGACCCAGGCCCGGATCTGATTGAGCTGCGGGCGCAGCGAGCGACGAACCATCGGCGCGGCAGCCTAGCGAACGCGCGCGACGGCCCTGACGCCCGGCGTGGCCCCGCGTGCGTCATCCCATGGTCCAAGGCGTGCTTGCACGATGGGCGAGGTGATGCTTTAGTGGACAGTCGGCGAGCGAGCACGGAGGCGGCCATGTTGGTCCTGACACGGAAGTCCAATCAGAGCATCATGATCGGCGACGATGTCGAGATCTCCGTGCTGTCCGTCATGGGCGAGAAGGTGCGCATCGGGATTCGGGCACCGCGCAGCATCCCCGTCTTCCGCAAGGAGGTCTATCTGGAGATCCAGGATGAGCGCAGCCGAGAGGCTCAGCCCGCCGACAGTGAAGGCGCCGATCCCGAGGCGGCGGCAAACCCAGAGCGCCCGGCCTCCTCCGGCCGTGCCCAGGTCGACGCCGCCTTGCGCGAGCTGGGCGCCCCGCGCGAGTAGCGAGGCTCCAGGGCTAGCCGAGCACCCAGGCGAGCATCTCGAACATGACGATGGTCACCACCACCGCGGTGGCGATCATCGAGAGCACGAGCAGGACGAAGCGGATCGATCCTCGCTTGTACTCGCGGTAGCGGCGACGCTGGCGTGATCGGGCCGCGGACTGCTGGCGCAGACGCGCCCGCCGCCGGCGGTCCTGCACGCTCTCGCGGATGAACTCCTGCTCGAGCTCGGCCATGCTGCGGCGCATCCTCATGGCCGAGGCACCCTATCATCGCCCCCCGGCTCCAACCGGGCTGCGGCGAGGCCTTCCGCTACGGGGCGCGCCGCACTGACAACACCAGGGTCTCCTTGATCTGCTCGATGATCTCCATCGCCTCGGAGTACTCGCGCTGCCAGACGTTGCGCGCGTAGATGACGCCCGGTCCGCCGGCCTCCATGATCATCCGGGGCTGGTTGAGCAGAGCGTCTTCGTCGATCCGCGAGCCGCCCGCGAGCACCACCAGGCAGCGTCCGGCCGATTGCACCACGCGCCCGATCGCTTCCTCCTGGGTGACGTCCCACTCGTCATGTGTGAGAGCTCCTCGGCCGGTCGGTTGAGCCGCTGATTCTGGCTGCGCGAGTCTAACCTCCGCGGCCCCATGGAGCACCATTTCGCCAGCCCCGACTTCACGATCGGCATCGAGGAGGAGCTGATGATCCTCGATGCCGAGAGCTTGGAGCTCTCCAACCAGATCGAGGTCATGCTCGAGGATTCCCCCGACGGGGAGATCAAGCCCGAGCTGCACCAGTCGGTGCTCGAGGTCGCCACCATGCCGTGCCCCGACACCGCCGAGGCCGGCGCCCAGCTGCGCTCGCTGCGTCGGCGCGTACGCGAGCGCGCCGCCGGGCGCGGGCTGGCCATCGGCTCGGCCGGCACCCACCCGTTCGCCCGGTGGGAGGACCAGCGCATCGTCGCGCGACCGCGCTACCGCGACCTGATCTCCGCCCTGCGCTTCGTCGCCCGTCAGGAGGTCATCTTCGGCTGCCACGTCCACGTAGCCGTCGATGACCCCGAGAAGGCAATCCACGTGGCCAACGGCATGCGGCTGCACCTGCCCGTCCTGCTCGCCCTCTCGGCCAACTCGCCGTTCTGGCGCTCCGACGACACCGGCCTGGCCTCGTCGCGCACGCCCATATTTCGCGCCTTCCCCCGGGTCGGAGTGCCGCCCGCCTACCGCGACTGGGAGGACTACGCCAAGCGCATCGAGTTCATGCGCGCCAGCGGGGTGATCGAGGACCACACCTACCTCTGGTACGACGTCCGGCCCCATCCCCAGTTCGGCACGGTCGAGGTGCGGGTGATGGACGCCCAGACCCACGTCGAGCACACCCTCGGTCTCGCTGCCCTCATCCACGCGCTGGTGCGCGAGCTGGCCGAGCACTTCGACGCCGGCCACCGCCTCTTGAGCTATCCCTTCGAGATGCTTGACGAGAACAAGTGGCTCGCCGCGCGCCATGGGCTGGACGGGGAGATCGTGGACCTTCCCTCCCGGCACCCGGTGGCCACCAAGGCTCTGGCCCGGCGCCTGCTTGATCGGGTGCGCGAGCACGCCCAGGATCTCGGCTCGGCGGCCGAGTTGCAGGGCGTCGAGGACCTCCTGGCCCGGGGCAACGGGGCCCAGCGCCAGCGGGTGGTCCACGAGGCCAACCACGACCTGCGCGAGGTCGTGGCCGAGATCGTGCAGGCAACCGAGGCGTAGGCGCCGACCGAAGCCTCCCGAGCGGGAGCTTCCCCGCCGGCTCGACGGTCGGCCCTAGAATCGCTGGGGTGTCCAGCGGGCCCGACCTCTTCGTCGTCTGCAAGCACTGCCAGGCGGAGGTCAGCCCCTACATTACGGAGTGCCCCTACTGCGGCAAGCGGCTGCGCAAGCGTGCCCAGCTCGACCGTCCCGGCCGAGGCCCGGGGACAGGGCGCAGCTCGCCGGGCCTGCACCTGGGGCGGCTACGGCCGGGCGAGATCCCCGGTATCCGGCCGGACCGGCACCCCTACGCCAGCGGCACCATCGTCGGGGTCAGCGCGCTGGTCACCCTTCTGCCCTTGGCCGGGGTGTTCGTCGCCGACCGGGCGGTGATCGCCGGTCCGCTGGGCACCGACTGGTGGCGGGCGGTCACCGCGAACTTCGTCTATGGCGACCTGGCCTCGCCGTTTGCCTCGACATCGCCGTTTGCCAGCTCGTGCTACGCGCTGGCTGCGCTGCTGCTCGTGGCCGTCTTCGGCACGGCGTTGGAGCGGCGCCACGGCCCACTCCTCGTTGTCGCCCTCTTCCTGGTTGCCGGTGCTGCGGGGATGGCGACGGTCGCCGTGATCGAGCCGGCACCGCTGGCCGCCGGCGGCAACGCCGGCGCCCTTGCCCTGCTCTGTGCCTGGGCGGTGCCCGACCTGCTCCTCCGGCGCGGCGGCGGTGAGGGGGAGGCCGACGGGCTGGGACTGCTTGCCCTCTTCTCCCTGGTCATGCTCATGCCGCTGGCCACCGAGCTCGCCGACCCGCTCGCGGGCGTGGTCGGAGGGCTAGTCGGGCTCGCGGCTGGACTTGGGCTGACCCGGATCGCGCGCGCCAGCTGACGGGGTCCCGGCGCGGCCGGGCGGTCTCCTCACCCCTTCGCGTCCCCTCGACCCCGGTCTCCCAAGTCGTGACGACCCCGCCCCGCCCGGCCGCCTGCCTCAGCGCACCCGCAGCGTCCCGGGCTCGCCAGCGACCAGATGGCCGACGACCGGGCCGGGGATGACGGGTGCCCGCCCGGGCTCGACAGCGACGAGCAAGCCGCCTGAGGTCATCGCGTCGCAGACGAGCCGGCGCTCCACCTCCGCCACCGCATCGTCCCACGCCGTGAAGCCGTCGGCCCACTCGCGGTTGCGTCGGCTGCCGCCGGCGACCGCTCCCTCGCCGGCCAGTAGCTCGCGCGCGCCAGGGATCGACGGGACAGCGCTGGCGTGGACCTCGGCCGCCAGCCCCGAGGCGGCAGCCAGCTCGTGGAGATGTCCGAGGAGCCCGAAGCCGGTGACATCGGTGACCGCATGGGCGTCGGCTGCCCTCGCCGCCGCCGCGGCGTGCGCGTTGAGGGCGCACATCACCCCGACCGCGGCATCCATGACGCCGGGATCCACGCCCCCGCGCTTGAGCGCGGTGGACACGGCGCCGGCACCCAGGGGCTTGGTGAGCACCAGTGCGTCCCCGGGGTGGCCGCCGGCATTGGTGAGCACCTGGTCGGGGTGGACGGTGCCGGTGACCGCCATTCCGTACTTGGGCTCGGGGTCGTCGATGGAGTGCCCGCCGACCACCGCGACGCCAGCCGCGCTGGCCGCGTCGTGACCGCCGCGCAGGATCTCGGCCAGCATTGACCCGCCCAGGGTGGCCAGCGGATAGGCGACGAGGTTGAGGGCACAGCGCGGCTCGCCTCCCATCGCGTAGACATCCGACAGGGCGTTGGTGGCGGCGATCCGGCCGAAGAGGTAGGGGTCGTCGACGATCGGCGTGAAGAAGTCGGCGGTCTGCACGAGCGCCACCTCGGCCGAGAGGCGGTAGACCCCCGCGTCGTCTGCCGTGGTGGGTCCAACCAGCACGGCCGGGTCGGTGGCCGCCGGCAGTCCGGCCACGATTGACTCCAGGGCGGCCGCCGGCAGCTTGCACCCGCAGCCGGCGCCGTGGGAGAGCGAGGTGAGGGAAACGGTCACGGCCCTATGATGCCCGCGGTGCCCGCCGGGCCCTACACCGACGACCAGGTGGACGCGGCGATCGCCGCGCTCACCGACCCCGACCGGCTCGGCGCAGCCCTGCAGATGGTCGGTCGCACCGCGCCCCAGCTCCAGCACGTGCTCTCCGAGGCGCTGGCCCACGGCGGCTGGTTCGGCCAGGCGCACGAATCGGAGCTGGCTCGCGCCGCCGGCGAGGCCGATGGTGAAGAGCGCCTGCGCCGCGTCCGCACCCTGGTGGCCGAGGAGACGCGGCTGGGCATGCTGATCGGCGTCGCCGTCGGCTATGAACTGGCCCACGAGCTCGACCTGACAAGTAGGCCCGCTCACCCCCCACCGGAGGACTGATCCCATGGACATCCGCTTCCTCGGCCACGCGGCCTTCGAGCTCTTCGACGGCCAGCGCCGAGTGCTCATCGACCCGTTTATCACCGGGAACCCACGGTCCCCGGTCGGGCCCGGCGATCTCGAGCCGACGACGATCCTGCTCACCCACGGCCACGCCGACCACATCGGCGACACCGTCGACATCGCCAAGCGCACCGGCGCGCCGGTGGTGGCCGTCGTCGAGCTGGCCGGCGAGCTGGGGGAGGAGGGGGTGCAGACCTTCGATCCCAACCTGGGTGGCACGGTCGAGCTCGACTGGGGGTGGGTGCGGCTGGTGCCCGCGTGGCACACGTCGACAACGCCAAAGGGCACGGTCAGCACCCCGGCCGGCATGGTCATCCGCTTCGGCGGGCGGACGGTCTATCACCTGGGCGACACCGCGCTGTTCTCCGATCTGGCCCTCCCCGGCGCCCGCGACGAGCTCGACGTGGCGCTCGTGTGCATCGGCGGCCACTACACCATGGACCGTCACGATGCTGGCACCGCGGCCGGGCTGGTCGGCGCCCGGACGGTGATCCCGTGCCACTACGACACGTTTCCCCCGATCGAGACCGACGTCGAAGCCTTTCGCGCCGATGTGGAGTCCTCCACCGCCTCCGACGTCATCGTGCTCGAACCGGGCGCCTCCCACAGCCTGTGAAGTCCGGCCCTCAGGCGCGCTCGGCGGCCGCGGGTCTCGCGAGCTGGGCAACGCTCCTCGCCTTCGGGTGTGGGGGCGGCGGCTCGGGGCACGCCGGCGGGCCGGCGCCGACGGGGAGGCCAAGCACCCCAGGGCCCGGGACCTCGGCGCCGACCGCCGCACCGAGCGGCCCGGCGGGGCCCCATGGTCAGACGGCCCCGCCCGCGGACTCGGCGGCCACGGGCTCGCCGGCGAGCCCGTCAGACGGCGGCGGGGCGCTCGCCGTTCATATTCCCGCCGCGTTCCGGGTCGTGGCCGGCCGAGCGATCCCGGCCACCGTCTCCTTTCCGGCTCACCTCGCCGTCGAGCTCGAGTTGCGCTCGGCCGACGGGCGGCCCCATCGCGCCGAGCTGCGCGCCCCGGGAGGCGCGCCGCTGGCGGTGCCCGCCCGCGGTCAGGCGGTGCAGCGGATCCCGGGCCTGCGCCCCGGGCGCTACGTCCTGACGGTCGACGGCGTGCCCAGCGGGGCTCTCCAGGCGGGCGGCGAGCCGGGGCCGTAGGCCGGCTCGGCCGCCCGGCCGCCCGGCCGCCCGGCGGGCCTGGCGGGCCTGGCGGGCCGGCGACAGCATCGTGTTCAGCCGATCCGGTCGCCCAGCGTCACCGCGCGGTCGGGTGCCAGGAGCACGACGCCTTGCTCGGCATCGAGCGCGCCGAGCACCAGAACCTCCGAGCGCAATGGACCGATCTGGCGTGGTGGGAGGTTGACCACGGCGACGACGAGGCGGTTTTTTAGTGCGTCGACCGGGTAATGGGTGAGCTGGGCCGAGGAGCGGCGCCGGCCGAGCTCGGGTCCGAAGTCGATCTCGAGCTTCCAGGCCGGCTTGCGCGCCTCAGGGAAGGGCTCCACCGCGACCACACGACCGACGCGCATGTCGATCCGCTCGAGCTCCTCCGCGGTGGCCACAGCTGCCGAAGCCTACTCACGCTGCGCGGGCGCCGGCCCTGAGCGGTGCTACCGGCCCGGGGCGCTGTCGGGACCGGTGGGAGACCCGCCCGGCGAGGGCGGGGGCGGCGAGCCCTGGGGCGCCTCGCTGGGCGGGGGCGGCGAGCCCTGGGGCGCCTCGCTGGGCGGGGGCGGCGAGCCCTGGGGGGCCGTCTCGCCAGCCCCCGGGCCCGACTCGCCGGCGCCCCGGCCGCCGGGGGCGCCCGAGTGGCTCGCCGGCGCCGGAGCCGGGGTCGCGCTGGGCGCCGCGCTGGTCGGCGTCACGACGACGACCACCGGGCGCACGACCGGGGTCGGGACGACCGGGTGGGTGGCCGCGGGGTGGGTGCGGGCGGGGGCGGTGACGACGTGGGCGAGCGTGGGGGTCGCCGGGGCGGTGGTCGCGACAGGCACGGGGTGCACGGCGGTGTGGTCCACGTGGCGCGCTGGATGGCTGCGGTGGGGGGTCCGGACGGGGCTGGGCCTCGACGCGACGGTCGTGTGATGGGCGATCGTGGTCCGGGCGCTGGCGTGGCCCCCGGGAAGGCTGGCGGTGGCGGTGGCGGTGGCGGCGGCGTGGTGGGCGTGGCTGGTCGGTTCGCTGCGATCGACCTGACGGACCTCGATGGCGCCGGCGGTGACGATGGCCGCAGCGGCCAGCCCGGCGGCGGCCTTGGTCGCCACGGCCACCGTGCCGGCCCCCAGGAGGCCGCCGGCCGAGCCCACGGCTGCGCCGCCGGCGGCTCCCCCGGCGGCCGTGCCGGCTGCAGTGCCCGCAGCACCGCCGCCCGCCGCCGATGCGCCAGCCGTGGCGCCGCCGTGCCCTGCGGCGTGCGCCGATGTGTGGGCGAGGATGAGCTGCTTGAGGGCGTAGAGCGGGCCGATGGGAAACACGACAGCGAGGGCGCGGTTGGTGTCCTTCAGCTGGGCCCGGAAGGCGCTGCACCGCTCGCACGTGCGTAGGTGACGACGGACCGGCGCGGTCATCCGCATCAGGCCCTCGGCCACCTCGCCGAGCTCCAGGCGCACCTCCTCACAGGTCAGCCGGCGCGCCTCGGCCGCCTCGGCCAGTCCGACGCGGGCCCGCACGAGCAGCGACTTGACGCTGGGCACCGTCGTCTCCATCGCCTCGGCGATCTGCTCGTAGGCCAGCGCGTCGATCTCGCGCAGCAGCAGGGCGGTGCGCTGGGTCTCGGGCAGGCCCTGGACGTCGGAGATGAGCTGGCGGAGCTCCTCGCGCTTGTGGACCTTCTCCGCCGTCGTCTGGCCGCCCTCGGAGAGGTGCACGTCCATCGAGTCCACCCCGATGGGCTGGGTACGGCGCAGGTGGTTGAGGCTGCGGTTGCGGGCGATGCGGTAGAGCCACGGGCGGACGTTGATCGGCCGCTCGTCGGCCAGCATGGCGTTGAACGCCGCGGCAAAGACCTCCTGGAGGACATCCTCGGCATCCTCCCTGGACCCGAGCATGTGGCGGCAGAAGGCCAGCAGTCGGGCGCTGTAGCGGGATACCAGCGCCTCGTAGGCGTGCTGGTTGCCACGCCGGACCAGTCCGACGAGGCGCTCGTCGGACTGCAGGCGCAGCAGCGGCGAGCGCCCATGGGCGCCCATCGCGCCGGTGTACTTGATGGCGGAGACTTCCATGGATCCAGGGGTACCGATTGGTCAGGACACGGTACCGGCGGCGAAGTTGCGGCCCCGGGCGCCCCGCTGCCGGTACGCTCGCCCCTCGCGTCCGCCCGGGTGGCGTAACTGGCAACCGCGGCCGACTTAAGATCGGCTGTCCGCGAGGGCGTGTGGGTTCGAATCCCACCCCGGGCACTGCACGGCCGCCCCGGCACCCGGCCGATCCGAGCTGGCCCGGCCCGCAGCCGTGGCTGCGCCGTGCAGCGACGGTTCCCCTTTGCGCCCCGGGTCGCGCGCTGGTAGCTTCGCCGCTCTTCCTGCGCCCCGGCGCAGGAAACACAGAGAATCGAGAGCGGTGCGTAACGCCAGCGTCGTTGGACGCATAGCCGGCATAGCCGCGGTGACCCTGGCGGTTGTCGCGGTGGTCTACGTGCTGATGAGCAGCAGCGGCGGGAGCATCACCGTGACCGCCGACTTCCAGAACGCCTCCCAGCTGGTCAAGGGCGACCTCGTGCAGATCGCCGGTCAGCCCGTGGGCAAGGTCAAGGACATCACGCTGACCGCCGACGGCCAGGCGGCGGTGAAGATGACCATCCAGTCGAGCTTCAAGCTGCGCGACGGCACCCAGGCCGACGTGCGCCAGGCTTCGCTGTCGGGGATCGCCAACCGCTACATCGATCTGACCCCGCCTCCCTTCCAGCCCGGCCAGCGCACGCTGGGTAGTGGGGCAATCATCGACGCCGCCCACACCACCTCGGCCGTCGATCTGGATCAGCTGTTCAACGTGTTCGGCCCCCAGCAGCGCAAGGCGCTGTCGGATGTGATCCGGGGATCGGCCACCGAGTACGGCGATCGGGGCCCGGACGTCAACGCCGGAATTGTCTATCTCAACCCGGTGATCGCCTCCTCGAGCCGGCTGCTGGGCGCCCTGGGTCGTGATCGCGGGCTGCTGACCAACTTCGTTGTCTCCTCCTCCCAGCTGGTCAACACCCTGGCCGACCGCCACGACGCGATCTCCGGACTGATCGACCACCTGGCCACCACCACCCAGGCCATCGGCTCCCAGCGCGACGCGCTGAGCCGTGCGGTGGGGACGCTGCCCAGCTTCATGCGCCGGGCCGACACGACGTTTGTCAACCTGCGCGCCACCCTGGATGACGTCGATCGTCTGACCGCCGACTCAAAGCCCGTGGCCCGCAAGCTGGGACCGCTGCTGGCCCAACTGCGCGGACTCTCCCACGACGCCGTGCCCACCCTGCGCGACCTCGACGTCGCCATCCGCCGCCCCGGGGCCAACAACGACCTCATCGACCTGGCCAACAGCGCCATCCCGCTGCGCAACATCGCCATCGGCCCCGTCACCCGCAACGGCGCCAGCCGGCCCGGAGCCTTCCCCGCCTCGACCCAGGCCCTGGCCGAAGCCACCCCCGAGGTCGCCTTCCTACGCCCCTACTCACCCGACCTGGAAAGCTGGTTCAAGAGCTTTGGTAGCAGCGGCCTCTACGACGCCTGGGGGGTGTCCAGCCGGCCCGCGCTCTACGTCAACGCCTTCGCCATCGCCCAGAACCTCCTGTCGATCGTCTCCCCGGCCCAGCGCGCCACGGTCGCCGCGGCCAACAACATGGTTGGCCAGAACAGCCGCTGTCCCGGCTCGATGGAGCGCAACAACGCCTTCAAGCCGACCCCCGACTTCAACTGCGACCTCTCACAGGTCCCCCCCGGCCCATGAGGCGCCTGGCGCTCATCGCCGTCGGGCTGCTGCTGGCGCTCGGCGCGCTCGTGACCACGGCGGCCAGCGGCGGGGGCACCGACACCACGCCGAGCTTCACCATCGAGTTCGACAACGCCTTCGGGCTGGTCAACGGCGGCGATGTCAAGGTGGCCGGCGTCCGGGCCGGCAAGGTCGCCAGCATCTCGCTTGACAAGCGCACGCTGCACGCGCTGATCGGGGTGAAGATCTCGGTCAGCGGCTTCGGGTCCTTCCGCACCGACGTCACCTGCTCGAGCCGGCCCCAGTCGCTGATCGGCGAGTACTTCGTCGACTGCGACCCGGGCCACTCCCCCAACCTGCTCCGCTCGGGCGGGCGCATCCCGGTAACCCAGACGACGAGCACGATCGCCCCCGACCTGGTCAACGACATCCTGCGCCGGCCCTACGACGAGCGGCTGAGCCTGATCATCGACGAGCTCGGCGCCGCGGTAGCTGGCCGGGGCGCCGACCTCAACGCGGCGCTGCACCGCGCCGTACCCGCTCTGGCGCAGTTCGACCAGGTGCTGGCGGGCCTGGCCAATCAGAACGCGACGCTGAAGGATCTGACCCAGAACGGCGACACGGTGATCCGCGCCCTGGCCCAGGGCCAGGGCGACGTCACCCACTTCGTCGACGCCTCGGCCAACCTGGCCACGCTCTCGGCCCAGCGCCGGGCCAACCTCCAGGCCACCTTCCACCGCCTGCCCAGGTTCTTCGCCGAGTTGGGCCCGACCATGCAGCAGCTCGGTGCCGCCGCCGACGCCAACACCCCGGCGCTGGCCGACCTCAACACCAACGCCGGGCTGCTACGGCGCTTCTTCAACGACCTGGGGCCGGTGGCCGACGCCGGGCGCCCAGCGGTCAAGACCCTCTCCCAGGCCGCCGATGAGGGGCGCCGGACCATTCCCGCCCTTACCCCGATCGTCGGTCAGCTCAACCAGCTCTCGACCAACGTCCCCGAGCTGGCCCAGAACCTGCGCATCATCCTCGACCACCTCGACAACCGCTCCTTTGCGGTGGAGGCCAACCCGCAGAGCCCGGGCGGCAAGGGCTACACCGGCCTGGAGGGGATCCTCAACTACGTCTTCGACCAGACCCTGTCGACCAACATCCACGACGCCACCCACAACATCCTCAAGGTCGACCTGTTCGCCGACCCCGACTGCTCGCCCTACGCCGACGCCAAGGCGGTCAACAACGCCAGCCCGGCTGTCCTGGCCAAGTGCAACGCCTTCCTGGGCCCCAATCAGCCGGGTCTCCGCGGCCAGCCGGACTTCAACGACCAGACCCCCGGGTTCGTGCGCTCCTCGCCCCGCGCAGCGCGGACGCGGTCGGCGCCGCGACGGTCCGCCGTGCCCGCCGCCGCGGCGCACGCCGCGCCAGTCCCCGCGTCGTCCCCGGCCCCGGCGCCGGCGCCGGCGTCGTCCCCGTCCGGGTCCACCGCACCCGGCGGTTCAAGCGGCCTCGGCCAGACCCTCCAGCAGATCCTCCACGGCAACCCCAACATCCCGCTGCCCCTGCCTCTGCCGGGCGCCGGCGCATCGAGGTCCGGCGGATCGGGCTCGGGGTCTGACCCGGGTAGCGCCGCCCTGCTCTCCTACCTGATGGCGCCGTGAGCGGTCGTCGCGGATCCCAGGCCGTGCTGGCCAGCCCGGTGCTCGTGGGGGCGGTGACGACGCTGGTGGTCATCGTCGCGGTATTCCTCGCCTACAACGCCAACAACGGCCTGCCCTTCGTGCCCACCCGCGAGGTGGACGTGATGGCGGCCAACGGGTCCAACCTCACCCCAGGCAACGACGTCCGCGAGGGAGGCTTCCGGGTGGGGACGCTGGACAGCCTGCGCCCGGTTCTGCTGCCCGACGGGACGGTGGGGGCGCTGCTCAAGCTCAAGCTGGACCGCACCAGCGGCCCGCTGCCGGTCGACTCCCAGGCCGTGATCCGCTCTCGGTCGGCGTTGGGCCTGAAGTACGTGCAGATCGTGCGCGGCAGCGCGCGGCGGACGCTGCCCGACGGCGGGATCATCCCCCTCAGCCAGACGACGGTGCCCGTCCAGTTCGACGAGATCTACAAGACCTTCGACCGCTCGACCCGCCAGTCCTCCCAGCAGAACCTCGTCGTCTTCGGAGACGCCTTCGCCGGGCGCGGCGGGGCTCTGAATCAGACCATCGAGCAGCTGCCCGTCTTGCTGGGCTACCTGGAATCCGTCTCGCGCAACCTCAACGACCCGCGCACGGGCCTGTCCAACTTCTTCACCCAACTCGACCGCGCCGCGCAGACCCTGGCGCCGATCGTCGCCACCCAGGTCGCGGCCTTCCGCGATGCTGCCGTCACATTCGACGCCATCGCCCGCGACCCGGCGAGCTTCCAGGCCACCATCGACAAGTCGCCGGCCACCCTGGACGTGGGCACCGACTCGCTGATCACCACGCGTCCCTTCCTAGCCGACCTCACCGGCTTCGGTCATGACCTGCAGGCGGCGACGAGGCAGCTGTCGCCGACCCTGCCCGAGATAAACCTGGCCCTGGAGACGGCGCCTGGCCCGCTGCGCCGCTCGGCGGCGCTCAACGGGCAGCTGCGCTCCACGTTGTCCTCCCTGCGCGGGCTGGCCTTCGACCCGAACACGAGCCTGGCCCTGCGCGGGCTGACCGACACCGTCAACACCCTCAACCCGCAGCTGCGCTACTACGGCCCCTACATCACGGTCTGCAACTGGCTGAACATGTGGGACACCTACGTCCCCGAGCACTTCTCCGAGTACGACCCGACGGGCTCCTCGCAGCGGGCGCTGCTCAACTTCGCGGGCGCGTCCCGCAACAGCGTCGGCAACCTGGGCGCCACCGCGCCGGTCACTCCGTCTGACGCTATCCCCGGCCAGACCCCGCAGGCGCTGCACGCCCCCGCCTTCCCGGCCGCCATTGACAACCAGGGCAACGCCGACTGCGAGAACGGCCAGCTCGGCTACCCGACCCGGCTGGCCCAGGACGTCCCGCCGCAGTACCAGGTCGTCACCGACCCCCACATCCCCGGCAACCAGGGCCCCGTCTACCAGCGGCCGACCAACCCCGGGGCCGGTCTGGGTCCGACCCACGTCCCGGCCGGCGAGACCTTCACCCGCGAGCCCCAGGGCATCCCCGCCCCTCCCCAATGAGCCCGAAGCAAACCAAGGTTCGCCGACGCCGCTCCCGGGTGTCGAACTTCGCGGCCGGGACCCTCGCGCTGGTCCTCGGCGTGATCATCGTCTACCTGGGCTTCACCAAGGCCATCCCCTTCCAGCACCACTACACGCTGCACGCCGTCTTCCGGACGTCCAACAACATCAACAAGGGCTCTCCCGTGCGCATCGGCGGGGTCAACGTGGGCAAGGTCACCGGCGTGGGCAAGATCGACAACGACGGTGGCGCCGCGGCGGCCCGGGTGACCATGCGCATCGAGTCCCAGGGCCTGCCCATCCACACCGACGCCACGGCGACGATCAGGCCCCGGATCTTTTTGGAGGGCAACTTCTTCGTCGACCTCAAGCCCGGCACGCCGTCGGCCGCGACGATCTCCGACGGGGGCACGGTTCCGGTCCAGCAGACCGCCACGCCGGTGCAGCTCGACCAGATCCTCGGCGCCCTGCACGCCGACACCCGCGACGACCTGAAGGTCGTGCTGGCCAACTACGCCAAGGGTCTCTCCGGCCCGGGGGCCAAGGGCTTCAACCTCTCCACGCCGTACTGGCGTCAGGCCTACCAGAGCTCGGCCCAGGTCGCCGACGCCCTCCAGGGCAGTGACCCCAACGACCTCTCGGGCTTTTTCAAGGGCTCCTCGTCGGTGGCCTCGGCCCTGAACCAGAGCCCCAGCCAGCTCCAGGGCCTGCTCGTCGACTTCAACACCACCGCCCAGACCTTCGCCTCCCAGCAGGCCAACCTGCGGGCCGCGCTGGCCGAGCTGCCGCGCACGCTGGACGCCGGGCTGCCCGCCCTGGCCGCGCTGGACCGCTCCTTCCCGCCCACGCGCGGGCTCGTCGCCGCGCTGGATCCCGCCGTGCGCTCCAGTGGCCCGGCGATCGATGCCCTCATCCCGTTCATCTCCGCCACCCGGGGCCTGGTGTCACGGCCCGAGCTGCGCGGCCTGTCCGCCGATCTGCGCTCCACCGTGCCCTCGCTGGCCGGCCTGCAGGCGGCCAACCTTCCCCTCCAGGAGCAGGTGCGCCTGGCCGCCAGCTGCCAGGACAAGGTGATCCTTCCCTTCACCCGTGACCAGGTGACCACCGACAACACCTTCCTGACCCCGGCGGGCCAGCCCCCGGTGCCGGGCAAGCCCAATCCCCAGCCCGTCTACCAGGACGAGGCCAAGCTGCTGCCCGGACTCGGGGGCGACAGCCGCTCCTTCGACGCCAACGGGATCTACTTCCGGGTGCTGGCCAACACGGGCAACTACTTCTACAACTTTGGCGGCAACCTGTTCAACACCGTGCTGCCCATCCAGGGCGTCAACCCGCCGCCGCCGGTCGCCCGTCCGCCCATCAACGCCGACGCGCCGTGTGAGACCCAGGCCCAGCCCGACCTGCGCACCGTCGAGGCCAGCGCCCCCCCGCCGATGTCGGTGAACACCACGAGCCCGCGGGCCCAGGCCGCGACGGCCCGGGCCAACACCCAGGCCGTGGGCTTCATGCGCAAGATGCAGGGTCTGAAGGTCCGCGTGGCCAACCAGCCGTTGACCCCCGCCCAGGTCCGGGGTCTGCACAAGTGACCGCCATCCGCAAGCACCTCGGCGACTTCGCGGCGGTGATCGCGCTGCTGGTCATCGCGCTGCTCGTCGCCGGCTACATCCTCCACCAGCAGCGGCTGCGCTTCCCGTTCATCCAGAAGGCGCCCTACACGCTGAAGGCCGAGTTCACCACCGCCCAGGCGGTCACGCCCGGCCAGGGACAGACCGTGCGGGTCTCGGGGGTGCAGGTCGGGGACATCTCTGGTGTCGCCCTCAAGGACGGTCATGCCGTGGTGACGATGTCGATCCTCCCGGAGTACAAGGGGCTGGTCCACACCGACGCCACCGCCCTGCTGCGCCCCAAGACCGGGCTGAAGGACATGTTCATCGAGATCAATCCGGGGCCGCCCCACGACCCCAGCCCCCTGGCCAAGCCCGGTTGGACCCTGCCCATCTCCAGCACCCTGCCCGACATCAACCCCGATGAGATCTACGCCGCCCTGGACTCCGACTCGCGGGCCTACCTCAAGCTCCTCGTCCAGGGCGCCGGCCAGGGGCTCAAGGGCCGGGGCCATGACCTCCAGCAGGTGTTCGCGCGCTTCGAGCCGACCCATCGTGATCTCGCCCGCCTCAACGGCGCCGTGGCCACGCGGGCGACATACCTGCGCGACCTGATCCACCAGCTCAACGTCCTCAACGGCGCGCTGGCCGTACACGACCGTCAGCTCTCCACGCTGGTCTCGGCCTCCTCGACGGTCTTTCACGCCTTCGCCCAGGAGAACGGCAGCATCTCCCAGTTCATCCGTGTCCTGCCGCCGGCCCTGACCACGACGACGACGACTCTGGGCAAGGTCCAGACCTTCGCCAACCAGCTGGCCCCGACGGCGATCAGCCTCCAGCCGGTGGCGGCGGCCCTGGACCGGGCCAATCACGCGGCGATCCCCTTCGCCCGCGAGGCCACTCCCGAGATCCAGGGCCACATCCGGCCGTTCGTGCGCGAACTGCGCCCGCTGATCCGCCAGCTGCGCCCAGCGGCCCGCAACCTCAACGCCGCCTCGCCCAACCTCACCCAGGACTTCTTCGTGCTCAACCGGCTGCTGAACATGTTCGCCTACAACCCCAACGGTGGCCTGGGCCCGGTCCTGGCCAACCAGGCTCCGCGCAGCTACCTGTTCTACCTGGCCTGGCTCGGCCACATCGGCACGAACCTGTTCTCCACCGCCGACGCCCACGGCAGCTTCCGCCCGGTCACCGAGGCGGCCACCTGCAGCGGCATCAAGCAGATCGCCTCGCTCGCCGGCGGCCAGGGCGGCTTCCTCGCCACTGCCCTGAACCTCACGCCGCTGATCTCCGATCCCCAGATCTGTCCGTGACCACGGCGACCACCCCCCCGACCCGGATGCGAGGCGCGTAGATGCCCAAGGAGGCCCCGAGCTTCGCGCGCGTCGGCACGATGGTCCTGTTCGCCCTGTCGTGCTTTGGGTTGTTGTTGTTTCTCTGGTTGTCCTTTGGCGGGGCGGTCCCGCTCAAGCCCCAGGGCTACCGGGTCCAGGTCGCCCTCCCCGACGCCCAGCAGCTGGCCAACCAGGCCGACGTCCGCGTGGCCGGTGTCTCGGTGGGCAAGGTGGTGTCAAAGAAGCTGGATGCGTCGGGCAGCCGCACCGTGGCCACGCTGGAGCTCGACCCCCGCTTCTCGCCGCTGCACGCCGATGCCCACGCCATCCTGCGCCAGAAGACGCTGTTGGGGGAGAACTACGTGGAGCTCACGCCGGGCACCCACGCGGCCAAGGCCGTCCCCGACGGGGGACGGCTGCCCGACGGCAACACCGCGCCGGCGGTCACCCTTGATCAGATCTTCGGGGCGTTTGACCCGACCACCCGGGCGGCCTTCCAGAGCTGGCAGCGGGACCTGGCCAAGGGGTTCTTGGGCCACGGGCAGGACTTCTCCGCCGCGCTGGGCAACTTGCCCGACCTGGCCCAGAACGGCACCGACGTGCTCAGCGCGCTGGACAGCGAAAAGCAGGCTGTGCAGCAGCTCATCCACAACACGGGCACCGTGTTTGCCGCGGTCACCCAGAACGAGGGTCAGCTGCGCAGCCTGGTGACGACCTCCGAGCAGGTCTTCTCGGCTACCGCCCAGCAGAACCAGGCGCTGAGCCAGAGCTTTGCCATCTTCCCGACCTTCCTGGACCAGAGCAAGCTCACCTTCACCCGCCTGAAGGCCTTCGCGCTGAACACCAAGCCCCTGCTGGATGAGCTGCGCCCGCCGCTGCGCGACCTGGGCCCGACGCTGCGCGACGTCAAGGCCTTCGCGCCGGACCTGCGCACGTTCGTGCTCAACCTCGACGCGCTGACCCGAGCCTCGGTGCGCGGGCTCCCGGCTCTGCGCGGGATCATCAACGGGATCCGGCCGCTGCTGGGCTCGGTCGGGCCCTTCACCGAGCAGTTCAATCCGATCCTGCAGTTCCTCCAGCTCTACCAGCACGAGGTCATCCAGTTCCTCGACGGGGGGGGCAGCAGCACCAAGCCGACCACCAGCTCGATTCGCACCCTCGGCGGCGGGCCGGGGCCGGGCCATTACCTGCGCCAGTTCGGTCCGATCGGCGCTGAGTCCATCGGCGCCTTCTCGAGCCGGCTGCCCGGCAACCGGGGCAACGCCTACTTCGGTCCCAACCAGCTCATCGGGCCCAAGAAGGACCGCGAGCTCGGGTTGCCGAGCTTTGACTGCAACAACACAGGCGGCGAGGTGCCGCCCAGCGGCAACCAGGAGTCCTGCTACACCGGCGCGCCCTACACCCTGCAGGGCGTGACGGCGAAGTTCCACCAGCTCCAGGCCAACCCGCCCAGCGCTCCGTGATCGCCCGGATCGCCGCGGTCGGCCTGCTCGCCGCCATCATCGTGGTGGTGCTCGTGCTCGCGATCGGGGGCTTCGGCGGACGGGTGGCCCCCCAGTCGCGCCAGGTGGTCACTTCGCCCGGCGGTACGCCGGCCAACGCGACCCCGCCGCGCGCGTCGGAGGGGGTCGTCGCCGGTGGCGTGCTGCCCGGCGCCGGGCCGGCCCGGGGCGGGCGGCTCGCCGCCGTCACCATGCGCCGGATCGCCTTCACCCCGGAGGTCATCCACGTTCGCCGTGGCGACGCCGTGCGCTTCACCAACCGTGACCACGTGGACCACACCGTCACCGCCGACGAGAACCTGAACTCCTCGCAGGCCGGACCGTTCGGGAGCGGTCAGCTGCCGCCGGGTGCCAGCTTTACGGCACGCTTCTCCCGGCCGGGCACCTACCCCTACGTGTGCTACATCCACCCGACGATGACCGGGCGGGTGGTCGTCGGCTAGAGGCCCCCGCTGCTTGGCGGGCGCTACGGCCCGGAGCTTGGCGCCGAGGCGCGGGGGTCTGGCTCAGGCGACCTGGGCGGCGTCCGCGGCCGGCTCGACGGCCAGACCATCGAGGACGGCGTCCACCAGGCGGGTGTCGCCGCTGCGGCGCAGGCCGCGGCGATCGCGACCGGGGCCCAGCGCCCGCACCCACGCCTGGCGATCGCCACGCACCGATGCGGCGGCGTCGGGCGCCTCGCGCTCGGCGAGCTGCACCCGGCCGCGGCGCAGGTGCAGCGCATAGACGCGGGAGGCCTCGCCGGAGACCGTCAGCTCGAGGACACCGCGCAGCGATCCGGGGACGCGCAGGAGCCCAGGAGCGCTGCGCAGGATGGCGCCGATGTCGATGGCCTCACCCTCCCGGGGGGCGCCCCAGACCCAACGCGAGCCCCAGCGGGCGAGCTCGCCGATGACCGGCGCCAGCTCACGGGCGCGCTCGGTGAGCTCGTAGTCGACGCGCGGGGGAACCTCCCGGTAGCGCTTGCGGGTGAGCAGCCCGTCGGCCACCATGCGGTTGAGCCGGGAGCGCAGCTGCTCGGTCGAGATCCCGGGCAGGACACGCTGGAGCTCGACGAAGCGCCGGGGTCCGGCGACGAGGTCGCGGACGATCAGCAGGGTCCACTTGTCGCCGACCAGGTCGAGGGCGCGGGCGTCCGGCGCCCACTGATCGTAGGGGTGGCGCTTGGGGGGAGGCACGGCGGGCATCTCCGTGAGACTAGCTGGCGCAAGTTCTCGGCCGGCGCCGCGTTGTGGCATGACAGGAGGGGGCGTCGCCTCCGGCGTTGCCTCGGAGCCAGGACCAGACGTCACATGCGACATGGGAGAAGTCATTGAGCTCCGACCACGGGTCCTACCCGGCCGCGAGGGCAGGCGGCCAGCCTCCCTACGGACGGCCTTCCACTTCGATCTGGCCTCCCCGTTCAGCTACCTGGCGGCCGAGCGGATCGAGGGGCTCTTCGCCGCGCTGCGCTGGGTGCCGTCGCTGTCGGACCCAAGACCGATCGCCCTGGCACCCGAGGTCGCCGAACGGCGAGCGGCGCAGCTCGGGCTGCCGCTGGTCTGGCCCGGGCCGGGGTCAGGCCACCGGCGGGCGCCCGCCCGAGTCGCGGCGCTCGCCGTCGAATGCGGCCGGGGCCCATCCTTCGTCCTGGCCGCCGGCCGGCTGGCGTTCTGCGGCGGCTTTGACCTGACCGACCCCGACGCGCTGGTCGAGGCCGCCACCGCCGCCGGGCTCGACGCGGAACCGGTCGTGCGAGCGGCGGGCGACCGCGGCCGCGACGAACTGCTGCTGGCGGCCGGGCGGCGCTGCGCCGGCCACGGTGCCCCTGCGGTTCGGGTGGGCACGCGTCTGTTCGCCGGTGAGGGCGCCCTCGACGCCGCGGCGCTGGCGGCCGTACCCGCGCTGTTCGCCGCCGCCCTGGCCACGCTGGTCTACGGGGCGACCCTGCGCGTCCTGGCCATGGAGATCACCATGAGACGCGGGCGCTGCTGCGCCGCTTCTACGACAAGACCGACGCCGGCCGCGCCGGTGCGCACGCCACCCCCGTGGCTCCCGACGGCGAAGTCTGCGTCCCTGACGCGTAGGGTCTGGGCCGATGACCAGCGAGACCCAGACCGGGGCCCAGCCGCACGGCGGCCGGCTCATCGCCCGGCGGCTGAAGGCCCACGGGGTGACCAAGCTGTTCACCCTGTCGGGTGGGCACCTGTTCTCGATCTACGACGGCTGCCGGACGGAGGGCATCGACCTCGTCGACGTGCGCCACGAGTCAGCCGCCGTGTTCGCCGCCGAGGGCTGGGCAAAGGTCACCCGTAGCCCTGGCGTGGCCGCCCTGACCGCCGGCCCGGGGGTGACCAACGGCATGAGCGCTCTGGCCTCGGCGCAGCAGAACAGCTCGCCGGTTGTCGTGCTGGCCGGCCGCGCCCCGCAGATGCGTTGGGGACAGGGCTCGCTGCAGGAGATCGACCACGTCCCCTTCGTGGCGCCGCTGACCAAGAGCGCGGTCACGGCCGGCTCGACCGCCGAGATCGCCGGTTTGGTCGATGACGCCCTGCTTACGGCGATGTCCCCGCCCTTCGGGCCCACCTTCGTCGACTTCTCGCTGGACCACGTGTTCATGGAGGGCGACCCGGTCTCCGCCGACGCCGCCGTCCTACCCGATCCCGGCGCCGCCCCGGCGGCCGACAGCGGCGCTATCGAGCGCGCGGCCGAGCTCCTCGGTCAGGCCCAGCGCCCCGTGGTCATGGCCGGCACCAACCTCTACTGGGGCCACGGCGAGCACGAGCTCCTCGAGCTGATCGAGGACCAGGGCATCCCCGTCTTCCTCAACGGACTGGCCCGGGGCTGTGTCCCCGCCGATCACGAGCTCTTCCTCGCCCGAACGCGCTCCCAGGCCCTGCGCGAGGCCGACGTGGCGGTGGTCGTCGGGGTGCCCATGGACTTTCGCCTCGGCTTCGGGGGCTCCTTCGGTGAGGAGACCGCCATCGTGCACCTCGATGTCGCCGCGCCGGCCCGTCAGCATCCGCGCCCCCTGGCCGAGGGCCTGGTGGGCGGGATGGCCAGCACCCTGCGGGCATTGCGCGACGCGACCGGGGCTCCGAGTGACAGCACCCTCGCGGCGCGCGCCGAGTGGATCGGGCGCCTGCGCGGCGTCGAGGTCGAGAAGCGGGCGGCCGAGCGCGAGCAGCTCGAGGATTCCCGTAGCCCCCTGCATCCTCTCGCCGTGTACCACGGTCTCTCCCAGGTGCTCGACCGCGATGCGATCATCGTCGGCGACGGAGGCGACTTCGTCTCCTACGCCGGGCGGGTGATCGACTCCTACGGGCCTGGCTGCTGGCTGGATCCCGGGCCGTTCGGCTGCCTGGGATCGGGGCCGGGCTACGCCCTGGCGGCCAAGCTGGCCCATCCCGATCGCCAGGTCATCCTGCTGCTGGGCGACGGGGCCTTCGGCTTCTCGGGCATGGAGTTCGACACCCTGGCGCGCCACGGCATCAACGTCGTCGGGGTGATGGGCAACAACGGCATCTGGGCCTTGGAGCACCATCCCATGCGGTTCCTCTACGGCTACTCCGTGGCGGCCGAACTGCGCCCGGAGACGCGTTATGACCAGGTCGTCGAGGCCTTGGGCGGGCACGGGGAGCTGGTGCGGACGACGGCCGAGCTGGTCCCGGCCCTCGAGCGCGCCCTCAGCGCCGGCCGCCCCGCCCTGGTCAACGTCCTCACCGACCCCGACGTGGCCTACCCCAGATCCTCGACTCTGGCCTGACTCCGAGGGCTCGCCCCAGTGTCCACACCCGCGCTGTCCACCGCCTCACGACCACCGCGGCGGGACCACGCTGACCCCCACCCGACGGTGGCGCCCCTGCCACGCTACGGCCACCCGCCGAGCCTCGGGCAGCCACACGGCGGCGCACCGCCGTCGACGCAGCGCCGCACGGACGAGCGCGATCTCGCGAGCGCCGGCCACGCTCGCGCGACGAGCCGCGCACGCTTGCGTGCCAGCGCCGCGACAGTGGCATCCAGGCGGGCGACATCGAAGCCCGCCGGCGGCGCAACTGTGGCGCCCAGACCGGCCTCCCGGCCATCGCGACGGCGTCCCACAGCGCTCCGGCCAACGGGTTGCCCGATGGCGGGCCGCTGCCGGCGGCGCGCATGCGACCGCGGTGGCCCTCCAGGGGCTCGAGGGTGCCCCGGGGGCGGAGGTCGAGGGCGGCGACGGTCACGGCCAGCGGCGGCCCCCCGCGCCGCAACGCGACCTCTTCCGGCGTCAGCGTGCCGCCGGAGGCCGATCCGAGGCCGTTGGGGGGAGATGGGCGCTCGGACCAGCGCCCGGCAGAGCAGCCAGGTCCCAGCGAACACTGCCGCCGCGATCCCGGCGTACAACGCCAGGAAGCTCCCGCCACTGATGCCCAGGTGTCCGCCACCATCGGTAACGAGTGATGCAGCATCCATCCCGGGAAGCGGGCCGGGGCCTTAAACCCGAAAACCGCCCGCGGGGGGCGGACGGTTTTCAAGGGCCTCTCAGGACGGGCAGGGGGTTCGACCTGATAGGGCTTGCTTTGAACGATCGGGCTGCGAGAGGTGCCGCGCAAGCGGCCTGCGCCCGGTCTATGATGCCGGCGGGCGGGGGATGCGAAGCCCATCCCGACCGACCGGAGCATTCTCTCGCTGGTCACCCTCCAGCGCAATCGGACATTCGGCCACTGGCTGCTCGGGTTGGGCTTGACGGTCGCTGGACAGGTAGATCACGAAGCGGCGGCGCGCAGCGCCGCGCCGCGAAGGATGTCGTGCTCGGAGATCGTCACCGCGTGCAGGTCGAAGGCGCGCATGGCCTCCTCCAGGATCACCACCCCGGCCACGATGGTCGGCGCCCGGTCGGGATGCAGGCCGACCACGTTACGCCGCTCGCGCAGAGGCATCGCCGCCAGGCGCGCGGAGAGCAGCTCGACGGTCGAGAGCTCGAGGCGAAAGCCCTCGACGCGCTCAGGGTCATAGGGATCGAGCTCGAGGGCGATGGCGGCACACGACGTCGCCGTGCCGGCCACCGCGATCCCGTCGCCCACCGCCCGCCGCCGCGCCGTAGGCACCGCGCCGGCGAAGATCGTCCGGATCTCCTCCGCCAGCCGGGTCAGCTCATCGTGGGCGGGCGGGTCGTGGCTCAGGAAGCGCTCGGTCTGGCGCACCACGCCGGCCTGGGTGGACACGTGGAAGCCGACCTCACGACCACGACCACAGACCAGCTCGGTCGAGCCCCCGCCGATGTCGATGACCAGTAGCTCGGTCCGGCCGTCGTCCGGGCGCTCGGAGGTCGCTCCCAGGAAGGTGAGCCGGGCCTCCTCATCACCGTCGACGGTGCGGGCATCGAGATCGAAGCGCTCGCGAACGGTGGCCAGGAACCCGCCGCCGTTGGAGGCGTCGCGCACGGCGCTGGTGAGCACGGCGATCCGGGCCTCGGGGTCGTGGGGCAACATCAGCTCGCGGTAGCCCTCGAGCGTGGAAAAGACCCGTAGCATCGCGTCGTCGGCCAGGGCGCCGGTCGCATCCACGCCGGCCCCGAGCCGGGTGACCTGCGAGCGACGCTCCAGCTCGCTCACCCCACCGTCGGAGTCGACGTCGGCCACGAGCAGCCTGGTCGAGTTGGTGCCGATGTCCACCACCGCGATGCGCACGGGCGCGGATCGTAGTGGGCGGGGGCGGGCGGGTGCCGTCCGCCAGCCCGCGGGCGGTGCCGGGCCGGATGCCCCGGGCGACGCCCGCTGGCCAGCGGCTGCGTCGCTATAATCGCGGGCTCGCCGCGGGGTGGAGCAGTCTGGTAGCTCGTCGGGCTCATAACCCGAAGGTCGCGGGTTCGAATCCCGCCCCCGCTATGAGAGAAACCCGCCGGAAGCGGCGGGTTTTTTCTTTGTCTCAGCTGGGCGACGATCGGATTTTCGGGTCTCCTGACGTTTCCGTGGGTATTTCATCGCGGTAGCGGTGGGCAGAGCCCGGCAAGTTTGAGCATCGCGAGCGCGATCAGCGCGGCGGGTGAGTGAAACCCGAACGCTTGCCTGGTGATCAAGCGGATCTGGGTGTTGAGCTGCTCGACCCGGCTGTTGGAGAGGCCGTGTTTGATCGCGGCGAGGATCCCGGTCCGCTGCGCGGTGATCGTCCGGGCGAGCTTGACGAACGACGGCATTTGGCATCGCCGCGCCCACGCGAGCCATCGATCCAGCAGCTTCTCGGCCTTCTTGCCCGATAGCCGGTATATCTGGCGCAGCTGTTCCTTGAGCAGGTAGGCCCGGTAGAGCGGTCCGTTGGTGCGCTGGATCTCCGAGAGCTTCGCTTGTTGTCGCTCGGTGAGGTTCTCGGGGTTCTTCCAGACCGCGAATCGGGCGCCTTTGAGCTCGTGGGCAAGCTCGAGATTCCCCTGCCGGCGGGCTTCACGCCAGACCTCTCGGCGGACCTCATCAAGCGCGTCGGTCGCGAGCTGCACGACATGGAACGGGTCCACGCACCGGACCGCTGCAGGGCAACGCTCGGCGACCGGCCCGCTGATCCATGTGGCCATGTCGCAGGACACCAATTCGATCTGCTTGCAGCCTCTTCTCCCAATGCGTCGAAGAACGCAAGGACGGTCTTGCGGTCGCGGCCGGCGGCAGCCCACACGAGCCGTCCGGTGTGATGATCGACCACGATCGTGAGGTAGCGCTGGCCTTTGCGATGGCTGATCTCGTCGACGGCGTGCGCATAGTGCGCGTGTCGCCAACGTTAGTTGTGACTCGCTGGTCGTAACGCATCCGTTTCACCCGCTGCGCGGGCGGCGGGTGGCGATCTTGTTCGAGCGTCGCACGCCGGAGGGTCGCCTGTATGTGTGCGAGGGTCCGCTGGGGTCGATCGGGATCGTCGAGGACGCGACGGACCGTGCCCCGGAGC